>Ga0315286_10007870_pt1 | contig 10461 bp, 11 predicted proteins | sample YL17G10_0_MG_FD_205038 | JGI IMG/M metagenome (GOLD analysis project Ga0315286, IMG submission 205038) | Sediment microbial communities from Yellowstone Lake, YNP, Wyoming, USA - YL17G10_0 | ecosystem: Environmental > Aquatic > Freshwater > Lake > Sediment | place: USA: Wyoming | collected...
GAAGCAATGATCTGGTGGTTCGACAGGCGAGCATCGCTCCCAACAAGGTACGCGCGCCTGCCAGGACTATGGGAAGGGCATCAACAGCAAGCTGAAGAAATGAGTCGGCGATTGGATCACTCGTTTCCGGGTGTGCCCTCTCCTTGCGGCCACGCCTGGATCACCGCCTGCACGAGCGTCGCCAGGGGGATGGCGAAAAAGACCCCCCAGAACCCCCACAGGCCGCCGAACAGCAAGATCGCCGCGATGATGGCTACGGGATGGAGGTTGACCACTTCCGAGAAGAGAAACGGGGCCAGGAGGTTCCCATCCAGGACCTGGATCACGGTGTAGGCAATCACCACCCATGCGAATGCAGAACTCCATCCCCACTGGAAATAAGCGATCGAAGCCACGGGAACCATCATGCTCACGGGACCGATGTAAGGAATCAGCACGGACAGGCCCACGAACAGACCCAGGAGCAGCGAGAACTGCAAACCCAGGAAGGCGAAAGTCAGAGCGCTGACCGACCAGATGATCAGGATCTGCCAGACTTTCCCGCGAATGAAGTTGCCGATCTGTCGGTCCACCTCACGCCAGACCTGGGTCGCCAGTTGGCGATCTTCCGGAAGAAGCCCGGCGATCCACTGGACGATTCGTCTCTTGTCCTTCAGGAAGAAAAACACCAGGAGGGGCACGAGGAACAGGTAGACCAGGATGGAGATGAGCCCGATCAAGGAGGCCACGGAATAGGAAACAACCTTTTGTCCCAGGGCCGTGAGTTCCGAACGGATGCCAAACATCAGGTCCCTGACCTGCTGTTCGGAGAAGAAATCCGGGAATCGTTCGGGAAGGCGCAGCAACTGATTCTGGGTCCAGACGATCATGGACGGCAACTGCTGGAAAAGCTGACGAAGCTGCTCGAATACCAGCGGAAGTAAGAGAAACATCGCCATGAGGAGAGAACAGACAAACAGAAGAAAGACCAGGAGCACAGCGACGATCCGGGGGACCCTCCCTCGTTCCAGCATCCCCACCAGACCTTCCAGCAGGTAAGCGATCACGAGGCTCGCCAGTACCGGTGCGAGCATCTGGCCCAGGAAATAGATGACGAGGAATCCCGTCACCAGAAACGTGAGGAGGATGACCACCTGGGGATTGCTAAAATGACGCTGAAACCAGCCTCGAATCCGTTGCATGGGTGGATGTTTTCCAGGGTCCACAGTTGGTTTGAAGCCTGCCTCTTCAGGAACTGAACCCGCGGCCAAGGAATCACGATGTACGCGCGGGGAGGGAACTGTCAAGCCCTCACTGAAGCACGGCATGGCAGCCGTAGCTTTGAAGATGTTCGACCTCGATCTGAAACAGACCATCGGCGGGTTCCACGTCTCCGACCCTCACTTTCTTCTCTCCCTTCTCACCTCTCCCAGCGGGTGGATGCTCATTGTCTTCAACCTCGCAGGCTTTGCATTGTTTCAACTCAGCTTCGCTCACGGGCGCATCTCCCTGGTCGGTCCTTGTTCCCAGGTATTCTCCTTGGAAGAGAATAGGTTCATGAGCCGGAGTACCAGGCCGAATCCGAGGCAACCCGTCTGCGAGCCGCCTCGTGGTGCCGGTGGAGGTTCACCAGGGTCTTCGTGGCCCTCTTGAGCGTGGGAAAGGTGGGAAGACCGGCCTTGCAGAGCCGGGCCATCAGGGATGAGCCCTGGAGGATGAGGTCCGGGTCACCACCCGCGAAATCCACGGTGAAGACCGTGGGCTTCGGTTGTCCGACTCTCTCCATGAATTCGATCACCGCCGGCGTTGGGTCCGGCTCGTCCGGCATATGGAAGGAACTCCTCCGGATGACCCTGTCCACGACGATCATGCTGATTCCGGGATCCTCATAGCCGAGCTCCAGGACGCTGGTCAGGTGGCCGGGATCCTCGTAGGCCCTCCAGTGATCCAGCGGGTTTCCTGCAATGGAGCCCACGGCAGGCACGATCTCTCTGAGCTTCTCCAATGTCTGAGCTGACAGAGAAGGGACTTCCAGCCCCTCCCGGACGCACGCGTCGCCATTGACCACGCTGTTCCCTCCGCCACCGCCAACGAGGAAAACCCCTTTGCCACGCGGCGGCGGCAGGAGCGCAAAACCGAGGACGGCATCCACAAGCTCGTCCATCGACTCCACGCGGGTCACGCCGGTCTGTCGGAAGAAGGCTTCCCAGAGGTGTCCAGAGCCCGACAGGCTTCCCGTGTGGGAGACGGCGGCCCGCGCCCCGGCATCGCTCTCGCCTCCCCTCCAAAGGACGATCGGCTTCCGGGGGTTGATCCGCAGCGCGAGACGCAGGAACCTCCTCGCGTCCGCCACGCTCTCCAGATACATGGCAACAACGTGGATCGTGTCGTCCGTGGCCATGAACTCGAGATAGTCGAGGGCATTCAGGACCGTTCCGTTTCCGAAGCTCACAGCCTTGGAGACGCCCATGCCGAGGGAGCACAGGTATTCGGTGATCCTCTGGGTGATGGTGCCGCTCTGGGAGATGACTCCGACCGGTCCGGGAATCCCGGGAATCGCGCCCCACGGGGTCAACCGCGCATCCGGGCAGTAGGGTCCCATGCAGTTCGGCCCCATGACGAGAAGCCCCTTCTCTCTGCAGAAGGACGCCATCTCCTCCTCGAGCCCCCTTCCCTCCTCGGTGCCGAGTTCCTTGAATCCGGAGGTCAGCACGTGAATGTGCCTTGCCCCGATCCGGCTGCAGTCCCGGAGCACGTCCAGGACCGCAGCAGCGGGAAGGCACACGATGACGAGATCCGGCACCTCGGGAAGGGAGACGAGATTCGGGTAGGCCCTGACTCCACGTATCTCCGTGGCCCTAGGGTTGATGGGATAGAGGCTGCCGGGGTAGCCGCATTCCTGAAGCTTGTGGAGATAGCTCATCCCGCCGAATCGGTACGACCCGGTGGATACCCCCACGATGCCAATGCTCTTCGGTCTGAAGAAAGGATCGAGATCCGTTTTGTCCGTCTCCATCTGCCACCTCCACGCTCTGCTTGGCCAGGCAAGGAGACTATGTTCAAACGCAGGTGCTGTCAAACCCAAACCCTCCTGCTTCATCGCCGGGGCCTCGAACCGGGGGTTTGATTTTCCTGCCCATTTCCTGGTTAAGTAATTGGAGGTCCTCAGAAGTGTTCCGTGCGAACCCGACAGGAGGGGCAGATCATGAGCGAAGAGACCTATCTCAGGCTGAGGGAATTCCTGGACAATGGAGTCGCCCGGCGGATCTGCAAGGACGAGCTCTCGAAGCTCCTCGACCTCGCTGAAAAGTCTGGCCTCGTGATCAACACGAGCAATACGCAGGATCTTTCGATCGTCTTTCTCGAGAAGCCCGACGCGGATCCTCCTTTCCCGGATCACCAGGAGCTTATGTTTCGGGTATCCAGGGAGCGAGGTTTGATCTGACCCAAGACTGCGGAGTGCTCCGATGACCGCGCGACGCTACGAGATGCTGAAATCCGTGATCAAACCGGACTGCAGGGGCCTGATTCTCATCCGGCCCGATCCGGACTCGCTGGCCAGCGCCCTGGCCCTGAGCCTGATCTTCCATCAGAACCGCGCCTTCTCGGACATCGCAATCCGGGATCCCATCAAGCGGACCGAGAACCGGGTCATGGTCAAACTCCTGCGCATCCCGCTTCTCACCTTCAAGGAGTCGATGCTCTCGGACTACGACCGAATCTGCACAGTGGACGCACAGCCGAACCAGTATCCTGAGCTCGACATCCCCTCCTGGGACATTGTCATCGACCATCATCCTGTAGCCCAGGGCTTCACCTACCGATTCTCGGACATCCAGCCCGAGAGGGGCGCCACCTCCTGCATGATGGCCGAATACCTGGACGCTGCAAAGATCCGGATCACGGAGCGGATCGCAACCGCGCTCTGTTATGGCATCATCACGGACACCGATCATTTCATGCGGAGCCTGAAACGGGAGGACGCCGTCGCTTTCAGCCGGCTCTTTCCGAGCGCCAATCACCAGTTGCTCCGGGTCATCGACACAAACGAGATCCCCAAACGTCAACTCCCGTATTTCCAGGTGGCCTTCCAGCGGTTCAAGGAGAAGAACAAAAAGGCGGTCCTGCACATAGGTGCAGCCGACTCTGCGGACATCGCCGTGATCCTGGCCGACTTCTTCGTGCGCGTATCGGGCATCCAGATCGTGGCCGTCTCTTGTGTCGCTGCCGAGAAGCTCGTCATCATCTTCCGTTCGAGAAGCATGCACCGCGACGTGGGCAAGATCGCCGAGATCCATTTCTCGGACGTGGGAAGCGCCGGAGGACACAGGTCTGCCGCACGGGCCGAGATTCCCCTCGAAAGGCTCCCTCCCGAGGTAAGAATTTACAGCTTCGAATCGATCGAGCGATTCATCGAAAAGAGACTTGCCAAGCCAGGCAAGCATCCGGGAACCGAGGCGGGGCCCAAGGGCTGAGCCGTCGCCCGGATCATCATCCATGTCTTTCAACAGGATCTAACGGACCCGCAAACCGAACTTCCTCGCATTCGAATCAAGCGTTCGCGCTACATTCAGAAGATGGTCTTTCATTCCTGGACCGAGTCAGGTCGGAAACGCCTCAGGTGAAATCGAAGACCACCTTGACCGCACCGGTCCTTCCCTTTTGTGCGAGCGTGTCAAAGGCATCTTCGAACCGATCCAGGGGAAACCGGTGGGTGACCAGGGCGGATGGATCCATTTTCCTTTCGGCAAGGGACTCCAGGATCAGCTCGAAAGCGTGAGCGGTCCTGCCCCGGTAGCTTTCGATCGAGAACGCGTTGGAACCGATGACTTCCAGTTCCTTGAAATAGTGCACCGTGTTCTCGCACCGCCTGGGCGTTGCCACGCCCGAAAAGACCAGCCTGCCCTGGGTGGTGAGAAACCGCATGCCTGTTTCCAGCGTGGCCGCAGAGGCGATCGTGTCGACCACGCCGGCCACCCCGTCCACGGTCCACTTCGATCCCCTGTCCGGCTTATACAGCTCTGCGCCCATGTAGGCGGCGACCTCTTCGACCAGCTTTTCCCCGCTCGTCGCGAAGACGTGCTCCGCGCCGAGCCGCAGTGCGAGTCCCTTCTGGAAGGGGTGCCGGCCCACGGCTAGCACGTGCCGCACGTCGAAGAGGTTTTTGAGACACAGAACCGTTGCCAGGCCGATGACGCCGAGCCCGTAGACGAGGACGGTTGCGTCCGGATCCGGATCGAGAAGCAGACAGGAATGGAGGGCCACGGAGAGCGGGTCGGCCAGAACAGCACTCTCGAACGGGACAGCTCCCGGAATCACGAAGCACTGGGACTCGTGCACGGCCACCCATGGCGCAAACCCTCCGTGAGTTCCGGCGACGCCCAGATGCATGCCTGCGGGCAGACGCCCTCTCCGGAAGTTCCGGCAGTGGGTGAAGTCGCCTTCCGCGCACCTGGGGCAGGGAGGGTTCACGCCCCGGGGCTTGCAGGATAACCACGGGCTCACGGCCACGCGATCCCCGCAACGGATCTGGTTCACATCGGAGCCGGCCTCCTGGACGACTCCCACGATCTCGTGGCCCATGACCTGCGGAAAAGTCAGGAAACTCCTGAGCGGATTGTCCGGCGCCCCATCCAGGCCGAGCTCCTTCATGTCGCTCCCGCAGATGCCGCAGTAGACGGTTTTCACGAGGACCCAGTCCTCCGCGACGAGTTCCGGCAGAGGCACTTCCCGGATCCCGACCGGTCCGCCGCGCTTCCAGTAGCCGGTCGGGTCTATGAGCCCGCGCAGCTTGCTCCAGGCGAGCTTCGGGAGACTAAACTCGAACTGGAGAGCGGGCATGGTGGCTGCCCGCTTTTCCTGCTTCATCATCATTTACCGCTGTCTTCCTCTGGGTACGAAAACAGTACCTTGATGGCCCGGGACTTCTTCTGCTCCCGGGCCACAACCAGCGCCTCCCGGTAGTTCGTGAGCGGAAACCGGTGGGTGATCATCCGGCTCGGGTCCGCCCGGCCTTCCCTGAGGAACTGGAAGTAGTGGTTGAAGGCGTGCTCCCGCCGGCCATCGAACTCCTCGATCGAAAAGGCATTGCTCCCGATCATACGCAGGTCCTTGAAGTACCATGGAGTCCACTCGAACCGGCCGGGCGAGGACACCCCTGTCACCACGATCGATCCCGAACGGTCGCGCTTCGTCTCTCTGTCCCGTACACGGGCCTTTACGATCCGCATGCCGATCTCGAGCGTCTCCGGGGACGCCACGGTATCGAACAGGAAGTCCACGCCCTCGATCAGCCACGGCCTCTTGCCGTTGAAGGAATGGACCTCACAACCCACATACGCCGCGACCTGCTCCACAAGCGAATGGGTCGGCCTGGCCTCCAGGACGAGATCTGCTCCGAATGTTCGGGCCATCTCGGCCTGGTGCGGAAAGCGCGCAATGGCCAGAACCCGGATTCCCTCGAACAGGTTTTTGAGAATGTGAACGGTGAGGAGCCCGAGATTCCCGCACCCGTAGACCGCGCAGAGGGAGCCGGGCCAGAGCCGCACCTTGAGGACGGAGTGAAAGGCGACCGAGAAAGGATCGGCAAGGACCGCATGCTCCCAGGAGATCCCCTCCGGGATCGGCACGGCCATGGATTCGTGGGCAGGCACGAGCGTGGCAAAACCGCCGGTGGCGTCTCTGCTGTTCCCGCTGTGGATCCCGGGAGCGAGAAGGCCCTTCGTGAAGTTCCGGCAAAGGGTGTTTTTCCCCTGTCTGCACGGTTCACAGGGAGGCCGGATGCCCCTGGGCAGGCAGCTGATCCAGGGGTTGAGTAACACTCTGTCGCCGACATGGACGCGCGTGACGGCCGGTCCGACCCGCTCGACCCTTCCGACCACCTCGTGGCCGAGGATCTGGGGCCACGAGATCACGGCTGTCATGGGGTTGTCGACGTTCCCGTCGAGGAAGACCTGTTTGTGGTCGCTTCCGCAGATTCCGCAGTACCGGGTGCGGATCAACACCCAGTCGTCGGCCGGAAGCGGCGGATCCGGCAGCACCCGGTAGCGCAGGAATCCGAGCGGCGTGAGGTACCCGCGGGGGCGGAGCAGACCGGCAACGCGGCCGATGGCCAGTCTGGCGAGTTTGTATTCGAAGACGAGGGCCTCGATGGCATCCACCTCACTCTGCAGGTTCTTCAGAAGGAAGCAGCCGTGCTCGTCAGGGAGCCATCTTCAGGAAACCGAGATAGAGGCGGGCGGTCTCTTCCGGTCTCTCGATCATCGGAGCATGGCCGCAGTCCTTGAGGATAACGGTGGTGGAATCGGCCAGGCCTTTCTCCAGGACTTCCGTGCAGGAGACATCGATCAGCCGGTCCTGGTCTCCCCACAGGATCAGGGTCCTGGCCCGGATCCGTGACAGCTCGGGCTCCAGGTCCGAACCCTCCGCATGAATCTGGCGGAAGACCTTTTCGTTGAAAGACCTTCTCTCGATGGCCTGGCGGGCCAGGTGTGCCTTGACGGGTCCGGGAATCCACGGCGGCCTGACGAACACGAAGGCGAGCATCTTTTCGAAATCCTCGGGCGTCTCCAGGAGAAGGCTGTTCTTGCCTTCTTCGAGCTGCTTCCTGAGTTCGCTCTTCTTCGGGCAGTTCGCGATGCCTCCCGTATTCACCAGCGCAAGGGTCCGGACCTTGTCGGGAAACTCTGCCGCGTATCTGCCTGCAATCGCGCCACCCATGGAGTTCCCGGCCAGATGAAACGAATCCAGGCCAAGGGCCGCCACGATCAGGTCGAGCCGAAGGGCCTGGTCACGAATCGTGTACGATTCCGTCTCCGGTCTGGAACTCATTCCGAATCCGGGCACGTCGATCGCCACGACGTGGAACTTCGGAGTAAGATGCTTCGCAAGGCGGTTCCAGCTGTCCTTGTCTGCCCCGAAGCCGTGCAGAAGCAAAAGGGTCTCTCCCTGCCCGCCCTCGAGGTAACAGATCGTGAACTGCCCGACCTGCACCTGTTTCTCGGTGAGCCCTGCTGTCTTCCGCTCCAAGGCCACCGAGATACGGTAGAGCCTTTCAGGGAATGCGAAGTAGAAAACGCATGCCGCCAGGACGATGAGGACAGCCGAAGAAACAAGGATCTTTTTCATTCGAGAACTCCTTTCGCGTTCGAGAGAGTTCCTCCTCCCTGAGCCTCCGGAAGGGGACAGGGTTGGGCGGGAACAAGGCGAGTATAAGAAAGGGGCAGTGGCGTGGTCAAGCAAATCCGTGAGTGCTAAGATTGTTGGGCTTGCTTGGCGGCCCGCCAGGAACAGAGAGGGAGAATCATGGGGACCATGAGCGAACTGCCGGTGGAACGGCTCTACCGGCTCGCCCGGCTGCTCCGGATCGGCGGCGGCACATCGGAGATTCAGCGGTATTGGATCGCCAAGACCTTGGAACTTTGATCCACGAAACGAGGAGGACTCGGCATGGCAGTCAACACCCCAAAGGAATTCTTGGAACAGGTTCTTCCCGGGAAGTTCGACGGCGAGAAGGCGGCCGGGGTCTCGGCGGTCGTCCAGTTCAAGATCTCGGGCGACAACGGCGGCGAGTGGACCCTGACGATCCAGGACAAGAAACTCGAGGTCAAGGCAGGCGCCGTGGACGCTCCCAACATCACGCTCGTCATGAAGGACACGGACTACGTGGATCTCGTAAACGGAAAGCTCGCAGGTCAGCGGGCCTTCATGACCGGCAAGCTCAAGTTCAAGGGCGACATGAACCTCGGCATGAAGCTGCAGAAGCTGGGGCTCATCTGATCCGGCTCGCTGATCCCGATCCCGTCCGACCTTCGTGAACCTATGGATCAACGCGATGACGTGGTGAGAGCAAGTCCTTGAACCGCTCCAGGGGCGGTCCCCTTGATTTCGAACGAGAGGTCCCCATGAACTCCGTGCAAAGGCTCATCGAGCTGGACAAGGCGCACCTGATCCATCCCCTGACCCATCCGAGCCACTTCGACCACCAGCCGCCGAGGATCATCGTGGAGGGCAATGGGGTCATGATCCGCGATGCGGAGGGCAAGGAATACATCGACGGGTTCTCAGGGCTCTGGTGCGTGGCCGTGGGCCACAACCATCCCAGGATCGTGGAGGCGGTCCACGACCAGATGAAGAAGCTCAGCTACTTCACCTCCTTTCACGGAGTCTCGACCCCGCCTCCGATCGAACTCGCGGCCAAGGTCACAAGCCTCTTCGATCCCGCTTACGGCCTCAGCCGGGTCTGGTTCACCTGCGGCGGCACGGAAGCCAACGAAACGAACATCAAGATGGCGCGCCTCTACTGGGCGCTCGTGGGCAAGGCAGAGAAGAGGAAGATCCTGTCCCGCAGGTTCTCTTACCACGGCATGGGCCTGGCGACCACGGCTGCCACGGGCATCTTCCCCTTCCACTTCAACTTGGAGCCCCTGCCCGATGGCTTCTGCAAGACGGCAGCGCCCTATTGCTATCAGTGCGAGTTCGACAAGACCTATCCGGGATGCAGCTTCGAGTGCATCCAGGACATCGAGGAGACGATCGAACAGGAAGGGCCGGATACGATTGCAGCCTTTCTGGCCGAGCCCGTGATCGGCTCGGGCGGCGTGGTCCCCCCGCCGCCGGAATACTTCCCCCGGGTGCGGGAAATCTGCGACCGCCACGACATCCTTCTCGTCCTCGACGAAGTAATCACCGGGTTCGGCCGCACCGGTTCGATGTTCGCCCACGAGCACTGGGGCGGAATCCGGCCGGACATGCTGAGCCTGGCCAAGGGAATCAGTTCCGGACACATTCCCCTGGGAGCAGCCGTCATGCGGGGCGAGCTCTACGAAGCGATCGGGAAGCATCAGGACGAGAGACTTCCGCTCATGCACGGGTTCACCTACATGAACCATCCGGTGGCATGTGCTGCGGGCCTGGCCAACATCCAGGTGATCGAAGAAGAGGGGCTTGTCCAGAGGGCGGCAAAGAACGGCCGATACCTGCTCGAGAGGCTCCGGACTCTCACGAAGTACGACTCCGTTGGGGACGTGCGCGGCATGGGGATGCTCGCCGCCATCGAGCTCGTCGCGGACAAGGAGACGAAGACCCCCATCCAGCCTGAAAACACCGCACCCGAACTCCTCGCCGAGCTCTGCTGGGAGAAGGGCCTTTACGTCCGCTCTTCAACGATGGAGACGGTGTGTGTGGCACCGGCTCTGATCATGGAAAAGCCTGTCATCGACCGGATCGTGGAGATCCTCGACCAGGCCATCCGGGAGATGGAAGAAAAGCTCCTGCGCTAGCCCTGGAGCACCAGGCCACCCCCTCACCCGATCCCTCCAGCCCTGTATGAGTCCATCGCAATGAACGGATCAATGACCCATGGGGCCTTCGACGCCACGGCCTGCCCGCCTCATGATGAACACCAGGGGCAAGGGGATCAGGAAAAAGAGCGCGTCCAGAAAGAAGCAGTCGTTGAAAGCCTTCATGAAGGCCTGCCGGTTG
>Ga0315286_10007871_pt1 | contig 10461 bp, 9 predicted proteins | sample YL17G10_0_MG_FD_205038 | JGI IMG/M metagenome (GOLD analysis project Ga0315286, IMG submission 205038) | Sediment microbial communities from Yellowstone Lake, YNP, Wyoming, USA - YL17G10_0 | ecosystem: Environmental > Aquatic > Freshwater > Lake > Sediment | place: USA: Wyoming | collected...
AGGCCGAGGCCGAGAGCATCACGACGGACCACATCATCGCGCAGATCCTGAAGGACGTGCCCCAGGACGCGGCGGCGGTGGCGGCGTGAGCCCCGGCTGCGTTCATACCGTGCGTTAACCTGTGAACCGGTTCTGCCAAGTTGAGCGGCGATGAAACGAGGCACAACTGCGCTTTTCGTGCTTCTCATCATCGGCAGCCTCGCGCTCGGGTTGGCAGCGATGCTTCTTCAGGCGGGGCACGATGCAACACCCTATGGCACTCGCGACAGCCAAGGCCATCCGCTCGGCTTCAACGACCCAATCACCTCGGAGCTGTGCTGGATCATGGTGTCGAATGTGACTTTGGCGAGCTTCATCCAAGCACTGGGATGGTATGGAGCCCTGTACGTGCTCGCACAGCTCGTCGGGCTGGTTCTGGTGCTCAAAGATAGGCGTAGGATTCGGGCGTGGTATTTCTGGTGTCAGTTGTTGCTTTTCCCGACAGTTTGGCTTGTCGTGCTGATGGTCGCGTTGTGGAGCTTGGGTGTCTTGTCAGGCAGCATCCAGGGACCCGTGTTCGTGCTCGATGGAGAGACTTTCCAGGATGGTCCACCATTTTGGTGGATGGCCCATCCGTCCTGGCTCATGGTTTCAATCCTCATAGCTTCCTACAGCACTTGGGGGCTCCGGGTCCAATCCATCTCTCCCGAACTCGGTTCGACATGCGGGAATCGTACTGCTCGCCTACCGGCAGCCTGACTCGGTATGAACATTCTCCCACGCGAACTCTGCCGTCGCCTCAGGCAGCCTCAATTGCTGGCGGCGCCGCGCGCCACCCATCCGACATCCGCGGAGCGGATGGACGTGAATAGCCGTGGGTGCCAACCCACGGAACCACGTCCCCAATCGTGTCCGACCCTGAAGGGGTCGAACAACATGCGGCCTCCCTGGGCGTCACATCGCCCGTCTTTCCAACGCGAACCGCGGGGCGAACCGTTCGGCCCTTCCAGGGCCGCGACCCGTTTGCGCCCCGTCCCGTGGGTTTCACCCACGGAACCACGCCCCCAATCGTGTCCGACCCTGAAGGGGTCGAACAACATGCGGCCCACCCTGGGCATCACATCGCCGATCCTCTCAACGCAACCCCCCGGGCATATCGTTCGACCCTTCCAGGGCCGGTATCATTTCGCTGACGGTTCCGTGGGTTCCACCCACGGCTATTCACGTTGTTCACCTCCGGTGAACAGCTAGCCATGTCCACCTTCACCCAGATCTATTACCCCATCGTCTTCTCGACGAAGGATCGTGTCCCCGCTTTGTCACCGGATCGGCGGGAAGACCTGTTCCGCTACGTTTGGGGGATCCTCAAGAACAAGGATTGCCACCTGTATCGCATCGGCGGGGTTGAAGACCACGTGCACATTCTGACCGGCCTGCATCCGACGTGCTCCCTTGCGGATCTGGTCAAAGCCATTAAGACCAGCACCAGCAGTTGGATCAAAGAGAAAGGGGTGTTTCCCAGCTTTTCGCACTGGCAGGATGGATATGGTGCGTTCACGGTGTCCCATGACAACCGAGACGGCGTGATCGAGTACATCAAGAACCACGCGGAGCACCACCGGAAGGTGTCATTCCAGGATGAGCTGCGGGCATTCCTGATCAAACACGGGGTGAAGTTCGATGAGGAATATCTGGTCTAGCGGGCGGGCGGGAGGTGCGGCCCTTGCAGGGCCGGCGCCATTTCGCTCGCCGTTCCGTGGGTGGCAACCCACGGAACCACGTCCCCAATCGTGTCGGACCCTGAAGGGGTCGAACAACACGCGGCCCGCCCTGGGCGTCACATCGCCCGTCCTTCCAACGCGAATCGCGGGGCGGACCGTTCGGCCCTTCCAGGGCCGAAATCGTGTCGCTCGCCGTTCCGTGGGTTCCACCCACGGCTATTCACGTTGTTCGCCTTCGGCGAACCCTGCGATTTTGCTATTGTGGTCCGGATGCTCGCCTTCGGGGAACCGAAGCGCTTCTGGTTCGTCGCGCCATTCTCCATCCTCCATTCTCCATCTTCGTCCTGAATGATGTCCGCCCTCCTCACCCCCGAGCTCCTGCGCCGCCTCGAGCAGTTCCAATTGCTCGCGGCCCGGCGCGCCAAGAGTTCGCTCCGGGGCGAACGCCGCAGCCGCGCCCGCGGCCAGTCCGTCGAGTTCGCCGACTACCGCAGCTACGTTCCCGGCGACGATTTCCGTTACCTCGACTGGAACCTCTACGGCCGGCTCGAGCGACTTTTCCTCAAGCTCTACGAGGAAGAACGCGAACTGCCGGTCACGATCTTCCTCGATGCCAGCGAGTCGATGGCCTTCGGCGAACCGCGCAAGTTCAATTTCGCCCGCCAGGTCGCCGCGGCGGTCGCCTACGTGGCGCTCTGTGGCTTCGACCGCGTCAGCCTGATCGCGTTCCCGGACAGACCGGAGGAGGCGGCTGCCCGCGGCGCGCTGCGATCAGTGCGCGGCAAGAAGTCGGCGCTCGAGCTGTTCCGGAATCTGGGCCAGCTTCAGGCGGGCGGCTCGGCAGACTTCAACCAGGCGCTGCGTCGCGGCGCGCTCCAGGCGCGGCACGCGGGCCTGGCGGTGATCCTCAGCGACTTCCTGGATCCCGCCGGCTACGAAGACGGCCTGCGCGCGTTGATCGGCCGGCGTTTCCAGGTCAGCGCGGTGCAAATCCTCGCGCCCGATGAACTGACACCCACGGCCTACGGCGATCTGCGCCTGATCGATTCGGAGACGGGCGGCCAGCAGGAGGTGACGTTTGGCAAGTACCGCCTCAAGGCCTATCAACAGACCGTGGAGAGTTTCTGCCAGCGGCTGCGCGAGTATTGCCGCGGGCGGGGGATCGGTTTCTTCCGGGCGAGCTCCGACACGCCGGTGGAGGAACTGCTGCTGAAACAACTCCGGAAGGCGGAAGTCTGGGGCTGACCATTGCGGATTGCGGATTGACGATTGCGGATTCAACACATTCATGAACGCCGACGATTTTAAGAAACGGACCAAAGCCTACGCGCTGAGGGTTATTCGCCTGACCGAGGCACTCCCCGAAAACCGGACGAGCGACGTGCTCGGACGCCAGTTGCTGCGTGCCGGCACTTCCGTGGGCGCGAACTACCGCGCGGCATGCCGCGCCAAGTCCAAGCCGGACTTCATCTCCAAGATGGATACCGTCGAAGAGGAGTGTGACGAGTCGCTCTATTGGATTGAGCTGCTGGTCGAGTCGGGCAACGTGAAAGCCGGTCGCGTCTCCGCTCTCCTTCGTGAGGGAGAAGAAATCCTGCGAATGGTTGTCGCCTCGGTGAACACCGCCCGCCGGTCGCGCCAATCCGCAATCCGCAATCCGCAATCCGCAATGGGATGAGTTTCGTGGCTCCAGCCGCCTTTTTGTTCGCCGCCGCGATCCCGGTGGTGATCCTGTTCTATCTGCTCAAGCGCAAGCGGGTGCTGCGGCTCGTCTCGAGCACGTTGCTCTGGCAGAAGTTCCTCGCGGAAAGCCAGGCCAGTTCGCCGTTCCAGCGGCTCCGCCACAACTGGCTGCTCGTCCTCCAGCTTCTCCTGCTCGCTCTGGCCGTGTTCGCCCTGGCCCGGCCCTACTTCATCGGCCGGATCACCGGTGGCCGGCTCCAGGTCGTGATCCTCGATGCCTCGGCGTCGATGCAGAGCACCGACGAGAAGCCGTCGCGGTTCGAGAAGGCCCGCGCCGAGGCGCTCCTGCTCGTGGACGGCCTGCGCGACACCGATCAGATGGTCGTGCTCCAGGCCGCCGCGAACACCGAAGTCAAACAGTCCGCCACGAGCGAGAAGTCCGCCCTCCGCCGCGCCCTCCAGGCCTGCACCGTGACGGACGGCGCCACCCGGCTCAACGAGGCGCTCAAGATGGCCGAGTCCCTCACCCGCGACAACAACGACGCTGAGGTGCACTTGCTCAGCGACGGCGCGGCGCCCGGCTTGAAGGAGATGCAGAACAAGGGCCTCCGCCTCGTGTATCACCAGGTCGGCCAATCCGCGAACAACGCCGGCATCGTCGGGCTCGACGTCCGGGCCAACCCGGAGAATCCGCTCCAGCGCGCGATCTTCGCCAGCGTCGCCAACTTCGCGCCCGACGAGCTACGAACCGAGCTGGAGCTCGCGTTCAATGGCCAGTTGCTCGAGTCCAAACCGCTCACCGTCCCGCCCACCAACACCACGCCGCTCGTCTTTTTCGCCGCACAGCAGGTGGACGGCGTCTTCCGTGTGCGCCTCAACGCCAAGGACGACATGCCGGCGGACAACGAGGCGGCCATCGTCAGCCTCCTGCCTCAGCCGGTCAAAGTGCTGCTCGTCACGCGCGGCAACGCCTTCCTCCAAAAGGCGCTCAAGGCCGCCGGCCGCGTCGAACTCAGCGTCGCGCGCGACCTGGCCGATCCCAAACCGCCCTTCGACCTGGTCGTGCTCGACGCCGTCACCCCTGCCGTCTGGCCCGCCGTGAATGTGCTCACGTTCCAGAGCATGAACGCAGGCTGGTTCGACAGCGTCGGCGGAGTTGACACGCCGGCGATTGTCGATTGGAAGGCGACGCATCCGCTGCTGCGGTTCGTCACCTTCGACAACGTGGCCATCGCCAAGGCGGCGGCCGTGAAAACGCCGACCTGGGCCGTGGCGGTGGTGGAATCGCCGCAGACGCCCCTCGTGCTGGCGGGTGAGTTGGCACGGCAGCGGATCGTATGGGTCGGTTTCGACGTGCTCGACAGCAACTGGCCGATGCGCGTCTCGTTCCCGATCTTCATCGCCAACGCGGTCGAGTGGCTCAACCCGGCCAGCATCCAGGCCAGCCAGTTGCTGGTCCAGGCCGGCAACCCCTTCCGCCTCGCCCTGGACGGATCGACGACGAGCGCCGAGGTCCGGTTGCCGGACGGGGCGCAGCGCAAGCTCGAGCTTGATCCCAAGGCCAGCGAACTGATGTTCGGCGACACCGCCCGACGCGGCGTGTATCAGTTCGTCACCGGCACGAACACCACGACGTTCTGCGTGAACCTCCTCGATGCGGCCGAGAGCGACACGCGCCCGCGGGCGGAGCTCGATTTCGGCCGGTTCGGCACGGTGTCGGCCACGACGACCAAGCGCGCGAACCTCGAGTTATGGCGCTGGATCGCCGCCGCCGCGCTGGCCGTGTTGCTGTTCGAGTGGTGGTACTACCATCGGAGGACGGCGTGAGAACGGACACGAGGATGGAGAATAGAAGATGGAGGATGGAGGCTTGATGGCTGCAATCCGTGGATTCCGAGAGTTGAACGTATATCAACTGGGCCGCGAAGAGGCCCGAAAGATCTTCGTCACCACGAAACGGTTCCCGAAGGAGGAGCGTTACTCGCTGACGGACCAGATCCGTCGCTCCTCGCGGGCGGTCAACGCGATGCTGGCTGAAGCCTGGGCACGCCGGCGCTACCGAGCGGCGTTCATCAGCAAGATTGACGACGCCCTCGGCGAAGCGATGGAAACGCAAGCGTGGCTCGACCACGCCCTCGACTGCGAGTATGTGACGGAGGTGGAGCACCGCCAACTCGATGGTGGCTGGCAGAGCATTGGAGCGATGCTGCGGCGCATGATGGATCGTGCCGACACCTTCTGCACGCCAAGCGCAGACTGATTGCCTATGCGTAACCATCCTCCCTCCATCTTCTATCCTCCACCCTCCATCGTCGTGCTCGCGCCGCCCGTGCTGCTGTTCGAGTGGTGGTATTACCATCGGAGGACCGCGTGACGGAAACGCGGAACGGGGAACACGGAACGGGGAACGCGGAGCGCGGAACGCGGAGTGCACCCGGCAAGCGACGTGGCTGGCGCGACGACTACTTCGCCACGTGCGAGGTCCTCGCCCAGTTCTGGCCATTCTTCATAGTCCTCATCGTGCTCGGGGCAGCGGCGCTTCTCCCGGTGCTGTCACGCGCCAAGGAGAAGGCAGCGCGCCTGGGGTCGGTCATTGTTTACACCTCTCAAGACCAGGTCTATGCGGAGCCCATCCTCAAGGACTTCGAGGCCGAGACCGGCATCAAGGTCCGGGCGGTGTTCGACAGCGAGGCAGTGAAGACGGTCGGCTTGGCGAATCGCCTCCTTGCCGAGCGCAGTCATCCGCAGTGCGATGTCTTCTGGAACAACGAGGTCTTCCGCACCCACCAACTCGAGGTGTCGGGAGTGTTCCGGGAACAGGATCCATTCGTCGAGGTCGGCTACCGCAGCCGACGCCTCGTGATCGACACGAACAAGCTCTCGCTCGCCGAGGCGCCACGGTCGCTGCTCGAACTCACGAACGCGGTTTGGCGCGGCAAGGTGGCGCTGGCTTACCCGCTCTTCGGTACAACCTGCACCCATTTCCTCGCCCTGCGACAGCACTGGGGCGCTCCGGCCTGGGAGAATTGGTGCCGAGCCCTCCAAGCCAACCGACTATTGCTCGTGGACGGCAACTCCGTGGTCGTGCGGCTCGTCGGCAAGGGCGAAGCCGCGATCGGCTTGACCGACTCGGACGACATCGCCGCCGGTCAGCGCGAAGGCTATCCCATCGTCGCCTTGCCCATGAATGACGAGACCTTGCTGACTCCCAACACGGTCGCCGTAGTGCGCGGCTGCCCGCATCCGGGCGCGGCGCAGAAGTTCTATGAGTATGTGCAGCAACCGAAGGTGCTGGAGAAACTCGTGTCGGCGAGCGCCTTGGAAGGCGCCGCTCCGCATCAGGTGTCCGCTCAGACTCTGCGGCCGGATTGGGACGCTTTACTGCGCGACCTGGAACCCGCAACCGCCAAGCTGAAGGAGATCTTCCTGAGATAGACCTTGTCAACTCTATCGAAACCACAGATGGACTCAGATGGACACAGATAAAACGCAGAGACTCACGATGGGCGAAGCTGCTTCGGACCGCCGCTGTCGGGTCAACCGGATCGGCCGGACCCACAGGCGCTCTCCGTCGGGAATCTGTGTCCATCAGTGTTCATCTGTGGTTTTCCTACTCCCTCGTTGCGGATCAGCGTGAACTGGACCTTGCTCCAAAACAGTCTCCTGGTCGCCGGCTTGACGACGCTGCTGGCCGGCCTCGCCGGCTTCTGCGCCGCGCTCTGGCTGACCGGCTTGGAGCGGCGCGGGCGGGCGGTGGTCCTGGTTCTGGCAGCCGTAGCCTTCGCGCTGCCGCCGTTCCTGGTGACCGGTTGTTGGATGGAGTTGCTCAGTTGGGCGGGCCTGCCGATTGAACGCTTCGTCACGCAGATCGGCACCGACGGCGGCTGGCGTTGGCAACTGGGATTGGTCGCCCTGACTGCTCTCGTGCTCGCGCTCATGCTCTGGCCGGTCACGCTGTTCTTCACGCTCGGTGCCTGGCAACAAGTCGAGTCGAGCCACCTCGAAAGCGAGCCGGCCCTGACCGGCGGTTCGCTCATTCGTTGGTTGTTGTGGCCGATGGGACGCGCCGCACTGGCCCAGGCGGTCGCTGTGACGTTCGTGCTCGCTCTGAACAACTTCGCCGTGCCCGCCCTCTTTCAGGTCAAGGTCTTCCCGGCCGAAGTCTGGGTGCGGTTCACGACCACGTTCGACTATGCCGGGGCCCTCACGCTGAGCGCTCCGATGATTCTCGCGCCACTGCTCTTACTCGTCGCGCTTCGCCGAAGCCAGGTCGGCTGGCCACGACTCGATGGGACGGCGCCGGCGCGCCTGTTCCGACGGCAACTCGGTCCAGGGATGTTCCGATCTGCCGGCTTGGCAACACTCGGGGTTATCGTGCTGTCGGTCGGATTGCCCCTCGCGGAATTGGTGCTCGCGAAAGAAACGTGGGCGGAGCTCGGTCAGGCGGTGAGGGCGGGCCAGGGCGCGATTCTGAACTCGTTCCTGCTCGCCGCGTCGGCGGCGACGCTCATTGTGGTGTTGAGCGTGGTCACGATGAGAAAACGGGTATCGCTATTGAATTCAGCCGCCGGCCCGTCCCCGAACCTCGTCGTAGCGCAGGTTGGCAACCTGCTGTATCGCCGACTGGCAGTCGGCGGGGCGTGGGTGGCGCGCAGGGTATGCGGATTGGCAATCCGCGACACAGCAGACTGCCAGTCTGCGCTACCGGGCCAGTCAGGTTCGAACGCGCGACGCGCGCAAGCGGTTCGGAGGATTTCCTCTATTCCCCGCGGAGGCTTTTTCGGCGGGGCTCTTCTATGGCTCCCATTTCTCGCGCCGGGCGTGCTGGTAGGCATCGCGCTGATCTACCTGTGCAACCGCCCCTGGATTTCCGCGCTCTACCAGAGTGCCGGCATCGTCTTGCTCGCCTGGACGATCCGCTATCTGGCGATCGGCTGGCACGGGCTGGCCCACGCCCTGGATGGGATCGACCATGACCTCGTGGACGCGGCCCGATTAGACGGCGCAAAGGGCTGGCGGTTGTGGCGCTGGGCTATCTGGCCGCAGGTCGCGCCCCAGATCGTCGCCGTGTGGTTCGTGACGTATCTCCTCTGCCTGTGGGATGTCGAGACGCTGGTCATGATCGTGCCGCCGGGCGGCGAAACGCTGTCCCTGCGCATTTTCAACCTCCTTCACTACGGCCACAACGCCCAGGTCAGCGCCCTCTGTCTGGTGTTGCTGGGCCTGGCCGTGCTGCCGCTGGCGCTGCGCGCAATAGCCAATAGCCGATGGCCAATAGCCAACCGACAATCCGCAATCACCAATCCCCAATCCCCAACCGACAAAGCCCGGGCGCCATCAGCAGGGCGCCAACCGCCCATCGCCAAATCGCCGCAAGGCATGATCCTGACGGGACTGGCACTCGGCCTCCTCTTCCTCAGTGGCTGCGCGCCGTCGTCTTCGAAGACAGCCCCGGTCAGGAGCCGGATCTTCAGTCACGTGGAAGTGATCGGCACGCGCGGCGTCGGACCAGGCCAGTTCAGCAAGCCGCGCTCGGTCGCCGTCGATGCCCAGGACAACCTCTACGTCGTGGACATGACGGGCCGGGTGCAGAAGTTCTCGCCCGATGGGGAGTATTTGGCGTATTGGCAGATGGAGCAGACCGACCTTGGCAAACCGAAGGGCATGACCCGCGACGCGCTCGGGAACATCATCGTGATCGAACCGCACTACGCCCGCGTGAACCACCACACGCCGGACGGGAAACTCGTCGCCCGCTGGGGCGGGCGCGGAACGAACACCGGGCAACTGGTCTTCCCGCGGGCGGCGGCCGTGAACTCGCGCGGGGAGATCTACGTGAGCGAATACACCACGGTGGACCGTGTCCAGAGGTTCGGCCCGCAGGGCACGAACTGGCTGGGTGCTTTCGGCCGGGCGGGTCGCGGACCCGGCGAATTCAGCCGCGCCGAGGGCCTGGGCATCGACGCCCACGACCGTGTCTATGTGGCCGACTCGTGCAACCACCGAATCCAAGTGTTCGATGCCGACGGGAAGTTCCTGCGCACGTATGGCAAGGCGGGCAGCGGGCCGGGCGAACTCAGCTATCCGTACGATGTCCGCATCGACCGTGAAGGCCGGCAGTACGTCTGCGAGTTCGGCAACAGCCGGATCCAAGTCTTCGGCCCGGATGATCGGCCACTGGAAATCCTCGGTGGACGGGGCAGCGCACCCGGCCAGTTCAGCAACCCGTGGAGCATCGCACTTGATTCAAAGGGCGACCTCTACGTGGCCGACGCCATGAACCACCGCGTGCAGAAGTTTGTGCGGAGGAAGCCGGAGGCCGGAGGGCGGAGGCCGGATGCCAGAGGACAGACGTCAGATGCCGGATGCCGGATGCCGGATCTCGGATGCCAGATGCCTGATGCCAGATGCCAGGTGCCGGATGCCGGAAGTCGGAGGCCGGACGCCAGAGGCCGGAAGCCAGAGGGCGGAGGTCAGAGGTCGGATACCGGATACCGGATACCGGATGCGGGATGCCGGAGGACAGGGATCCGGAATCCGGGACCAGGAGCCGAGAGAGGGAAAGCCGAAGATGGAGGCCGGGGGTTGGCGATTGGCGATTGGCGATTGGCTATCGGCAAGCCGTGGGCTCCGCTCGCACCGCCCCACTTGTCACTCGTCACTCGTCACTCGTTCTCCGTTCCGCGTTCCGCGTTCCCCGTTCCGCGTTTCCCATGAGCGTCCAGTTCACCCATCCGATCGGACTATGGCTGCTCCTGGTGGCGGTGCCGTGGACGGTTTGGCTGACCCTGCGCTCCGACGTGCAGATGAGCGCCTGGCGACGCTGGGCGTCCTTCGCCATTCGCCTCATCGTCGTCCTCCTGCTCATCCTCGCCATTGCCGGCCTCCAGTGGAAGCGCCCCCAGGAAGGCATGAACGTCTTCTTCCTCCTCGACCGCTCGGACAGCATTCCGTCCGTCCAGCAGGAGGCGGCGCGCGCCTACGTCACCAAGGTCTCGGAAGAGAAGGAGAAGCATGACCAGGTGGGCGTGATCGTCTTCGGCACCGAGGCCAGCATCGAGTCGTCCCCGCTCACGGT
>Ga0315286_10007872_pt1 | contig 10461 bp, 7 predicted proteins | sample YL17G10_0_MG_FD_205038 | JGI IMG/M metagenome (GOLD analysis project Ga0315286, IMG submission 205038) | Sediment microbial communities from Yellowstone Lake, YNP, Wyoming, USA - YL17G10_0 | ecosystem: Environmental > Aquatic > Freshwater > Lake > Sediment | place: USA: Wyoming | collected...
CCGTGCGGCCTCGACTACTTCAAGTGGACCGGCGTGGGCTTCGCGAAGCAGGTCATCGACTTCGGACAGCCGAGGCTCTGGGGCGGCCCGGCCGACCAGCCGGCGGCGGGCAAGGGCTGCGGCATCCAGTTCCAGGTGGTCGACCTCGACGGCGACGGCCGCCTCGACGTCGTCGCCCCCGGCAAGGACGGCCTGGTCCTCTTCAAGAACCTCGGCTTCGCGCCGACGAAGTAGTGCGTTTGGCCGTCGCCATCGTTTGGCCGTCGTTATCGTTTGGCGGGCGCTATCGTTTAGCCGTCGCCAACGTTTAGCCGTCGCCGGTACGGCGACGATCATCATATCGCGGCCGTACCGGCCGCGGCTAAACGGTGCGGGTGCGGCGTCGGCGCGGGATTTCGCGTTGGCACGACATTTCGCCTCCGCACGCCATTGACGCGGGGGTCGCCGGGCCTTAAACTACGCAGCTCCGGCGGGGAAGCGAGGCCGCGTCCCCGCCGCCGGACGGGGAATCAAGGACTCTGAGAACGGAGAAGCGTGTCGCATGTCGACCATCAAGGCCATTGACATTCGTCGGGGCATGGGCGTGATGTGGAAGGACGTGATCTGGATCTGCGTCGAGAACCAGAAAGTCGCCAAGGGCAACTGGCGGTCCAGCCAGGTCCTGAAACTCAAGAACCTCAACACCGGGCAGGTCGTCGAAGAGCGGTTCCGCACTGAGGAACTTTTCGAGCAGGCCATCATCGAGCGCAAGCCCGTCCAGTTCCTCTACCCCGAGGCCGGTGCTTATGTCTTCATGGACATGGAATCCTACGAAGAGATCCGCGTGTCGGCCGACCTGGTGGGCGACATGGGCGTCTACCTGACGCCGAACCTCGAGGTCACCCTCGGCCGCATGGAAGGCAAGCCGGTCAGCATCGATCTTCCCACGAGCGTGGAACTCGTGGTCAAGGAAGTGGCGCCGGGCATGAAGGGCGCGACCGTGACGAACGTCATGAAAGACGCCGTCTGCGAAGGCGGGGCCCGCGTCAAGGTGCCCGCCTTCATCGAGAACGGCACCCACATCAACGTCGACACCCGCACGGGCGAATACCTCGAACGGGCGTAATCGTTCAGCCGTCGCTGGTGCGGCGACGAACCAATTGCGGATTGCGGATTTCGGATTGCGGATTGGACGGCGAAAAGCAACAGCGAAAGGCAAAGGCAACAGCCATTTAGCCGCCCAGCTTGCTGGGCGCGTGTTGTTCTTGAGAAAATCGGGTGGGGCAGTAACCACGGCCGGCATGCCCGGCCGTTTTCTTTGCGCGGAATCTGTTTGCGTTGGGCGCACCCCGCGTTGGACAATAGCAGGTGCTGGCGCAAAGTTGGATTGGCGGGGGCGAAACATGCCGGGAACCCACCATCGCGTTGTCACGTTTGCTCTGTTCGCCGCCCTCTTCGCCGCCATCACGCCCGCTGCGTTCGCCGCCGAAGAGGCCGCGCCGAACCTCGCCAGGAACCCCGGCTTCGAGGACGGCGCCAAGCCGTGGTCCCTGCCCAAGGGGTTCGAGGTGGTCGAGGCCGCGTCGAGCCACTCGGGCGCGCACGGCCTGCATTTCACGCGCCAAGACGCCGCCACGTACGACTTGGCCTCGCAGCGGATCGGCTTCCGCCCCGGCGCGCGGTACCTCTTCTCCGCCTGGATCAGGACCAAGGGCGTCGTCGGCCCCGAATCGGGCGCGACCGTCTGCATGGAGTGGAGCGGCCCGAAAGGCTGGATCGGCGGCGCGTACCCCGACGGCCGCAAGGGCGATGCCGACTGGTTCCAGGTCACCGGCGTCACGCCGCCCATCCCGAAAGAGGCCACGAGCGTTGCCGTCACACTCTACTTGCGCAAGGGCATGACGGGCGAGGTGTGGTTTGACGATGTGCAGGTGACCGAGTACGCCGGCCGACCGATGGAGGCCTATCTTATCCAGCCGGCCTACCGCGGCCTGATCTTCGCCGACGAGCCGCGCTCGCCCATCCGCGTCCACGTTGACCTCGCCGAAACCGTGGCGGGCCGAACGTGGCGGCCGAGCGAAGGCTACGGGGGCGCCGGAGACCTTGTCCTCGTGTGCCGCCTGCGCGTAGCCGACACGCCCGTGGCCGAGAAGCGGGTCGCGGAGTTCCGGTCCCGCTCGTTTGCTGTGGAACTCGGTGCCCCGCCGCTAACCGCCGGCGAGTACCAGGTCCTGGTGTTCCTCGAGCAGGGTGGGCGAAAGATCGCCGAGCACACGCTCGACGGGCGGATCCTCCCCGCTGGCCAACGCCCCCGCGTTTACATCGACCGCCACTGCCGCACCATCGCCGACGGCAAGCCGTTTTTCCCCCTCGGCTTCTACCTCGGCACCATCCAGGATGCGGACCTCGAGAAGATGGCCGCCGCCGGGTTTAACTGCGTCATGCCTTACGCGTTCAGCAGCATGCCTCTGGCCAAAGCGGGCGAGTTGCTCGACGTGGCCCAGCGGCGCGGCATCAAGGTCATCTACTCCGTCAAGGACTTGTACGCGGGCACCAGCATTTTCCCGAAGGGCGGCATCGACGGCATCACCGACGCCGATGCGGCGGTGAGGACAATCGTTGAGCGTTTCCGCTCGCACCCGGCGGTCCTGGCGTGGTACCTGAACGACGAGCTCCCCGCGACGATGCGCCGCGCCCTGGAGGCCCGCTACCGGCTGGTCCGCCGCCTCGATCCCGACCATCCGACGTGGGCCGTCCTCTTCCAGGTTGACGAGCTCGCCGACTACCGCCACACGTGCGACGTTCTCGGCACCGACCCGTACCCCATCCCCGACAGGCCCGTCACGATGGCCGGCGAGTGGGCTCGCAAGACGCGCGACGCCACCGGCGGGGCGTGCGCCTTCTGGCAGGTGCCGCAGGTTTTCGATTGGGCCAACTACCACAAGAACGAGCCGCCCGAGAGGCACCGCGCCTGCACGTACGATGAGATGCGGGCGATGACGTACCTGGCCCTCGTCAACGGCGCCAAGGGACTCATCTACTACAGTTTCTTCGATCTCCAGCACGACCGCCTTGGCTTCGACGCCCGGTGGAAGGACGTCTCGCGCCTGGGCGAAGAGGTCCGGTCGCTCATGCCCGCGCTCCTGGCCGCCGACGCGCCTCCGCCCGAGGTGCAGGTCTCCGGCGGTCCCGCGTGGGCGGCCTTCCGCGACGGCAAGCGCCTGTGGGTCCTCGTGACGAACCCGGAGAAGCTGCCGGCGACGATGCGCCTCGCCGTGCCCGCCGGTGTTGGCTCGGTGAGAACAGTGAGCGGCCGCACACTTGCTGTAAAGGATGGCACAATCGTAGAAGAGTTGAAGCCGCTGGCGTGCGAGACGTACGTGGTGGAGCTTCCGTGACATGCCTCACGCAGACTTTGCGGTGATCGGCGGCGGACCGGCGGGCGCGTCGGCCGCCCGGCGACTGGCCCGGCGCGGCGCGTCCGTCATCCTCTTCGAGCGCCAGAAGATGCCGCGCGCCAAGCCCTGCGGCGGCGGTCTGTCGGAGCGGGCCATGGCCTGCCTGGATTTCCCCGTGCCCGACGCGCTCATCGACGCCGAGGTGTACGGCGCCCGCGTCCACTTCGGCGGGGCCTCGACCGAGGCCCGGCTCGACCGCCGCGTGGCGGTGCTCGTCACGCGGTCGCGCTTCGACCACTTCCTCCTCCAGAAGGCGGAGGAGTGCGGCGCCCGCACGGTCTGGGCCGAGGTCAAGTCCATCGAGCGGCGGCCGGGCGAAGTGGCCCTGGCGACCGCGGAGGGTGAGTTCACGGCGGCCTGCGCCATCGTGTGCGAGGGCGCTAACCGCCGCCTCTCGCGCACCGTCCGCCCGCCCGACGGCCCCGACGAGCAGGGCTTTTGCCTGGAGGCCGACGTGCCCGCCGCGCGGCCGGACCGCCATGCGGACCTCGCGGATATCCTTGACGTGCATTTCGGCTTCGTCGGCCGTGGCTACGGGTGGCTTTTCCATCACGGCTCGTACTACAGCATCGGCGTGGGCGATCTGTGCAGCCGCTTCCGCGATCCGCTGGGCACGTTCCGGCGGTTTGCGGCCGAGCGGGGCGTGGACGCGGGCCGCATCCGGCCGCGCGGCCATTTTGTCCCTTGCGGCGGCCTGCGGCGGGCGCTTTGCGCCGACCGCGTGCTCTTGGCCGGCGACGCGGGCGGATGGGTCGACCCGTTCCTGGGCGAGGGCCTGGCCTACGCGATCCGGTCGGGCCAGGTGGCGGCCGAGGCGGCGCTGGAGGCCCTCGCGCGGGGCGACCTCTCGCGTCGCGGCCTTGTACCCTTCGAGGCCCGCTCGCGCGAGGAGTTCGGCCGCGACCTGGAGGCCGCGCTCACGCTCTCGCGCATCGCGCACCGTTGGCCAAGCCTGTTCATCCGCGCCCTGGCGGTCGAAGAAGAGACGCTGGCGAAGTACCTCCGCGTGGAGCTTGGCGAGGCGTCGTACCGCGAGTTCCTGTGGTGGCTCGTGCGCCGCGGGCCTCGACTCTGGATGAGCCTGCGCCGGGACCGCCGGTCGGCGTAGGGATGACCGTGCGCGGCGGCATTGCCGTGCGCGGCAGGTCGGGAGACCCGCCGCGCCACATCCTGGGAGGCTTACCCATGACACGCAGCGCCCTGGCCGGCCTGATCGTCATCGTCGCAATAACGCCAGCGATTGCCGCGGCCGCCGACATCGTCTTCCCGCCCGACGCCGGCATCGTCGACGTCACGAAGGAACCGTACAACGCCAAGGGCGACGGCCAGGCCGACGACACCGCCGCCATCCAGAAGGCCCTCGCCGACTACCCCAACGCCGGGGCGATCATCTACCTGCCGAAGGGCACGTACCTCATCTCCGATACATTGAAATGGCCCCATGGCACTCGCGGGGGGTGGGAGGAGAAGCGCACCGTCCTCCAGGGCCAGAGCGAGGCCGGCACGATCCTCAAGCTCCCCGACAACGCCCCCGGCTACGCCGACCCGGCCAAGCGCAAGGCGATGGTCTGGACCGGCCAGAAGCCCGCCCAGCGGTTCGGCAACGCCATCCGCAACCTGACCTTCGACACCGGCCGCGGCAACCCCGGCGCCGCCGCCGTCCAGTTCATGGCCAATAACCAGGGCATCCTGGAGAGCGTGACCATCCGGTCGGGCGACGGGCAGGGGGCCATCGGCCTCGACATGGCCTACTCGGACGAGATCGGCCCGTGCCTCATCAGGAACGTGACGGTCCTCGGTTTCGACATCGGCATCCAGACGGCCTACGGCGTCGACAGCATGGTCTTCGAGCACATCCGCCTGGAGGGGCAGCGCCGCTGGGGCTTCCGCAACGACGGCCAGTGCGTGGCCATCCGCGGACTGGTGAGCAGGAATGCCGTGCCCGCGGTCTCCAACGGCGAGGGGTCGAGCCTCATGGCGATCCTCGACAGCGAACTCACGGGCACGGGCCCGGCCGCCGACAAGCCCGCGATCAGCAACTCCGGCGCGCTCTTTGCCCGAAACATCAAGACCACTGGATATGCGGAAGCGATCCAGAGCAGCGTCGGCGGAGGAGCCAAGGGCCCCGAGGTCGCGGAGTTCATCGCCCACCCCGCCACGAGCCTCTTCGGCCCGCCCGGCCGGTCGCTCCACCTGCCCATTCGCGAGACGCCCGACGTTCCGTGGGATGACCTCAAGGACTGGGCCAACGGCGCCGCCGAACCCGTCAAAGACAAAGAGATCACGAAGTGTCTCCAGTCAGCCATCGATTCCGGCAAGACCACGGTCTACATCCCGCGGGGGGGCTACAAGATCACCGACACCGTTCTCATCCGCGGGGCCGTGCGGCGGATCATCGGCTGCGAACCCTGGATCGACGCGGCCGACCTGGGCGGCAGGCCCGCGTTCAAGTTCGTCGACGGCGCGGCCCCGGTGGTCGTGTTCGAGCGGATCTCCGGCGGTTACGCACGGACGCCCTTTATCGAGCACGCATCCGCGCGCACGCTCGTCATCCGCTCGTGCTGCAACGTCTGCTGCAACGCGACGGGCACCGGCGACCTTTTCCTCGAGGACGTGTGCTCGAACCCGTTCACCGCCTGGAACTTCAAGGGCCAGAAGGTGTGGGCCCGCCAGTTCAACGTCGAGAACGAAGGGACGCACATCGTGAACGACGGCGGCACGCTCTGGGTCCTCTCCCTCAAGACCGAGCGCGGCGGCACGCTGATCGAGACCCGGGGCGGCGGCAAGACCGAGGTCATCGGCGGTTTCTGCTACACCACCACGGCGCCGAAGGGCGCCCCGATGTTCGCGAGCGACAACTCGTGGCTCTCCGTGACCCTGGGCGAGGCCTGCTTCAAGGGGACGCCCTACGAGACGCTCATCCGCGAAACGCGCGGCAGCGAGACGAAGACCCTCAAGCGCGGCGAGGTCCCCGGCCGTGCTGGCGGCAGCCTGCTGATGCTCTACACCGGCTATCCGCCCACGAAGCAGTGACGAAGTGGCGAAGTGACGCAGCGACGAAGTAACGACGGCCGGCGGAGTTTTTGTTTGCCACGGCGCGGCCGGGATGCCATCCTTGCTCTGGACTCCGGAGGATCCCTTGCCATGAAGCCCGTGTTTGCCTTGCTCGTGCTCGCGTTCCTGGCCGCGCCCGCGGCGGCCCAGGAGATGGCGCCGTTTGTCATTCCCATGACGCCCAATGCAAAGTCGGCGATCGCGTTTGGCGCGTCGCCCATCGCGGTCGGCGGCCCCCGCCTCGCGGCAAGCGACGGCCACTTCATGCTCCGCCAGGAGCGCGTCCGCATCTGGGGCGTCAACATGTGCTTCGGCGCCGACTTTCCCACGCACGGCGACGCCGAGAAGATCGCGGCCCGCCTGGCCGCCGCCGGCGTCAACAGCGTGCGGTTCCACCACATGGACACTCAAGCCTGGCCCAACGGCATCCTGGACCCGAAGGATCCGCTGAAGCTGCACCCCGAGGCCGTCGAGCGGCTCGACTACTTTATCGACCAGCTTGCCCGCCGCGGCATCTGGGCCAACGTGAACCTGCACGTCGGCCGCGGCCCCGCGCGGGCGCTGGGCCTGCCGCCGTCGGGCGAGAGCTACGACAAGATGGTCGGCCTTTTCGTGCCCGCCCTCATCGACGCCCAGAAGCAGTACGCCCGCGACATCCTCACGCATGTTAATGCGTACCGCAAGGTCCGCTACGCCGACGACCCGGCCGTCGGGTTCGTCGAGATCACGAACGAGGACAGCCTCTTCATGTGGGGCGCCCGCGGACGCCTCCAGACGCTGCCGGAGTTCTACGCGAAGCTCCTGGCGGCGAAGTACGGCGCGTGGCTCAAGACCCGGTACGGCACCACCGAGAGCCTCCGCCAGGCGTGGTCCAAGGGCGCCGAGCCGCTCGGCGAGAACCTCCTGGCGACCGACAAGCTCGCCGAGCCGGGGGCGAAAAGCGCGAAGGGCTGGCGCCTGGAGCAGCACGAGGGCAGTGCCGCCAAGCTCGCGAAGGTCGAGAGCGGCGTCCTCCGCGTCGAGATCGCCAAGGCCGACGGCGTGAGCTGGCACCTCCAGGTCCAGCAGGCGCCGCTCGCGCTCAAGGGCGGCGCGTACTACACGGTCTCGTTCCGGGCGCGGGCCGATCAGCCTCGCTCCATCGGCTACGGCTGCCAGCAGGACCACGATCCGTGGAAGGGCCTCGGCCTGAGCTCCTCTGCGAAACTCACCAACCAGTGGCAGACGTTCCGCACGGGTTTCACCGCGACCGACGACGAGCCGGCCGCGCGCCTGAGCTTCATGGCGGCCGAGGCGCCCGTCGCGGTCGAGCTGGCCGACGTGGTCTTCGCGCCCGGCGGGCGGGAGGGGCTCCTCAAGGGCGAGTCGCTCGAGAATGCCGCGGTTGCCCTTTTCGGCCCCGGCGAGGTGGAGTCCCGCGCGATGGACCGGATGCGGTTCCTCGTCGAGACCGAGAAAACGTTCTTTGATGACATGTACAACTTTATCAAGAAGGACCTGGGCGCGAAGGCCCTGGTCGCCGGCACCATCGTCTTCGGCCCGGCCGGCCTGTACGGCCAGACGCGGATGGACTACGTCGACAGCCACTCGTACTGGCAGCACCCGCACTTTCCGCGGCGGCAGTGGGACGCCGGCGACTGGATCGTCGAGCAGAAGGCGATGGTCGATAACCCCGCCGGCGACACGCTCCACCGCATCGCCGCCGAGCGGATGGAAGGCCGGCCCTTCACCCTGAGCGAGTACAACCACTCCGCCCCGAACGATTTCCAGGCCGAGTGCGTGCCGATGCTGGCCGCCTACGCCGCCGCCCAGGACTGGGACGGCATCTGGCTGTTCGCCTACTCGCATCGCGGGGGCCCGGCCGAGCGCGACCGCTTCGACTCGTACTTCGACATCGACGCCAACCCGTCGAAGTGGGGCTTCATGCGGGCCGGCGCCGCGATCTTCCGGCAGGAGGCCATCCCGCCGCTCAAGCGCGCGATCGGCCTGGCGGTCATCGACAGCGAGGACGTGGCGGGCGCCGCGGCCGCGCTCCAGCTCAAGTACGACCTCGACATGTTCGGCGTTGTCAACGGCAAGATGAAGATGGCGTGGGAAGACCTTCTGAGGCACCGGCTGGAGGTCGCGTACGAGGGCCACAGCGGCGCCACCGACAGCGGGGCCCAGGTGGAGCCGGAGCTCGCGTGGACGGTGGACGCGAAAGGCCGCGGCACCTTCTCGGCGACGGCCCCCGGCGCGGCCGTCCTCGTGAGCCACGCGGCGGGTGAGGGGGCGGCCAGGGCCGGCGGCATCGAGTTGGCGAAGCCCGCGTTTGTCGCGGTCACCGTGACGGCCCTCGACGGCCAGCCGCTCGAGAAATCCAGGTCGATCCTGATCGCCGCGTGCGGCCGATGCGAGAACACCGGCATGCAGTTCTCCGCCGACCGCCGGACCGTCGGCCGCAACTGGGGCACGGGGCCGGTCCTCATCGAACCGGTCGAGGGCCGCATCGCGCTGCCGCCCGGCGAATGGAAGTGCCAGGCCCTCGCCCCCGACGGCACGCCCAAGGGCGACGTGCCCGTCGCCAAGGACGACAAGGGCAAGCCCGCCGTCAAGTTGTCGCCCGAGTACAAGACGATGTGGTACCTCGTGACGCGCGGTTAGCGGGGCACCGTGGGTCGAAGACTCGCCGTGGTGAGGCGACCGCTGAACCGCGCCTGTTTAGCGGGGAGCCGCAGGCGACCGCGTTTTGTTTCTCCGGGCGTGTGCATGGCCGCGAACGCTTGCTTGGCGGACGCACGGGTGGGTACACTGAGCGGCGATCCGCCGGTGGAGTGGAACTATGGATGCCCAGCGCATGCTCAGGGTGGTGTTGCGGGTGATCGGGACCACGAGCGTCCTGGCCATCGTGGCGGTCTTCATGCCTCGGGCGTGGATGGCGATGTGCCACGAGTGGCTCGGCCTCGGGCCGCTGCCCGACGGGCCGGTCATCGAGTACCTGGCCCGCTCGACCTCGATGTTCTACGCCCTCTTCGGCGGCGTGCTGTGGATTCTGTCGGGCGACGTGTGCCGCCACGCGCGGGTCATCATGGGCGTGGGCGGCGCCATCTTCGGGTGCGGCGCGGTCCTGCTGACCATCGACTTGCGCGCAGGGCTGCCGGGGTGGTGGGTCCCCATGGAGGGGCCGTTTGTGATGCTCATGGGCCTCGTCTACCTGGGGCTGGCCGCGAAGGTGCGGGCGAAGGCTGGCAGCGCTCTCGGGTAATGTCCGGGTGGGTGGCACGGCCACGGAACGGCGCCCGCCGCGGCGGGCAGGCTGTGGCCGTGCCACCCGGCAAACTGGAATGACACTGAACACCGGCGGGCCAGGGGGCCCGCTGCGAAAGACTGGGGAGGGTGATCCGATGGCGAAGAAGAAGATGGCCTACACCGATTATTACGCCGACGTGGTGAAGGTGCTGACGTCGCGCGGCCTGCTCCTGGGCGCCTACGATGCCGCCGGCAAGGCGAACCTGATGACCATCGGCTGGGGAGCGCTCGGCGCCGTGTGGGGCAAGCCCCTGTGGGTGGTCCTCGTGCGGCCAAGCCGGTATACGTATAAATGCATCGAAGCCGGCGGATGCTTCACGGTCAACGTGCCGTCGGCCGCCATGGCCGAGGCCTGCGAGGTCTGCGGATCGCAGAGCGGCCGAACGATCGACAAGTTCGCCGTCTGCCGCCTGACGGCTGAGCGGGCGACCACGGTGCAGGCGCCCGCGGTGGCCGAGTGCCCCATCGTGTATGAGTGCAAGGTGGTGCACTCGAACGACGTCCTTGAGCAGCGGCTGGTGCGCGAGATCGTCGACGGGGCGTACCCGGGCGGCGATTTCCACCGCGTGTACTGGGGCGAGATCCTCGCGGCCCAGGCCGAGCCGAAAGCCGCCGAGCAACTGTGACCGCACCGGGCCAAGCATGATCACACTCATCAACACTAACCGCATGATGCCGCTGG
>Ga0315286_10007873_pt1 | contig 10459 bp, 10 predicted proteins | sample YL17G10_0_MG_FD_205038 | JGI IMG/M metagenome (GOLD analysis project Ga0315286, IMG submission 205038) | Sediment microbial communities from Yellowstone Lake, YNP, Wyoming, USA - YL17G10_0 | ecosystem: Environmental > Aquatic > Freshwater > Lake > Sediment | place: USA: Wyoming | collected...
AGGGACATGAAGTCCGAAACCCGGGTGTGCAGCAGGGTCCCGGCCGGCGTATCGAAGAAGGTGACAACGTCCTTGAGCCGAGGCGCGGCGCCGACCGCCTGCTCGGCGACCTTGAACAGCTCCGGCTTCTCAACGAACATCAGCCGGGCCTCCGAGTCCTTCAGGATGTAGGCCACGGTTTCAGCCGGGGACGTATGGTAGACCGGGATGACCCAGGCGCCCAGCTTCAGGCACGCCAGGTCGGCCATCACCCATTCCGGGCGGTTGTACGAGAAGATGGCCACCCGGTCACCTTTGCCGATGCCCAGCCCGGCGAGCGCGGCCGCAACTTCATTGACGCGCCGGCTGAGGTCGCCGTAGGTGATGTCCTGCCACTTGCCGGCCTTCTTGAACCTCAGCGCCGGGCGGCTGAAAGACTTCTGCACCGCAGCCAGGAAATACTCATAGAGCGGCTTGTACTCCGGATACTTGGGCCGGTCACTCATGTTGCTCCCTCCTCATCCTCCGATTCGTCATTCCTCATTCTCAAATAGCGCCGACACGCTTGCCGGCAATCTTGAACTTCTCCAGCGCCTGTGACAACTGCTCGCGGGTGTGCGTCGCCATCAGGCTGATGCGAATGATGGACTCGCCGGGTCGCACAGCGGGCGGGACTACCGGGTTGGCAAAGACGCCCTCAACCTCCAGCTCGCCCGCAAGGTGAAATGCCTTGTCATCGTCCGGAATGTCGACCGGGATAATCGGCGTGTCATGGAACTCGACCTGGTAGCCCATCTCTTTGAGACCCTGCTGCATGAACCGCGCATTCTCGCGCAACTGAGTCACGAGCCCGGGATTCTCCATCAGCACCTCAAGTCCGGCCTTCACCGTAGCCACCACCGAAGGCGGCAAAGCCGCCGCGAAGATGAACGGTCGGGCGTTGAGTTGCAGATGGGTTACGACCGGCCGGGACGTGCAGGTGAACCCGCCCAGCGCGCCGAAGGACTTGCTGAAGGTGCCGGAAACGATGTCCACCTGTCCTTCGAGGTCGAAGTGCTCCGCGGTTCCCTTCCCGGTCCTGCCCAGCACGCCGGTCGCGTGGGCGTCGTCAACCATGACCCGGGCCGAGTACTTCCGGGCCAGGGCGACGATTTCCGGAAGCCGACAAATGTCACCTTTCATGCTGAACACGCCGTCCGTGACCACCAGCTTGCCGGCATCCGCCGGAATCGCGGCCAGCGTTTCCTCAAGGTGTGCCATGTCGCTGTGCCGGAAGACCTTCACCTCGGCCTGGGACAGGCGGCAGCCGTCAATGATGCTGGCGTGATTCAGTTCGTCGCTCACCACGTAGTCGCCGCGGGCCGTGACGCCGGCGACCGTGCCGAGCATGGTCATGAACCCGGCGGAAAAGGTAATCGCCGCCTCGCAGCCCTTGAACCGGGCCAACAGTTCCTCGAGCTCGGTATGGATGTGCGTGGTGCCGGTCAAGACCCGCGAGCCGGCGCAGCCGGTGCCCAGTTCGCGAATCGCGTTAATCGCCGCCTCCTTCACCCTCGGGTGTTCGGTCAGCCCGAGGTAGTTGTTGGAACCGAGCATGATCATCTTCCGCCCGTTTCGCTCCACGACCGGCGCCGCGGCCGGGTTCACCTCACGCAGATAGAAGAAACGGTTCTGACTCCGCATGAACTGAATCATCTGGTCGAATGCCCGGCACTTATCGAACAAATCCAAATATCCTCCTTGTCACTCGTGCCTAAGATACCACAGACCCCGGGAAAGTCAAGCCGGCAGGGTCGTCCCAAAACCCGAGATAGACTTCAAACACCAAGGCACCAAGGCACAACGCGAGAACACAAATCCGAAGTCCGAAATCCAAATCCGGTCCGCGGTTCTCACTTCCGGCTTCTGATCTCTGATCCCGTGCTCTTTGGATCTTCGTGTTTCAAACTCGGACTCCGGGGGTTGGTCGGCAATCACGTCTCGATGCTAGGCATCGAGGAAACGCAGCGACTTCAACTGGAACCGGTCCAGGTGGAAGCGCAGAAAGCCCAGGACGAGCGCCCGTCCCCCGGCGCTGAGCAGGTGCTGCAGGTTGCGCTCGAAAGAGCCACGAAAGAGCATGCGTACCCGGGAGAGCATTTCGGCATTCACCGGCAGCGCATCCGGTTCCAGCCCGACGCACCGGGCGCAGAGCAGGCCGCCCCGGCGGGCGCTGAATGCGGCGGCCTTGGGCCGCCGACAGGAGATGCAGTGACTGAGCTGCGGCTCGTACCCGATGCGGGCCGCGGCCTGGAGCATGAACGCGAATGCCGCGGCGCCGCAGTCACCGGCTCCGGAATCAAGCGCGCGGAGCAGGTCCGCCAGCAGCCGGAACACCGCCGGATTCGGGGCCTCGAGTTCAAAGGCGCGGTTTGTGAACTCCAGCGCAACCGCGGCCCCGCGCAGCGCGGGCGCGCGAGCGCGCAGCGCAGGATAGTCTTCCAGAATCTCCGCATCGCTCAGGATATAGGGCACGTGGCGCTCGGACTTGTAGAAGATGACCCGCACCAGCGTCATGACCTCCAGCGCCGCGCCGAACTTGCTTTTCGGGCGCCGCGCGCCCTTCGCCTTGACGACCAGCTTGCCGTGCTCCCGGCTGAACAGGGTGGCCAGCTTCGAGGTCTCGCGCCACGGAACGGTCTGCAGACAGACTGCGTCGGTCCGGAGAATCCGGCTCATTCTTCGCTGCGGATTTCCCCGACCAGCTCTTCCAGCAGGTCCTCCAGCGTCACAATGCCCAGCACCCGGCCTTCGCCCTGGCGCACGAATGCCATGTGCTCACCCCGCTCGCGCATCAGGTTCATGACCTCGATGGCCCGGGACTCAGCCGACACGAAGAGTGGCTTGCGGATGATCCGGTGAGGCATCTCCAGCAGGTCGCGCACGTTCTGAACCCCGACGACATTGTCTCTCGCTCCCCGGTAGACCGGGTAGCGGGTGAATCGATTCCGGCGGATGAGGGCTCGCAGTTCTTCGTAAGTGCTCCCGTCGGGCACCGCCACCACGCGGTCCAGCGGAGTCATGACTTCGCTGGTCCTCACTTTCGGGAAATCCAGGACCCGGGCGGCAATCCCGCTCAGGCGCGGGCTCGTGCCGCCGGCCCGGGCGCTGGCGCGCAGTGCGAATACGAAGTCGCGCCGGGAAATGGTGAACTGGTCCGAGCCCCGGGCGCCCGAAACCCGGGCCAGCAGCCAGGTCAGGGGCCAGAGCACCTTCTCGGTCACCCGGACCGGCAGCTCGGTCCAGCAGAGCCAGCGCTCGGGAAACGCCTGGGCGGCCGACTTGGGCAGGAACTGGGCGAAGTAGAGCGCGAAAATCGTGACCACCAGCACGGACGCCAGGGTGTAGCCGGAGCCGAACACATGAATCGTGAAGCGCTCGGCCAGGCTGGACGAAACGATGATGAACAGGTTGGTCGCGGCCAGGGTCGTAATCACGGTTACTTCACGGCGCGCCAGCAGATGCTGGGCGGCGCGGGCGCCGGGCCGGTTCTCGTCGGCCCAGGTCGCCAGGCGAATCCAGTTCGCCCGCACGAGCGCAGTCTCGGCGCCGGCAAACACCGCCTGCAGGGCAATCGCAACGAAGACCGGCAGAAGTTCCATCAGGTCTTTCGAATCAGGACCTTTTCAATGGCATTGCCGCTTACCTGCCGGACCTCGAGCAGGAGAGAGCGGAAGCGAATCGTCTCGCCGGCCACCGGCAGCCGGCCCAGGAGGTGGTGTATCAACCCGGAGAGCCGCTCGAAACGCTCGCCGCGGAACGCGTTGGCGAATTGCCGGTTCAGGGTCTTCAGGTCAATCTCGCCGTCCACGAGCCAAGTCCCGGCGTCAATCCGGAACCAGGGGAGTTCCTCGGCCAGGTCGTGTTCGTCGTGAATCTCGCCGAAGATGGCTTCCAGAATGTCCTCCAGCGTCACGACCCCGGCGGTCTGGCCGAACTCATCCACGGCCACCGCGATGTGCACGCCCTCGCGCCGAAACTCCTCGAGCAGCGCCAGCACCGGCTTCACCTCGGGCACGTGATAGGCGTCCCGCGCCACAGTGCCGACCGGGACCGTATCGGCATCCAGCCCGAACGAGTCCTTGACATAGAAGATGCCGGTCACCCGGTCAATCGTCCCGTCGTACACCGGAATTCGAGAACAACGCATCTGCCGCGACTGCGCCACGACCTCGGCCACAGTCCGGTCCTTCTCGACCGCCAGCATGTCGATGCGCGGCGTCATCACCTCCGAGACCCGCCGCTTGCCGAGTTCTACCAGATTGGTCAGAATCACCCCCTCGTCACCGACAATCACCCCGCGCTCCCGGCCGAGTTCGATCATCTTCGTCAACTCGACATCGGTCGGAAAGGGCAGCGGCTTCGCGCGGCCCGGCAGCCCGCGCGTGAGGCGCTCCAGCAGCGCCGAGACCGGAGCAAGCACCAGCGCCAGGTCCGCGGCCAGCGGTGCAAACATCAGCGCGATCCGCAGCGAGCGGCGCAGGGCGACTACTTTCGGCAGTACCTCACCGAAAACGAGCAGCACGACCAGCAGGACTGCGCCGCCCAGCGTCAGCGCCAGAGGTTCGGACGCGGACAGTCGGTGCGCGAGCTGAACGCTGAGCAACGCCACCACCGAGGAGAGCGATACCGAAATCAGCATGTCCGCGACCAGGATTGCGCCCAGCAGCCGGTTCGGCCGCGCCAGCAGTGATTCGACCTGGGCGATGCGGCGCAATTGCGCGCGCGGGTGCCCGGCGGCGGACGACCGATTCGACTCGAGTTCGTGCTTCAGCCGCTCGAGCGCCAGGCGCGGCACCGAGAAGAACGAGGACTCGGTTATCGAAATCCATGCCTCCAGCAACAGGAGCAGCAGCGCGACCATGGAGTACGCCGTGAGCATCACTTGCCTTTCAGGTAGCGACCGTACTTCGGCGTCATCGCGCGATGCGTGTTGCCCAAAAGATGGAGGAATCCGTGCAGGACAAGCCGGAGCAGTTCCGAACGCAGGCTGACCCCGTGCTGACGTGCCTGAATCCGCGCCTGGTCCCGGCAAACGCAGACCTCGCCCAGCAGTTCGCCCGACATCGGGAACGCCATCACATCGGTCGCACGGTTGCGACCCAGGAACCGCCGGTTCAGTTGGCGAATTTCAGGATTGCCGACCAGAACGATGCTCAGTTCTCCGGCCCGGCACTTCTCGGCCCGGGCAACGCGCCGCACCAGCCGCTCAATCGACCGGCGTTCGTTGGCCGACGCTCCCAGCACCTCGATTCGCATCCGCGGCTCGGGCGTCAGACCGACGGCGGCGTCTCCTCGTCGGTGTGCTCTCGCTCATAGGCGCGGATGATCTCCGCCACAATCGGCGGCCGCACGACATCGCTCTTGTCCATGAAGCAGAACCCGATTGCCGGAATGTGCCGCAGGCGGTGCTGCGCCTCAATCAGCCCGGACGCGTGCCGGCGGTCAAGGTCAATCTGCGTAACATCACCGGTCACAATCGCCTTCGAATTCCAGCCCAGCCGGGTCAAGAACATCTTCATCTGAGTCGAGGTCGTGTTCTGCGCCTCGTCCAGGATGACGAACGAGTCGGACAGAGTCCTCCCCCGCATGTAGGCCAGCGGCGCGACCTCGATTACCTGCTCGTCCACCAGCCGCTTCATCCGCTCCACCGGAATCATGTCGTAGATCGCGTCGTACAGCGGACGCAAGTACGGGTCAACCTTCTCCCGGAAACCACCGGGCAGGAAACCCAGCGACTCCCCCGCCTCAACCGCGGGCCGGGTCAGCACGATGCGGGCGACCTTGCCGCTGACCAGCGCCGAGACCGCCTTGGCCACTGCCAGATAGGTCTTGCCGGTGCCGGCCGGGCCGATGGCAATCACGATGTCATGCGCATCAATCGCCTCCAGGTACTCGCGCTGGTGCCGGGTCTTGGGCCGGACCTCCAGCCGCGGCGTGTGAATCGAATCGCTGCCCGCGTCTTCCGTCGGCGCCGGCCCCGGCTCGGCCATGCCCTTGTACGGGGCAGCGCTCTTCCGGGACGCAGGACTCAGCCGGTCAATCTCGCAACGGACCGTGTCCGCGGTAATCCGCGTGCCGTGCTTCGCCTTGCTCACGAGCCGGACGAGCAACTCGCGCAGCTTCGGATATTCACCATCCCGCGCGCTGACGCGAATCCGGTCGCCGCGAGCGGCTATCTGCGACCGGAATACCTTGCCGATTGCCCCGAGCGTCTCGTCCGCGGTGCCGAGCAGCGCCACCGGGTCTATCCCGGCGAGTGAAATCGAGAATTTGGTCAACTGGAACTCCCTTTCTGAGATATCACGACAACGCTATTGTAGGAGAAGGCCGGCAACAGTCAAGTCAGGGGAGGTCAAGTCGCAGATTGCAGACTACAGCAGTCAAAGTGCTCCGGTTCACCTTGCGCTTTGCATTCTGATGTTTGCATTTTGAAATCCCCTCCCGTCACTAGTTCCGCCACCGGTTCGAGAAATACCAGACGGCCAAAGAGATAGCGAGAATCAGCAGAATCGGCCCTGCCAGGACGAGGGTCGCGAAGATGGCGTTGAAGATGCCGCGCACGGAGACAAGCAGGAGCACGACTGCAGCCGAGAAGAGCAGCCAAGGGACCCAGGCGATAAGCAGGACAATGACTGTCGCTTTGGTCCAGCCACGCGTCATCAGGGCAACCACCGTAATGACCATCACCACCACACCGTAGAGGCCAATTCCGAGAAAATCGGTCGACATCGTCAACGCCCGCCCGCGGTAGTTCTCCCCGAGGTCATCAACGAATCGAAACGGAGAGGGTGGGATTTGAACCCACGGTACCCGTAAGGGTACACGTGCTCTCCAGGCACGCCCGTTCGGCCGCTCCGGCACCTCTCCATGGTCGTCTTCGTACCGCGGCAACTGCCGCTCACTTAGGGAAGGATAGGCGTTTTGTCCGGCAAGTCAAGTCCGCTCTCGCTCACAAATCTCGAGGTGGATTTGGAGCACCAGGACACAAAGACACAGGAATCGAACTGGGAACGTCCGAACGAACCGCACCGGACAGGCGGAAGCTGCCCCCTACTCCCTGCTCACCACTCGCTGCTCACTACTCACTGCGTTTCACCGCTGAATTAACACCCGCGAGCCGGGTTTGACCGCGTTGAAGACTGCCTTCAGGTCCTTCTCGTTCAACTCGGCATAGACATGGTCGACGGCCTCCGGCGATACGAACCGGCTCGGCACGCCGTGAATCGCCGCGCCGCCGCCCAGGTAGACTGCGCAGGCGCCGAACGCATCCTCGACGTTCCGCTCGGCGGAGTCACGCGGCACCTGTTGCTTCGATTGTTCATACAGCCAGTCCGGCTTGTACCAGACCGGATGCTCTTCTTTGCCCTGAACCGAGAGCACGCCTTCCGGGAGTTCGGGAATCTGTCCCTTCACCGGTACCGGCACGCCGCCCCTGACCCGGAAGCGAAACTCGTAGACGACCTTGCTGCCCATCATTATCTGCCCGCGACCGGCCCACTTCTTCATGACCAGGTAGGTTTCATCCGGCTCGACCTTGCTCTGGGCCTGGGCGGTCAGCAGGTCCACCCGCAGCGCTTCCCGGCGGCTCACCGAATCACGCCAGACCCGTGTGTGCTCCGCCAGCTCACGCTGCACAATCGACACCCGGCTCACGAGCTCGCGCTTGACGAAGACCTCGCCCATTCGCGCCAGCGCCAGACCGGCCAGGGCGAGCGAGACCACCGTCCACCAGGCGACTTCGCGTCTCGGTCCCATCAGAATATGTAGACCTTGGTGCCGATGTCGGTCATCTGATACACGTAGCGCAGGTCATCGCGGCCCAGACGAATGCAGCCGTGACTGACGTTGCGGCCCAGCGAGCGGTTGTCCGTTGTACCGTGAATCATGATGCCGCCGCCCAGAATGAGAGCGTACTCGCCGAGGTGTCCGGGCACCATCCGCTCCTTTGCCCCCGGCGGCGGAACCTCGGCCCCCTTTTCGACGAACGCCCAGTCCGGCATTATCCAGACCGGGTCCACGCGCTTGTCGCGCACCGACATGATGCCTTTGGGCGTACTGAAGAACCACTGCTGGCCGGCGCCGCTCAGGCCGCGATTGCTGCCGGTGGCCGCCGCGCACGTACGCAACAGGAAATTGCCGCGCCGGACAAACAACTGGTTGGTGTGCGTGTCCACCACCAGGTAAAGCGAATCCTCAGCATCACGGCTCGGACGAAATGGGGTTCTGGCCAGCGAGTCTTCAAGCGCGACAATCTGCCTGCGCACGACTTCAGCATTGTTGTCAACCGCGTCAACCCGGGAACGTGCCTGAATCAAGGCAACCAGATCCCGTACCACGTCAACCCGGATGCTCTTCTGCACCGGGTAGAGCATTTCGGCGACCGCCAGCGCCAGAATCCCGAAGGCGATTATCAGAATTGCCGCAGGCTTGGAGCGCATGGAATGTTGGGCACCGGGCTACCAGACCGCGACTCGCGCGCGGGGCTTCATTCGTGCCAGCGGCTCTTCTGACCTCGCACGTCGGTATGGACAAACGAACCGTGCACGCCGTTGCCGGGATAGTAGCCGTCGCCGCCCGAGAACTCCGGCATCGCCCGCTCCATCTGGTCGGCCAGGTCACAGAGCAGGATGGCGTCCCGGACGTCCTTTTGGCCGTCCCGGTTCAGGTCATCCATCGCGCCGTCGCCGTCCGCGTCAACATAGACATCAGCCGCACCGCCATAGGTGTGCACGCTGTTCTCGGCATTGCCGTTCGCCGAATTGTAGAACGGCGTGCGATAGCCGCTGATGAGCCGGAGCCCGGGGCAGCGATAGCCCTTGCCCTGGACAAAGGCAATCAAGTACTCTAGCTTTCGAATCAGCCCTTCGCGCAGCACCACGTACTTCGGATAGTCGCTCGGCTCGTGGCAGACGAACTCCCTCAGCCGGAAGTGCGGCGAAAGCCAGGCATTCTGGGTTGCTCCGGTCACCTCAATGAACCCGCGCGGCAGGCTCAAATGCGAAAAGTGAGACCGGCCCGGATACTTGCCAATCTGATAGCCGTTCACCGTGCCCTGGTTGCGGAACGGAATCATCACAAAGACATTGACGCGCTTCGAGTGACTCCCGCGCCGGATGTTCACCCGGTACAGACCCGACCTGCCCGGCGCTGAGTACGTCCGCTCCCGTGGCGCGTTGCCGGCAAAAGCGCCGTCCGACGCGGTCCAGTCGAAACCGCCTTCCTTGTCACTCGAGGAAATCTTGATTGTCCGCCGCTCGTCCGGGAGCATGAACAGCGCCAGCGTATCCCAGCGCCACAGCCGGCCGTCAATCGACAGCGCGAAATCCATGTCCGGCCCTGAAACCCGAGTGGCGGTCCCTCGCACCGCGGAGGCCACCGCCTGGAGATTCAGCGGCGGCAGGGTTGCGGCAATTCGGGACGACTGGATGCTCAGACTGTACATGAAAGTAAGCAGAACCCAGCTCATAACCGGCCTTCCCCGTTGTTCGTCCTCGGTCTCATGACCGATAATTATCCCCAAAAACCCGGGCGAGTCAATACGGGCGGACTCCCGGTAGAGCGCAAGAGCGCAATTGGGTCGCCCCGGGCAGACTTCCGGGTCGACATTGACTCGTCCGGGGAACGCGACTACAATCAACCTAGACTGAGGAGGAAATGATGAAATTCCTGACTGTTTTCGCTCTGCTTGGCGCCATCGGCGCGACTGCTTCGACCCTGCCGATGCGCTCTGAAGCACGAGTCTATCTCAACAGCTCGTCGATTTCGCACGCGGGTCTCAGCGATTTGCTGAGTGAACTCGACGTCTGCTCACACGGCATGACAGAGAATGGCGAGCAGTACCTGGTGGTCTTCTGCGACGCCGGCCAGCTCGAAGCCCTGCGGGCAAGCGGACTGCGCGTTGAAGTGACCTGGAATGACATCCGGGACAAGTTTCGCGCTATGACCGGACAGGAACCCGGCGACCCGACCGGCCGGGAGTTCGGCTACTACTTCAACTACTGGGAGATGCGGGACACGCTCACGCACTTGGCCATGCAGTGTCCCCAGATTGTCGCGATTGATACGAGCATGCGTTCGTATCAGAACCGCGCGCTGTGGTGCATCAAGGTATCCGATAACCCGGGTGTGAACGAGAATGAACCACAGGTCTTCTTCAACGGCGCCACCCATGCCCGGGAACCGATGGGCACGCACACCTGCGTGGCGTTTGCCTCGCTGCTGTGCAAGAACTATGGCACCGATTCGCTGACCACCTGGCTGGTGAACAACCGGGAAGTCTACATCGTGCCCGTGATGAATCCCGACGGCTACGTCTACAATTCGGATTCCGGCGGCTCGAGTTCCTACTGGCGTAAGAACCGCAACAACTCAGGGCCGCGCACCGGCCCGGGGATTGACCTGAACCGCAACTACGGGTACAAGTGGGGCTATGACAACG
>Ga0315286_10007874_pt1 | contig 10458 bp, 11 predicted proteins | sample YL17G10_0_MG_FD_205038 | JGI IMG/M metagenome (GOLD analysis project Ga0315286, IMG submission 205038) | Sediment microbial communities from Yellowstone Lake, YNP, Wyoming, USA - YL17G10_0 | ecosystem: Environmental > Aquatic > Freshwater > Lake > Sediment | place: USA: Wyoming | collected...
CTTTTCTAATCAGGTAGGTCATCACAAGAACCATAAGGATTGTCAGGATTGCCAGATAACCCCAGGCCTGCCAATAGTGAAATGTGCCAGCTGGTAGGAAGAGCATGGCTCCCAATATCGCGATGAACAACACTAGCCGAACGATAACAGTCCTCACCAGCTTGCTTGGATTGCTGCTCGGATCGCGCCGAATACCGTTCATAGAATATCAGGACTGTATCCAGTTGGGATTGTGCGAGCGATTTAGGTGTCATACATGGGTCTCGTGGGTGTGGGTCTCTTGGTGCATCTATCGGAATTTGAACTTTCATGGAAAGAGTGATTTCGTGAGTGGTTCCTGTTGTGCGAGCACCTGAATCTGAATCGTCAAGATGAAGTGTGAGCCCGCGCCAAGAGGCCGGAACTAAATAGTTCAATCATGCGTTTTTGGTCATGGACTGTTCCAGCGTTCGTATGCGTTGCTTCAGTTCCTCGGGCAAAGGTGTCTTCTTGTTCTCGTGGTAGTTGTAGGAGACTATCACTCCTTCTCCCTCAGCCGCAGTTGCCTGGGCTTCGTGGCTAATGGCATAATGTTCCATTACAATCCTGTCTTCTTCAATTCTCGAAATCCGTGTTCCAACAGAGAGCGTGTCAGGGTAGGTCAGCGGTATCTTGAATTTGCATTGAATTGAAGCCAGAATTGGCCCTATTCCAGTTTGGTTCATGTACTCCCATACCCCCAATTTTTCTAAATACGCGATTCTTGCACTTTCGAAATAGCGGAAATACGCGACATTGTTGACGTGGTGTAGAGAATCCATCTCTCCCCATGCAACTGGTATCTCTATGACGACAGGGCAGTTTGCAAGTGGTTCTTTCATGATACAACTCGCACCTTATCTCATTCTTTTGCGGTGTTTCTAATCAAGACTTGCGCTCGGGTCTCCCTTCTTTTTGTGTGTCGTTCGTAGGGGACGACGACTTCGCTGGCATCTTTGAAAGCTTAAACGGTCCGGTCTGCTTCGTGAATTGCGATCACTGAATGTCCACGCAGATAAGCTATGACTCGGCGGTGCTTTGGGAAGTGCTCACAGAAACGGTCCATGCGCTCCCCATGTACAAGCATCATAAACGCTACGTGGAGAAGGTCCTACTGCCGGAGAAACCTCGTATCTCCGCCAAAGAGATGGGGCTGGTTATGGGCATGCCCCTAGGCGAGGCGATCGTGATTCTCGAAGAGTTGAAGCCTTCTAAGGAAACAACTGAGGGGCAGTCTAAGGCCAAAGCGGCCACAGCCACTGGCAAGAGCCTCCTCGATTATGGAACCAAGTGACCCAATCATCTGAGGGATTTCATCTTGTCCGGCGTTGTGTTAATCTCGACTGCAGAGTTCGCCCTGAAGAGTCAACCAGTGCGCCACCTGCTTATGCGATTATTGAAGACACACATCCGGTTCAATCTCAAGCGTATGGGGGTTGGTAACTGCAAGATCACGCAGGCTGGAGGATTCCTTGTCTTGGACGGCGTTGACGATCCGGAAAAGTGGGCCAAGGAATTGGTTCAGGTGTTCGGAGTCGCTCACGCCGACGCCTGCCAACGAACCTATCTGGATCTAGGAGAAATTGCGGAGGGCGTAGTCAGACTGGCCAAAGAGAGGCTCAAGAATGGAGAGACATTTGCAGTAAGAGCACGCAACTACGAACCTTCACAAATCAAAGGAAAAGAGATCGAAGTACGAGCAGGCGCGGAGGTCCTGTCTCAACTTCCGAACGGCTTGAAAGTAAACCTGAGCAATCCGGATCACACTCTACGAGTATTCTACGGTGCCAAGGAGGCATTCGTCTCATCTGCACGATTCGATGGCCCGGGTGGACTGCCGGTCGGTTCTCAGGGAAGACTTCTCGGCCTCGCAACCGACCCATCGTATGGCCCCTTGTCGTTCTATTTGTTGATGAAGCGCGGAGCCATGGTTTGGCCGGTGATTCCCAATATTCCCGCGGTCCTAGGAGAAACTCGGCCCGAAGAGATAATCGACGGCCTCAGGAAGTTGGCGCCGTTAGTTCCGAAGAAGGACTACTATATCCGTCTTCTAGAACTCGATGATGACACATCGAGAATACTGGACTCCGCAGATAGGTCACTTCAAGCGGTCCTTGCGTTGCGCCTCGTTTATCGCGCGTTCACGAATATCATTCAGACTGAACGAGTACTCGGACTTGTGACGGCTGACAATTTTGGCCGCAACGGTCTAGATTCGCTGAAAGATTTGAGAGTCTTCGAAGATATCGTGAAGTTTCCTGTCTACCGTCCGCTACTTACCTTGGATGATGAAACCATGAATCGAGCGCTTGCGGAACGCGGACTACTGCAATTCGTGAAGAACGGAGCGACGAGACAGGGGGATCGCTTGGGTCTGTCAAACGTGTCGGCTAAGAATCTCAGAGAGCTAGAAGAACGTCTTCAGGTGGAAGACCTAGCCAAACGTATCGCTGATGGGTCTACGAGAATCCAGATCTAGCGGCCAGATCCATTACGTACCGGGTCGCGGTTCCGACGGCGTCTGTTTCGATTGCCATTTTTCTGAATCTCTCCGTTGTTGCCGGCGGCGAGTTCAGCAGTCTTCTCGTCACATTGAGAAGGCGTTCCGTTGTAACTTCTTTCTGGGGAATAATCTCGGCAAGGCCCAGCTTGCATGCTCGTTTTGCGTTGCCGTACTGTTCAGGGTGATCAGGGATAGGTATGAGTATCATCGGTTTCCCGAAAGTCATCGTTTTCGTTATCATCCCGTGGCCTGCTCGGCAGATGACAACGTCGGCTGCTTTCAACAGTCCATACTGATCATCAATCCAACCATAGATGGTGAGGCTACTGTTGTGCACTGGAGCTGAGGATCCGGTTGGGTCACCGCGGGATAAGACGACTTGGCAATCGCTTGGGAATTGACTTAGGGAACGTAAAAGTAAAATCGAAAGAACGGTTCTCTCGGTTTTCGGGCCACTAACGGCCGCGTAGACTAGCGGTTTTCGAGAGTCGAAAGAAAGTGAAGCCTTTAAAGCGTCTTGACTCGGGAGATGCGAGGGTTCCACCGGAACGATTGGTCCGATCAACTTCACTTTCTCATGGTATCGTTTCGGAATTGTAAGGTTGCTCGCTGAGATTGTGTAGGGAGGCGGCAGGTCTGGAATCAGTATGAGATTGCTCCAAGCCCAAACTCCTCCGATGACGTTCCTGAATAGAGTCCAGAAGAGATTCGCGATCAAGAAGAATAGTCTCTCGATTGGGGTGATCTGTTCTGTGGAGGGTTTCTTAATGATCTCTATACGGAACTGATTCAACATCAGAGCGACGGGTACGCCGAGCAGTCTGGCGGCGAGGAGAGAGGACGCCCTTGAATCAGCCAAAATGGCGTGTGGGCGAAATCGTTTGATGTTTCTGATCTCAGCCGTCAATTGTTTAAGAAATGTTCTTACCCCGAGCGAAAAACCGCTCGCAGCAGCAGTCATCTTGAAATCGACAGTCCCGTCTTCTTTGACCTTGAATCCGATCGGAACGGTCGGAAGCGTCTTTAGACCTCTTTTCTTGGCATAGTCGAGGCCGTCCAAGTAGGTCGAGAAGGTTACCTCCACACCTTTGGAGGTCAGCATCTCTGCAATTGACTCGCACCTTGTGATATGTCCAAGTCCGATTCCGCAGGGTGCGACATATACTCTCAACGGCAACCACTCTAGAGTTCTTTCAGGCGCACTTCCCCGTTCGGTTCACTTTCTTCGAAGATGACTGCCTGAAATTTCTCGACCTTTGTATCTTTATCCAGCCACGCGTCAGGAGGCAGACCTGCTTTAAGGCAACAGTTACTGAGGAACTCTTCTGCATTCCAGTTCCACTCAGGCGCGACCTGCGGAAGCAGCAGTCCGCGACGGCCACCTCGTCCGACTATCAAACCATCTCTACCGATCTCAATCTCCTTCGCACGTTCAACGGGCATTTTGGCAGTCACCTCCTTAGGAACGGTCAGAAGACTCACTTCCATCACAACACGTTCCTTGAACTCTGAAAGTCCGACGGGGTCAAATCGTGGGTCTGCAGTGGCAGCCTCTACAGCTGATCGGATTGTGGCAACGGCAAGGGGGTCGGTTGGGAGCGGAAATCCTATGCAGCCTCTAAGCTGAGAGGTTGGCTTTGCTGAGTTCAGAGTGACAAAGACACCTGACTTCTCAAGAAGGTGTTTGGGCGTGTGTGCGGGCGGATCAATATCGAGGCCACTTGTGAGGTGTTCTTCGATTGCGCTTCTGGCAAGATTCACAAGGAACTTTCCATCGCTAATCGAGAACGGTGAAGTCATGTTCTCTCAATCTCGCTTGTCTACGTTGTTCTCTTTTGGATCTCTTTTGCCTTCTCCAATACCGCGTTGATATTCTCCCAGTGACTGCCTTGCCAGTACACTTTTCCACATTCCGGATTGGAGCAATTCCAGAACTCATCGAACGCATTAAAGGTTGCCGCGGGTATCTTTTCCCTTACTTCACTCTTGAGCGCCTTCGCGAGAGGAGCCCCGCAGACAGGGCATCTTGAATCCGGCGCGTCCACCGAGAGGTTCAACTTGAATCTACTCGCCAAGCCTGCAAGCCTTTCAGCTTCTGTCGGCTCCTTCACCAGATATGCATTCGCTCCTCGAGCAGTCGCAAATCGATAGAGCGCTACGTCAGATGTTAGCAGAACTCTGTTCTCCTTAACGGCGACAGCTACAAGTTCCTGGTCTTTAGTATCATTCAGATACATGGCGTCATGGCCCATCATCCGGAGCCACCTAGTGAGCTTCCCTAGCATCCCGTCTAGGACGACCCTCATGCTCCCACGCTACGTGCAACTATCTTCCCTTGATTCTCCTCAACGATCTCTCCCCGATCATACACAACGTGCCCGGCGACAATCGTCATTACAGGGCGTCCAACGCATCTAACTCCGTCGAACGGTGAGAAATGCGCTTTCGAGTAGAACTTTGACGAATCGATTTTGAATCGCGCTTTTGGATCAATGAGGACGACATCTCCATCCATTCCTGCTTCAAGACGTCCCTTTCCTTGGAGCCCGAATATTCGTGCAGGGTTCTCGGCAAGTAGTCTCACGAGCGCTGCTAGGCTTATCTCATCATGACGAACCTTGGTTAGCAATAGTGGGAGCGTCGTCTCTAGTCCAGGCAAACCTGGGCTTACCTTCCACACGTTCCTCGCGGTCTTCTCCTCTAGACTATGAGGAGCGTGGTCGCTCGCGATCATGTCAATGTTTCCGCGGATCATGGCCTTCCAGAGTGCTCTCGCATCGCTGGCTCCTCTGAGCGGTGGCACCATTAATGCGAGTCGACGTTTCCGATTCAGATCGGTACTGTCTAGAAACAAGTGGTGTGGGGTCGCTTCGCATGTGATCTTCACTCCTTTATTGCGTGCTGCGGAGATCTCTTTCATGCTTCGGTGAGTGCTCAGGTGACAGATGTGCACCTTTGAGTGGGCTCGACGAGCGAGGTCTGTGACCGCATGGACGGCTTCAAGTTCGAACTTTGGTGCGTGAGCCCTCAGAAAGTCGTGCACGGAATTCATTCCAGCCTTAACGCATTTCGTCCGGATTGCTTCGATGTCAGGACCGTTCTCGGCGTGGACAGCGACTAGAATGCCAAGCGATCCACACTCTTTCATCGATGAGAGTAGTCTTTGATGATCGTTATGCCACGCATCCAAGTTAGGTTCGTTCATGTAGAGTTTGAATGCGATCGCGCCGGCGTTCATCATTTTGCGAAGGTCGAGTGCCGATTCAACTAGAGAAGCGTAGAACCCGACATTCACATTAATCGCGGTTCTTGCTTTCGTGATCTTCTCGGCAAGTCTTTCATCCGAGTTGGTGGGAGGTTTTGTATTCGGCATGTCAAGGATCGTCGTGAATCCGCCTGCGGCAGCAGCGAGAGTTCCGCTCGAGAAGTCTTCCTTGTAGGACAGTTCCATGTCCCTTAGGTGAACATGAACGTCAATGAGCCCCGGAATAGCGATCAGGCCCTTGCCATCGATCGTCCTGTCTGCTTTAGGGAGAAGTGCAGTTTTGCAGATCTTCTCGATCCGTCCACCTCGGATAGAGATGCCGCCTTCGACGAGTTCCTCTCCGAGAGCAAGTCTCGCATCAGTTATGTTGACGGACATCACCGACGTTCCCCTTGAGCACCAGGTGGACCGCACGCTGGGTGCAATGGGAGCAAGTCAGCAGAAAAGGTCTGTGGATTCGATCCTACTCTTCCTTTTCAGGGTCGGAGCTGCATTCCGAGCAAAGGAAAGATCCGTCGTGAGATTTCAGGTTGTCAGACCACGTTTCGCACTCGTCGCAGTATCCTGCTAGCGCGCTTGCTTCGCGGGGGTCTACGAGCGGCCGAATCTTCGATTTCTCCTCCATAACATCGATTAATGCTGGGGTGATGTCAACAATGTCTGTGCCGGTGACTATTCCGATTAGTTTTCCTGCTTCCAACACGGCGAACCTTTTCACCTTTGCCTGTTTCATTTTTCTTGCGGCTTCTTTCACGTCGAGGGTGGGTTCCACCGTTCGCAGTGGCTTGGACATGATTTTTCCTGCTTTGATCTTGTTCGGGTGCAATCCTTTGGCGGCTACTTTGCGTACAAGATCTTTCTCAGTTATTATTCCCAATGGCTTACGTTTCTTGTCCACGACCACAACGCTGCCTATCCTCCTCCTTGTCATGATGTTGGCGACTTTCGTTACGGTGTCTTCTTCTCGGACAGTGACGACGGGGGATGACATTACATCCTTAACTTCCACTTCTGGTCTGCCTGGAGTGGCTGACATTTGAATCGCCAATACCGAATCGAAGGATCATACTTAAGGGCTTATCGAGTTAACTACTTCAACTCCGCCAGGCGGCAATATTCGTATTACGTCATCCATTGGGATTCGCCCTAGCTCGCTACGCAAATTCTCTTCAGCTTTAGCTGTCAACTTTATGAGAATTTTCTTTGCCACTTCTGCGGGGCTGCCTCTTCCCTGTCGTATCTGCACATAAGTGCTGCACCTGTTTTTCACTGCGCTCGGAGGACCTGCCATCAAGAGAGTCCTGCCGTCGTGTAGAGTCAGGCCCATTGCAAGCGCCAGTTCTATCCCTCGAATGTAGTTGCGTGTGCCTCGAATCATGAATGCTCCTTTTGTCAAATATTCGCCGGTGGGTGCGCTTTTGGTCACTTGTTCTGGTTTCACCCAGTAGGCGTCGCCGGAGCGCATTCCCTCCTTCCAGAGGCGACTGTACGACACGCACGCTTGAGCAGCTTCTCTGAGAGTTTCAGCGGTCGGTTGGATGCCCCCAGTTTTCATCACAATGAAGGGTGCTCCATGAACCTCCGCATGCATGATCAAGTCTTCTGGGTTAGTGTATCGTTTCAGAAGAGTCTCATTTGAACCGGCGTCCCGTCCTCCTAGGACCAGCAGTCCTTCTGAGGAATCGAACCACCTGAACTTCTCGAACCACTCTTTCTCGAGCCGACGTTCAGGTTTGACATGCTGTTTGAGTTCGAGTTCCTTGCTCGCTAGTTTGTCAAGCAGAAGTTCAGTCTCTTCGGTAGCGGTCTTGAGTCCTAGGAGTTTCGACTCGAGACGTTTCGCTTTCGCATAGTATTCGGCGGCTTGATCCTGTGGTCTTACTCTCACTTCGAGCTCGATTTCTCTATCCTCGAAAAAGAAGGTTACCTTGTCGCCGCTGGAGTTGAGTCCGTGAACATGTGGACAAAACGGTGTCTTGTCGGCTTTCTCTTTCAATAGAGCGTCTCTGATCTCGTCGAGCGGTTGCTTCGAACGTCTCCCATTCATCACAATCTCGATGACGGTCTGTATGTCTTGGAGGTGACGAAAGATGAGGTCCCCCGTACTCCTCAATGTTTTTGCTGACTCGTTGATCTCTTCCAGCTGTTTCTTCTGTGCATCCAGTCTTCTCTGAAGTTGCTGTCGCTTGTCAGCGTGAGCGACCTCACGACCGTCACTTAGCGTGGATGAGGAGAGGGTTGTGAAATACTCGTCGATAGCATCGTTGAAACTAGTGTATGTCTTCTTCTGCATTGCTTCGTACAGTTCGAGGTCGAATGGCGTCACATCGATCATGTGCTGGTTCTCTAACACGATCATAGGTGATTGTGCTGAAGTAAATACGGCATCTTTCAGTCCCGTGATTGTGCTTGAGATGTTTGCGATTTGACCATCGGACAGGTTTCCGGCGGATGAAGATTTGTCGACGTGTGCTCGTTGCAGGATCTCTTCGGCGAAGGTGCCGCTAACTCCGAACATCTGAGCCAATGCTTTGATGGCGCCGATATCGTCAAGCTTTCGCAAATCCTGAACCTCACTGAGTGTTGCCTCGAGGAGGTTCTTGCCTCTTTGAGGGGGAAGTCTGAGGGGCTGCCCTCTCAGGATGTTGCGGTCCTTCATTCGAATGTAGTGAGACGAAACGATGACTTTGTCGTGCTCGTCGATCAGTATGATGTTGCCTCTAGGTAGAAGTTCGACCACGATCTTCTGGCGCTTCTGTTCTCTCTCGATCTCGATTAAGACTATTCGCTCGAAGTTCGGTTGATCGATAGTGACGATTTTAGCCGATCTGATGTGTTTACGTAACTCCATGCAGAGCTGTGACGGCTTCGCAGGGGTTTTGACCTCAAACTTGGTGAGGTGGATTCTCCTCGCAGGTTCGACGATAAGGTTCAGATTGCTAGGATGGATCTTGAGGAGGAAGGCCTTCTCCGTAATTTGATAAACGTTATGTATGCGACCTCCGATTGTGTGCTGCCTTAGTTCAGGAAGAATTGCTGCTATGTCGAAATTCGTCATCGCGGTCTTCATGATGGAAACACACATTCAACGCCATCCGGAGCGTAAATAGCCGTGAAGCCTTCTTCGATGGTTTACTGGTCAAGGTTCTTCATAGCCATTGCTACTGGAATTGGATCTGTGTTCGCGCTCAGAGAAGCTGTTACCGGTGAGTTGGCTTCAGTCGTCTATCCGACTGTGGCGATTCTAGTCTATGCTCTGACGGTGGCGTTCTATCGATATGGACTGCGCTACGGAGAGGCTGAGTTGAAGACAAAGAACAGGGCCATCACTCTAGGAATCGGTACCTTCATCTGCACTTGGTTGGCCACTGTGACCTTGGCCTACACGTTGTTTGGTCTTCACTGAGCTACTGGCTTTGCTTCCTCTGCGTGGCTACGCGTATTGTTCGTCAGTGAGTAGACTCCTTCTTCTTCCATGACCTTCACCAATCGTGCTAGTCCGCTGAAGTATCCTCTGTCATAGTCACCGTAGAATGGGTTTTCGGTGCTGTTCGCGAATTCCTTCACGAGCGTCTTCAGGGAATTCTTGTCAAACTCTTTCTTAGCGAAGAATAGGTAGTTGTCGTTGTTTGCTTTCCTTGTGAGAAGAAGCCCTTCCAGCGCTTTGACGTAGCCTCTGTTCCACTCCGTGTTTCCGACTTTCGGTCTGAGATTCTCGAGTTCCTTTTCCGCGTCGGCGATCTTCCGCTCAACGATAAGTCGCAGGTACTTGTCTATCTCTGCTTCAGGTAGTGCTCCAGCCACCTATCTTCGCCTCTTGACCTCGTCCTCTTCAGTGACGTCCTTTATTCCTTCCTCTGTAATCTTGAAGATCCGTTCGCCTTCAGGCATGTACGGGCTTGAGACGAGTCGTGCAATTCTGACCGGTCCGCCGGTTGCTCGTCTCAAAAAGATCCTGGTATGTGAAGTATGTGCCACGATGTGCCCTCCTACTGGTTCAACTCCTGACGCGAAGAAGGCGTCTGGTTTCGACATGACTTGATTGGTGACAACAGCAACTGCGTTGAAGGCCCTTGCGAGCCTGACAAGCCTGTGCATGTGGCTGTTGATTTTCTGCTGTCGTTCTGCGAGGTTCTCACGTCCGAGGTATTCGCTTCGAAAGTGAGATGTCAATGAATCGACAATTATCAGTTTGATGTTGTTCTCTTGAATGATTTTATCCGCCTTTTCTAGGATCAGTATCTGATGATCCGAGTTGAAAGCCTCGGAATAGATAATGTTCTTCCCGACAGTCTCCGGGTCGAGACCTAGAGAACCAGCCATCCTAACGACCCATTCAGGTCTGAACGTATTCTCTGTATCAAGGTACAGAGCCCCCCCGTTGAGACCGCCCTGCTCGATTGGCAGTTGGACGTTCACGGCAAGTTGGTGGCAGAGTATGCTCTTGCCGACCCCATATTCTCCATAGAACTCAGTGATCGTCTGACTCTCCAATCCTCCGCCAACTAGTTCGTCAAGTTGTTTGCTCGTCATCGAGAGGCGAAGGAGGTTCTGTCGCATCCTCATTAGTTCGTCTGCCCGGATGAAGCTTGTGGCTATACTGTCTCGGGCCTCTATGATAATTTTGGCTGCTTGTTTCTCGCCCACGCCAGCTTGAGTCAGTTCCTTTATG
>Ga0315286_10007875_pt1 | contig 10458 bp, 9 predicted proteins | sample YL17G10_0_MG_FD_205038 | JGI IMG/M metagenome (GOLD analysis project Ga0315286, IMG submission 205038) | Sediment microbial communities from Yellowstone Lake, YNP, Wyoming, USA - YL17G10_0 | ecosystem: Environmental > Aquatic > Freshwater > Lake > Sediment | place: USA: Wyoming | collected...
TTCAGGAACCGCATGATCTCCCAATACACATACCGATCCGGCGTCTCGTCCAGATCGCTGCAAATCGCCAGCATCGCCCGATAGGGATACGGCATCCAGCGTACTATGGGGTCCCCCAACTCCTCACTCTTCGCACTCATCCGCGACACACCGTGCTAACAGGGACGAAACCCAGAATCAATGGTTCACACCAGGCTCTTCGTACTGGAGAGCTTCTTGATGATTCTGGCGGGATTCCCCGCGACAACGACACTTGGCGGTACATCTTTCGTCACGACTGATCCGGCGCCAATTATTGAATATTCTCCGATTGTCACATCCCGCAATATGACCGAGTTGACGCCAATAAACACGTCATTGCCTAACCGGACTACTCCCTCGCCTTTGTCTTGCGGGTCGATCCTTTTCTTAGAGCGATCATGTGACAAAATGATGCATCCATGAGTGATAGTGCATCTGTCACCGATAATGATGCTTCCGGTGCTGACATCCAATTTTGCCCCCCAACTGATCATGCAGTCTCTCCCGATCTTTATGCCAGCCCTGCGGAGACAGATGATTCTCAGGTTTCGCAGGAATTCTGCGAGGCCATTCCGGATCTTCCTCATTATCGTCGTTGCAGGGTTCATGGGATCACCAGGGTCCTTACCGTTGGCGAAAACCGTTGACGACACGCAGATACACTTCTCGTGTTCGAGCCGCCACTTTCAGCGGATGGAAGCGATCCAAAGCAATCTCTCGGCCTTTCGCCCCCATGGACCGACGCAACGCATCATTCTCCAAGACTTGTCCCAGCCGCCGGGCGATATCGTCCGGGTCCTCAGGATCGACCAAGAAGCCGGATTCTCCATCGCGGACCATGTAAGGCATCCCGCAACGATTGGAAGTAACCACCGGGACGCCGGCCGCCATCGCTTCCACAATCGACAGCGGCGCGTTCTCATGCAGCGAGACCAGGGCGAAAACGCTCGCCGAGGCGAGCTCGGCCTGGATTTGTTCCACCGTGAGGCTGCCCAGGAATGCGACTCGATCCATCAGGTCGTGGTCGCGAATGAACTCCTTCAGACAGTGTTCGTAGCCCAAATCGTGGCATGAACCGGCCAGCCGAAGCGTCGCTTCACACCCCTCGCTGGACAAGCGGGCCATGGCTTGCAGAAGCCCCAAGGTGTTCTTGAGGCGGCTGATGCAGGCCGCGCTGAAAATGACGCCCCGGCGCTCGGTTCGCTTGACGTCGAAGAAGGATTCGGCCGCGGGATTATCGATATCATAGATGGCGCCCTTGGCAATACTCTCCAGATGGCGCCGAACATAGGGACTTATGGAGATGATGTGCGGCTGATCCGCCCATCCCGACGTTTCGATCTGGCGCCAGATCCATGATCGCACCCTGGCGAAGCGGCTGCCGGAAACGGCTGTGTCCCTGTAGATGAAGCCGTGGATCGTAAATACCCGCGGCAAGACCATGCCCTTAACCATCAATCCGTAGGTGTCATGAGCATGAACGATGTCGGGCTCGATCGTCTCTATATACTTTTGCATCTGGCGACGGCCTGGTCCAATTGCATGCCCGAGTGTGCTGCCGCCCGCCCAGGGGAGCCGGTGAATATTGACATTTCCCCATCGCCCTGTCCGCAAAGACGAATAGGTTCGCTTTGTCGTTACAACGTGCAAGTCCAAATCCCGGAATTTCGCCAGCGGCTCAAGGAGGTTGACACTGACGGCCTCCACTCCTCCGGCCGGCGCTCGGGGATCATCCGGCCATGATGTCACGACGGCAACCTTCAGATATTCTCTCCACGGCCCCCTGGATCTGTGACCTCACAAAAGATGCGCTCGAACCGCTCCATTGCTTTCTCCAAAGCATGATTGTCCCTGTAGTACGCCCGCGCAGACTGAGACGCCTTTTTCCATTTCTCCGGCGATCTCAACAGTTCGTGAATCCCAGAGGCCAACTCTGAGACATCCTTTCCCACAATGCCTAGGCCTCTCTCGGCAATGACGTTGTCTGGATCAACTGTCGAGACGATGGGAACACCATGACACCAAGCCTCCAGGAAAGTATTTGGGAATCCCTCGAAATCGGACGTGCAGCACATCACCCGCGTATTTCTGAAGAACTCAGGAATATGGTCGCGCGAAACAGGACCGTGCAATGTCACGTTCCGAATGGTCCCTGCACGCAGGCAGATGCCACGGGAATACTCTGTATCAGCTATGGGCCCGACAAGATCGAAATGGACGTCGGGACAAATCCAGGCCAGATCCAGCAGCCGATCTGGCCGCTTTTGTTCACAGACTCTGCCAATCCAAAGTACATGTTGCGAAGCACCACGCTCTCGATCAAATCGCACATATTCACTCTCTGACGGCCCCGGGCATGGCATCGGAATCACTACTGAGTCACGCTGAAAGTGATTCTGCAACATCTCCCGCTGTCTCACGGTCTGGACGATCACCTTGTCGGCGGTCCTGAGTCCGTACCGGTAAAACAGGCGATCATGGACCTTACGCATCTCGGGCAACTGGGCGTCGCAATCCGGGTCGTTCGCCACGGAATAGATGAATTTCCGGCCATGTCTGTGGCACCACAACGCCACTTGGCCGGTGACGTATTCCGCGCAGTTCTGATAGTAGACATCCGCATCGGCACGCCTCATGGCCGTATTGAGACTTGTCCATTTTGGCCAAAAGAATCTTAGGCCTTTGATTCCAGCATTCTCACGGCACATTTTCAGGATTCGCACGCCGGAAATCTTCACGCCGTCTTCTTGTCCCTCGTCCCATGTCAGCATGCTGACCTCATATCCCCGTTCGGCAAACCACCTTGCCAGCAGCGAGGTCTGCCTTTGCACCCCTCCGATAGACCCGCTTAGTCCTCCCGCCATGGCGCCGTAGCCAAAATGCACCACAAAACAAATCCTTGGTCTCTTACGATGCTCCAAACCAGAGTCTCCCCGTCCCGCCCCTCAATTCTTCCGTGGCAGGCATTCACGGCAAGTCTCGCCAAACCACTGCTTGATTCCATACCAGACAAGCCGGCACTCGATCAGCTCCAGATCGGCAGCGGAGCGGTCCTCCAGCACGTCTACGATTCTCAGACGATAGGGACTCGTCCCCCTGCCGTTCAGGCCTCGTTCCACCGTCCGCGCCGACCGATAACCGGCGTGACGTACCAAGTCCTCGTCCCGGGCCGTGTAGTCGCCATTCGGATAGCAGAAGTGCTCGATGGAAAGTCCGGTCTTCGCTTCCAGCTCGGCTTTGGCGGCAACGATCTCCCGCCTTGCCGCCGAATCCTCGCACGCGGGAAGGATCGGGTGCGAAGCGGTATGACCTCCAAACTGAACGCCGGAAGCCGCCATGTCGTGGATCTCGTCCATCGACAACGCCTGCCGCTCCTCGTATTCCCTGTGCTCCGTATAGCCCACGTGGCGGCTCAAATACGCCAGCCGCGCGCTGTTGGGCTCCCGCATCAACCGCTCCACTACCTGGGGATCGTCGACTTCATTGAACCAGAAGTGGCGATGGGTCCCAACCAAGTCGGAAACCAGATACACCATGGCGGGGACGTGGTTCTCGGCAAGAAGTCCGCGCAGCTCGTACACGTCCTTCATGCCGTCATCAAACGTGATCACCAGGGCGTTGCTGGGAATCTGTCCCCAGTCATCCGAGCCAAGGGCGTCCACGAGCGTGCCGAGCGAGATCAGATTGTAGTTTCTCTTGAGGACCCTCAGATGAGCTTCGAATACTTCGGGATCCACGCTGTGGTACAGCGCAATGCCCACCTTGCGACGCCAGATGAGACCTCGCAGGAGAGAGCCGATCTTCATCCACGCCACGAGCTTCGAGCAGACGAAGGTGAGGGTTGAGCCGACAGAGTTCTGCAACACTTACGCCTTCCGGCAAATCGCCATCATCATGTGGGCAGAAGACAAGGGGCAAATCCTTCCAATGGCCAGGTCACAGGCTCGTACTCGCGGGGATTTGAGGACGGTACCGTACCCTCGCACGTCCAAGATATGGAAGCCGCAGCCGCCGAGAATCGCTCGGTACTCTCCGGGCGACCACATATACTCGTAGAATACGAACGGAGCCTTCTTGCCCCACAGACGGCGTAGCACTTCTCGACACTTCAACCATTTGCGCGCCATCAGCCACGGATACGCGAGAGTCCGGTAGAGGTTCAGACACGGCACGGAACACATCAACGTGCCGCTCGGCCTGAGCACTCGATGGAATTCCCGCAGGGCCTTCTCCGGGCCGTCAACATCATGCTCGACAGCCCCAAAGGAGACCACGTAGTCGAAAGACTCGTCCTCGAAAGGCAGATGGCGAAAGTCGGCCTGGATAAGGCGCAAACCTGGATTGTGCGCCCGTCCGACCTCCAATCCACTGGAAGCATAGTCGATCCCAACGACATCGTGTCCGAGCTTGCCCAGAAATTGCACCCATTGCCCTGTGCCGCACCCCGCCTCCAGCACTCGCCCGCGAACATTCAAGTGCTCTCGGATGGTCGGCCACAGCAACTCGTCCGTGAGGTCCTCCTTCAACCCCCGGCGCCCGCACCAATGAGCGTTCCAGACGGCATCCATCGCATCGGGATGACCCGGCTGATCCACCTGTTGGTAATCATACTCACCGAAACGCACCCTGCACTCCTCCGTCGGGGAACACTCATCGCCGCGCTGGACTGGCCTCGTGCTTCTGGCTCTTGGCGACAGGAACACCGAGGAGAGCTTCATAGCACCTAAAGACCTTGTCAACGTAGGCCCGCATGCCGAATTCGTGGGCACGATTCGCAGCGTGAGAGGCAATCCGGGCTCGGAGCGACTGATTTCGTATCAGTCCGATCACGCACTCTGCGAGTTGTTCCGCGTTCTCCCTCTCGAACAGCAGTCCATCTTCGCCATGCGTAATCACCTCAGGGATTCCCCCCACCTTCGCGGCCACGCACGGTAAGCCGGCAGCCATAGCTTCAATCAATGCGGCGGGCATTCCTTCGGAACGGGACGGCAAGATAAAGACGTCGCTTGCCTTGAGAATCCCTGGTATGTCATCGCGATGACCGAGAAAATGGATATGGTCAGATCCGTTGGATTCTCGCAGGAGACCGGCGAGCTTCTCGAAGAAGTCGGTCTCTTCCGGAGACGTCGTGCTTCCCACGAAAGCGATATGTGCGTTGGGAAAGAGCCTGTGAACTTCGGCAGAAGCTCTTATCACCACGTCCCAACCCTTCACCGGGACGGCACGCCCGACGGCAGTAATCAGAACGTCCGACGGGTCCAATCCAAGCTGTCGTCTGATGTCACCCTTGCGGGCGTTTGCAAAACGCTCGGAATCCACAGGTCCACGGATGGTGTCGATACGCTCGCCGAAACCGACAGAATCGACCAACTCCCGACGGACCTGATCGCTGATGGCCAATACACGACTGGCACACACACAGGATACCCGGGTGCTCAGCATGAGACGGTGCAGGCCTCGCGGGGAGATTCCCCGTTCATAGTATGGCGACATGGCAAGTTTCGACCATAATCGAATCGGGACTCGCGCAAGGACGGCCCCCATCAGAGGACTTGTATGATCGTTATGGCAGTGAAAGAGATCACATTCCAGCCGTCGCAGGAGCCGATAGACCCGCCAGATGCTTGCAGGGTCGAAGTTGCGACGCGACGGCGGCAGGAGGATGATCTCGCAGCCGGCTTCCCGGAACGGTTCCACCAGTGCGCGGTCGTCCGGCATCCTGGACCAGACAAGGTAGTTGCGCCAACCGTGCTCCCGGCATCGCTGGATGAGCGACAGAAACCTCTGCCATTTCGAGTTGGCAGACTGCGGACAGCCGCCCCAGTAATGGACAATCCCAATCGCGCCCGATATCTTCAGCAGTCCTCGGCGACCCAATGCACCTCTGGGACTCATTGGGAATCTTTTCCGTTCAGTAGGGACTCATAAATCCCCACGAGTCTATCCGTCAATCCGCCAATCTCAAATTTCGATTCCACGTAGCGGCGTCCGGCTCGCCCCATTTCCGGCCACATTTCCGGATGGTCCAGCAGGTATCCAATGCGTTCCGCCAAGGCCTCCGGGTCCTTTTCGGGAACAAGGAAGCCGGACTGGCCCTCCACGATACTCTCCGGGATGCCGCCGCTTCGGGTCGCCACCACCGGCAGCCCACATGCTTGGGCTTCCTGGAAGACCACGCCCTGGGCCTCCTGCTGCCCATTTGGTCCCGTAATGCTGGGCAGAATAAACAGATGTGCGGTCCGGCACACAGTGCGCAGTTGCTCCTCCGTCTTCCAGCCAAGGAGTTGCACCCGGCCGGCCAGTCCAAGCTCTTGAATCAGATGCTCGAATTCCGGCCGATCGTGTCCGTCTCCCACAATGCTGTACTCCACATTCCGCCCGGACTGGACCAGCATCGCCATCGCGCGAATTGCGAATTCTATGCCTTTCTGCTTGGTCAGGCGAGCGATCGTGAGAAGACGAACCGGGCGATCCCCAGGTGAGGTTCTCTCCAGGAATTCGTACTTTTCGATGTCGAGCCCCATGGGAAGCACGCTGATTCTGGCCCTCGGACACCCCAGGGCAACGGCCCTGTCGGCCGTATATCGGGAATTCGCTGTGAAGGCGTCCCCCTCGTCGAACAATCTCTCGTAGCCGTATTTGGCGTAGCTGCGGGCGTCGCACGCGATATCGGCCCCATGGAACGTGGTTACCACTTTTCCCGATAGGAACCCTGCCTTACGCCACCACACCGCCGCCACGCCATTGTGGGCGAACTGACAGTGGATCACATCATAGCTGCCGTTCTTTGGCGCGGAGTTCAGCCAATAGATGCGAGAAGCCAAAGCACCTCGTCCGTACCTCCATACGTTCAAGGCCAGTCGGCGGTGACGAAAGTGCGGGCTGCATAGAATCCGCATAGCACCCATGTGGCGCGCGAACCGATCTTCCGGAACGCCCTTGAGGTATCGCGTTCGCTCCAACAATCCCATGCTTCTGACCGTCTCCTGCACCGCTTCCGTGGGGTCGCCCTTGAACGCGTAGATATCGACTTCGTGCCCACGACTCAGAAGTCCCCCAATCTGACGTATCATGCAAGTCTCGGAGAAGGCCGGAAACCTTCTGACTATCATCGCTATTCGCATTGTCTGATCCGAATCATGACCCCAATGAGCAATGAGCCCGGGCGGAATCATCGCATACTTCACTCCATGCGTACCAGCCAATATGTCCGGTACACTAAACTACACTGCATCTGTGAACTCTGATTCCGCATTGTGTAATGCAAGCGTGTCAAAGCTGCTGTGAAAAAGGCTGTAGTTGTGTTCTGCCAGCAATTGGCAGGAGGCAAGACGATCCCCCAAAGAGAGGTGAACGAATTCATAGTTGATAATATCTGGGAGCACCCTACTGCTGAGTGCCATCTTGAGTACTTCAAAATCGTATCCCTCCGTATCAATCTGCAAGAGGGTTGTAGACTTTATCCCGTGCTTGGCTATCAAGTCATCATACGTAAGGCACGGAACCGAAACCCGCTCAACATATTCCTCGCTAACTCTGCGTTCACGAGCCCTTCTCCGAATCTGCTCTTCATTAAAGGTTGCTACGCCATGGTCGCAATCACGGATTGGGGCGTCAATCCGAAAACGAAACAAAGACGCTTCTCTGTTCTGCTTCGCAATGGCCGCATTCTCAAATTGGAGTTGTGCTTCTGTTGCATAGTTTTCTGTAAGCTTCACAAACATGTCCGGGAGTGGTTCCACGAGAAGGCCACGGAGATGGTACTTCAGGACAAGCGGACGCAGTGGGTCTGCTCGCACACCGTCGTTCGCGCCAATCTGGACGAAGAAGAAGTCCTTCTCGGAAGCCAGCTTGCTATGAACGGCAAGATCGAGAACCGACAGACCCTCGCCAGCACAAGGAAGGAGCACAGCCTTGTATCCCAAGTGCGTACGAACCAACTCGAAGCCCGCTGATCGCAATAGCGCTTTGGCAACGCATCTAGGCCATCGAATCATATGCTGATCCGCCCAAGTAACCTGTCTGATATGATATGCTCAGCATTCTCTCCCAATTCTTCGCTACTTTCAGATTTCTACCAAAGGGACATCATCTCGCACATCGGAGTTCCTGGAGGATTCCCAAGCAGTCCCCAATCTCGCCTCTCGCTTGTGGCCAGCGCAGTAGAATTACGGTGCCAACCCCTGTCATCGCAGCAAAGCTGCCAAACGAAGGCCAAATGCCTATGCCGCGCGCAGCCGCACTCCCAAGGAACCCGGCACCAAGCAGAGCTCCTCCCCAGATGAAGGGTCTGTGGATTGCAGCGAGAAAACTGGTGACACGAACTGGAGAGTGTTTTGATCCGTAGGCCAAGCAAGGCAAAAAAAGTAGCAGTGAACAAGCGGTATACATCGTTGCCACTCCTAACGCCCCCCAAGGGAGTCCCAGAAGAAAGGAAAGAGCAAGGAGTGGCACAGTAATTAGACGCCAGTAAAGGAGTCGGCGGGTTTGACCCGTAGATATCAATAGCCAGTACGCACCTTCTGTAACCGGCTCTATGATGGCAGCCGCTGCGAGAACCCGAAAGATCACAGCTACAGATGACCACTGCGGCCCAAGTAGTATGTCAATCAACTGGGGAGCGAATACGCCGAGTATACATACAATTGGAACGGTAACAACTGCTACCGAGTTAACTGCTCTGAGGAAATACCGGCGGTAGCGCTCTGGCTCACTTTGTAGTCGGCTCAATGTCGGGATGGCCACAGCGCGGACAGGGGCCGTGATTCGCTGCAAGGGCAGAAGCAGAAGCCCGTACGCCTTAGTGTAGAACCCGAGTGCTGCTCCACCCCAGACTCGTCCGATCAGGATGCTGTCGAGATTCCGGGCGAAGTAGTTCAATGCGTTGAAGCCGGTCAGGTTTGCTCCGAAGGCGAGCATTCCCCGCACGTTGGCATGTCGAACCGGCAAGCCCGGCCACCAAGGGGAAGCAACCCAAACCGCTACGGCGTTAAAGAGGCTGCCCGACAGGGTCATATAGACCAGTGCCCACACTCCGGCACCGGCCAAGGCGGTACCGATGCCAACGACGGCGCTTACTGCCAGTTGCAGAATGTCGATGAGAGCCAACGACCCGAATCGCATCTGCCGGCGAAGCAGGGCGCTATGCTGGACGCATAACCCGCCGAAGATAAAGCCAACCGCCATCACCAGCGTGAGCGGTAACAACTTCGGCTCCCCATAGAACCATGCGATCGCCGGGGCCAGGGCCATCGCGACCAGCATGACCACAGCGCTCAGGGCAACGTTGACCCAGAACAGCGTGCTGACCTGTTCGTGCGTGATCGTATCTGTCTGGACCGTTGCCATCGACAATCCCAGGTCTTTGAACAGCGTGACAAAGCCCGTGACGGCGGTAATCATGGCGATCATGCCGTAGTCCTGCGGGGTCAACAGCCGCGCCAGAACAACCGTCGCGCCCGTCTGAATGACGAAGCTGGCCCCCTGCCCCAGGACTGTCGCGGCGCCGCCGCGAATGGAGCGACCCTTCAAGTCGGCCTTGAGATGCTCCGTCTCGAAGAGCTCGGTCCTGTCGAGCAGCACCTTTTCCGCTATCGGGGTCATAAGCCAGCCTGTGTGGGTGTTTTGGTCACCGTTTCACTCATACCGATGCCGTCGGTTTGTCGCGCCGGCCACCCGATGGAATATCCGCAAATCCTGCCCGGTCAGCTCTTTCCGCCACCGTTCATCCAGTCGAATCTCGGAGGTCGTGTCCAGGCGCATGCCGTTGCCGACGACGTGCTGCTCGACGGCGCGGAATTCCTTGGGCTGCCGGCCGGGTTCGACCCCAAGGAACCGGTGCAACCGGCGCAGGGCTGCATCGGGGTTTTGGCAGTAGTCCTCATAGCGAACCTCAATCCACCGTGAGCGAGGCAGACCACGCAGAACCTTCTGCGCCTCTTCCAGGGACCGCCGCCATTCATAAGCGGCCTCGGCCATCGGGAGCTTCTCGTTTTCCCGGTCGCCTCCCATGCCGCCCCCCCGCTTGGTCGGATCTTGCGCATCGGCAAAGCGGGCGGGATCTACATAGGTTAGAGCCACGGCCCGACCGTCGCGGACCAGGTGGATCACCTTGACGTCCAACTCCGGATTCCGCAAGAGATACTTGAGCCGCACCCCGGTCTTTGAGGAATCGATGATGACCGTGGCTTTCGTGAGTTCACCTACGGTGGAAGCCAGAGCGGCATTTTGTCTGTGCATCTGTGGCAACTGTCTTCGCCACGTAGGGGACAAACCCAGTGCCGCATCGCGGAGACCCTCCAGAAATCGTCCCCGATGCAATGGGCCCAGCAGCCGCCGGGCGTAACAGGATTCGACCGTTCCGTAATCGGTTCCGGCACAGGCGAGATCGAAGGCAGAGCCTCTTGCCGCCATGCCCTCCCCAACCTTCTGCCAGAA
>Ga0315286_10007876_pt1 | contig 10456 bp, 8 predicted proteins | sample YL17G10_0_MG_FD_205038 | JGI IMG/M metagenome (GOLD analysis project Ga0315286, IMG submission 205038) | Sediment microbial communities from Yellowstone Lake, YNP, Wyoming, USA - YL17G10_0 | ecosystem: Environmental > Aquatic > Freshwater > Lake > Sediment | place: USA: Wyoming | collected...
TTTCGTAAAATCCAGCGCCTCGACAAAGGCGTCGTAAGCTCGGACCGGATCATCTTGGGGAACATAGTCGTCGATGCTTGAGGGGAAGAGTCCCATCTGTTGTCGATCACCGTATCGATAGGCCATCGCTGTGTCCCTCCATCCCGTTTATCCCCATCCTACCATACAAAAAAAGGTGTTGGTACCTGATGGGCGAGACCGGCCCCTTCTTTCTTCTTTGGGCTAGGATCCGAATTGCGACACAGCCTGGGAGCGTTCCCCCCAAGTTGACTTCCCGTTATCTCCCGCTATAATGTTCGTGGACAAGACCATGAAAAATCCGCATCTTCGCGACAAGGACCGGACCGTCCTCCGGGCGATCGTCGAGAATTACCTGAAGATCGGAAAGCCGGTCAGCTCCGGGCTCCTTCACCAGAAAGGAGCCCTGCCCGATTCGCCGGCCACGATCCGGAGCATCATGGTCAAGCTTGAGGAGCGGGGCTTCCTCGCCCAGCCCCACACGTCGGCCGGACGCGTCCCGACCGATCAGGGCCTCCGGTTCTATGTCAACAGCCTGCTCGAGGAGGCGCCGCTTGCTTTCGAGCGCTCGAACTTGATGACGACGGACCTTGCGGCCCGGAAAGGCGACTTGAATTCGCTGCTCCATCAGGCTTCGCGCATCCTGGCAGACGAATCCGACAGCCTGGCGTTCGTCCTGTCGCCCCGGATTTCGCGGATCCATTTCCACCACGTCCGGTTCATCAAGATCGCCGAAGCCAAGGTGATGATCATCCTGGTGACCTCGTTCAATCTGGTCCTGACCGAGATCGTCACCACCGAAGCCTATTTCGATCAGAGCGAGCTCGACCGTGCGTCGCAATACATCAATCAGAGCTTCCGGGGTAAGACCCTGGCCGCGGTCCGGGACGGGCTGCTCGGCGAGTTGCCGCATTACAAATCCAAGTTTGAACAGGCGTTCAACAGGCTCATGGCCCTCCTTAAGGACTCCATCACCCAAGAGGACCAGGAGGACCCGATCATCCTCCAGGGCGCGGCGAAGCTCATCGGCAAGTTCGACGTCTTCGACCTCGACCGTCTCAAGTCGCTCTTCCAGAACTTCGAGGAAAAGGCCACGCTGGCCAAGCTCCTGAGCGATTTCATCTCGCTCGACAGGGTGAAGGTCCTCATCGGCCGCGAGACCAACCTGCCGGTCATTTCCGAATGCTCGCTCATCCTGTCCCATTACGGGGATCGGAGCCAGGTCCTGGGATCGGTCGGGATTATCGGCCCCAAGAGGCTTCCCTATAAGAGAATCATCCCCCTCGTCGACAGCGTGGCCAAGAAGATCAGCCTGACCATCAGCCAGAATTCGTAGACAAAGGAACAACGCATGGAGCCCGAGATCAAGAACGAACAAGACGCCTCGACGCCGACGTCGGAACCGGGGCTGAAGACCGGGGAGTCCGGCGCCGCGGACGCCGCCCCGGCGGCCGATGCGACGGCGGCGGAGCCCAAGGATATCAAGGACGGAAAGAAGGGCCACGACCACGAGGACGCCCGGTCGCTCAAAGGCAAGCTCAAGAAGAAGGACCACGAGCTCAAAGAGATCCGGCAGGCGGCTGAGGTGCTCCGGGCCGAGGCTTCGGGGCTCAAGGACCGCTATCTCCGCGTAGCGGCCGATATGGATAACCAGCGGAAACGGTTTGAGCGGGAGCGGACCGAATACCTCCAGTTCGCCCAGGGGGACCTCATCAAGGATCTCCTGTCCGTCCTCGATAATTTCGAGCGCGCCCTGAAAACCCGGGATACGGGGGAGGGGGCCGGCTTCCATGAAGGGGTAGAGCTGATCGCCAAGCAGCTCCAGGACCTCGTCCGGAAGCGGGGCTTGACCCCCGTCGCCTCCGTCGGCGAAACGTTCGATCCCTCCGTCCACCAGGCCGTCCTCACCGAAGAGGCCGAGGGCGTCGAGGAGCCGGTCATCGGCGAAGAGCTGCAGAAAGGCTATAAGCTCCATGACCGACTGCTCCGGCCGGCGCTGGTCAAAGTCCTTGTCCCGAAAAGCGGCTCATGAAGGGACTCGCTCTCGGCATCGATCTCGGAACAACGTTTTCATGCGTCGCCCATCTCTCGGGGGGGCAGGCCCGGATCATCCCCAATCTCGAAGGGGCGATGACGACTCCGTCCGTCGTGGCCTTCACCCCCGCGGGCGAGACGCTGATCGGGTCCTCGGCCCTCCGCCAGGCGGTCACGAATCCGGAGCGGACGCTCTACGCCGTCAAGCGGCTGATCGGGCGGAAGTTTGAGGACGAAGTCGTCCAAGCCGCCCGGAAGCGCCTGGCTTACAAGCTCGCCGCCGCCGCGAACGGCGATGTCGTCATCGATGTGGCGGGACGGCTCATCACGCCCCAGGAAGTATCATCCCTCATCCTGGCCTATCTGAGGGAATGCGCCGAAGTATACCTCGACCAAGAGGTCACCGATGCGGTCATTACCGTTCCGGCTCACTTTGGCGAAGCCCAGCGCCAGGCGACGAAGGACGCGGCCGTCATCGCCGGGTTGAACGTGCTCCGCGTCATCAACGAACCGACGGCCGCGAGCCTCGCCTTCGGCCTGAACCGGGCGACGAACGGCAAGGTCGCCGTCTTCGACATGGGAGGTGGGACGTTCGATATCACCCTTCTCGAGAGGAGCGGCGAGGTCTTCCAGGTCCTGGCCACAAACGGCGATTCCTACCTCGGCGGGGAGGATTTTGATCAGCGGATCATGGACTGGGCCATCGCGTCTCTGCGCAAGGAGCAGGGCCTCGACCTCGAAGGCGACGCCAACGCCCGGCAGCGCATCCGCGAGGCCGCCGAGAGGGCCAAGCGCGAGCTGTCCTTCACCTCCGAGACCGAGCTCAACCTCCCGTTTCTGACTTCAACGGCCTCGGGCTCGAGGCATTTCCGGAAGGTGCTTAGCCGCTCCGTTCTCGAGGACCTGACCCGCGACCTCGTGGACCGGGCGTTTCCGCTCGTGGAGCGAACGTTTGCCGAGAGTCTGATCCGGCCATCCGATATCGCCGCCCTCCTTCTCGTCGGCGGCCAGACGCGGATGCCCTTGATCCACCGGCGTGCGGCCGAGTTCTTCGGGTGCAAGCCCTCGGAGGGCGTCAACCCCGACGAAAGCATCGCCCTCGGGGCCGCCGTCCAGTCCGGAGTCCTGGACGGGCACTTCAAGGACGTCGTCCTTTTGCTCGACGTCACCTCGCATTCCCTGGGGATCGAGATCGAAAACGACGGTTTCGAGAAGATCATCGAAAAGAATACGACCATTCCCGCCAAGCGAGCCAAGACATTCACGACCGTGGAGAATGGTCAGCGCCTCGTTCGCGTTCACGTGGTCCAGGGCGAAGGCCCTCGGGCCTCGAACAATGTTTCGCTGGCCATGTTCGACCTCATAGGGCTCATTCCCGCCCCGGCCGGAGCCGCCCAGATCGAGGTCATGTTCGAGATCGACGCGGACGGCCTGGTCCGGGTCACCGCCCGGGACTCACTGACGGGATTGGAGCAGCAAACCGCCGTCCATCCGTCTTCCGGACTCAGCAAGCATCAGGTGGACAGCCTCGCCAAGAAGGAGCGGGGGAAGTCCGCCCGGAAGAAGATCCATGATTAAGCGGGACTATTACGAGGTCCTGGGCGTCGGACGGAGCGCGTCGGCCGAGGAGATCAAGAAGGCCTATCGCCAGATGGCCATGAAGCACCATCCCGACCGCAACCCGACCGACAAGCAGGCCGAGGAGAGGTTCAAAGAGGCGGCCGAGGCGTACAGCGTCCTGGCTGATCAGGAAAAGCGCTCGACATACGACCGGTTCGGGGCCGAGGGCCTTCGCGGCGAGAGCTTCCCGGGGTTCAGCTCCACAGTCTTCGAGGATTTCGAGGACATTCTCGGCAACTTCTTCGGCTTCAATTTCGGCTTCGGCGACCGGTCCGGATCGGGATCCCGCGAGCGGCGCCAACAGGCCCAGCGGGGGCGCGACCTTGCCTTGGAGATCGAGATCGGTCTGGAGGAGGCCGCGGCCGGGGTGGTCAAAGACATTTCCCTTCACCGGGCCGAAGCCTGCCCGACATGCCTCGGGACGCGCGTCCGTCCGGGCACACGGAAGGAAACCTGTCCGTCGTGCGGAGGGCGCGGCCAGATCCGCCACCAGCAGGGCTTCTTCACCTTGAGCCGCCCCTGTTCGCGCTGCGATGGGAGCGGTGAAATCATCCCTGCGCCGTGCGGCGATTGCCGGGGAACCGGTCATGCCCGGCGGAAGCGCGACCTCAGGATCAGCATCCCCGCCGGCGTGAGCGAAGGATCCCGGCTCCGGATCGCGGGGGAGGGCGAGGCGGGCGAGAGCGGGGCCGGACCCGGCGATCTCTACGCCGTGATCCGTGTCCGGAAACATGAGTTCTTCGATCGCGAAGACCACCATTTGACCTGCGAAATCGCCGTCTCCTTTGCCCAGGCCGCCCTCGGCGTGACGGTGGAGGTCCCGACGTTCGACGGCGGCGAAAAGCTCAAGATCCCCGCCGGCACTCAATCCGGCCAGGTCTTCCGGATCAGGGGCAAGGGCCTCAAGGAGCTGGATAGCCGCCGGGTCGGAGATCTTTTCGTCCAGGTCCGGGTCCAGATTCCCGACGATCTGACCAAAGACCAGAAGGCCCTCCTCCGCCAGCTCGCCGAAATGCGGTCCGAAAACCTGGAATTCCTCGATCAGGACCGCGTCCGGAAAGCACGAGTCCCGAGGAGCGAAGGCCGCCGGTGACGTCCAATCATTTCTTCATCTCCAAGGCTCGGGCCCGGGGCGACGTCTTCGTCCTGGACGGCCGTGAGCACCATCATCTGAGCACCGTGCTCCGCGCCCGTCCGGGCGATGAGGTCGTGCTGTTCGATGAGGACGGGGCGAAATACGCCGCCCGGGTTGAGGAGATCACGGCCGCCGCGACGACCCTCGCCTGCCTGTCCCGGACGCCGGGGGAAACGCGGAGGACGCGGATCATCCTCGCCCAGGCGCTCCTCAAGGCCAAGACCATGGATTTCGTCGTCCAGAAAGCCGCCGAACTGGGCCTCGGCGAGTTCTTTCCCGTCGCGGCCGTCCGGTCGGTCGCGAAGCTCGAGGAAAAAAGCGGCCGAAAGACCGCGCGCTGGGAACAGATCGCCCGGGAAGCCTCCAAACAGTCGCGGCTGGGTCTCGGCTTGCGGATTCACGCTCCGCGGAGCCTGACCGCCTTTCTCGCCGATCCGCCGGCGGCCATGAAGCTGGTTCTGAGTGAAAATGGCGGGCGTCTTATGAGGGATTTGCTCCAAGGCTCGGTGACCGCTGTTCCGGACACGAGCCCGGACGCTGTGGCCGTGCTCGTGGGGCCCGAGGGGGGATGGACTCCCGGGGAAGAAGAGACGATCGTAGAACGCGGCTTTGAGCCGGTCAGCCTGGGGCGGCCGATCCTCCGGGCCGAGACCGCCGCGCTGAGCGCCGCGGCGCTGCTATCCCATTTCTGGAACTGGTGACATGTTTCTTCAGGGACAAAAAGTCGGCAAATACGAGATCATCCGCTCCCTGGGAAGCGGTGGGTTCGGCTCCGTCTTCCTGGCTAAAGACACCTGGCTCGACATCAAGGTCGCGATCAAGGTCCCCCACAAGCAGTCCCAGGAGCTGTTCAAGCTCCTGAAAGAGCCGCGCCTCCAGGCCGCCCTCAACCATCCCAACATCGTCCGGATGATCGCGGCCGAGAAGGACAACAAGACGTTCTTCATGGTGATGGAATACGTCCGGGGTAAGACGCTCGAGAGGATTCTCGTGAAGGAGAAGATCCTCGACATCGAGCAGGCCCTGGACTATACTAAGCAAATTTCGGCCGGCGTGGACCACGCCCATAAAAATAAGATCATTCACCGGGACCTCCGCCCCTCGAACATCATGGTCTCGGAGGAGGGGACGGTCAAGATCACCGATTTCGGGACTTCGGCCTGGCTTCAGAACGTGCCCTACGCCTCGACCCGCATCGGCTCGCCGCCCTACATGGCCCCCGAGCAGTTCCAGGGCAAGGCGACGTTCGCTTCCGATATTTATTCGATCGGCTGCATCATTTACGAAATGATCCTCGGCCGGCCGCCAATCTACGACCCCGACCCGTTCAAGATTCTCGAAAAGGCGGCGGAGGGCCGGATCACTCCGCCCCGCCTGAAAAACATGAAAATTCCAAAGGAGCTGGACGAGATCATCATGAAATGCCTGGCGGCCAAGGTCGAGGACCGTTTCCAGCGTCCCTTCGAAATCCTCCGGGCGCTGTCCGAAATCCGGGGAGAAAAGCACCACAAGTCCCAGCTCGAAGATATCCTGGGCCGCATCCGGGCCCGCGAACAGGCCTCGACCGAAAGCTGCTGGAACTGCCGACGGTCTCTTCCCCTCCGGTCCAAGTCCTGCCCCTACTGCGGCGAATCCCTCTGATTCCCTGCGCCGCCCGAGAAGGGGGGCAGGGCAGTGCCGTTTTGTACCCCAGGGTACAAAAGGGTGCGCCCGTTGGGGGGGGACGCGGAGCGTTTCCCCCCAAGTTGACTCCCGGAAAGGATGTTGGGTAAGATAGGTTCACAAAGCGTTATCGTTCAGAGAGGACGACCATGTCTATGAATATTGAAGAACTCATGAAGATCGCCATTGAAATGGACGCGTCCGACATCCACCTGAAGGTCGGCGGCCCGCCTAATTTCCGCGTTCGGGGAAGCCTGGTGGCGCTCGCCCAGCTGCCTAAGCTGACCGCTAAGGACATGGAGGACATGTCCAACCAGCTAATGGGCGACTTCCAGCGGCAGTCTTTCAAAGAGAACTTTGACCTGGATATCGCCTACAGCCTCCCGGGGTTTGGCCGGTTTCGGGGCAGCATCTTCCTCCAGCGCAATTCGATCGCGATCGCGCTCCGGATCCTGCCCTTCGAGGTCAAGCCCATCCCCGAATTGTGTCTGCCCGAGGTCATTGAGAAGATCGCCCGGTTCGAACGCGGCCTCATCCTCGTGACGGGGACCACGGGCAGCGGCAAGACGACGACCCTGGCTTCGATCATCGACTACATCAATGCCGGCCGGCATAAGCACATCATCACGATCGAGGATCCGATCGAGTTCCTCCATCGCGACAAGAAGAGCACGATCTGTCAGCGCGAGGTCGGCTGGGACGTGAAGAGCTTTTCGCGCGGCCTGCGCAGCGCGCTGCGCGAAGACCCCGATATCATCCTCGTGGGCGAGATGCGGGACGTCGACACGATCGAGACGGCCCTCATGGCCGCCGAGACGGGCCACCTCGTCCTCAGCACCCTCCATACGCTCAATGCGTCGGAGGCCATCAACCGGATCATCTCTGTGTTCCCCCCCCATCAGCACCGCCATATACGGATCCAATTGTCGAATATCTTGGCGGCCGTCATCTCGATGCGGCTCATCCCCCGTAAGGACGGCAAGGGCCGGGTGCCGGCCGTCGAAGTCATGATCGTTACGCCCTACATCAAGGATCTGATCCAGGACCGGGACAAGTACGCCCTCATCCCGGATGCGATCGCCGCCGGCGTTTCGCAGTACGGCATGCAGACCTTCGACCAGTCCGTCCACGCCCTCTATGCTGCGGGGCTCATCTCGTTTGAGCAGGGCCTTCTCTATTCGACGAGTCCGGACAACTTCCGGCTGCGCGTCCAGGGCATCCAATCGACATCCGACCTGGCTATGGAGGAAATGGAAAAGAAGCTGAACCGGCCGTCCGGGGGCAAGCCCCCGCTCTCCGCGGACGAGAAATGACGTCATGAACGCTCCGGACATCCGCAGGACCTTTCTCGATTTCTTCGCCCGGAAGGGGCACAAGGCGCTTCCGAGCTCTTCGCTCCTGCCCAAGGACGATCCGACGCTCCTCTTCACCAACGCCGGTATGAACCAGTTCAAGAACATCTTCCTCGGACTGGAAAGCCGGAGCTACAAGAGGGCGGCTACGGTCCAGAAGTGCATGCGGGTCAGCGGCAAGCACAATGACCTGGAGCAGGTGGGACGGACGCGGAAACACCACACGTTTTTCGAGATGCTGGGCAATTTCTCCTTCGGCGACTATTTCAAGCGGGAGGCCGTCGCCTATGCCTGGGAGCTGATGATCTCCGTTTTCAAGTTCGACCCCGCCCGGCTCTTTATCACGGTCTACGAAGAAGACGACGAGGCGTTCGCCCTCTGGAACCGAGAGATGGGCGTGCCCGCGGAACGGATCTTCCGCCTGGGCAAGAAGGATAACTTTTGGGCGATGGGAGAGACCGGCCCCTGCGGTCCGTGTTCCGAAATCCATTACGACCAGAACCCGGATCTCGAGGCCGGCACCCCGCTCGAGCTCATCGAAAAGGGAAGCGACCGGATGGTCGAGCTCTGGAACCTCGTCTTCATGCAGTTCTTCCAGGACGAGAAGGGCGTCCTGCATCCGCTGCCCTCGCCCTCGATCGACACCGGCATGGGCCTCGAGCGCATGGCTGCCGCCCTCCAGCACAGGGCCAGCAACTTCGACACCGACCTCTTCCGTCCGCTCATCGGCGAAATCTGCGGGCTAGCCGGGCGGGCGTATCCGGCCGACGACGAGGGCGACGTCGCCGTCCGGGTCATCGCCGACCACGTCCGGTCGATCGCCTTCATGATCGGGGACGGCATCATGCCCGCGAACGACGGCCGGGGCTATGTCCTCCGCCGGCTCGTGCGGCGGGCCTTCCGGAAGGGAAACCGGATCGGGATCGAGAAGCCGTTCGTCTACAAGCTGGTGGGGGTGGTGGGCGACAGCATGAAGGACGCCTATCCCGAGCTGCTGGCCTCCCAGAATTTCATCTCGAAGATCTGCCACGCCGAGGAGGAGCGGTTCGCCCAAACGCTTTCGTCCGGTCTGCGCTATTTCCACCAGTTCGCGGAGGAGGCACGCGCCCGGGGCGCCGCCGCCCTGAACGGGGAAGCGGCCTTCAAGCTTTACGACACCTTTGGATTTCCGCTCGACCTGACACTCGAGCTGGCCGAAGAGGAGCGCCTCGGCATCGACGAAACGGGCTTCCGGGACGAGCTCCAGAAGCAGAAGGAGCGGGCCCGCCAGTCCTGGAAGGGCGACGTCCCGACCCGGGAACGGAAAGCTTACGAGCAGCTCGGCGCATCCGGGCTGCGGTTCGCGGGCGTCGAATGCGAACGCGTGGAGGAGGCCCGTCTGGTCGCCTTATTCAGGGACGGCGCGCGCACTCGCGAGCTCCGCGCCGGGGAGAGCGGGGAAGCGGTCCTTGATCTTACCCCGTTCTATGCCGAAGCGGGCGGACAAGTAGGAGACACCGGACTTCTGAAAAGCAGCCAGGCCTCGGCCGCGGTCGAGACGGTCTATTATCCGATCCCCGAGGTCCGCGGCCACAAGGTCAGGGTCCTCTCCGGTATCCTCCGCGAGGGCGATGTCGTGGAAGCCGCGATCGATGCGGCCCGACGGAAGGCTGTCCGGGGCAACCACACGGCCACGCACCTGCTTCATGCCGCCTTGCGCCAGGTGCTGGGCGACCACGTCAAGCAGGCCGGTTCGCTCGTGTCCCCGGTCCGGCTCCGATTCGACTTCACCCATTTCCAGGCGGTCGGCGCCCCGGAGATCGCGAAGGTCGAGCGCCTGGTCAATGAGAAAATCCGGGAGAACCTGACCGTCTCTATTAAGGAGACCACGCTCGAGGAGGGCGTCCGGGAAGGGGCGATGGCCATCTTCGAGGAAAAGTATGGGGAGAATGTGCGGATGGTCTCGATCGGCGACTACAGCCGCGAGCTCTGCGGGGGAGCCCACGCGCTCTCATCCGGCGAGATCGGCTTGTTCAAGATCGCCGAGGAGACGAGCGTCGCCGCCGGCCTGCGGCGCATCGAGGCCTTGACGGGAGAGGCAGCCCTGGCCTATGTCCAGGAAACTGAAGCCCTCTTCAGCGACATCCTTCGCCCGCTGGGCGCCTCGCGCCGCGATGCGCCGGCGCAGGTCGAGAAGCTCAAAGACCAGCTCCGGGAGAAGGACCACGAGATCAGGGCCCTCCGCCAGAAGATCCTGAGCGGGTCGGCCGACCGGTCCGAGGGCGACATCCTGACCGTCGTGGGCATCAAGGTCCTCATCCAGAAGCGGGAAGGCCTGGATCCGTCCGAGGCCCGCGGCCTGGCGGATGCGCTGAAACAGAAGCTGGGCTCCGGGGTCGTGATCCTCGGAGCCATCGCCGAGAGCAAAGCTTTCCTGGTCGTCGGGGTGACGAAGGACCTCTCCGGCCGGATATCGGCTGCGGAGATGATCAAGCGCCTGGCCCCGATTATCGGCGGAGGGGGCGGCGGCCGTCCGGATTTCGCCCAGGCGGGCGGTCCGAAGACCGGGGCGCTCGACGAAGCCTTGGCCGCCGGACCGGCCCTCATCGAAACGCTGGCCGGCTGATCCCCGGTAGGGGGGAGGGCCTCGGCGCCC
>Ga0315286_10007877_pt1 | contig 10455 bp, 7 predicted proteins | sample YL17G10_0_MG_FD_205038 | JGI IMG/M metagenome (GOLD analysis project Ga0315286, IMG submission 205038) | Sediment microbial communities from Yellowstone Lake, YNP, Wyoming, USA - YL17G10_0 | ecosystem: Environmental > Aquatic > Freshwater > Lake > Sediment | place: USA: Wyoming | collected...
CCGGAGACCGAGGGCGGGGGATTGCGCGCCGGCACGATCGATATGTGGCGGTGGTGGCGGGGTCAGGTCTGGTTGCGGCCGGCGCTGGGAGCCGCGCTCGGTCTCGTGGCGGGCCTCCTGGTGGGGGTCAATGCTCCGCAGCTCGTAGGTCATCCGCGCGGCGCGACATCGCCCCCGACCGAGATGGCCGCGGCCCGGGAGCTGCCGTCCCCTGGATCCTCAGTGCCGACGACATCCGCGCGGGATGCCGGGCCGTTCTCCGGCATCGATCTCACGCATCTGGCTTCGGTCTCCGACAGTGCGCGGGCAGGATCGGCGCCGGAATACGTGCTGGAGCCATACCTGACGGACCCGCAGCGCGGATTGATTCCGGCCGCCGGAACCTATGGCCGGACCGCCGGTGCGGATTGGGACTCGCAGAACGATGCGTTTATCGCCTTCTGACGCCTCGTCTCTTCGTCGCGCTCTCGTCGCCGCCCGCGGCGTTTTTCTGGGTGCCGCCCTGGCCGCGCCGGTTCTCGCGCAGACACCTCTCGGGATCGAGGGCGGGCTGAGTCGTCTCTACCAGCAGGTCACCCCGTCCGTAGTCAAGGTCGTGAGCCATCGCGCCTGTCCGACGGTGGCGGATCGCGGCGCGCCCTGCCGGCAGCTCGTCGCCTCCGGCGTGGTGATTGGCGAAAACGGTTCCATCGTGACGACCGATCGGGTTGCCCAGCCCGGGGACAGCCTGATCGTCATATTCGCCGACGGCCGTCAAACGGCTGCCGTGTACCTGGGGGCGCACAGCTACCTGCACCTGGCGGTGTTGCGGCTCCGTGCACCGGGTCCGTTCCCCAGTCTGCCCCATGCTGCGCCAGGGGCGCGGCTGCCGGATTGGGTGGCAACCGTCGCGTACGGCCCGTGGGACGGTCCCCGGCCCGGGCTTCCGGTCTTGAGCCTGGCCCAGCGCGGGTCAATCGAACCGATGCGCGTGCGCTGCGGTGATTCCCTCGGCACGGTCTGGCGCGTGCGCTCGCCGTTCTATCCCGGCAATGGCGGTGGTGCACTGGTCACGCTCAGCGGCGAGTGGATGGGACTGATCACGGGTGCGGTTGCGGTGGAGGGTGCGTTCGCCGGACCACCCCGCAGCGGCGAGCGACTCTCCTGGGAGGAAGGCGTGATCGTGCCCGCCGACCTGGTGAACCGTGCGGTACGGGAGATCGAGAGCGGACCTCGCAGCGACACGCAGGGATTCCTGGGCGTGCTGGCCACGCGCCGCGCCGGCGCGTCCGAGGGTGGGGTGCCCGCGGACGGAGTGCGCGTCTCGGGGGTTCTCGAGGGGAGTCCCGCGGAGCGGGGCGGCATCCTAGTGGGCGATCTTCTGACCCGCTTCGACGGCTATCCGGTTGCCGAAGCCGAACAACTCACCCATATGGTCTCCGCCACTCCCCCGGGCAAGACCGTACAGGTGGAGATCCTGCGCCGGGGTGCCCACCGGAGCATCGAGATCCATCTCGGAAACCGGGCCAGCGGAGAGGCGAGGGTGGCCTGGCAGCGCGATCAGGCCGCCGGGCAGGCTGGGCTTCGCCATGAGATCTCGGAACTGCAGATGCGTCTTCGTCATCTCCAACAGCAGCTCGATGCCAGCCAAACCAACGCGGCTACCGTCCGGCCCGACCCCACGACTCCTCGTTCCGACTAGCGGTTTTCGTCCCGATCGCAACCGGATTTCCGCCGCCATCCGACATGATGCCGCGGGGATGAGGCCGACCGGCGATCGTGCCCCTAATCCATTGTATGGCAAGGGTTTTGCACGCCGGGCCTGGGTTGACACGCGCATCGACCTCTGATATCTTGCGCCCGGAGCGTTCAGAACCCGGGCCGGAAGGACGGTCCGATCCGAAGCGACCAGAGTGGAGGAGGCCCGAATCGATGGCGAGCACCACGGACTTCCGCAGCGGGATGGTTATCGAACTCGACCGCGTGACGTACCGAATCGTCGAGTTCCAGCACGTCAAGCCCGGAAAGGGCGGGGCCTTCGTGCGGACCAAGCTGAAGAACGCCGAAACCGGCGCGGTCATCGAGCGCACGTTCCGAGCGGGCGAGCGGGTCGACGAGGTGCGTCTCGAGCGGGCATCGGCGCAGTTTCTCTACTCCGATGGTGAGATGCTGCACTTCATGGACCTGGAGACCTACGACCAGTTCGTGATGTCCGAGAAGCAGATTGGAGATGGCCGGCTCTACCTGAAAGATAACGAAACGGTACAACTTCTTACCCGGGAAGGGCATCCGTTCGTCATTGAGCTTCCGCCACACGTGATTCTGCAGGTCACCAGAACCGATCCCGGCTTCAAAGGTGATACCGCATCGGGCGGGAACAAGCCAGCGACCCTGCAAACCGGATTGGTGGTGAACGTTCCGCTCTTCATCGATGTGGGCGACCAGCTCAAGATCGACACCCGAACAGGTACGTACGTGGAGCGCGTAAGCCGGTAGCCCGCGAGGGAGACCGACCTCGAGTGACTGGAGAGGCGGCCCATGCGAGTCGATGAAATCAGCAGGCTGATCGAACTTGTCGAGCGCAGTCAGATTGACGAACTGGAGGTCCGGCATTGGTGGGGCTCGGTCCGGATCGTGAAGAACTCGCGGGGGGCGGTCTACCCGGCGGAACCGCTGCGTCACGCGCCGCCGGCGGCGGCTCCCGCGCCGGCCGAGACTCCGCCGAGCACGCCCGCTCCGACCACGGACGAGGCGAACCTGATTCCGGTCGTCTCACCCATGGTCGGGACCTTCTATCTGGCCGCCTCGCCGTCGGCGCCCTCCTACGTCGAGCCGGGCCAGCACGTCGCGGTGGGACAGGTGGTTTGCATCGTCGAAGCGATGAAATTGATGAACGAGATCGAGTCGGAGGTCGCCGGGACGATCGTGCGCATTCTCGTCGAGAACGGCCAACCCGTGGAGTTCAACCAACCCTTATTCCTGGTCAAACCCGAATAGCCCGCCCCGACGTCGGCTCGCTCACCGGCCCGTCTCGCGCGGGAACCGGCGGATCTGCTCGAAGGGGCAGGAAGGAGAGATCGACGTGGAGATTCGTCGGATCCTCGAAACCATGGTCGCCCGCGGTGCGTCCGACCTTCATTTGCGCGTCGCCGCGCCTCCGATCCTGCGCATCAACGGGAGTCTGAAGGCGATCGATCACCCGCCGCTGACGCAGGAGGAGCTGGAAGCGGTAGCGCAGCATCTCCTCACCCCGGAGCAGCAGGAGGTGCTGGCGCGCGCCCGCGAGGTCGACTTCGGTTTCGGGCTTCCAGGCCTCGCGCGCTTCCGGGCCAACATCTACGTCCAACGGGGCACGATCGCCGCCGCGATTCGCTGCATTCCGCTCGAGGTGCCGGGGCTGGAGGACCTGCACCTGCCGCCGATCGTCGCCGAGCTGGCCCACCGGCAGAACGGGCTGATCCTGGTCACCGGCACCGTGGGCAGCGGGAAGTCGACCACGCTGGCGGCGATAGTCGATCTGATCAACCGATCCGAAGCCAAGAACGTGATCACGGCCGAGGATCCGATCGAGTTTCTCCACCGCGATCGGGATTCGATCATCAGCCAGCGCGAACTGGGCCAGGACACGGAGAGCTACGACACCGCGCTCAAGCACATCCTGCGGCAGGATCCGGACGTCATCCTGATCGGCGAGATCCGCGATCGGGAGACGATGTCGGTGGCCTTGATGGCGGCGGACACCGGTCACCTGGTGTTGAGCACGCTGCATACCGTCGACGCGCCGCAGACCATCAACCGGATCATCTCCTTCTACCCGCCGCACCAGCACGAGGAGGTGCGCTACCTGCTCGCCTCGTCGCTGCGGGCGGTGATCTCGATGCGCCTGATCCCGCGCGCCGACGGCAAGGGGCGGGTCCCGGCGATCGAGGTAATGATCAACACCGAGACGATCCGGGAATGCCTGCTGGATCCCTCACGCTTCTCGACGCTGCGGTCGACGATCGCCGAAGGGGTCAGCCAGTACGGGATGCAGACCTTCGACCAATCGCTCATGGACCTTTACCGGCGCAATTGGATCTCGCTGGAAGAGGCGATGCGTCACGCCTCGATGCCCACCGAGTTCGTCCTCCGGGTCAAGGGCATCCACGCCTCGAGCGATGCGACCTGGAGCGTCTTCGAACAGGGGATGACGATCGGGGTAAAAGACGATCGACCGGAGGGCGGCGGCGGGCTACCCTGAGGCCGGTCGAGGGCGGGGCCCGCGAGGGGTGGGGCCTGCCGCCGGGGGCGAGGGATGTTCCGCAAGATCCTGGTCGCGAATCGCGGCGAAATCGCGGTGCGCATCATCCGCGCGGCCCGCGAGATGGGGATCGGCACGGTCGCGATCTATAGCGAGGCCGACCGGGAATCGCTGCACGTCAAGCTGGCGGACGAGGCGGTCTGCATCGGCCCTCCCCCGAGCGCCGAAAGCTATCTGAGCATCCCGCGGGTCGTCAGCGCGTGCGAAGTCTCCAATGCCGACGCCGTGCATCCCGGCTACGGCTTCCTCGCCGAGAACTACCGCTTCGCCGAGGCATGCGAGGGCACCGGCATCGTCTTCATCGGGCCCTCGGCCGAGTCGATCCGGTGCATGGGAGACAAGGCGGCGGCGAAGGAGACGATGCGCGCGGCGGGGGTGCCGACGATTCCGGGCAGCGAGGGCGTCGTGGCGACCCCGGACGCGGCGCTCGAGCTGGCGCAGCAGACCGGTTTCCCCGTCCTGCTCAAGGCGAAGGAGGGCGGGGGCGGAAAGGGCATGCGGGTCGTGCGCGAAGCGAACGAGCTGGCGGGGGCCTTCGCCACCGCGTCGGCCGAGGCCCAGGCCGCCTTCGGCAACGGCGAGCTCTACCTCGAGAAGCTGCTCGTGAACCCGCGGCACATCGAGGTCCAGCTTGCCGGAGACGCCCACGGACACGTCGTCCACTACTACGAGCGCGATTGCTCGGTCCAGCGGCGGCATCAGAAGCTGATCGAGGAGTCGCCCAGCCCCGTGCTGCGACCTGCGTTGCGGCGTCGGTTGGGCGACGCGGCGGTCAAGGGCGCCGCGCGGATCGGCTACCGCGGTCTGGGCACGATGGAGTTTCTGCTCGATTCCGGCGGCCGATTCTACTTCATGGAGATGAATACGCGGCTCCAGGTCGAGCACGGGGTGACGGAACTGGTGACGGGAGAGGACCTGGTCAAGCTGCAGATCGCGCTGGCGGCGGGGGAGCCCCTCCCGACGAAGCAGTCCGAGATCGCGCTCACGGGCCATGCGATCGAGTGCCGGATCAACGCCGAGGATCCGCTGCTCGGGTTCCGCCCCTCTCCCGGCACGGTCAGCTATTTCTACCCGCCGGGCGGTCCCGGCGTGCGCGTGGACACCCACGTCTATCCGGGCTACGCGATACCGCCGCAATACGACTCCCTGATGGGGAAGGTCATGGCGTATGGCCGGTCGCGCGAGGAGGCGCTCGCCCGCATGCGCCGCGCGCTCGACGAACTGCTCATCGAGGGGGTGGCGACGACGATTCCCTTCCATCGGGAGGTGATGCGCGATCCCGAGTTTCTGGCCGGCGAGTACGACACCGGCTTCGCCGAGAAGGTCGTCACGCGTCTGGTGGAGCAAACGAAACGCGAGCCGCATCCGGCCGAGAGCGGACCGGCCGCCTAGCCCGTCCGAGCGTCAGCGGTTCACCCGCCAGAAGAGCAGCCCGCCCACGAAGCCGAAGACCAGGTTGCCCATCCAGGCGGCCAGCAGCGGCGGCAGGTGTCCGGTGTAGCCCAACGCCTGGCCGGCGCGCAGGAAGCCGTAGTACGCGAAGCCCAGCGAGACCGAGAGCCCGAAGCTCAAGGCCATCGTACCGCGCAGGATGCGCAGCGAGAGGCAGCTACCCAGCAGCACCATGATCAGGTTCGCCACCGGGAACGCGGCGCGCAGGTGATAATCGACCCGATACTGCTGCACCTGGGCGCCCCCCTCACGAATACGGCGGATGTAGTCGCTGAGCTGACGGCGGCTCATGAAGAAGGGATCGCTCTCCGGCCGGATGAACTCGTCCGGCTCCTCGACCGCGCGGCTGTCTCCGTAGCGACGGAAGCCGGCGACCCATTCCCGATCGTCGTCGAAGAGGCGCAGGTACCCGTTCTCCAGGTGCCAGAGGTTGTCGCGCTCCCAACGGGCGGAGCCGGCGTCGATCCGCCGCCAGAGCTGCTGACCGTCGGTCTCGGCACGGAACTGCTGCAGGGAGAGATCGATCAGCGTCGGCGGCTGGGGCGCGTACTGTCGCGCCAGGTAGACGCGACCCGCGCGTCCCATGTAGCGGATGTCGCTGCGGCCCATTGCGCTCGCCGGGTGCTTTTTCTTGATCCGAACGTCGAGCGTCTCCTGCTCCCGGCGGTAGGCGCCCGGCACGAGTTCCTCGCCCAGGGCGAAGGCGCCCACGGTCACGAGCGCGGCCAGGATCAGGATCGGGAGCGTGATGCGGAGCGGTGAGAGCCCGCAGCTCTGCATGGCGGTCACTTCGTTGAGACGCCGCATCGCGCCGAGCGACAGGATAGCGGCGAGCAGCATCGCCAGGGGCAGCACCTGCACCACGATGACCGGCAGTTTGTAGAGGTAGTAGGTGAGGATCAGACTCAGGGCCGCCTGATGGTCGACGAACGTGTCAATCTTCTCGAAGAGATCCACGATCAAGTAGATCCCGACGAAGGTGCACAGACCGAGCAGCAGATAGAGCACGAACTCGCGCAGGACGTGACGATCCAGGATGCGCAGCATGCTACCCCAGGGCCTCCACGGCGGGCCGGTTCGCGACGGCGCCGTGCAGGCGCACATCGCAGACGCGGACCACCAGTACCAGTCCCAGGATGCCCAGGACCAGATTGGGCAGCCACATTGCGATCCAGGGCGCGAGATACTGGCGGTCCGCCAGCTGCTCGCCCCCCACCAAACAGAGGTAGTAGAACATCAGGAAACCCACGCTCAGGAACCCTGCGGCCAAGCCACCGCGCCGCGCCCGGATGCCGAGCGGCGCCCCCACCAACACGAAGACGATACACGCGGCCGGGATCGAGAACTTCTTCTGGATCTCGACGCGCAACTGGTCCGCCTTCTTGGCCGCCGCCTCGGCCTGGAGGTTGGCGACTTTCGCCTCCTCGGCCTGACGGCGGCGGTCCGGCGTCCAGAACTCCTCCGGGGGAGCGGCGGGCGCGTCCCCGGGCCGCACCCAGGCGAGAAGCCGGGCGAGGGCGTGGGGGCGCGTCATCCCGGGCAGTTGGCGCAGCGAGGTCAGACCGAGTTGCTCCAACACGAGTGCGCCGCGCTCGCGATACCGGTCGCGTTCCGCGATCAGCTCCAGGATCTTCCGCCGCATGTCCCCGATTGCCATCTCTCGCTGCCCGCGCGACCGCCCGCCGGCCGGTTCGAGCTCGTCACGCGCGCCCCGGATGCTGAGCGTCTGGCGCTCGAACTGCATCTTGCGGTAGACGGGCGAAGTCCCGCGGGACGCCTCGTGGATCTCGCCGTTCTCCAGGAACAGGCTCAGCAGGCCCTGCGCCCCGTCATACTCCAGACGGCCGCGCCGTGCCAGGATCGTCCGCGGGGGTTCGTCGGGACGGCTGAAATCGTAGATGAGCACGTCCCGCATGCGTCCGGTCCGATCGTCCAGTTTGCCGATGAACATGTTGTAGCCGTCGAACTGGTCGATGAAAGTGCCCTCCCGGATCTGGGTGGTCGGGTGCTTCTTGTTGATCGCCAGCAGCAGGTTGGCGAAGGCGTGATTCATGTCGGGGAGCACGTAGTTATTGAAGAGAGCCAGGGCCACGGCGATCAGCAGGCTCCCGGCGAGTGCCGGGGAGAGCAGCCGCAGGAGTGGGATGCCGCTGGCGCGCACCGCGTTGCACTCGTTGTCCTGCGCGAGACGCCCGTAGGTCATGAGCACGCCGACCAGCACCCCGCAGGGAACCGAAAGGGCGAGCATCCAGCCCAGGCCGAGTCCGAAGAGGCGCAGCACGGTGAAGAGGGCGATTCCTTTGTTGAGAAACAGGTCGAGGTAATCGAAGAGGAAGTCCATCGTGAGCAGGAAGGTGACGACGATCGCGCCCATTAGGAATGGGCGTATCAGCTGTCGCAGAACGTAGCGTTCCAGGATCGTTCTCATCGCGCCATAACTGTGTTGACCGCAATGAATTGGTCGTGCTAGCGTGCCGGCTCCTGGCGCCGCCGGGCGGATGGGATCGCCAGATGAGCGGCCGGGCCCAACACCGGAGAACCGGCACGTGCGGCGCGAGTATAAACAGGCGAGCTCCCCCGGGTCGACCGTCAAGTCGCCCAACACTTCGGGTCGGTCGAGGTCTCGGATCGGATGAGGATCCGACTTCCAATCGCCATCCTGGTGGCGGCGCTGACGGTCGCAGCCGTCCTGCTACTTCTGCTGCGCCACCCGTCGAAAGAACGGCCGGTCCCCCCGGCGGTGGAAACGCTCACGCCGGTCCCGGCCGACACGACGCGCGTCGAGCCGCCCGCGCCGGTCCCCGCGGCCGTTCCCGCCGTGTCGGATTCGCTCGCGGCGGTTGCCCCGGCCGTAACGGAATCTCTCGCCGTGGTCGCGGCAGAACCGGCGGCGGCGGTGCCCGTCGCCGAGGCGCCGGTGGTTCCCACTCCACCGGTGAAGGAGTCGGAGGCGCCGATCGACACGACGCGCTTCACCCTTCCGCTCTTCCCGGAACGCGCCGAGAGCCTCGCGACCGCGGCCGAGCCGATCCCGCGCGGCGCGGGCCCGGCGAGTTCGGGGGAACTCCTCGTGCCGCTGCGGGGACGCGACCTCTACGGTTTGCTCGCGGCCTGGGAAGCCGCTCCGGGAGACACGGCCGTCGTGCGCCCGCTGCGCTTCTGGACCACGCTGGATCCCGATCGCGACGCGCTCCTCTACCGCCTCCATCGTCGCGCCGCGGCGCGACACCATCTGCGCGAGGAGCTCGGCCTGCGTCCGGCTTTCTTCACCGCCTCCGATTCACTCAACGCGGTGCTCGATGCGCGCTCCGATTCGCTGGAGGCCGCGGGGGGCGCCCCGGGCGTCTACTATCGCTTCGCGCCTTCGGGGGGCCTGCGTTTCCTTCCGCCGCCGATGCGCTGGCTGTCGCGCAGCGAGCCGCTCAAGCGCCGGACCGCGGTCGATCCCGATCGGGCGCGTCTGCGTCGCGCGCTGCTGCGCCAGTCGCTCGAGGTCTCCGCCTGGCCCGACGAGTCCTACGGGACCTACCTGACGCGGCTCACCCGGGCCCAGATGCGCTCGGTCTGGAAGGAAGAGATCTCGCGCTCGATGAAGGCCGCCACGGTCAAGGGTGGGCGCGCCGGGCTGGTGCGCGTCTCCCTGCCCTTCGAGATGCCCAAGGCGATGCGGTCGATCTTCGGCGAAGGCAAGCCGAACCTGTCGGTGAGCGGTAGCGAACGCATCACCTTCGGCGGCAAGAGCCAGTGGTTTCCCTATCAGCAGTCGGTCGAGTTCACGCGCAAGCCGTCGAAATTCCCGCAGCTCGAGATGGACCAGGACCTGACGATCCGACTCAAAGGAACCGTCGGCGACAAGCTGGACGTCGACGTCGATCAGTCGAGCGCCGCGACCACCTCGCTGGCCAACCGGATCCAGATCCATTACAAGGGCTACGAAGACGAGATCATGCGCAAGATCGACCTGGGCAACACCAGCCTGCGCCTGCCGGGCACCGAGTACGTCAGCTACGGCGGCCAGCACACCGGGCTCTTCGGCATCAACGCCGAGAGCCAACTCGGTGACCTGACGCTCAACCTGATCGTGAGCAAGGAAGAGGGCGAGACCGCGGAGAAGTCGACCTCGGCGCGCAGCCAGCAGCAGACGAAGCGCATCAACGACTTCGAGTACGTCAAGGACCGCTTCTTCTTCCTCGACGATCCGACGCGCCCGGCCTACGCCACCCCGGACTCGGGCTACGTGGTGCAGATCGATCCGCAGTCGGTGCGCGTCTATCTGGACGACGGCGACGGCAACACCACGGAGATCTTCGGCACCTGGCAGGGTCGCGCGGTCCTGGATCTGGATCGGCCCCGGCCCGGGTCGGGCGCGGTCACCGCCCCCGCCGACACCCTCAACGACCTCTACTATTTCGAGCAGCTGGACGTCGACACCGACTACAGCGTGCTGATCGATGATCAGCGAAACCAGACGCATCCGATCCTGATCCTGAACCGCTATCTCGACCCGAACTCGACCATTGGGGTGACCTACTACGACAAGCTGCGGCGCCGCTGGGTGGGCACGCCGCCCGGCAGCGGCACGGCCGAGGACACGCTCTTCGTCAAGATGATCCGCCCCCGTTACAACCTGGTCGAAGACGACATGGACACCGGCGCGTGGGGACCGACCAACCGGCTGATGCTCAAGAGCATCTATCCGCTGCAGCAGTCGCTGGAGAACTGGA
>Ga0315286_10007878_pt1 | contig 10455 bp, 9 predicted proteins | sample YL17G10_0_MG_FD_205038 | JGI IMG/M metagenome (GOLD analysis project Ga0315286, IMG submission 205038) | Sediment microbial communities from Yellowstone Lake, YNP, Wyoming, USA - YL17G10_0 | ecosystem: Environmental > Aquatic > Freshwater > Lake > Sediment | place: USA: Wyoming | collected...
TACCCGGCGACGGTCTCGACCTCCCACGACTCGAGCCGCGTTTTGAGTATTTCATTGATGTCTCTGAGGCTCATCGTCCCCTCGACCACGATCCTGTTGTCGTCGAGCTGGTGGTACCCCTCGACGCACGGCTCGCGGCGGTTTCGTATTTCGCCGAAGATCTCTTCGAGGATATCTTCGAGGGTGAGAATTCCCGTGTAGGAGCCATGCTCGTCCACCGCGATGACGATGTGCCGATGCGATGTGATGAGCTCCCCGAAGAGCGCGCGAATCTTTTTGCTCTCGGGCACGAATTTCGGCGGCCGCATGAGGTCGCGGAGACGCACGCGGTCATCCCTCGAAAATCGGAGGAGATCCTTCGCGAAGAGAATCCCGGCGATGGCGCCCCCCGGCCCCTCGTAGAGCGGCACGCGGCTGAAGCCGTGGCTTCGCACGAGCACGATCGCCTCGGCAAGCGGCGTCCCAACCTCCAGCGCGAATACCTCATGTCGAGGGGTCTGCGCCTCCCGCACCGTTATCTCGGAGAAGAGGAATAGGTTTGTGAGCAGCTCTTTCTCGAACTCGCCGAAGAGACCCTCCCGGGCTCCGAGCTCGACCGCGGTCGCGAGCTCGCGCGCGCCGTACTCCGCGCGGCGTTCTCCGAGAATCTTCCTGCTCCCTTCGACGGTAGCGTCCGCAATCGCGCCGAGGACGACGCGGGCGGGAGTGAAGATGATCATGAGACCGCGCAGGAGCGGCGCCGCCGCGATGGCGAACGATGTAGAACGTTTGATGGCGAGACTCTTCGGAGAGATTTCACCGAAGAGCAGTATGAGGACGGTCATCAGTACGACGGCGACGCCGACGCCTTCGCCGCCGTAGAGCCTGATCGCGAGCGCCGTCACCGCGCTCGTTGCCGAGATATTGACGAGAAGATTGCCGAACAGGATGGTGACGAGCAGCATGCGCGGATCTCGAAGGAGGCGGGCCACCATCTGCTCGCGCCGTCTCCCCCGTTCCATCTCTGATAGGGCCGAACGCGCGATCGAAAAAAACGCCGTTTCCGATGCCGAAAAAAATGCAGAAAAAAGAAGCAGTACGACGATGGAGAGTAACAGCCAGAGATGCTCACCGACGCTAAAATTTCCTATCATATCTCTTATGCACGGATTATTGGCGCCCGCGGGCGGGATCAATGGTGACTCGTGAATCGTGCGCCGGCATCATTCCTGCAGGATGGCGCCGAACCGCTCCTCGGCGGCCGTGGCCTCCTCGCTGTGAGGATACTCCTTGATGAGTCGCCTCGCCACCCCGGCAGCGACTTCCTTCTGGCCGAGCGTGTCGTACGACACGGCCATTCTGAGAAGAGCACCCGGCGCCCGCTTCCCTCGCGGGTATCGCTGGAGGAGCGTCGAAAACTCCTTGAGGGCATCGAGATGGTTGGCGAGCTCCATCAAGCACTGACCCCTGATGAAAAGCACTTCTTCGCCGAGCGGATCATCGGCGTATTCGCCGAGGAAGCTTTCCGATTCCTCGAGGGCAAGCTGGTACTCGCGCCTGTTGTAATCGAGATAGATCTGCCGGTACATCTCCTCGGGCGGCGGGGCCGGAGCCGCGAGGGCTCCGGCCGTATCACTATCACCGCCTGCACCAGAAAGGCTGTCCTGAGAAATGCGCTGCGACAGAATCTGCAGGGTATCGCCGCGAGACGCGCCCGAAGAAGGAGACGAACCCGTGTTCCCCGTTCCTTCCGATGGCGCGGGCGGCGGGACGCGGACCGTATCGGGCCGCGTGATCCTGCGCCGTTCCACGGGTTTGTAGGAAGACCGCTCCTCCGCTTCCCGCAGCGCCTCCTGGAGCGCATTGAGCTGATCCTTGAGCTCCTCAAGGTCCATCTTGAGCTGCGCGTTCGTTCCCCGCGCGAATTCTTGATCATCCTTGAGCGTGCGCTCAATGCGGGCGATCCGCTCCTTGAGCATCGCGTTCTCCCTGAGGAGCGAATCGACCTTCGTCGAAGTGTTCAGCGTTTCGCTCGGCATCCTGAAGAATTTGCGCCCCCAACAGCCCCCCTCGATCATCACGAGGAATGCGAGGAGCACACCAGCCGCGGCCTGAAACCGCCACGCTCTCATGTTCCTCGCCTACTGAAGCACCATGTGCGCCCGCCGATTCTTCGCCCATGCCTCTTCGTTGTGGCCGGAATCGAAGGGCTTCTCCTCGCCGTAGCTCATCCAGGCAAGGCGATCGGCCTTGATGCCATAGTTCGTGTAGAAATCGACGACCGCCTTGGCGCGCTTCTCGCCGAGAGCCATATTGTACTCGTTGGTGCCTCGCTCATCGCAGTAGCCTTCGACGCGGAGCTTCCGGTCGGGGCTGGCCAAGAGCAGCTCGGCATTCTTCTGGAGGACGCTCTTGTACTCTTCCTTGATACTGTACTTGTCGAACTCGAAGAAGACGTCATCGAGGACGATCTGCGCGACGGGCTTCTCCTCGATAACCGGCGGCTGCTCCTGAGGCTTCGTTTCCTCGAGCGGCGGCGCGGGCGGAGGAACCTGTTCTATCGGCTCTTCGGCCGGGGCAACCTGCTTCTTCGCGCACGCGGGAAGCATCACCATCGTGAGGGCAAGCACGAGCATCAACCACTTGAGACGTGCCATCCACCTACCTCCTTGTTGAAGGAGCATACACCATCTGCAGCGCTCTGGACGCATGGAGGCCGAAGCCGCCATGTGCCCAGGCCGCCCGCCTTGGGCATTCGCGCCCATGATACATATTAGCTCCGGGATTGAAAACCTTTTTTTGCTTTCCGCCTGAATCAACGACCCGACGCCTCTGCTCCGCGCTTCGGGAGCAGCGGCGACCACTCGGCGAAATCTCCCTGCGCGAGGCGCCGCTTCTCTTTCGTGTCGATGTCGATGACGACGACGTAGGGTTTTCCCGCATCCCTGGCCGTCGCGGCTATGTGCCGGCCGTCGGGAGCCCAGCACGGGTCTTCATAGCTCAGGTTATCATCGAGGAGCGTCTCCTCGACGAGCCCGTCCGGGGAGATGAGCTTGAGCCGGTACACGTTCCCCTCTCTCGAGGCGTACGCGATGACATCGCCGTTCGGCGACCACGCGGGCGATTGATTGTACGAACCTCCCCGCGTAAGCCGGCGCACATTTCCGCCGTAGCTGTCCATGATGTAAATCTGCGGCGTGCCGCCGCGATCGGATACGAACGCGATCTCGGACCCGTTCGGGGACCAGCTCGGAGATATGTCGATCGCCCTGTTCCTCGTCAGACGGCGCAGGATGGCGCCGGAGGAGTTGAGAACGTAGATCTCGTGGTTGCCGTTCACGCTCAGCGTCATCGCGACCTCGTCACGGGGAGCAAAATAGCTTCCCGCAATGTTGATCCCGTGCCACTGCGTCATGAGGTGCTTCGTTCCCCTGTTGAGATCGACGAGATAGCAATCCCAGTTCTGGCGCCGGTCGGACGAGTAGCAGAACTTGCCCTCGCCGAGCCAGAGCGGGGAGGTTACGAGTTCCTCTTTCGAAAGCTGCGCCTCGCCGAACCCGTCGTAGTCGACGACAAAGAGGTTCTTGACGTTTCCCTGCGCCCGGCGAAAGAGGATGCGGGTCGTGGCGATGCCCCGCTCACCGATGAGAAAATAGACGATCTCGTCGCTCACCGTATGGGCGACTCTTCGCTTCGCGTCGTCCCCGAAGCGGTAGCGTTTGCTGAATATGATCTGCTTGCTCGAAAAATCGAGGAGATTCGCGTCGAGCACGTACGCGGTGCCTTCCATCGCGAGCCTTCCCTCGAAGGAGGCGCCGGCGACCATGCCTTCCGCGCCGCTTCCCGCGGGACGCAACGTCTGAAAAAGCCCCGAGAAGTCGAGATCGCCGCGAATGATATTGCTGATGAGGCTCGCGGACCCGCGGTCCCTCGATGAAACGGCCTCGATATCATTGACCACGATCGGCACCTTCCCTCGTCCGACGCGTTCCGTCTTCAAATAGATGTCCGTCTGAGCAAAAACAGACGATGCGGCGGCGCAGATCATTATGAGCAAACCACATGCACGATGAAGCATAGTCATTCCTTTTGAACGAATGTGAAATGAATGCCGAGATATTCATTCGGAAAAGCCTTCGGCAGAGGCGGAAACGGGACCGCGCTTTTCACGGCCCGTACGGCCGCTCTATCGAAATACGCATTGCCGGAGCTTGTCTCGAGACGCACGTCCGCCGCGGAGCCGTCGCGCAACAAGCGAAAATAGACGACGCAGGTGAGACCAGAGGCGCTCTCCGCAACCGCCGAAAACCAGTTCTCGGAGACCTTCCGCTCCACGCCCGAGAGAAAGTACGAAAAAGGGAAATTGGCGGCATCAACGGCGATGCCCGTTCCGTCGGCCGTGCCGACGCCGACCGAAACGCCGAGAGGCTTTTCCTCGGTGCTTCCCGCGGCCGGCTCCTTTGCCTTCGAATCCCCTTCTTTCTTCGTATCGGTTTTCTTGGGGACGGGGATTTTCGCTTCCTCCTTTTTCGGCTCCGCCTTCTTGGGCTCCACAATCTTAGGCGCTTCCTTTTTGCCCTCGCTCCGCTCCGTCCCTCCCGCCCGCATTGAGCCCACCAACGGCTGGAGAATTTTCACCGAGTATACCCCCTCGGGCAAGTGCATCTCGGGAACGGCCTTGAAGAGAAAAACGAGCGCACCCAGAATAAGCGCGTGGACACACAGCGATATGCCGAGGGAGAATCTCATTCGTTCCCACTCCGCCCGATCACCGTTTTTTCTCTTCCTGCTCCGCGATGAGCCCGAGGTCCTCGATGCCGAGCATCTTGATCCGCGCGATCACCTGGAGGACGGTTTCGTAGCGCACGTTCTTGTCGACCCTCAAGAAAACTCGCGGCGCCGTCGCTTGGATCGCCCTGCGGAACTCGGCGGAGAACTCGTTCCATCTCACCGCCTTCTCGTCGATAAAGATACGGCTGTTCTCGTCGATCGAGACGGTCACGCCTTCCTGCTCTTCGATCGATTTCGCCTCCGCCTTCGGGAGCCTGAGCTTCACGCCAGCCTGGAGAAAGGGCGCCGTGAGCATGAACATGATGAGGAGCACCATCGTGACATCGACAAGGTTCGTGATGTTAATCTCGGCGAGCGGCCGGTACCGCGTACGCGTCATCTTCCCACCCCCTCACTTCGACTCGAGCGACGGAGCAACAAAATCTCCGCCGCGCGCATGGTCGGTGTGTCCCGCCTGAAGCTCCACGTAAACCCGGTCGATGATGCGGTTGCGGAAGCGAGCGGCGAAATAGGCGAGCTCATCCTCCTTGCCGCGGATGGCCCGCACCGTATAGTTGTATCCGACGACGGCGGGAATCGCGGCGCCGAGGCCGAAAATCGTCGTGATGAGCGCGACGGCTATTCCCGGCCCGACGACGAAGAGGCTCGCCGAACCCTGCGCGCCCATGCTCAGAAAGGAAGCCATGATTCCCCACACCGTCCCGAACAGGCCGAGGAGCGGAGAGATCGACGCGGTCGTCGCGAGAAACTGCACATACGTTTCCCACGTCGACATGATCGCGATTGCTTCCGATTCGAGGAGCTTATCGAGCGCCGAAGGGCTTCTGACCTCTCCTTTCTCAAGCTCGGCCGCAATGGAAGAGGCGAGCCGGGCCTCGGGACTCGAGGGAAATTGTCCAGCGCGTTCGAGAAGCCCCTTGAGCGATCGCTCGGATGAAAAGACTCCCAGGAAGCGGTCGGTCTCCTTCCGGGAACGCTTGAAGAAACGGAACTTCTCTATCATGATCGTCCAGGAAACGACCGAGAGCACCGTGAGAACCAAGAGGATCGCATTCCCAACCGTGCCTCCGTGCAGTATCACGTCGGACAATTTTCCCGAGACCTGTAAGAAAACAATTGTCCCCGCAGACCCCATGGTGATCCTCCTTTGCAAACACTTTCGGGCAACGTACTATAGTACCCCAAAGCGGTCAAGCATGTTTCAAGCTATTCACGGCACGGCAGTTGCAGCCATCGGAGTGCGCCGCCGAATTCGCCATGCCGGAAGAGCCTCTCTCGCCCCGCAACCCCGGCACGGCCCGCTACGTACAATATACTGTTCGGCACGGTAGAATAAAGGAGTGTTTGGCTTGTAAAAAGCTCCTTTCCCACGTATAATAATACAGGGTGCTGAAGGACGCCAAGCAAGCGCCTTGCGACCCTGTAGGTACGTATGTGCTGATGAACCATCCCCTGAAGAAGGAGTGAGAGCCATGAAGCGCATAACGTTTCTCTTGCTTCTTGCCGCCCTGCTCATTCCGCTTTCAACCGCGCACCTGTATCCTGTCGATCTCAAGAAGGGTACCCACGTCCAGAACCCGCCGAGTGTGAGCGAGCTCGCCGTGGCGATCAATCTGCTCGGCGAAAAAGGGGATGTCTACAGGCCCGGCAAGGAAATCCGTTTCTCCTTCCAAACGACGAAGGACGCGTACGTCATCATCTACAACATCGACAGCGAGGGGTACGTCAATCTCCTGTGGCCCGAGGATGGACGCCTCGTCATGTCGGAAGGGCGCAAGACCTATTTTCTCCCCGACCCGTCGAAAGACGTTCACTGGGAAACGGGAGACAAAACGGGAGTCGAGTATGTCCATGCGCTCGCCGTTTCCAAGCCGGACAGGATCAACGGAGACGAGCTCTACTTCCTTGCCGGGAACGACCGGCTCCCGGAGGCAAAGCGGTTCCATATCGATATGGATCCCTTCGTCGCCTTCAACTCGATCGACGAGGAACTGGTGACCGGCGCCGAGCAGGAGCCGCCGGCGACGGATTATACCTATTTTCACATCAACAGACGGGTTGAGTATCCTCGCTACCTGTGCTCGAAGTGCCACAGCCCGGAAAAACTCCCCGATCCCTATGCGATGGAATGCCCCGAGATCGTCATCGAGAAGGTGGCCTACGACGAAGATCCGCATTACCCGTACCCACCGCTCTACGACATTCGCCACGTAGGAGAGAAGGACAAAGAGGAGGATTACTACTCATCCGAACGCTACAGCGAGAAATGGCTCGACGAGGACACGGACGAGAATTATGGAGATTATGAAGACTCCGAAGACACCCACGTCTACCTGTCCATCGGGTACGGGAACTCCGGGTACCCGTTCCGTCCGTATTGGCCGTACTACGAACCGTACTTCCCCGTCTATTACTGGGATCCCTTCTGGTGGGGCTTCAGCTGGAATATGTACTGGGGAGATTACTACTCGTGGCCCGTCTACGGCTGGGCGTACTCGCCGTATGCGTATTGGGCACATAACTACTACCGGTATCCGTGGTGGGGATGCGACCGCGACCGGATGAGATGCGATTACGGATATCGGCCCATTCTCGCCGGAAGAACGACAACCAGGCGGTACATCGACTATCGACGCACGAATACCGATCTCCACAGAACGCGGACGCTCGCCGATAGCCGTCTCATGAAGGCGAAGACCGAAAACGTCGTGCGCCGGCTCGACCGATCCAACCTGCAAAAGCGGGTTATGGAGCGCGGTCTCAACCGCAGCGAGCTCGTCCGTCCGGAACAAAGCGCCGTGAGAAGCCGCGAAACGGAGCGGCGCATCATCTACGGCGGCGAGCGGGCGAAGCGCGAGTCGGGACGCACCACGGAGCGGAGCGTGAGGAGCAGTCGTCAGCCAGAGCGCACTCGGGGCGCCATCGGCACGCGGAGCTCAAGATCGGATCGGCCAGCCGGGAGCCGGAACAGTCCGCAAACGAGGGATAATTCATCTCGTGAGAGAAGGGATTCCGGCCGGGACGCCATTCAGAGGAACACTCCCGAGAAAAGATCCTCCGATGCCGATCGGAGAAGCTCTTCCCGCTCGCGATCGTCCGATTCCTCCACGCGTGAGGAATCAAAATCGAACGGAAAATCGGATTCGAACGTGGGTAGACGAAGGACTTCGGGTTTCTCGACGAGCGCCGTGCAGCGCAGCGGGCCGGCTCCTTCGAGTCACTCCTCCTCGGCCTCCGCGCGACCGGCGAGTCAAAGCCGAGTCTCGGCGCCGGCTGTTACGAGAAGTGCAAGCGCGCCCGCCGCGACCAAATCGCGATCGCGCTGATCAGGACTTGAAGGGATCGAGCAGGAAACGGTAACGAGCCCCTCCCGCCGTATTGATGATAACAATGCGCGAGGAGGGGCTCACTGTTCCCGCCCGCACGAGGTCTTTGAGTCCGGCCCATGCAGCGGCTCCCTCCGGCGACGGAAAGATACCGAGCACGAGAGCGATTTCCCGTACGGCGAGCATGATCTCATCGTCCGTGACGGAAACCGCGGCGCCGCCGCTCTCCCGCACGGCCTTCAGGATGAGCATATCCGCCCGCGATGACGGAACCCGGATGCCGGAAGCCGCCGTCACGGGATGCTCCCAGGCTTCGGCTCTCTCGCGTCCTTCGGTAAAGGCCTTGACGAGGGGCGCGCAGCCGGAGGCCTGGACAAGGGCCAATCGCGGCATGGGTCTCTGCAAAACACCGAGCGCTTCGAGCTCGGTGTACGCCTTCCAAAAGGCGACGATGCCGGTGCCCCCTCCCGTCGGGAAAACAATCCAGTCGGGCTTGGCTTCTTCCTCGACCTCAAAGGCCATCGTTTTCTTTCCTTCGACGCGGCACGGCTCCCGAAACGTGCTGATGACGCCTGTCCGATCGCCGGCGACCGCCGCCTCCAGAGCCTTCGCGGCATCGGGGAGGATTCCCGGCACGATCGTCACGTCCGCGCCATACAGGCGACATTCCTCCGCGACTCCTTCGGGGGTCTCGGATGGAATGAAAATCCGGCACGCGAGCCCCGCCGCGGCGCCGTAGGCGGCGAGCGCCAAGCCCGCATTTCCCGCCGACGGAATGTACGCCTTCTTCACCCCCAGATCGAGGAGCCTCGAAACGGCGACGGCCATGCCGCGCGCCTTGAAGGAACCCGTCGGATTGCTGGATTCATCTTTGACCCAGAGCTCCCGCGCGCCTATCCTTCGCCCGAGGCCCGCGGCCTTGATGAGGGGAGTGCCCCCCTCACCGAGAGTGACCTTCGTTTCGAAATCGGGAAGGAGATGCGCATACCGCCAGACACCGCTGCCCGAGATCGGGGCGGCGTACGCCGATCCCCTCATGTTCTTCCTGATGCGAGCGATGTCGTAGACGCACAGGAGCGGGCCGGAACACACGGGACACTCGCCGGCGACGGCGCCGGCCGGAATCTCTCGTCCGCACGCGGCACAGCGGTATCCTTCAAAGAATTTCATTCGCTTCCACCAACAATCCTTGAAAAGAAGCCGCAATAAGGTATCCTTATCCGGTCGCTCCTTGTCAATAGTACAAATATGGAATGGATCATTCGTTCGGGGTTGAAAATAGGAACCTTTCCGGCCCTCAAGGCACTCGCTCCCGGGCTCGACGTGTTCATCACGACTCGTGACGGAGGCGTGAGCTCCGCACCGTTCGATTCCTTGAACCTCGGTGGGAACCTCGGTGACCGGAGGGAGAACATCGAGAAAAACAGGAAGCTGCTCCTCGATTCCCTCGCTATCCCGGCGCGAAAACTCGCGCAGACGGGGCAGATTCACGGCGCCGAGATCGCGGTCGTGAACGCCGGAGGCCTGTACCGGGGATTCGACGGATTCGTGACGGAGAAGCAGGACCTCGCGCTCGCCATCAGCACGGCCGATTGTTACTCCGTCGTCATTTATTCGCCGCCCGAGCGGGCGCTCGCCGCCCTGCACGTCGGGAGAAAGGGCGCCGAACGGGGGATCATCGGCCGCGCGGTAGCCCTTCTCCGTGAGAAGTACCGGATCGATCCGACGTATGCGATCGCGATCATCGGGCCCGGCATCTGCAAAAAATGTTACACCGTCTCGAAAGAGGATGCCGCGCCCTTCCCGCAGGAAGTGAAGCGGTTCGGACACGGAAGCTGGCACCTCGATCTCGAGGCGTTCAGCAGGGCGGAGCTGAAGGAGTGCGGCCTCAAAAGAAAGAATATTCTCCGGTCAGGACTGTGCAGCGCCTGCAACCGCGATCTCTTCTTTTCGCACCGGCGCGACCGTGGCATGACGGGGCGCCTCTGGACCCTCGCCGTTATCCGTTCGGATCAGGAGCCCGCTTCGCAACGATGTGATTGACTTAACTTCAGCAGAACGCTATGTTTAGCAATATATGTCCCCGGCAAGAAAAACCATGTCAAAGAATCGAAGCGCAAGAAATCATCGAACATCCGCCACTGCCTCCCGCCAACCCGTAGAACCCGTCGGCACGGATCATCTGAGTGAAATACGGCCCTTTATGGTCATGGAGGTGCTCGAGAAAGCGCTCGCCCTCGAGCGCGAGGGACGGTCGATCATCCACCTCGAGGTCGGGGAACCGGATTTTCCGACACCGCCGCGAATCGTTCAAGCCGCGATAGATGCCCTCAAGAGGGGAGAAACCCATTACACCGAC
>Ga0315286_10007880_pt1 | contig 10455 bp, 5 predicted proteins | sample YL17G10_0_MG_FD_205038 | JGI IMG/M metagenome (GOLD analysis project Ga0315286, IMG submission 205038) | Sediment microbial communities from Yellowstone Lake, YNP, Wyoming, USA - YL17G10_0 | ecosystem: Environmental > Aquatic > Freshwater > Lake > Sediment | place: USA: Wyoming | collected...
GCGAACCGCGGGCCAATCCACGCTGCCGTCGCGCGGATGCACGAAGTCGCCGCCATGGCCATCGGGCTTGAGCTTGAAGTCCTTGATGTGGTACTTGACCGTCAAGAGGCCCAGCGCCTTGATCCACTCCTGCGGGGGGGCGTATTTCACGTGATTGCCGATGTCGAAATACGCCTTGACCATCGGATGATTGAACGACGCGACAAAATTCTGGAAGATCGCCGGCTTGACCCACAGGTTGTTCCAGACGTTCTCCAACGCGATGACTACCTTGGTCTGCTCGGCCACCGGGATGAGCTTTTTGACGGCGGCGGTGGAGCTGCCGGTCGAGTAATTGTGGGCGTCGATGTAGGCCTTGTACTTGGCGTTGTTGCCGTCGGCGACCTTGGTGATGTGCCCGGTGTTCTCGTCGAATTCGATCTTGAAATCCCACGCCTCGGGCATGGGCATGCCACCGATGCGGCAGGGAACCAGCAGCACTGCGGAGGCGCCGTACGCCTGGGCGGCCCGGAGGGCATCTTCGGTCGGCTTGAGCGTGGACTCCACCTTCGCGGGGTCCTTGCTGTTGAACTCCGCCCAGCCGCGGAGCACGCTGTGGATTTTGATCCCGACTTTTTCCGCGATCGCCCGGCCCTTTTCCGCCTCGGCCGGCGGGACAATGGCGGAGGTCTCCACACCGTCGAAACCCGCGTCCTTGAGCTTCTTCAGCTCGTCCTCATTGATCTTCCCGACGATCATCGACTTGTAGAGCTTGGTTTTCATCTGCTGGGCGAATAGTGGTCCGCCAGCGGCAAGGGCAAGACCAGCGGCAGCGGATGCAGAAAGAAACTCGCGTCGGTTAATGGTCATCATATTTGTGTCCACGGTTGGAGGTGACTGATCAATACCACGAGCAATGATATCCGGCGGCTGGACATTTTCCCATCGTGTGGGACGCGTTACAGCCGCTCGAGCGTCGGGCCGAGGCGGTAACTGCCGCCGGGCTGCGTTTCCACCTTCAATACCCGCTCGCCATACCGGACGTTGCACGGCCGGCCGAGCTTCGACCGGATCACCGCTTCCGTCAGCTTGCCATCCTTCCACGCGATGTCCACCTCGAATCCGCCGCGAGCGCACAGGCCTTTCACACTGCCCGCTGGCCAGGCCTTGGGCAGCGCGGGCAAAAGATGGACCTCGCCGGCGTGGGATTGGAGGAGCATTTCGGCAACGCCGGAGCAGCCGCCGAAGTTGCCGTCGATCTGGAACGGCGGGCATGTATCAAGAAGGTTCGACAGCGTGGAGGTGGCCAGCAGCTCGCTGAACATTTTGTAGGCATGGTCGCCATCCTGCAGACGCGCCCAGAGGTTGATCTTCCAGGCTTTGCTCCAGCCGGTGCCGCCGTCGCCACGAAGTTCGAGCGATTTTCTCGCAGCAGCGAACAGGTCGGGCGTGGCAAGCTTGGTAATCTGGTTGCTCGGATACAGCCCATACAGGTGCGAGACGTGCCGGTGCTCGCGCTCGGGCGCTTTCAGGTCCCAATCCTCAAGCCATTCCTGAAGCTGACCGGCCGTGCCGATCTGCATCGGCGCCAGCCGCTCGCGTGTGCTCTTGAGCGTCTGTCGGAATTCGGCATCGATGCCCAGCACCTCCGCCGCCTCGATGCAGTTCGTGAACAGGTCGCGGATGATCTGCATGTCCATCGTCGGCCCCGCACAGACGCTCACGCCCGCCGGATGGCCATTCTCCGGCGAAATCGACGGGCAAGTGACCAGCCATTTGTGCTTGGGTTCCTCGACCAGCGTATCCACGAAAAACTCCGCCGCGCCTTTCATGGTCGGATAGACTCGCTTCAGGTATTCCTTGTCGCCATTGAACAGGTAATGCTCCCACAGGTGCTTGCAGAGCCACGCGCCGCCTGTGGGCCACATGCCCCAGAACGGGCCGTCAATCGGCGCCGTCGCGCGCCACAGGTCGGTGTTGTGGTGGGTCACCCACCCGCGGGCGCCGTAATTGACCTTGGCGGTTCGAGTGCCGTTCTCTACAAGCTCGCCGACCATCCGCAAGAGCGGCTCGTGGCACTCGGCAAGATTCGTCACCTCGACCGGCCAATAGTTCATCTCCGTGTTGATATTGATCGTGTACTTGCTGTCCCATGGCGGGGCCATGCTCTCATTCCAAAGCCCTTGCAGGGTGGCGGGCTGTCCCCCGGGGCGCGAACAACTCATCAACAGATACCGGCCAAACTGGAAATGCAGAGCGCCAAGCTGCGGATCGTCCGCCTTGCCAAACGCCTTCACCCGCGCATCGGTGGGCTGCTTGGCCGCGTCGGTGATACCCAGATCAAGTTGCACGCGCCGAAACAGCCGCTGATGCGCCGCAACATGATCCGCCAGGACTCTCTGGTATGGCTTGTCGCCGAGTTTCGCCAGGTACTGCCGGGCGCGCGCTTCGGGATCGGCACTGATATCCTTGTAGTTTACGTAATTGGTTGCCGCGACGATGTACAAGGTCGCCGCATCGGCACCGCTGACCGAAATGCCCGTTCCCGACAGTCTCATCCGCCCGCCTTCGGGCCTTACGCAGACGCGCGACTGAAATCGCACGGAGCCCTTGATCCCTTGGGCGTCGCCGCTGATGCCGTCCAGCACGAGCAGATCCGGTCCCATCGGCCTCGCGCTGCTCTTCTGCGGGCTGGCTATCGTTGCGGCGAATTCGATTTTCCCAGGCTTGTCCGCCGCCAGCCGCACCACGATCGCCTGATCGACGGCGCTGGCGAACACCTGTCGCGTAAATCGCACTCCATCGGCCGAGTACGACACGCTTGCCACCGCCGAATCCAGATCCAGATCCCGCCGGTAGTCCGCCACTTCGGATGCTTCGGCGAATTTCAAGCGAAGATCCCCCAGCGGCTGATACGGCATCTGCTTCAAGGGCCTGGCCATCATCTTCGCACCGACCAGATCGTTGGCCTCCCGGTATTTGCCTTCAAAGATCAGCCGCCGGACCTCCGGCAGCGCCTTCAGCGCGTCCGGATGCGACGGGTCATAAGGCCCGCCCGCCCAAAGCGTGCTCTCGTTGAGCTGAACCCGCTCCTCAACCACGCCGCCAAAAACCATCGCACCCAGTCGGCCGTTGCCGATCGCCAGCGCCTCCGTCCATTCCCTCGCCGGTTGACGATACCACAGGGTCAACGGCGCGGACGGCGCCTGCGCCTCCCCCGTCAGCCACACCGGCCGCTTGATGTTCAATGCACCCGGCGCCGAGCTGACATACGCTCTATCACCAGCCGCGATCAAGTCCGAATCGGCGGCGCGCGACATCGTGGGACTCCCTGTTAACGCTGCAATGGTCATCAGTACGCACAGGATAATTCGTCTCATCTCTCACCTCTGCTCGTTGTGTCCCTCGATCAGCCGCGTGCTCCGAAGCGCATCTCGGTCAATCTCCGCGCAATCGTTCACTTCTGAATCATCGTGCGCCCCAGCTCGCCCAAAATCGTTCCGGAGCCGTCGCGCAGAACCACGCAGATCGTAACCGCCTCGGCCGCCACCGACTGTTCGCATGCGAGCACCAGCGGCTCGGCCGGCGTCGCGCGCAGATTCAGCGGAACCTGCCCGATTTTCGCGCCATTCGCATCGAGCAGCACCGCATCCACATGCGCCGGGTAGAACACGCCAAATCGCCCCGCCAGCCGCACTTTGCCCTCCGCACGCGTGGCCTTGAATGGCTCGCACGTCACCCCGACATCGGTGCAGTTGAGGATCGGATACGCCCCACCGATCCTGGCGGCGTACCAATCCAGGTGAAACGAATAGCTCTCGCCCGGCTTCACCGTCACCAGCGGGCTGCAAATCTCGCTTTCGATCAGGAACGGCGTCTCGATGGGGTCGTCGCTGATATCGACGACCTTGTCCGTGACAATCTGCCCCGGCCCGCTCATCCAGAACGTCGCCGACGTATTGTCGGGGTACTTCTGGGCCGGGTAATGCGTGAATCGCTCGACAAGAACGTAGCCGGCAGTGCCATCGACGGTCGCGACCCATCCGGCGGAGTTGTCCACGCCGAATTTCCCCACGCGGCGCTGGTAATGGGATACGACCAAGTTGTTCTTGCGGTCGAGAGTGAATTGTGGGTTGTTGACCAAGCCAAAAAGCTCCGTGTAGCCACGCGGGAAAACGCTCGCGGGGTTCACCGGCAAGTAAGAACGGATGTTGGGGTTGAATCCCTTGCCGCCGCGCCCCTCGGCGTTGACCTGGGTCACCTGCCAGATCGACCACCGCCGCGGTCGCGTGTCGATGTTCTTCATCGTCGAGTCAAAGCTGACCCGGGCGGCATTGTCAAACAGCCGAATCACTCGCGTGAACTGAATGCCCGACCGCTGGTCCTGGCGGCTGACCAGTTGCACCGCCACCGGCGATCCCGAAGGTGCCAGGACCGTCGCCGCATGCGGGCTGCCATCGAGCACCGCATCCGGCGGCCCGGGCCATTCATCCTCGCCCGACCAGCCCTGCGGCGCCGGCCAGAGCTTGTCCCCGCCATAGTTCAACCAACTGCCCTTCGGCCCCAACCCCGACTCCGGCGACAGCTTGCCAGCCAGTTGCTTGTTCACCCAGAGGTATTCGAAGTCGCCGAGCCTGAACTGAATCACCCGCCCGCCAATGTCCGGCACGATCTGCACATCAACCAAACCGTTGCCCAGTTGCAACGACTTCCAGCCGCGATATTCCGACGGCTTGGCGTCGGCCGCGAAAATCTGCCCCGAGAAAAACACCAGCCCCGCCAGCAGAGCACCCGCACGATGGAGTTTCATGGTCGCCTCTCGTTTCGTCTCGGTCGGCTATGGATCGCGAATAGACCCATTTGTGTCTACAATAGCACATCAGTTGGCCAAGTTCAGCAAGGGCGGAATTTGCTCGGGAGGATCGAGTATGTGCAGAACCATCTGGATCTCGTTTACTGTCGCGCTGAGCGCGTTCTTATCCGCGTCCCACGCCGCCGAACCCCAGAAACAGGCCATCGACTTCCGCTACGCCCCGCCATGGTGGCAAACCTCCATCTGCCTCCCCGACGACTGGCAAAAAACGCTCGTGGGGAAGGATGGCGAACTGCTCTACGACTGGGGCGGCGGCCAGTTTTACGGCTTCCACACCCGCATCTCCGTCACCCTGCCCCAGTCCCAATGGCTCAAGCAAGAGCTTCAAAGCCCCCGCGCCGCCATCGTCAATACCCATAAAAAGGCCGGCGCCATTGCCATCGAGGAATCCGCCTTCGCCATCGCCCCGCCGATCCGTCCGCAGCCCAAGGCCGACGCCCCCAGGCTCGCCATCGAGCGCCTCGACGACGGCCAGGTCCTCTACAACTGGGCCAATCCCCCCGCCGATGCCGACCCTGGCTTCAAACACATCGCCGTGGCCATGAACGGCTCCATCCGCTACCGATTCCGCGCCGAACCCAACGCGCAATACACCGTCGTCTTCGGCCTGTGCGAAGGCTGGCACCAGGAAGCCAGCCAGCGAATCCTCGACCTTCAGGTCGAAGGTAAAACCCTCAAGACAGTGGACCTGATCAAGGAGAAGGGCCGCAATGTGCCCGCGCTCTTCTCATTCCCCGCCAAAGACGAAAACGCCGACGGCTGGATCAACGTCACCGTCGCGCCGACTCAAGGCTGCGCCGATCAAAACACCATCCTCAACACCCTCTGGATCTTCAAAGGTGACCAGAAGCCCGGCCCGGACCTGATCAAGTCCCAAACGCCGGAAAAACCCCTGGCCAAACTGTCATTCGCCGATCAGCAGCAACAGCAACCCCCTGGCCCGCCGCGGCAGGATGTGATGTCGCTGCAATTCAAAAACACCGCCGCCCAGGCCCAACAGGTCCAGCCGACGATCACCATCGAGAGCGACATGCCCATCACGGTCGAGGACTCCCGCGTTCTCGTCGGCCCATGGACCGCGATCTCGTGCACCGATCCGTTCGTTGTCGCCGAGCAGCCCAAAGGCAAGCTCGTTCTGAAACTCAAGGAGATCTCCCTCGGCGCCAATGAAACAAAACAGATCGCCATCGGCGTCGCTCGCGGCGAGACGTCCTGGCGCATCGCCAACAACCCCGCCGAAGCCAGCGCCTTCCGCCAGCAAGCCATGAGCTATTGGCTCAAAGCCGACCTGCCGTTCTCGCAAATCACCGTCGGCGATGCAGGCGTCCAGGCGATGCTCGAATCCTCCATCCGCAACATCTACCAGGCCCGCGAGATCAAGGAGGACCTGCCCGCCTTCCAGGTCGGTCCCACCTGCTACCGCGGCCTGTGGGTCGTCGATGGCTCGTTCCTCATGGAAGCCGTCACCTTCATCGGCAGAGGCAATGAGGCCCGCAATGGCATCCGCTATCTTCTGAAACGCCAAAACAAGGATGGCGGATTCCTGCTCATGGACGGCCATTGGAAAGAAACCGGCATCGTCCTCTGGGCGGTCGCCCGCCACGCCAAACTCATGGGCGATAAAGCCTGGCTGGCCGAGGTCTGGCCCAACGTCGAACGCGGCTTCGCCTTCATCCGCAAGATGCGCGACATGGCCTCCGAAAATGGCACCGCGCCCAATTACTGGCTGATTCCCGCGGGGTTTTCCGACGGTGGGCTTGGCGAAAAACGGCCGGAGTACACCAACATCTACTGGACCATGGCCGGCATGAAGGCGGCGGTCGAGGCCGCCAGATGGATGGGAAAAACCGATCAGGCCGACGCCTGGCAGAAAGAGTATGACGATTTCTCCGAGACCTTCCGCGTCGCCGCCAAACGCGACATGATCACCGATGCGAATGGCAACGCCTGCCTCCCCATTTACATGCGCAACACCCCCCGCGTTCCCCCGCAGAAAGCCCAATGGGCCTTCCTCCACGCCATCTTCCCCGGCAAGGTCTTCGCCGGCGACGATCCCCTCGTCAAAGGCAATATGGCCATGCTCCGCGCCGTCGAATCCGAAGGCCTCGTCCTCGACACCGGCTGGCTCGGCAAAGGCATCTGGAATTACTTCGGATCGTTCTATGGCCACGCCTGGCTCTGGCTCGGCGACCACGAAAAAGCCATCGAAACCCTCTACGCGTTCGGCAACCACGCCTCGCCCCTGATGGTCTGGCGCGAGGAACACATGCCCCAAGGCCAAGGCGCCGGCAACGTCGGAGACATGCCCCACAACTGGGCGTCCGCCGAATTCATCCGCCTCGTCCGCCACTGCCTCGTCCTCGAACGCGGCGATGAACTCCACCTCTTCGAAGCCCTGCCCCGCGAGTGGGTGCAGCCAGGCATGGTCAACCGCCTCAAGGACATCGCCACCGAGTTCGGCCCAATCTCGCTCGAACTGAAAGTCAGTCAGGACGGCGCCAAGGCGTCGCTTCACCTGGAACCCCCAAAACGCAATCCGCCCAAACGCATCGTGCTCCACCTGGATGGATGGTCCGCCGAAAAAGGCGCAATCGATCTGGCAACGGCAGATTCCGACCGCGAAATCCGCCTGCGCTGACTTTCACATGAGCCTCGGCTGGATCTATTCCAACGACTTCCTCCTCCACGACACCGGCGAATCGCATGTCGAGCAGGCGTATCGCCTCGAAGTCATCGTCAACGCCCTCAAAGACGCGGGGCTGCTGGATCAGATGCAGCCGCTCCCTTTCATCGCCGCCAATGCCCAGACCATCGCATTGATCCACGAACCCGCGTACGTGGACCTGGTCCGCATGTTCTGCGACGAAGGCATGACGTTCGTCGGCACCATGGACACGCGCATCGGCCCCTGCAGCTACGACGTCGCCCGCCTGGCCGTCGGCGGAGTCCTCGCCGCCTGTGATGCGACCATGGCCGGCACGGTGAATCGCGCCTTTTGCGCCGTCCGCCCCCCCGGCCACCATGCCGAGCGCGATCAGGCCATGGGGTTCTGCATTTTCAACAACATCGCCATCGCCGCCGAGCATCTCATCCGCCGCCACCACCTCGCCCGCGTCGCCATCGTCGATTTTGACGTCCACCACGGCAACGGCACCCAACACGCCTTCGAAGACCGCGACGATGTGCTCTACATCAGCCTCCACCAGCACCCCCGTTGCTGTTACCCCGGCACCGGCTTCGAAACCGAAACCGGCGTCGGCCGCGGCCAAGGTTTCACCCTCAACATCCCCCTCTACCCCAACAGCGAGGACCCCGCCTATCGCCAGGCCTTCGCCGAGAAAGTCATCCCCCGCCTCGACGAGTTCAAACCCCAATTCCTGCTCCTCAGCGCCGGCTTCGACGCCACCCGCAAAGAGAAAATCGCCCACATGAGCCTCGACCCCGATTCCTTCGAATGGATGACCCGCGATCTGGTGAAGATCGCTGAGAAACACTGCAACGGCCGACTCGTCAGCGCCCTCGAAGGCGGCTACGCCCTCGAAGTCCTCGGCCAATGCGCCGTCCACCATGTCCGCGGCCTGATGTAATCATTCACTCCCGCGTCAACACCACGCCAGCCAACGCATGTCCTACCTCCACCGGCAAACCCATCCCCGTGCCTCCACCTCATACGGCTCCTCATTCACCCGCGCCGTCACCGCCTCATCATTGAAATTCTCAATCACAAAGCCCCCATCCTCGAACCAGTAAAACCCCACCTTGTTCGGCGACTTGAACGACAAGCTCCACGGCGCCAACGCAAAGCTCCGTACCGAATCGCATTCCCCCTTTTCCATCGCCAGCAGCGTCTTTGGATCCCCCTTCACCGGCAAAATCCAAACGTTCCCCCTCTTCAAATCCACCTTGCCCTGCAACTGCTCCGCCAGCCCGTCCGTGATCAGCGCCCTTTTCCCCGCCGCGATGAAAGTCTCCAATTTCTTCACCAACTCCGCATCCTTCAACGCATGCACCGAGAAAAACGCCGACTTCGCATCCGCCGGAAACTCATGACACGGCACCAGCGGCAACCCCATCATCCCCACAAAATCAAACACCCGCTGCTCTTTCTCAGGATGGCTGTTCGCCGGCTTATACGCCGCCACCCCCACGATCTTCCGCTTCGCCACCTCCGCCGCCACATTCAACAACTCCGGTATGTTCTTCCGCAGCACCTCCACATTCCCAGGCCCCGTCTGCTGCAACAGCGACCCATAACAAAACAGCATCGACTCCCTCGCGCCCCCCAGCACAGTCTGCCTCGCCTGTTCCACGTACGTCTTCTCCGTCGTCCCGTACGGGTCATACCATCCGCCACCGCACTTCGCCCCGCCGATTCCCCCCAGCCAGCGCATGATGAAATACGCCTCATATTGCGGCGTGCCCCCCCACTGCTTATCCGCATAATCCCGCGTTTCCGTCCCCACCCACGTCCGATCGAAATCCGCCGTCTGTCGAATCACCTCATAACCCCGCTCATGAAACCGGTCGTACCATTGCGGATACTTGATGATCAGTTTCGCCTTCGGATTCACTCGCTTCGCCGGCGCCAACACGCAATCGCGAGACACATTCACCATCAGCGCGCAGCGGTAATCCTCCCACGTATCCCCCGGCGCGTCGTAGGTCTTCTGCCCCACAACAACCTTCTTCGCCTTCCTCGCCGCCTCGCATTCCGGGCAAGTGCAGTCGGTAAACCAGAAATCATCGATCATGATCTCATCGAAGATCGACGCCGCGAACTCGAACACCGCCACCAGTTTCTCCTGCGTCGGCTTGTCCGTGTAACACGAAATCTCCTTCCAATTCGTCGAGATCTTCAGCACGCGCGTGGGCGTGATGCACCCCGAAACCTCAATCCCCGCCTCGGTGAACCGCTTCTTCGCATTCTCCAGCACCGCCCGATCCGCCTGGTACCCGCCGCGGAATGTCTCGATGTACACCTTCGTCACGCCCGTTTTCCTGCACCAGTCAATGGCGCTGGCGATCCCCTCCTCCGTCCGGAAAAAGCTTTGCACGTTCTGCGCCGTGAACAGCGTCGAAAACCGATGCACCGGCCGGTTGGCATTGGCCAGCTCCCACAATGGCGTCTCCGCCGCCGACGCCACGCCACACGCAATCGCCAGTCCGACAAAACACGCCGCCGCTCGCATGGTTCCCATGATCGCCTCCACAGGTTCGCCCAACTACCGCGACACACCCGGCACCACCCACGACAACAACAGCGTGCTGATCAGCCCCGACACCGAAAGCACCGCTGTCAAAATCGACCAGCTCTTCAGAGTCTGCTTCTCCGTGAAGCCACTCAGCCGGCTGACGACCCAGAACCCCGAATCATTCATCCACGAAATCCCCAGTGCGCCATACCCGATCGACAGGAAGATATACACCGGGTGATACGGCAACCCCCCCGCCATCAGCGGGTAAATCATCCCCGATGTGGTCAGCATCGCCACCGTCGCCGATCCCTGGGCGATCCGGATCACCACCGCCACCAGGTACGCCAGCAAAATCAGGTTGATCTGATACCCCCCCGCCGCCGCCTTGATCGCAACCCCCACCCCCCC
>Ga0315286_10007883_pt1 | contig 10451 bp, 8 predicted proteins | sample YL17G10_0_MG_FD_205038 | JGI IMG/M metagenome (GOLD analysis project Ga0315286, IMG submission 205038) | Sediment microbial communities from Yellowstone Lake, YNP, Wyoming, USA - YL17G10_0 | ecosystem: Environmental > Aquatic > Freshwater > Lake > Sediment | place: USA: Wyoming | collected...
CAATGTCAGATAACCTCTCAGAAGCCTTTTCCAATGCCCTGGCAAACCAGGCTTCCTCCTCAGCGGTGAGCAGGCCAAACTGCCCCCAATTAGCCCCCAAGGGATGCTCCACCAGCGCCGCCGCCTCGCTATCCGCGATGTACAATCCCCGAAAGGCATCCTTCGGATCTTGCCCGGCCTTTTGCCAGCCCAATACCTGCCGCCGGATCAAGAGGTCGATCCGCAGCAGCTCTGCTTGCAAGTGCTGAAAATTCAGATCATCATTCCGGATGTACTCGATGTACCCATCGCCCGATGCCTGTCCTGAGCGGAGCGAAGGATACCCATCGCCGATGTACTCATCGCCAGCGCCTACGATTTCCAGATTTGGCTGCTGTGCATTCATTTTGTCAACCTGATCCATTCCAACATCGCCCGCAGCCTGGCTTTTAGAGAGACCAGGGTAGGCATCTTGGCGGGCACTGGCATCCCTGTATTGACCGCTACCTGCTCACGGATAAATCGGACGATACTTTCTAAGTCGTAGAAATACAACCGCCTGTCGCTGCCTACGTAATCGATAGAACCCCGCCAGCCGGAAACATCTTTACTTTTCGCGTCGGCCGCGTTCCAGATACGGACAATGAAGGAATGCGTTTCTTCTTCCACAATACCCAATCCTGTGATAACGGGCCTGCTTTATCCTATGTACAGGAATCAAATATCACACAGCCTAAAACTCGGTTTACGTTACCATACCATGCGATCGTCTGTGCGGCGTCTTTCAGACAAATGCCGTAATGTCTTTGGAAAAGGGAAAGCCCGTCTTTGAACCAGGAATTTATTCAGAATTGAGCAGGTTGGAATGGAGTTGGGTTTCGATCTGGCGCAGCTCGGCGTTGGTCTCTTCGAGCATCTGCTGCAGATACTGCAAGCGCAGCAGGGCTTTCTCTGCCAGGGCATGCAGCCCCTGGTCAGAAAGGCTGCGTTCGGGGGCTATACGCTGCAAGCCGGGCGAATACTGGTTGTGGATCATCTGCTGGTAGATCGTGGTGATTTCCTGCAAAGGTGCAATCCCCAGCTCCTCCCGCAGGATCTGTGCACAGCGCTTATACTGGGCCAGGGCCGCGCTCCGGTTGCCCGCCTGCCAGTACAGGCGCATCATCCGCAAATGAACCTTCTCGCGAGTGTTATCCCGCGTCAGGATGCGCTCCCCATAAGCCAGCCCGCGCTCAAAGGTCCCCTGCGCTTCGTGATAAGCCATCAGCTTGCTCAGGGCGCTCAAGTATAGCAGGCTCAACCGCTCGCGCTCATAGATACACCAGTCATAGTCTGCGCCTTCCAGTAGATCGCCGGAGTAAAGCTCCACGGCTGCCCCCATCTCGGAGGCATACTCGGGCGTCAAATCCTGTCCTGCCACATCCTGGCAGGCCTCCACCGCCGTCTCAAAGGCCTCCACATCCAGCCAATAAGGGCTGGTGCGCATGAAAGTCACGCTTTCGTCGCTGACAAACAGGTAATCGTCCATGCAGGCCTGCACCGCATCGAACATCTGGCGCAGCTTCCACAAGCCGTTGCGCAGATACTTCCGGGAAGCCTGGGTAGAATACTCCCCCCAAAAAACGCTGCCCAATTGGTCGCGCAGGTGCGGATATTTTGAATTCAGCAGCAGATAACACAGGAGCAGGTGCGGTTGTTGGGAGGGGAAGCTCGCCAGAGGACGATCCTCAAATGAGGCCTGGCCGGTGCCGAAGAGCTTGACTTTGAGCATAAGAACCTGCCTTCCCTGGGGCATGACCCCGCCAGAACAGGAAACTCGTTGAGTCAGATTGTCGAAGACCAAGCAATAATTAATATTATATCTTAATTATCCAAATTACCTGCCGACTTTATTATTCATTATGGCCAAAAACTGTAAAATGTCAATCCACCAAATTTCCTACTCAACGCTCACAGCTGCGGGTTATCTTACTCCCCCTCCATCCGCGCCCTCAAATATGCCACCGGCTCCAGGTAGCGCTCCCTGATCCACTCCGGCCTGGCGTTCAGCGGAATATCCGGCCGCTGGCTCAGATCTGTCTCCCAGGTTGCACCATAAGCCACGCCAAAGTGCAAAAAGCGCTCCATGAAAACCTGGGGGGCAGTGATTTTCCCAAGGATATACCCCCGCGGGTACTTCTGACCCGTTTGCAGGCTGGTCAACTCACTCAGGTGGCTGTAAATGGTCAGGGCTTCAGCGCCATCCGTCTGCCGGTGGCGAAAGATCGTCATTTTACCGGCGCAGCGCCCCTGGTTTTTGCCCGCGAACAGGCACTCGCCATCTGCCGCCAGCATCACCTCGGTTGTGCCTGACAGCGCCCTGGAGGTCTGCTCTCTTTCAGGAAACAAATCCACCCCTGCATGATCATCGGGCTTGAGGAAGATATCCCCCTTCAGAGAGGTTTTCCCAGGCAGCGGCCAACCAAAAGAACCTGCCGAGCCAATCCGCGGCTGAGAACCCGGCAGTTGATCGCACAGGAACCAATATTGGCTGCTCTTTTCCCACGCATACACCTGCGCCGGCCTGCCGACCAGCACCAGGTAATCACGGACAAACTTAAAGTACCTCCGCACCGCCTCCTCAGGGCTGGAGCCTTCTTTTAGCAGCCTGCCAAAGACCAGCTCCTTCATCTGCTCGTCAGGATCGGTCAGGGCTTTTACACCCAACAGGTAGCGGATAGTTGCCATGAAACGCTTTCCCGGGTCGGGCTTGTCCAGCTCAATTTCCTGGTGACCCAAGACATCCATAGCCGAGATATGGTAGCGCTTCATCACCGCCCAGATCACCGAGAGAACATTTGCCATTTGCTGCACGGTCGGAGCAATCTGAGGATCATCGAAGTTGAAACCCGTGATCTCGATCGCAATCGTGCGCCAGCCCGGGTCGATTTTCGGCCCATCGTAAAAATCCTGCAAGATCGAATGCACGGCTGGATCAGCATATTCCAGGGCATCCAGCGCCTTGACAAAGTACTGCTGCCTCTCACGGTGCAGCTTGTAATTCAGGGCACGCAAATGAGAAGCCACAAAGGGAGTACCATCCCGGTCAGCCGCCTGGGTTTGCAGAATGCCAATCACATCCTCTTTCGCCTCAACTTGCGGCGCTGGCATTGCACTCCCAACCAAAAAATGCGCGCTGGTGCGGGTTGAATAATCGTTGGCATCCCGCAGGCTGTCGAACCCTCTCAAGTAACCGGTGACGGTTTTATCAAAGTATTCCGGCTCGCCATACCAGTGCAAGACGATCCCCCAGGGCCATTCGGTCAGCAGGCGCTCCAGGGCGGTGGATTTTTCCTGGTTCCACTGCGTCCGCGCCAGGGGCACATTACCCCGGGTTTTTCCTCGGGCATCCTGTAAGAACAAATTTCCGTCTGCCGAGATCTCCATCCGCTGCACGCGCCCCAAGATCTCCCGCACGGTTTTCGGCAGCGCTTCGGGCAGCAGCGCAGGCCATCCAGCCAGCTTGACACGCGGCGCGAACCATCCGCCCGGAAGCACCGCTGCCGCCAGGGTTGTGCCAGCCACCTTAAGAAAAGCTCTGCGGTTCATGTGATCTGGCCTGGTAAACGAGTACCTGCGGCAGCGAAGCTGCCGCAGGTACTCGTTTGTTTTATTTTATAGCTCCCCATCCCTGACGAAGATATCAGCAGGAAGCTCGATGTTGTTGATCGCAAATTTCTCGGCAAACTTCGGGCGCAGCCCAGTGGATTTTATTACGCCTGTCACCCGCCCATTGACCACCCCGGTTTGCTGGAAGACAAACAGTTCCTGCATCAGGATGGTTTCACCTTCCATCCCCTGGACTTCGGTCACCTGCACAACCTTGCGCGTTCCATCGCGCAGGCGGTCCACATGAATGATCAGGTGGATGGCAGAAGCTACTTGTTCTCGAATAGCGCGCAGCGGCAGCTCCAACCCAGCCATCAGAACCATCGTCTCGATCCGCCGCAGGCTGTCGCGCGGACTGTTCGAGTGGATGGTTGTCATCGATCCATCGTGACCGGTATTCATCGCTTGCAGCATATCCAGGGCCTCACTGCCGCGCGACTCGCCCACAATAATCCGGTCCGGGCGCATCCGCAGGGCATTGATCACCAACTGCCGGATCGTCACCTCGCCTTTGCCTTCCACGTTTGGCGGGCGTTTCTCCATCCGCACCACGTGCTCCTGCTTGAGCTGCAGCTCGGCCGTATCTTCGATAGTGACAATCCGCTCAGTCGACGGGATAAAAGCTGAAACCACGTTCAACAGCGTCGTCTTACCGGTGCCGGTACCGCCGGAGATGACGAGATTGACGCGCGCTTCCACACAGGCTTTGAGGAAAGTCACCAGCTTGGGAGTCAGGGTGCCGTTGGCGATCAGGTCTTGAGCCGTGTAGGGGGTCTGGGCAAACTTACGGATTGTCAGAAGCGGGCCATCCAACGACAATGGTGGGATCGTCGCATTCACGCGGTAGCCGCTCGGCAGGCGCGCATCCACCATAGGCGAAGCCTCGTCCACACGCCGGCCAAGGGGTGCTACAATGCGGTCAATAATGCGCATTAAATGCTCGTTATCTTCGAAGACAACGTTGCTTTTCTCGATCTTTCCATACCGTTCTACATATACCGTCTGATGTCCGTTGACCATCACTTCAGTAATCGAGTTGTCAGCGAGCAGAGGCTCCAAAGGCCCATACCCCAAGATATCCGCCAGAACCCAATCCAGGATCTGGCCGCGGACGGCGCGAGTATAGAGCAGGTTCTCTTCAGACAATACCTGATTGAACAAGGTTTCGATCATCTGGCGCATCTGCGGCTGGTTGCTCAGGTTAACATCGCTCCCTTCCGACTCTGTGATCAGCTTTCTCTGCACCAGATCACGGATCCGGTACGCCTCTGGCGGAACAGACCCGGAACCCTCCAATCTCACCTCGGAGGTTGGAGTCGTACGAAGGTTTTTTGCTGGACGATTTGTAAACATTTTTCCCGCTCTTTAAAATTAAACGTTATGGATTTTCCGCCGATGGCAGGCTTGGGATCACTAACACCCGGTTTTCTGTCACTTTGCTCGCGTCGGTCAGGCCATTCGCAGCCAGGATAGCATCGACGGTCGAATTATATTTTCGGGCGAGCTGGGTGATATACTCGCCCTTCTGCACCACATAAGTCACCCGGTCGTACACTTCCGTGCCTGTTTCTAATGCCTGCCGGTACAGATTATACGCTCCTTCAAAATTCCCGGCATTGAAAGCAATATCCGCCTTTTCGATCTTGTCTGCCAGGTCGGCGTTCTTTAAGCCGGCCAGGTCTCTCAAACCGCTCTGGTCCAACGCAACCTTGTAGATCAACGCAGCCTCCTGGTAGTTTCCCAGCAAGCCTTGTGCATAGGCCACCATTTTCTGGGACTCATATAACCGCAAAGCCGAATCCGGTGCATCCTGGGCCAGGACAGCCGCCCGTTGGAAATCCTCCAGGGCCGTGAGATAATCGCCGCTGGCCAGACCATTCTTTCCCCGGGCCGTGTAGGCCTCAAACAGGGTCTGCCGGGCTGTGCCATTTGCATAATTCGGATCTTCAACGTAAACAGCCTCCAGATCACTGATCCCCTGCGACCACAGACCTTTGTTGAAGCTTTCCACGCCGTTGATGTATTTGCGCGCCAAATCCAACTGCTTGATCACCTGCAAATCGTCTGGGCGCAGCGCAAGGGCATTGCTAAAATTCTCCTCTGCTATCCGCAGCGCCTCCAAAGAGTCCGCCTGCCCGGTCAAAGCCTGCAAAGCCGTATTCATGTAGCTGTTCACCAGGTACTCCTCTACCGAGCGGCGTGCCAGGGCCTGTTTGCCAATGATCTCCTTATTTTGAGGCTTTAGCGCCAGGGCTTTGCGGTAGTATTCATCGGCAATTTTAAGGGACTCAAAGGTTGGATCTTGGTCGGTCAGCCGGGTTTCAGCCGCGTTGAGATAACTCTGATAGAGAAGATCTTCAACATCTGCCTGCCGGAATGTAGAGTCAATCGCCTTCAGTGCCTCGAAACCCGCCACAGCCTCACCCCACCTCTTGTCTCCATAAGCCGCCGCAGACTGGGCGAATTGATCTTCCAGGCTAAGGTTGTTCTGTAATTCCTTGATTTGAAGCGTCACATCCTTATAACGCACATCCCTGTCATAAACGTTTTGAAATGCTCTCAAGGCTCCCGAAAGATCGCCACTGGATTTCAACTTCACCGCTTCCTGATAAGTATTTTCCAGTTCAACCATTTTCGTGGCTTGCCCCATGAACGTGTTCAACTGAGGATAATTCGGGTTGACCTCAGCCACTTTCTGGAAATACGCCAAAGCTTCCTCAGGCCGGTTTGCCAGGAGTAGATTTTGTCCATTGCGGAATTGGGCAGCCAGCTCCAGCGTTAGCACCTCTTCCTGCATCTGGGAGCGCGCCGCAATCCACTGCGCCTGGATCGAACGCGAAAAAGCCCGCAGCCCTAAAACCACCAGGACGATGACCAGTGCCACGCCCGACAGACGGATCGCCAGGTCTTTGACAAAGGTTTTCTTCTGGCGCCCTTCCTCTTCGCTTTCAACCTCATCCATCTTCGCCCGCAGAACCATCTCCTGGCGCCAGGCGCGCAGCTCCGGCTCTAGAGGAAAAGTTTCCTCCAGTTCCTTCAGATGGGTCAGGCCGCTTGTCCAATTCCCTTGCTGGAACTCTCGCTCCGTCTCACGGAAGAGCGGTAAATTTTCGAACGAATCTGCTTTATTTTCAAACATAGAATCTCCGGAAACCTAGAGTTTCGCCTTAGGATTTTACCAATCTACTCTCCAAGTCCAATTCTAGAAACTGCTGAATACATTAAATAACTTTGGCAGGGCAGGGCCTAATACCACCGCCAGAACTGCCGGGAAGATAAGAAATGCCATTGGGAAAAGCATCTTGGTTGGAATCTTTTGAGCCTGCTCTTGCGCCCGAAAACGCCTCTCGGCGCGCATCTGGCCTGCCTGGGTATGTAAAACATCCGAGATTGCCATACCCAACTGCTCAGACTGCAAGACAAAAGCTACAAAACTGGACAACTCAGAAATTTCCAGGCGGTCCGCCAAATTCCGCAAGGCTTCGCGGCGCGATAAACCCATTTCCATTTCATGAATGACCCGCCCAAATTCCACCCCCACTGGCGTATTCCAATGCTCGCTCACCCTCTGGATCGCCTGATCAAAGCCCAGGCCCGCGGTTGCACACACACTCAGCATATCCATCGCATCGGGAAGCCCTTTACGGACGGCATCCTGGCGCTGCCTGACCTTCCGCTGCAGCCAGGCAGACGGCAGCAAGAAAAAGATCAACAACGCAATAGCCGCCGCCACCCAATACACCACACCATTTCCCACCCGCAGCAGCAAAAGGGCCACTAAAAACCCTATTAAAATGGAAACCATGCGCAGGCCAAAGAACTCTCGCGCTCCCAGCCCCAGCGGGTTACCTGCAATGGTCAACCGGTGGCGCAAATTCTCCAATTGCGAGACCGGGGTCAAGCGCCCAAAGAACTGTCCGATGCTCTTCACAACCGGCAGTAGCACCCGCCTGGGCAGTGAGCCGGCAAGCTCTCGACTGCTGCCAACTTTAAAGCTCCGCGTCGGGTCAATGCCTCCTGCCTCCTCGGTCACATACTCGTTCAAGCGCGTCGCCAGGTTGTCGGTGTTAATCGACCGCCAGCTAAATAAAGCCACGAGCGCCCCAGCTCCAATCAGGATGACACTTGTTAGGCCGATGATAGCCAAATCCATGAACTTTCTCTCTTCCTGCCGGTAACCACCGCCGGTTTTCGATCTTATACTTCAATTTTTGCCAATTTGCGGATAATTATATTTCCCAGGATGATGCCAGCCGCAGCCCCAATCGGGATGCACAACCAAATCCCTGGCGTGAACAACCCGGCCATATACGTGGGGTTAAGGGCAAACATCAGTGCGCCAATGGCAATTGGAATCAACGTAAGGATGTAGCTGTTAAATCGCTGCTGCGAGGTCAACACGCGCACCTCGGCGAAAAGGCGAATGCGCTCCCGAATGGTTTGCGTCACCGCCTCCAGCATGGTCACCAGGTTTCCACCAACCTGCTGGTTGATGTTGATCGCCGTGACAACCAGGTATAGATCATCGTTCTGCATCCGAGAAGTCAGGTTTAAAAAAGCCTGGTTGATCGGCAGCCCCAGGCCGACCTCCCTCCGCACTCGGCGGAATTCATCACTCGCCGGAGCACTCATCTCGCGCACCACCACATCCAGCGATTGCAGCAAACTATAACCAGCCCGCACCGCACCGTTCATCAACACCAACACATCCACCAACTGGTGCTCGAAGGCCATTTGGCGCCGGTTGATGCTCATCCGCAGGTAAACCGCTGGGATGAGATATACAATGACGGTCACGCCAAACCCAGAGAAAGGCGATTGAAAGATCGCCCAGCCCAGGATCATCCCCAACACCGCCCCCCAAAACCGGATCAACAAGAATTCCGTCTCGGTGATCGGCCAGTTTGCGCTCATCAACTGCAAGCTCAGCTCTTCAGAAACGAACATTGAAAGCGTATTGTTCAAGCGCAAACGCACGCGGTTGATCCGGGCCCGCCGGCGTTCCATTGCCCGCAGCGGCGATTCATCATCGATCAGCGCATAAGCCTCCATGCGCTCATTGACTTCATCCCCTGCCACCAGGAGATTGATCAAGGCGTAAATGGCCAGGCCTCCCGCCAAAGCAATCCCAAAACCCAAAGCCAGGATCGAGAATAGAGCCAGGGTCATGCTTCAGTTCCTTTTTTCTCCAATGTATAGTTCCTCAGGTTAACCCAACTGGCTGGACCTTAACAATGCCTCGCGCTGGTCCTTGTCAACTTCCGTCGTTTCAGCCACCGGCGCAACCGTCTTGACCTCAGCCAGCGATTTCGCCATCTGCCGGATGGCCTGCGACGCCGCAGAACGCGGGTACCTTACCATGAGAGGAATGCCGCGGTTGATGCTGAGCAGCGGCTTCGGGCCATCATCAGGAATTTGCCCAAAGATCGGGTGGTGCAGAGAGTTCTCAATATCGCTCACCCTGACCCCGCCCGGAATTCCAACCCGGTTGACCGCCACCAGCACCTTATCCGCCGGATAAGCCAGGGTCCGGCTAACCTGAATGAAGCGGCTGATATCGTGGAGCGAGGCCAGGTCCGGATTTGACACCAGCAGAATCCGGTCTGCCGCATCCAGGAAAGTGACCGTGTTTTCGTTCAACGCATTCCCTGCATCCACCACGATCAGGTTGTACAGGCGCTGCACGCCCACTAATATGTTATACAGATCGTCCGGGCGGATGCCCTGGGCTATCTGGACATTGCCCGGAGCCAACAGGATATGCAGACCCGTAGCATGCTCACTGATCACATCCTTGATCAGCGCATCATCCAGGCTGGAAGCATGTGGGACCAGGTCTGCGATGGTGTTTTGGGTTCGCACGTTCAGCATCACCCCCAGGTCCCCAAAGAACATTTTGCCTTCCAGCAAAAGCACCTGCTGCCCGGTTTCTTCGTACATTGAAAGCGCCAGGTTGAGGGCCAGCGTCGAGCAGCCCGAACCCCCCTTTGGACTGAACACAGTCAGCAGGCGCAGAGGGCGGGAGACTTCCGCCATCTTCACCGGCCCCACAGGCATGGCCTGCCGTAGACGCAGATCCAGATCGCGCACCCGGCGCAGGGTGCTCAACAGGTTGAGCTGCGTGAAGGGCTGCACCATGAAGGCCCGCGCTCCCGCCAGCATCACTTGCTGCGCTCGCAGCGGATCCTCGCCAGGCAAAACTGCTACAATCGAAATTTTGGGAAATTGCAGGGCCAGGTCGTCGATGATATCCAGGGTGGATTGGCCCCCCAATAAATAATCGACCAGGATAATATCCGGCTCGGCTGCTCGTACATCCCGTACCAGCCGTTCAGTTGAGGCCAGGATATCTACCAGTTGAAATTCATCTTGCGCACTAAGCGCCGCCGTAATTTGCTGCTGGGTGGGGCCTGGATCTCCGATGGCTACCACCCGGATTAGAGTACTTGTCGATGCCATGAATCTATTCCTCTCCGTCAAACCATGATCGCAGCTTGCTTGTCAAGACAGGCTTATCGCTTGCCTGCTCTATTTCTCGATTTCCAACTGGTACCGGTCATTCAGATAATCCGACAGCACCGGGCTGAGCTCGAACAACTCCGTTGAGGTTGGCGACCGGAGCACGATGTCAAATATACCACCCGCATCCCGCAGGTGCTTGAGCACCAGCGCATCCTGCGGCGAAACTGCCATCAAATACGCTCTCACAGTCCTGGCCCCAGGATTGGGGGTTGGGGTTGGCACAGGCGTACCGCTGGCGTTTTTCACCACCGTGGCTGCCACGGGCGCCGTCCCTTCCTCGGTGACAACATCGGCGATAATCG
>Ga0315286_10007884_pt1 | contig 10450 bp, 8 predicted proteins | sample YL17G10_0_MG_FD_205038 | JGI IMG/M metagenome (GOLD analysis project Ga0315286, IMG submission 205038) | Sediment microbial communities from Yellowstone Lake, YNP, Wyoming, USA - YL17G10_0 | ecosystem: Environmental > Aquatic > Freshwater > Lake > Sediment | place: USA: Wyoming | collected...
GGCCTGAGATGTCGAACGCGGGCGCGCAATGCAGCGCCGCTCATCGACGAACCCGTTGAACCTGATCCGGTTAGTACCGGCGGAGGGAGTGGGTATGCGTCTCGGACTGTCTCCAATTTATTCGTATTCAGCGCGCGCCGCGTGCCGGCCGCGCGGCCACGTGCCCGTTGCAGGGGTCAACTTGCTGGCCGTCGCGCTCCTTGCGGCAGCAAACCCGGCTTCCGCCGCCAGCCCGACCGTCGCGAAACCCCCGCCGCCGCTCGAAGAAATCATCGTCACCGCTGCGCTGCGGGACCAGTCGGCCACGGAGTTGCCGGCGAGCATCACGGTGCTCGGCCAGGACACGCTGCAGTCCGCCGGGCTGCAGCATTTCGCCGACGTGCTCGGCCTGGTGCCGAATCTCAACTGGTCGGGCGGCACGTCGCGACCACGCTTTTTCCAGTTGCGCGGCATCGGCGAGCTCGAGCAATACCAGGGCGCACCGAATCCTTCGGTTGGCTTTCTCATCGACGACATCGACCTGAGCGGTGTCGGTATGCCGGCCACGCTGTTCGATACCCAGCAGGTCGAAGTGCTGCGTGGTCCACAGGGCACGCGCTATGGCGCGAATGCGCTCGCGGGCCTGGTGAAGATCAAGACGCGCGACGCGTCGACGACCCCGGACTTTCACGCGGAAGTCACCGGTGCCGAACACGACACCTGGTCGGCAGGCATGGCGGGTGGCGGTCCGATCGGCGACGCGGGCTCGGCGTGGCGCATCGCGGGCCAGAGCTTCTCGAGTGACGGGTTCCTGCGCAACGCCTACCTCAATCGTGACGACACCAACGGTCGCGACGAGTCGACGCTGCGCGGCAAGTTGCGGTGGCAAATGGCGCCGGGCTGGCGCACCGATCTGGCTGCCCTGTACGTCGATATTGACAACGGCTTCGATGCCTTCACCCCCGACAATTCGCGCACGCTGCTTGCCGACAGGCCGGGTCGGGACGCGCAGCGCACCCGCGGGGTGTCCGCCGACGTTGCGGGCAAGCTTGGGCGTTACACGGTGCGCAGCGTGAGCGCATACGCGTGGTCCGACAGCCTGTACAGCTTCGATGGCGACTGGGGCAACGACGCGTACTGGGGTGAGTTCGCGCCCTACGACTATTTCTCGCGCTACGCACGCGAGCGGTCGACGTTGAGCCAGGATCTCCGCATCGAGAGCAACCCGGGCGGCGCTGTCGATTGGGTGGCAGGCGTCTACGCGCTGCGGCTCGATGAAAATTCGCAGCAGCGCGACGAGTTCGCGGGCGAACTGTTGCGTCCGCTGCTCGAATCAAGGTACGCAGCGACCAGCCTTGCGGCCTACGGTGAAGCGGAGTGGCAGCTGCCGCACGACCTGTCGCTCACCGCGGGAATGCGCATAGAAACGCGCTCCGCCGAGTACGGCGATACTGACGGCGCGCGTTTCGAGCCACGCGACTCGATGATCGGTGGCCAGGTCTCGCTGCAGGGACCGCTCGGCGCAGCGACCCAGTGGTACGCCACGGTGGCGCGCGGCTACAAGGCGGGCGGCTTCAACATCGGGCAGTTCGTGCCGGACGACCGGCGCCAGTTCACGCCCGAGTACCTGTGGAACGCAGAGTCGGGCATGCGCTTCGGCGACGCCGAGGCAAGAGTGCAGGGCGACGTCGCGCTGTTCTACATGTGGCGCGAGGACCAGCAGGTGGCGACGTCGTTCCAGCTCGATCCAGGCGATCCATTGTCGTACGTCTTCTATACCGATAACGCTGCCAAGGGCCGTAATTATGGTCTCGAAGCCTCGCTCGCCTGGCAACCCTTCGAGCGTTTGAACCTCGGTGCGACGCTCGGGTTGCTGCACACTGAGTACGTCGGGTACCGATATGGCGAGCGCAATCTCGACGGTCGGGAGCAGGCGCATGCGCCGGGGTATCAGTACTCGTTGTCGGCGCAATGGGGCGGCGGGGAAGGGTGGATGGCCCGCGCGGACTTGAACGGAGTCGACGCGTTCTACTTCGACACCAGCCACGACCAGCGTTCGGCCCCGTACACGTTGCTCAACCTCAAAGCCGGTTACTCGCACGGCCCCTGGTCGGTCGAGGCCTGGGCGCGCAACGTCATGAACGAGAATTACGCGGTCCGCGGGTTCTATTTCGGACTCGAGCCGCCAGACTATGCCAACAAGCTGTACGTCCAGCGCGGCGACGGACGACTTGCGGGAATCACTTTGCAGTGGCGCTGGTAACGGCGCTGCCGACAGTCACGAGGACACACAGATGCGCACGGCAGTTGAAATCAGTCTCTATCCCCTCGACGCGGACTACGTGCCGCCGATCAAGGACTTCATCGAACGCCTCAATGCCTATCCCGATCTCGACGTCGTGACCAACGCGATGAGCACGCAGGTGGCCGGCGAGCACGGTCTGCTGTTCCGGGCGCTCGAGCAGGAGACCCGCAGGACGTTCGGCGCAGATCGCCGGGCTGTCTTCGTCATGAAGCTGCTCGGCGGCAAGCCGACGTCGGACGAAGGTTGAGCCTGCTCGACTCGGTGCTCGGCGCATTCGCGGCGGTTCCCGCCATTGAATGGGTGGCGGCCGGACTCGCGCTCGGCTACCTCGGGTTCGCGATCCGGCAGAGCGCCTGGTGCTGGGCATTCGCCATTGCCAGCGCGGGGCTCTACCTCGTCGTCTTCGCGCGCGCGGGCCTCCTCATGCAGGCCGCGCTGCAGGTCTTCTACGTCGGCATGTCGGTCTATGGCTGGCGTTCGTGGCGGGGCTCCGCGGCGGAGGCGCCACTCGCCGTCAGCCGCTGGACGGTGCGGCAACATGCGTTGGCCTGGGTCGCCATCGCCGTGTTTTCCCTGGTGAACGGCTGGGTGATCACACGGGGAGCCGCAGCGTCGTGGGTGTCCTATCTCGACGCCGCGATTGCGTGGGGCAGCGTGCTCACGACGTGGATGGTTGCGCGCAAGGTGCTCGAGAACTGGCTGTACTGGGTGCTGCTGGACTTTGCCGCGGCCGTGCTCGCCGCCTGGCAAGGGCTCGCGGCCACCGCATTGCTGTTCCTGCTGTACACGGTGCTGGCGTTGCGCGGCTACTGGCAGTGGCGCCGGGACGCACGCCTCGCGGTCGCACGCGAGAATTAGCGGTCATGCAGGCAGAATGGCAGGAGGCTGAGCGTGCGGCGCGGGCCGCACTCGCTACCGAGCCCGACACGGCTTCGTTCGCCGTGGCGACGTTCGAGCCCATCGCGGGCAGCCTCAGCAATTTCGCCTGGCACGTGTCGGTGCCCGGCCAGGACCGCTTCGTACGGTACGCGCGCGCGGGGAACGAATTGCTCGGCGCCGACCTGCACGCAGAGGGCGAGATTCTCCGCCTCGTCGCCCATGCCGGGCTCGCGCCCCGAGTGGTGCGTTGCGATCCATCGGCGCGGCTGCTGGTCACGCAGTGGATTGCCAGCGCGAAGGGCGACCCTTCTGCCGCAGGCCGTGATCGAACAGTCCGGCGAGTGGCGGCGACGCTGTGCCAGCTGCACGAACTGACGCCGCCGCCGGGCACGCGTGTCGTCGATTTCGCGGTGCAGGCGCGCCGGCTGGAGACTGTACTGCCGGCGGAGGCCGCGCGGCCCGCGCTCGCCGCGTGCGCCGCAGCGGTCCTGTCGCAACTCGGCCCGGGTCGGGCGAATGCGCTCTGCCATCACGACGTCCACGCGCAGAACCTCGTGACCGATCCCGCTGGTCGGCTGTGGCTGGTCGACTGGGAGTACGCCGGGTTGGGCGATCCCGTGTTCGACCTCGCGTCCTGCGCGAGCCAGTTGCAGTTGTCTGCCGTGAGCACTGGTCTCTTGTGCGATGAGTACAGCCGCGCGGGCGGGACTGTCGAACTGACGAGGCTGGATCTCGCCCGCTGGGCCTTCGACTACGTGCAGTGGCTCTGGTACCGCGGTCTGCTGGCGTCCGCGACGCCCGGTCCCGATGCCTTCGAGGCGGCTCACCGGGCGCAACGGATCGAACTCGACCTGCAGGTGCGTGCATCCGGGGTCTTGCGCTGCAATAATCACTGATTCGATCACAACGACTGACGGGTGCGAGCATGGCGAAGATGGTGGTGACCGACCGCGACGGCAACGTCCACGAGGTCGAAGGACGTGCCGGCGTCAAGCTGATGGAGACGCTGCGGGAGTTCGACTACGGCGTCACGGCCATTTGCGGCGGGCTTTGCTCGTGCGCGACTTGCCACATCTTCATCAAGCCTGACTGGATGCCGAAACTGCCCGCGCCGCAGGGCGACGAAAAGGAACTGCTGGTCGAATTGCAGCATTACGACGCGGCAACGTCGCGTCTGAGCTGCCAGGTGGATTTCACGCCCGCGCTCGACGGCCTCGAACTCAAGATCGCGCCAGACGAGTGATCCGGCGAGTGATCAGGCGGCGGCCTGCCGCGGACCTGTCTCGACCAGGTTGATGCTGCGACAGGTCCAGGCGATCTCGTCGCGCTGGTTCAGCAGCGTGTAACGGAACTCGACCACGCCGCGCGTCGTGTCCGACGACGACGGGCGCTTCGCGAGGCATTCAAACTGCGCCCGCAACCGGTCACCGGCGCGCACGGCCACGGGCCACTTCACGTCTTCCCAGGCGATGCCGCAGATCCAGGCGATGTCGCCGCTGATCTCGTGATCGAGCTTGCGCCACAGCGCCATCGTGTAGATGCCCGAGGCGATGACGTCGCCGAAGACGGAGTTACGCGCTGCCTCGGGGTCCGCGTGAAAGTACTGCGGATCGTAGGCGCGAGAAAAGGCGAGGAGGGCGTCGAGTTCGACGGTCTCTGCGTTCGATTCGCGCGTCTCCCCGACCACGAGGTCGTCGTAGTAGCGGCGCGCGCTCACTTCTCGCCGTTGATGTAGCGGTCGATCTCGCGCTGGTAGTGGCGGAGGCGCGATTCCTGCTGGCTCCAGAGCGGCCCACGGAAGCCACGCGATTTCTGTCCGCGCTGCACGGCCTCGACCAGATCCACGTCCTGGTTCAGCACGTCGCCGAGGTCCGCGCGCTCGCCACCCACGAAGTGGTGCTCGATGTTCGGGCGCGTGGCGCCGGTGACGTCCGTGTCCTTCGGCAGGCCCATCCAGCCCGGCACCGAGTACTTCGGATCGTGCACGGGGCGGACCATCGTCATGTTGTCGTAGAAGAAGCGCTCGGGGTCTGTCGGGTGCGGCTGGAAGCGCATGATGAACACGCCTTCCGGGTGCATGCCGATCTGCACGTTCGGGAAGTAGCCGGTCGCCCAGCTGTCGGTGAGCTGGCCGTCGGTGAACTTGTCGTAGTGAGCAAGACCGAGTCGCTGCGCGCGGGCGCGCTTCGCCTGCTGCACGGCCACGCGCACTTCCATGCCGGTGCCCTTGAACTCGGCCGGATCCATGCCGGCCTCGATCATCATGTACTGCAGGCCTTCGTTGACGTTGGCGCGATCGTGCATGCGGTGACTGGGCGTGCAGATCGGCACGATCATCCGCTGGAAGCCGTTGGGGTAGGCGTCGTACTGCGAGAAGTCCTCCATCACGCCCTGCGTCTGCGGATGGATGTGCGGCAGGTGATAGGTCTCGTAGAACGCGTCGACGCCGGTCTTCCAGTTCGCCTGCCACTCGGTGCGCACGTGGCGCACGACGTGCATCTTGTCGATCTGGTAGTTCTCGATGTAGCCGTCCGGCAGGCCGATCCACTCACGCAGCGGCGGCGCCTTGCCGTCCATGTTGATGAAGATCAGGCCGCCGATCTGGTCGCAGCGTGCCTCGGTGAGCCCGGGGCGATGCTCGACGAGCTGCGGCTCGAAGCTGTGCTCGTCGGTGATGCAGTCGAGCTTGCCGTCGATGCAGAAGCGCCAGGCGTGGAACGCGCAGGTGAACTTGGCGACGCTGCCGCGTTCGTTGAGCGCGATCGGGTTCGCGCGGTGCGGGCACGCGTTGTAGAAGGCGCGGATGCCGCCGTCCTCCTGGCGTACGATCACGAAGCTCTCGTGGCCGTGGTTGAATACGGTGTAGTCGCCTTCCTCGGGAATGTCCGACGTCACGCCGGCCAGCAGCCACACGCGCGGCCACAGGAATTTCCATTCCTTTGCCATGAACTCGCGTGAGTAGTAGCGCGCCGGATCCGGCACGTCGAGGCCGTCGTCAGCCTCCGCTTGCTTGGCTTCGAGCGACCCGGCCGGGGCACTTAGATTCATGGGCCAGACGGCCTTCAGGTTCGCAGCCATGACGGTAACCTCGAATCGGATTGGGCGGGACCGGCCGAATATAGCAAAGGGGTCCAGAAAAGAAACAGACCTGACTGTTTTCCTACGGTGTCGATCGTCCAAATACTGTTGTATAAATGTTACATATGTCGTGAGATAGTGCTCAAAGCACTTTTTTCAAAGCATTCTGCGACCTGGGCAATCACCTTTTGCGTAGCACAAATGAAAAACAGTCATGATTGCTTTTTTTTCGCCACTGCTTTAAAAAGCGAGCCATGCAGGTATTTGTACTGACTCTGATCGCCTGACATCTATCGAGCCGCAGGTGCGGCCTCACTGACCGGGGGAAAGTTTCATGACCGTGTTCCGTTCACGTTCGACGCCGATTGCCCGTATCGTTTCGGCGGTACTCGCCGCCGCCGCCGTTGCTCCCGCCGCGATGGCGCAGGATGCAGTGGGTCTGGAAGAAGTGCTCGTCACTGCGACGCGCGCCGGCATCACCAACCTGCAGCAGACACCGGTCTCCGTGTCGGCCGTCACCGCGGAAGACATCGACCGCATGGTCGCCCGCGACATTTCGGGCATCGCCTCGTCGGTGCCGGGTTTCTCTGCCTCGCGCATCACCGCCTTCAACGCCGCGTCGTTCGCCATGCGCGGCGTGGGTCTCACCGACATCATCGTCTACCAGGACTCGCCGGTCGGCGTGACGATGGACGACTTCGTGCTGCCGAGCGTGCAGACGCAGTTGCTCGACACCTTCGACATTGAAAGCATCGAAGTCCTGCGCGGCCCGCAGGGCACGCTGTTCGGCAAGAACACGACGGGCGGCGCGGTCAACATCCGCAGCAAGCGCCCGGACATGGATGAGTTGGGCGCCGATTTCCGCCTCGGGTACGGCAGCTTCAACGCGGTGCGCGCGCAGGGCTCGATCGACGTGCCGGTCATCGACGACGTCCTCGCGCTGCGCTTCGTCGGTGCGTACTCGAAGTCCGACGGTTACTACAAGCTCGGCGCCGACTACGGCCCGATCAACACGCTGAACATCTTCGCCGGCACCTTTGCGCCGTTCAACATCCCGGGCGTCACTGGCACGACGGGCAAGGGCAGCCCGAACAAGAGCACAGGCGGTGACGACAACCTGAACGGGCGCGTCAAGGCCGAGTGGAAGCCGATGGACGGCCTGATGTTCCTCGCGCAGTACGAAATCATGCGTGACCGCTCGGATGCCGTGCCGGCCTACAACGACACGCCACCGAATGGTCCTTACCTCTGGAATGCGCTCGGTTTCACGCGGCCGAAGGGGGATCCCCTCGACAACGTGGGTTCCACGCAGCGCCATGATTCGCTGCTCAAGATGGACGAAGGCCAGGTCATCGACGTCGACGGCATCTACCTGAACATGGAGTGGGACGTCGGCTACGGCACGATCTACGCCAACGCTGGCAAGCGCACGCAGGACGAACACCTGCCGAACACGTACACGGGCGCTGCGCCTGTCAACCAGGTGACCGGCGAGGTCATCTCGCTGTTCGACGCGACGCGCGACACGACTCGCGACACGACGCAGTTCGAGGCCCGCTTCGCCTCGGACTTCGACGGCTCGGTCAATTTCGTGGCGGGCGTGTTCCAGCAGACCAACGACGCCTCCTTCTGCGTCGTGCAGGTGCTCGGCTTCATCGACCTTGCGTTCGACCTGGGGTCGCTGGGCCTTCCGCAGCAGATCAACAACGAATCGCCGCAGGTGCTGTGCAACAAGCAGCAGTCGGACTCGCTCGCTGGTTACGTCGACGCGACCTGGGAGATCACCGACCAGTTCTCGCTGGCCGGCGGCTACCGCATGACGCGCGACGAGCGCTCCTGGACGGGCCGCACGCAAGTCGGCTTCGACATCCTCGATGACAACCTGAACAACGGCAGCCTGTCGTGGCAGGACTTCAACGATCCGATGCAGGCCGGCAACTTCCGGAAGTTCCCGGGCGGCACGATCGTCAATCAGAACACGCCGGGCTTCGGCAACCTGTCCGAGACGTGGACCGAGCCGAGCTGGCGCATCGTCGGTTCGTACAAGTTCACCGACAAGCTGTTCGGTTACGCGACGATCTCGGAAGGCTACAAGGCCGGCGGCTACAACGACCAGACGGGCACCAGCGGCCTGATGGTTTCGGCGCTGACTCGTCCAGTCGATCCCGAGTTCGCAACGAACTACGAGATCGGCATGAAGTGGGAAAGCGAGGACAGCCGTTATCGCTTCAACCCGACTGTGTTCTACACCACGTACAAGGACGCCCAGCGCGCGGTGAACATCCTCACCTCGAAGAACGGCGCGCAGTTCCAGGAAACGGTGTTCTACAACGCGGCCGAGGTGGAGGCGAAGGGCATCGAGCTCGAGTTCCAGGCGGCGCTGACGGATAGCTTCCGTCTGCGTGCGCAGGCCTCGTACCTGGATGCGTCCTACAACGAGTTCATCATCGACCAGCCGGGGCTTTCGGACCCGGCCTCGGGCGGCCAGATCCTGCCGTTCAACGGCGACTTCTCTGGCTTGCCAGTGCCGCGTTCGCCGGAGTTGATGGGCTCGATCCAGGGCATCTACACCTGGGAGCTCTCGAGCGGCGGTCGCGTCGACCTCGGGGCCGAGTACTACCACGAGGACGAGAACCTGTTCTACATCTCGGCGGCGGGCCGTAAGTACGACGCGTACCTGGATGCCAAGGACCTGATCAACGCCTCGGTGACGTACACGGCGAAGGACGCCAGGTGGTTCGTGCGCGGCTACGGCAAGAACCTGACGGACGAGCGTTACCGCATCGCCTCGCAGTCGGTCGCGACGCTGTGGACACATTCGCAGTTCGGTGCACCGATCAACTTCGGCGTCGAGTTCGGCATGGGTTTCGGCAGCAGGCAGTAATGCGGCCAGCCAGCAACGGCTGAGGGACGGGGCGGCTTTGGCCGCCCCGTTTTTTTGGCACTGTCACCAGGTCGTGTTGGTCTGTGCTGCGCGTTCGCGTAAATGCACACATCAGTCGATGTCCGAGATCGGCCAGGTACAGTCGCACGAGGCGCGTGCCGATCGCAGTCGTTGCTCGACGATGTCGGCACGCTCATCCTTGGTCCCAAGGGCGATCGCCGCTTGCAGTGGCGTCTTGCCGTTCTGGCGCGGCCTATTAGTAGTTAGGCGTCATGCGAGCGGCACCTTGCAATCGTCTCAGGATACGGAGAAACATAGTGCTGCACGTTAAAGACCTGAAGTTCGTTATTGTCATCGCTGCGCTGGCGCTTGGAGCATTCTCGATTGCCCGTGCAGCAGACACGGCTGCGGAGCAACGCGCCGCACAACCGGCGGCGCCTCCAGTCCCACTTCCGAACACAATGTCGCCTGAGGCAACGCGGTTTCTGGAAGCACTCACTGCCGCAAATCCCAAGGCTACCAAGGCACCGGGCCCGACTGATCTCGCCGCGTGGCGCCAGGTGCAGGAGCACTTGGCCGCCAACAACCCGCGCGCCGAGGCTGCGCAGGCGGCGCTGCCGAAGCTGGGCGTGTCGATAATCGATGCCAAGCTGGGTGGCGTGCCGGTCATCGATGTCCGCCCGCGTGGCTGGGACAAGTCCGATCGACGGCTGATCATCTACGTCCACGGCGGCGCCTTCACCATCAACAGCGCGCGTAGCACGCTTGCCAACGCCGGTCGTCTTGCTGCGAAGTCTGGCATACGCGTCATCTCGGTCGACTACACACTTAGTCCTGGGGCCAACTGGAAGATCATCCAGGATGAAGTGCTGTCCGTCTTCAAAGACCTTCTGAAGCAGGGTTATCGAATGACGGAGATGGCGATCATCGGTGATTCGGCCGGTGGAAATCTGGCCACACGCACCGTGCTCACGCTTCGCGACACCGGTCTCGGCATGCCGGCCGCTGTCGTGCTTTGGGCCCCGTGGTCAGACCTCACGGACGAAGGCGATACGGCAATCACGTTGCAGGACGCGGAACCGATCCTGTCGTATGTCAACATTCTGGAGCCGTCAGCCCGCGCCTATGCGGATGGCCTGGATCTGAAAGATCCGCGCGTATCGCCGTTGTACGCCGACTTTACGAAAGGCTTCCCGCCCACACTCATCCAGGACAGCACGCGCACGACTTTCCTGTCGACCAGCGTACGCCTTTACCGAAAGCTCGAAGCGGCCGGCGCCCAGCCCGTGCTCGATCTCTACGAAGGCATGTGGCACGTGTTCCAG
>Ga0315286_10007885_pt1 | contig 10449 bp, 6 predicted proteins | sample YL17G10_0_MG_FD_205038 | JGI IMG/M metagenome (GOLD analysis project Ga0315286, IMG submission 205038) | Sediment microbial communities from Yellowstone Lake, YNP, Wyoming, USA - YL17G10_0 | ecosystem: Environmental > Aquatic > Freshwater > Lake > Sediment | place: USA: Wyoming | collected...
TCGATCGCTGCAACGCCGAACGGCCCGAAGATTGGCGCAGCGGTGCCGCAGGACCCGTATCTGCCAAGTGTTGTTGAAGCCCTCCACGGTCGCGTTGCGGCCCGGCTCCCCCTTCGGAATGAAGACAAGATGGATGCCGAAGAGAAGATGCAACCGGATGACCCGGGAGAGGCTGTGGCGATAGCGGCCGCCTCCCGACGCAGACATCTCGTTGTCCATCTGAGCGACTCTGGGAAGTCCCATAGATCGCCAGGAATCAACGAGATGGCGGCAGAGCGAGATCGTCTGCTTATCGGGGAACTGGCTGGCCGAGACCGTTTGGCCGATGACATCGATGGTGTGGAAGGAATAGAACCGAGTGATTCCCCGGGGTCCTCGCAGATAGCGGGGACCGACCAAGTCGGTTTGCTGGAGATCACCCATCTTTCGGGCTCGAACGTATGGATAGGGCGGCCCACCGGGAGTACGCTTGACCCTGACCTTTTTCGTCTTGCCGGCCCGGGCCAGGATCTTTTCAATGGTCGAGATGACCGGGAGATGACGAACACCCCGGTCATGGAGCTCATGATGGATCGTCTCGGCGCCGATGCCGGCGAAGGCGGTGCGGCGGGTCTTGGGGGCCGCCAACTCGTCGCGCAGGGCCAAGATCTTCCGGACCAAAGACTCCGGCGTTTGGTTGGGGATATGTCTCGGCACCCGGCTTTGGTCACGAAGTCCGGCGAGACCGAACTTGCGATAGCGACGGAGCCATTTGGAGAGCCAACCCCGGCTTCTATGGACACTTTCCATGGCGTGGCCGAACCGACGGGTTTCTTCATAGATTCGAATGGCGTTGAGCCGGATTTCACATTCACATCGCTCTTTCATGATCGCCTTCTCCTTCCGATCGATTTCGGAAAAAGTGTAGGCGATTCCTCTAAGTGTTCACGATGTCCTTATGGTTTTACTGTTCACGATGTCTATACGGAAACCCGGTACCCAGTTGTCCAAGGGGCTAGAGCGCCTCTGGAGGAACTGCCCAAACTTACAGATGCAGGATTTCAACGTTGTTTTCAAATAGGGGAGCTCCGTTCCTTCCGTTCCCTCAACAATTCAGACTCCGCCGGATCTTCGTTTGAGATAGAAGGAACAAAGGGGTCTTTGATTCTCGATTTTGGATTGACATATGATTATCAAAATCCAGAACGAATTCTCGCCGGGGTACTAACCCATTTCCATGCTGACCATTCAGACGGTGTAGCCCAGTTTATGAAGCTTAACCAGCGGCCAGTATTTATGTCTAAAGGCACATTTGCTTTTCTTTATCAACATTATGCGGGCAAACCAGAACGCACATTGCTTTCTCTTTTCTCAAGGATTATATCGATGGAAGTGGATGCCCCCCTGGGTGACGGCGCAAGATTATCAATATTTCCCGTCTATCATTGCACAGGATCAATGGGCTTTGGTTATAAAGATAAGCAGGGCAAAACGCTTATCTACCTTGGCGATTTTTGCTTGTCAAATGCGTTTCTAGATTATAGGTCAAATATTGAGGAGGTTATTCGTTCAAAATCAGGTAAGAGAACTGCTCTTGTATTAGATGCCTCAATGGTTAGAAGGAAAGGTCAACAGATAGCAATAGAAGATAATCCTAATAGAGTTTTGGGTGAAGTGGCAACTGCCTTGAGTTCTCGGAGTGTTTTTATTTTGACCTCAGCAGGCGAATCCATGGTCTATACATACATCCTCGCATATCAGACCATGATTATGGCCAAGGTTAGGAATCCGATATTTGTACCTCGTGAACTCTTCGTCCACTTGTATGTACTTTGGGACAGCGTCATGAAAGCATCTGGCAAATTTAAAGATCCCGTACTTAAATCTGGTGCCGAGGCAATCTCACTAAACTTTGCGGAAACGCAACAACTATATCCTCTGAATGAAGCTACCCTATCTTCTGTCCCTAAGACAGTCCCAATCTTAGTTTTCTCAGATCTAGAAACCTTGGAGGCATGTCCGAACTTGCTTGAAAGAATGCCAAAAAGCGACGTTGTTCTCACAGGTGTTCTTGCGCTGAGAGAGGATATACCCGAATCAATCCTAAAACAAAGGCCAAGGCAATTGTTGCGAGTCGCAAGCTCAGATTGGAGCTTCCACTCAAATGAAAATGACTTGGCGGCATTGTGTGGATTCTGCTTAAAAGAGGATCTAAGGATATTTCTATTTCACAATTTCCCGAATCGTATAAGGGATTTTATTAATGAACTTGGTCTTTCAGATAATAGCGTCTTTTACGGAGATCATAAAATAGATTTCTAATTCAAATCAGCTCATGCTAATGGGATAACTCTTCCTCCATATCTAGTCCAATCGTTAGACAAAGAAAGAAAACATTTCGCAGATATGACGACCATTTCCTTATTCCCCCACTGCCCCGCCAGGGGCTCTGGGGTGTTCACGGTTTTTAAGATCAGAATATTCGTACCAGAGATGAACCATTTTGGGTAATGAACCCCACCTGGGGCTTGGTGAAGAAGCTTAATTTGCGTCTTCTTTCTCAGGAGGCACGACTTCTTCATTCCCTCGTTTAACTTCTTTTGTAGCTTGTTTAAGGAACTGAATGAGGACAGTCAATTGCTCATCTGCGTTTAAAGAGAAAAAGTGTTTCTCTTCAAGGTCCAATAGATTTTTCGAAGTTGGGTTGTTGCCATAATTATTCTCGTATACAACAATTAGCGGCTTATCATATCGAACGCCGAAGAAGAAATTTCTATCTATATAAAGACCAACCCAACTCCAGCCTTGCGTTTTTTTTAAGTAGGCCTTGGGCATTACCTCATTCTTTGCGGCCTCGAGTAGATTACGAAGCTCTAAGAGCGCCGGAACGCCTTGAATGTACTCCCAAGAAACTCTTTTTAATTTCATGTTTTTCTCCTCAAGGAAAGCTTGAAACTCTTTGATAAGAAATATCAAGACGTCATCTGCTTTTTTAATATCGTTCAAATATCTATACACTTCATACCAAGTAACCAGATGGAATTGCTCGCTATTCAAGCCAACTTCAGAATCTATCTCCTTGTGTCGCTTCAGGAGAACGAGTCTGGAGTTGTCTTTGGCTGTCTCATGGAGCGCTGTGTGATAACGCTCCAGTTGCCTTGGGCCAAGAGGCGAATCGTGCTTTATTTCAATAAAAACTAACGTGTCCTCACCTTCTTCTATGGCCAGGTCTACTTTTCCGTATTTGCCCAAAGATTGTTGCGTGTGTATTTTGACGGTTCTTAGGTCCACAATTGGATGGACGGGGAGCGGGCCTGTTATTTTGTTGATAACCCTGACTGCATCATCTGGCCTTCTCTGGCATATCCTTTTTAGTAAATAGGCAAATGATTCCGTGAGATAGTTTTCCTCTTCAGATGGATCATAATGCGAGAGAACCATAAATAAATTTTCGGGATTATTAGCCATGATTCCGTCGCCTAAACTAAGGCATCAAGATTCATATTTCTTTCTTACGACCTAATACTTATCAACCTTCGTCACGTAGCTGCACCATCCACAATTCGCGTTTGGTGCAGGCGGCATCGAAGACTCAAGCAACGATAACACCCTTCCCATAAAATCAAGGAACTCCTCATCGTTTCGCTCGACTTTTATCAGCTTGATTTCCGCATCAAAAGAAAGCCAATCTATCCGGGTTTGGCTTACAGCCTGGGGATGGAAATAAAGCAAGCCCAAAGTCGTGATCGGCGACAGACCTAGAGCTCCAGGCGCTGGATTCTCGAGCGCGAAGGCATATAAATGAAGCTGGCGTGTATATAAACAAGAGGATTCTCCCTCGGGATTTCCGGTTTTATAGTCGATGACACCATAGGTCCCGTCATCGAATTGTACGACAACGTCAAATCTGCCTTTTATAAAACAGGTGTCACTATGGCCTTTGAGAATAACATTTTTCGATTCCACCCATTTCTCTCCGTACTTAACAACTCCCGGCGGGAGCTCCATATGCAACGCTTCAGTCCTCTTGCCATCATAATAGGTTTTCAAAAGCCCAGCGATCTTCGTGAAGATCGATGGCAGAGGGATTGATGGTTGAGAAATGCCATAACGGAGTTTTAAATAGAAACACCTTTTGCATCCGCTATACAGGAACGTTAGATCAGAGGGACTGATTTTGAAATTCATTAGCCCCTTTTCTTCCTGAACAGAGCTTAACATCGGATTCTTGGACAGTCAACGGGTTATAGAGACAAGAACGACCCGGGGTCTTTCAAGTCTCATGATGAGAGACTTAAGGCCGCCTAGATCGATCCGAGGAGCTGATTGTCCGTGCCTCCTAAGGTTGCAGTATTTTTCGTATGCCTGTATAAATTATCTATGCTCGGATTTGATCTCTACAAATGCCTAGATTGTAAGGACGAAGCCTTCTTGTCCCGATTCGGCCGCGTTCCATCCTTCGCTGAGGTTGAAAACCGCTTAGCATCCATTAGGGGTACAGACAGAGCTCTGCGGATTTCCGAATTGCGATTACTAAGATCGAAGAAACTCTGGGATTTTGACGAATTTTGGACTATCCCCCCAAAAAGAGAATTGAAAAAGAGACTTAAGAAAACAAAAGGCATTTTCGCAGAATTGCCCCTGAAGGAAGTAGATGCAATCGGAATCCTCTATGATATTCTGAAGAACATCGAGGTGGTATCAGTAGTCCTGAGGTTCATCGATCCCACAAATTATGGCATCATAAGTCCCCCTGTCAGGTATGCAGTCAGGCAAGGACCTGGGAAGAACTATGTGGACGAATACATAGAGTTCCTTCGAGTGCTTAGGCAGTATCGAGAAATGTACCATCTCGAAACGGTAGCAGACGTTGATATCGCACTCTGGGTACTTTCCCAAAAGTGTATTTTCTCGGAGAGCTCGTCTTGTGCAAATTTCCAAAATTATCAGGAAGCGATAGTTCATCTGGATGAGGAAATCATTAAGAAGAGTCGCGCTTTTCGCGAGATGCAAGACGAGTTGCTGTCTATTGTCGCGGAAAGCGAAAAGGACAGGGAAGCTAAAGCAAAAAGGGAATTATCAGAATTCGGCGAGGAACTCCTAGCCTCCATGATTGAAAACGAGACGAAGAAAGAAGCCGAACTCATAAGAAAGTCCGACGAGCTTAAGGTCCGGGAATCGGCGCTAGAAAAGGAGCTCGAAGCGCTAAAATTGAAACGTGCGATGTATCCAGAAAACCTCATACGCCTGGCTAATTCGGAAATCCAGCCTAAAGCCAAGTTGATACATGACCGTAGAGAAGGTCCTGTCGATCTCGGCCAGGCACACTTTATTGATAAACTGACCGGAATCTCTGTCGTCAACAAAGCGATATGGAGTGAAAATACTACTTCGCGGGCTAAGACCAGGATATCCCACGTGAAGAATGATGGGGAAATAACAATCCTCTACGTAAACAAGGATGGTTATGCGGCGAGGATTAAGGTATATCCAGTTACCTGCCCAGACTTAACCCACGCCAAGTGCTTCGCTAACGTGATTTCTAAGGTCATGGATATCCCCATTGCCGATTCGGATTCAAGCCCCGACTAGGATGACCCATGTTGTCCAGAATAGCATGAGTAATATAGATAAAGTGCGTCAGCTTTTTAGAGCTGGAATTCTCGAGGGGGCAACCAACGCTGATATACTCAGGAAGACGGGCATAAAACCCCATCAGCAGGTATTCAATATCACCAAAAAACTCGAGGATGAAGGCCTTATAACATCAAAGAGACTTGGCAGCGGAAAGGTATTTTATCTGACTAGATCTTCGGGTATCCTCCGAGCCAATAGAAGCGAGCCGAGCTCGCTTAATTCTGAGGGAGCAAGATCTCGTTATCCAACCGAAGGCGGGCCAACTTTACAAGGTAATAATGGGTTAGACCTTCTAGGGAATCTGGGATTCAAACGTGCCGGCCAATGGCAGTTAGGTTCGGCTGGCCTGGATTTTAATCTAACTTGCTTCGGCGACAGCCAATCCGTCCTCTATGCTTTTGTCATAGAAGGGAGGGTAATGTATATCGGGATCACCAATAGGTCGCTTTGTGCCCGCATGAACAACTACAAAAGGCCTGGACCTTCGCAGAGCACCAATCTCGGCAACAAGGGAAGGATTGAGGAATGCCTTAAAACTGGAGCAGAGGTTGGAATTTTCGTTTTCGTCCCACCAGCCAAGATCTATTATAAGAACATCGCCATTAATTTGGCCGCAGGACTAGAAGGCCCTCTCATTTCTCTTTTCCGCCCTCCATGGAACCGCATGAAAACCTCAGCCACAGGACTATGAGTAAGTCGAATTCTGCAAAGCGGTAGCTAAGCTTAAGTCTCCTCAAACGGGAGGACCTCACCAAGCTTGAATATCTTATATTAGAGGTGGTACATTGAGCGGGGGCAGGTCAAAATGAGTCCAAAACAAGAAATCAAACCAGAGATATTGCCGCGTCGGAAAAAGGAACTTTTTCTATTAAAGTTATCAGAGGATGACTTCAGAGATAAAGTGATAAGACCTTTATTTTATCGCAATGGGCTGAAAGATGGACGGGATACATGCGGAAAAGAGGAATTGGGGAAGGATGCAATTTTTATCGCGACTGACCAACTCGGGATAAATAACGTCTATGTAATCCAATCCAAAAAAGGGAATTTAAATCTCTCAAGAAAGGTATCCCAAAATATTGAAGAGGCTATTGTTCAACTAAGGACTGCGCTTGCCACGCAGATAGTTTTTAGCTTAACTAGAGAAAAGAAGTACCCTAGCAAAGCAATACTTTGTGCGAGCGGAAAGATAAATGAAAAAGCGAAACGCCACATCGTAGAAACAGTCAATGACCCTCGACTTGAGTTCCTTGATTCAGACGATTTAATCCCTCAGATTGATGAAGCGTATCAAGAGCTATGGCTCGGGATTGACACAGACATTCTCCCCTATTTAAAAAGCTTAAAAAAACGACTAGAATCGCCTGCCGAATATATCTCGATTGCTGACTTTATCCCTGGGCAAAGCGCCGTCTTAGATACTAGCTTTGTCCCAATGAGCATATACCGACCCAATATTCGGCCAGTTAAGTTCCGGGGGAAAATACAGCAAAAATTCGATTTCGAAGAATTTACAGTCTCCGGGCTTCTAGAAAGGAAAGATAAACTCGTGTTTATTGTCGGAGAGGCGGGGTCGGGCAAATCTACAGCTATTAAGAGACTCGCCTATACGCTTGCTTGTAGGGGCCTTGATGCGGGGACGGCTTTCTTGATTCCAGTTTTGCTTCGTTCCTCCGATGTATTGAAGAAATTGGACTTATCTCTAATCGACATTTGTTATCTTGAAACTAACAGAATAGCTGGAACTGTAAAGCCATGTTTTTCCATAGACGATTTAGTTAAGGGAAACGTATTCGTTTTCATAGATGCTTTGGATGAACTTGCCAATAACTCCGAAAGAGCTACGATACTTCAGAAGGCAATTGAGTTCAACGAAATTTATCCGAATTGTCTTCTTGTCATAACCTCAAGAGAATATCCTACGGTAAATAAATTAGCCGAAGAATTCGGCTTCAAGAGATATACAATAAGCCCCATTAATCATAAGCAAGCCGAACAGATAATTAGAAGACTCGAAAAGGATTCCGCCTTACCTCCAGATGTTTCAGAAGAAGTTCTGCGCCGAATTCAAGATATTCATGGGATGGCGCTGAATCCCCTTTTGGTCACAGTCTTTGCGGCTACCACCGAGTATTCACGAAAAGATATTCCCGCAAATATCACAGAACTCTTTAAAAAGTATACAGAGCTAATGTTAGGCAGGTGGGACGCGACAAAGGGTCTGGCCCAACAATACCATGCTCCTTTAAAGGATTTCATCCTAAGAAGAATTGCGTATGAGATGCAACGCAGAGAAACAACTAGAATTTCTATTAAGGAATTTATGCAAATAGCCCAAGATGAGTTGACAAAACGAAGCCAAAAGGCTGAAATCCCCATATTATGTTCAGAAATTATTGAGCGCTCCGGGCTTTTGAATACTATTGATGATTATCTAGAGTTCCGTCATTTATTATTACAAGAATTCTTTGCAGGCAGGGGAATCCCATCTACAGAAGCAATAAGTCTCTTAGCTACAAAAGAATGGTGGCAACGGGCAATAATATTCTACTTCGGGGAAAAGCCTCATGATAGCGTAGGGATAAAGTTCTTAGTTTCTGAACTTAGTTCCGCCGGAATTCAAGACCTCTTTACCGCTGCTCGGACGATTGGACTAGCTCTTCAAGCATGTTATTTAGTTGAAACTGAAGATAGAGCAGAAGTCCTAAGGTGGGTAATAGAAAAGCTGTCAGATGCAAAGGATTATTTTTTAGAAGATCTCGATGTAACCGGGAAATACCCGATAGCCCGCTTTGCTTTTTACTACTTAACCGGCCGAGATTCTGTGGCGTGTTCCATCCTTGATGAAAGATCGGATGATTTTTTAAGGTTATTGAAACAGAAGCCTGAAGATTTTAAGGAAATTAACACTTTTTGGATAATTGTTGGACTCCTTGAGATCGGGTTATTAGAAAAAGCGGAGCGATTAATTAAGAAATTTAGGCCAAAGGACAAAAGACTGTTATTTGCAGTTTATCTCGGAAGCGTGATAATTCAAAACCTACGGATAACAAGTAGAGAAAATAAGGCTATTGCGTCAAGGATAAGTGCTGGCCTTTTAGAAGGCATAAGGGGATTTCGAGAACAACTTCTATCGGAATTCAAAACAGAATTACTGGAGATGAGAAAAGGAAGAATAGAGGCGCTTACTTTGCCCCCGCACGAATGATGCCCTTGGTTAAAACCTTAGGTTCTCAACGTCCAATCATTAAACCAAATAAGCTATAGAGAGATTTCGTAGAGATGTCGATAATTGCCTGGCCCCCCCAATGGCCCGGCAAGGGGTTTCGGGTGTTGCCGGTTTTTGAGGACCTGAAACTGTCCTTGGGAAGCGAAAATGCCTAAGGGCAGACTTCTTCCTGTGTGCCAAATATGTGACAAAACTCGCTGAATACCGCTGAAACTACGGGTCTGTAGTTGAAAAGACTAAATCACGGAAGACGCTGGGAAATCAGGGGAAGCGGGGTTCTTTCGGTGGTGGAGCTGACCAGGATCGAACTGGCGACCTCTTGAATGCCATTCAAGCGCTCTCCCAACTGAGCTACAGCCCCACCGGGATTCGCTAATATTACAGGAAGACGCTTTTCCCGTCAAGAAGCCGCCGGGCCGGCCGCCGGCAAGCCATCCCCCAAGGCGCCGGCTCGGAATTGACCCGCATCGGTCGGTGTGATAATTAGGTAGAACCGCATCCGAAGGAGGTTACCCATGATCCCGTCTATCCGTTTCAGGCTCACGACCCGTCTGATTTTAGGCCTTTCGGCTTTCGCCCTTATCACGGTCTTAGCCGCCTTCTCTACGACGCTCACCGCAATTCCCGCCCTTTCGGCCCCTGAAGGCCCCGGGCCCATGGCTCCGACGGCGTTGCGTTGCGAATACCTCGACAACCCGATGGGCGTCGACGTGCCGAAGCCCCGTTTCTTCTGGGTCGTCGAGCACACGGAACGGGGGCAGGTCCAGTCGGCCTATCAGATCGTCGTTTCGACCGACTCCAAGGCCGCCGCGGGAGACGTCTGGGACAGCGGTAAGGTCGTTTCGGCGAAATCGACCCAGGTCGTTTTCGCGGGAAAAGCTCTCGAAAGCGGCAAGTCCCATTTCTGGAAGGTGCGCACGTGGGATCGCGGAGGCCGCGAAGGTCCCTGGAGCGCCGTCGCCTCCTTCGACACGGGCCTTTTCAATAAAAGCGACTGGAAGGGCGCCTGGATCGGTAAAAAGAACCAGCTCCGCAAGGAGTTCGCGCTCAAGGGACGCGTCAAGCGGGCCAGGGCCTTTATCGCCGGCCTCGGCTACTACGAGCTGCGGCTCAACGGCCGTAAAGCAGGGAACCACGTGCTCGACCCGGGCTGGACGACCTACGACAAGCGCGTCCTCTACGTGACCTACGACATCACGTCGTTCCTCCGCGAAGGAGCGAACGCCGTTGCCGTAACTCTCGGTAACGGCTGGTACAAGTCGCGGGCCCTCCTCCTCCAGATCAACATCGAGCTCGAGGACGGGACAACGGCGACCGTCGTCAGCGACGCTTCTTGGAAGGCCGCCGACGGTCCCATCTTCGAGGACAGCATCTACAACGGGGAATCCTACGACGCCCGCCGCGAAACACCCGGCTGGGAACGGCCCGGCTTCGACGACAAGGACTGGCCCGCCGCCGAGGCCGTCAAGGCGCCGGCCGGAGTCCTTTCGGCCCAGATGATGCCGGCGATCCAGGTCGTCGACACCATCGTCCCGCTCGGGATGACGAACCCCAAGCCCGGCGTCTATGTCTTCGACATGGGCCAGAACTTCAGCGGCTGGGCC
>Ga0315286_10007886_pt1 | contig 10449 bp, 11 predicted proteins | sample YL17G10_0_MG_FD_205038 | JGI IMG/M metagenome (GOLD analysis project Ga0315286, IMG submission 205038) | Sediment microbial communities from Yellowstone Lake, YNP, Wyoming, USA - YL17G10_0 | ecosystem: Environmental > Aquatic > Freshwater > Lake > Sediment | place: USA: Wyoming | collected...
CCCATGGTTCTCCCAAAGTAGAAGCGGGTAAACGGATAATAGAGATAGTGGGAGATTTTACTGAAGGGTACATAGACCAAAAAGAAGGCGGTCATGATGAAATAGACCATCAACGGGCCTTCCCCCAAATCGGGGCGGTTCATGGCCGCAAAGATGGAAGCGAACGACCAGCCCGTGAGCAGGGCCAGGGAAAAAAAGTCATCCGGCGTACTGATCAGGCGAATCGCCGGATTGCTGAGACGGCGGTACATTCGGTAGCAACCGATGGCGCAGGCCGCTGCAAACAGGATCTGAAGAAGGCGGACAACGATCATGGGTTTCATCAGACCGGGTGCGTACGGAATGACAAAAGACATACCGATGTTAGCGGCCACGGCCAGATGGAAGACCACGAATTGAAGGTAAAAAAAAGACATGCGCCGGGTGCTTTCCATAGACCAGGGCATGGCGACGTTCGCCCAGGAATAGACGATCCCCTTGAACGAAGAGGTGCTTATGTCCCCTGACTTCGCCTGCCTGTCCCGGGATGCCTTGAATTTCAAAAGCCAGCGGATACGCAGTATATAAACGACGGCCATAAAGCCCAGGGCCATCAATTGCAGTTCATCGGAAACAAAACGAAGGGTTTCACTCATCCCATCCTCCTCAACCTGCCCGCATGCTTTACGCCAAGAATGTGAAGCAGTAAACTCTCTCAACTCGGGGGACTCCCCGTTGGACCTCCAGGGTGTTGTCACGTCATCTTCTGAAGACAAACCTGAAATACCTTCAACTCCCGGGAGTCGCGAAGGCAAAAAACAGCTTCCCGGAGTGAGGCGGCTTTCCCCAAAAACGTCCTGACTGCTTCCAGGGTCACACGGGCGCATACCTCCAGGGGAATCCCATAGAACCCTGTTCCCATGGCTGGAAAAACAATCCTCTGCATCTGATGCCCTTCGGCTTTTTGCAGTGTATTGAGCATGGTTTTCCTCAGTTTTTCCTCGCTGTCCTCTTCCTGGAATCGGGGTCCAACCGCGTGCAGTATATACTTGGCCTGAAGGTTGCCTCCGCCGGTGACGACGACATCGGTTGTATGAACGTTACCGAACTTCTTCAACTCCTCCTGCACCTTGGGGCCCCCTTGGATGGAAATCGCCGTGCCGAATCCGGATCCCAACACCAAATCCGATCGGGCGTAATAAACGATCCCATCCATGTTGCTGACATCGGTGATGAATCCGACCATCAAGCGGATGATTTTCTCACTCACCTTCAATTCATTTGCCATAAGTAGAATCCCTATTTTGACCTGAAGAGTAACCCGCAAGTCCCGCCCTATCGGCGGGGGGCTTTCCATCATTAGTCATGGGACGGCTCCCCTGAAAAAATGCTGTCCCGCTTTTCCCTAAGCGGGACAGCATTTGTCATTGTGTCACCGTGGGCGGCGTCTTTAGACGCATCCCGTCGGTTTCGAAAGGCCGGCGAGCTTGCAAGCCCCCTTGGCGGGTCCGGATGGGAAGAGTGCATAGATCTTTTTTAAGTCAAATCCCGTATCCTTACACATCTTTCTGATCATGGGAGCGATGCCGAACTGGGCATAATAGTCCCTGATGTAATCGATAAGTTTCCAATGATCTTCGGTCAGTTCTCCTTCGATGCCTTCTATGGAAGCGTAGCCCTGTGCAAAGCCTCTACCCCACTTGTCCAGTTCCTGCAGGAAACCATCCTCATCCACTTCGTACGTCGTTCCTCCAATTTCTAACTGCGGCATATCTTTACTACCCCCTCTTTATTATTTTTGTTGATTCTACTGATACAAACCCATAAGTCCCGGCGAAACCGAATGTCTTGACGTTCTGGAAATCTCTGTGACAACCGGGGCTCCACTCACCGACCACGCCTGCTCTAACAATTTGTTTCTCTCGTAACAAAAGGCCTTTTCCAATAATGTTTTGGCCCAGCCTTTCGTTCCTGAGGCGTGGACATGGGAATAGGTGGCCAAGACATTCTTATAGAGCAGACCATCCCTGCCCCCATGGATACCCTGCCCCCGCTTAACTTTAAAAACCAAGGTAAAGGGTCCCTCTTCCCATTCCGGGATATGGGAGTAATGAAACTCGTGACCGTGAAGGGTCTCTCCGATAGGGAAATAGGGATTAGGGGCATCGACATCGAGGATCGTGTACCCGTGACCATGCGGGCGCTTGCCTAAAACAAAGCGGAAGGGAAATACCCCGGTCATGGGAAATACTTTCTCTTCCACAAGGAGTTCCTTCCCGAGATACATCAGTCCTCCGCACTCCGCATAAACGGGAAGCCCCGCCTCCACCGCTTCGCGGAGAGATTTTCGGAAATCTGTGTTGGCGGCCAGCGCAGCGGCATGGGATTCAGGAAAACCGCCTCCGATATATAGGGCGTCTACGGGAGGAAGTCCCCTGTCGTTGAGGGCGCTGCATGCGACAAGGGAGGCCCCCATTTTTTCGAGGAGCTCCAGATTGTCCGGATAGTAGAACCAGAAGGCTGAATCCCTGATATAACCGATTTTCGGTTGTTTCGACGGGCGGATATGCAGTTCTTCGTGTTGCCTGTCCGATACGTCGAAGTCAACGGCAGGGGCGTCCCGGGCAATCTCCCACACTTTATCCACATCGATGTGTCCATCGACAATGCGGGCCGCCTCCTCTATCGCCCGGCGGGCGCCCGGATGTTCACGCGGGGGCACGAGACCCATGTGCCTCTCTGGAAAGATTTTCTCCTGAATACGAGGGAGTGCCCCTAATACAGGCACTCCGCAGCGATCCTCTATGGCGGTGCGGATGACGGCTTCGTGACGCGGCCCTCCGATCCGATTCAGAATAACGCCCTTAATGGCGACCTTGGGGTCGAAAAGTTGACAACCGAGAATCGTGGCGGCTACGGTACGTGTGGCCATACTGCAGTCCACCACCATGATGACCGGCGCCTGAAGCAATTTGGCAAGCTCGGCCGTGCTGTAGCTTCCCTCACGATCCATGCCGTCAAACAGACCCCTGTTTCCCTCCACCAACGCGCCGTCGGCATGCTGCACGCGGGTTATAAATGAAGAGAGCATCCCTTCCCTTCCCATCAAGAAAAGGTCCAGATTATAGCAAGGATGCCCTGTGGCCATTTCAAGCCAGGCAGCATCTATATAATCTGGACCCTTCTTAAAGGGAGACAAGGCCTTACCCCTAAGCGTAAGGCATGCCCCCACCCCCACGGTCAAGAAGGTCTTCCCTGAATTTCCTCGCAGGGCAGAGAAAACTACCCTCGGGCGGTCAACCATCATTTCCGCACTCTATTCTTTGCTGTCTTCCGTTTCGTGCTGGATCCCAGCACCCTTGAGCCCGATCATTGTCGTGCTGCCGCTGGACCAATACTCCAGGAGACCCTCTGTGACCATCTCATTTACAAGCTTGCTGACTTCCCTTGGCCTTTTATCAGGGAACATATTATTGAAGTCTTTCAGATAGAACTTCGTCTTCGTTTTCTTACCCTTCAATGTATCGATGATCAGCTTCTTGTCCTCTTCGGCACCCATAAAACACCTCTTTTCTTAAAATTTAAACTGCGTGCTGGTACGCCAGGTTGTGTATGCAAAACGGTAATCGTCAATCAGGTGTTCCGTAAAGGGCAGATCCGTTTTCTCGAAAAACCTCTCCCAGCCGATTCTCGCGGCCCAGTCGCCGAGGCGTTCGTATTTCTTCGCGTCTTTCGCATAGGTGTTGAGAATTTTCTTGACCGCCTCCACCGTCTGCGGCCAGCGAGGCGCCTCATTGGGAAGGAAAGGAACCACAACCTTGGAAAACATCGGGGCGGTAATCCGGTTCGAAAGCTTGCCTCCAACCAGGATGGCCACACCGCTTCCCTCCGCATCCGCCAGCGGCATGGCGGGACACATGGTGAAACAATTGCCGCAGTACATGCATTTATCGTTGTTGACCACCACGCTCTTTTTGTCGTCCACGGTGGTCGCCTTGATGGCTCCCGTGGGGCAAGACGCGACGGCGAGAGGAATCTCGCACATATTCGACAAGTTGTCATTATCCACCATGGGCGGTTTGCGGTGAACTCCCAGAATGGCGATGTCGGAGCAGTGAACGGCGCCGCACATGTTCAGGCAGCAAGCCAGGGATATCCTGACATGAGCCGGCAGTCTCATCTTTCCGAAATCCTCGTATAATTCATCCATGACCGCCTTGACCACGCCCGACGCATCGATCGCCGCGGTATGGCAATGGAGCCACCCCTGGGTATGGACGATATTCGTCAGACCCGCCCCGGTGCCGCCTCGGGGAAACTTGAGCGATCCGCCGGCGAATTTCCTTTTTTCCAGATCCTCCATCAGCGGCTTCAATTTCGCTTCGTTATCGACCATAAACTCGATGTTGTTGCGGGTGGTCCAACGGACGTAGCCGTCGCAGTGCTTATCGGCAATATCGCATATCTCGCGAATATGGGTGACGCTCATCAAACGCGCGCCGCCCACCCGTACGGTGAACACCTTCTCACCCGACTCGGAGACATGCACCAGCACGCCCGGTTCAAGGATTTCATGGTACAACCACTTTCCGAAATTTCTCTTGATGACGGGAGGCAGAAACTCTTTGTAATCCCTGGGACCGATATCGGTGATCCTGTCCTTCATTGGATTTTTTGCATCGTAACCCATTTTTTGAACCTCCTATTTCTGGTGTCGTTTTCTGAAATCTTTGATGTCCCGCTCCCATCCTCCTGGGATGTCCGTCTCTTTCCAGAAGATGTAGGGGTTCGATCTGGGCTCCTTGATCATGCGGGGATCCGGTTTCACTTCGCAGACCTCAAGGAATTTTGCAAATCCCTTGCGCTGCATCAGTTCACCGAGCCGTTCACGGCTCCGGCCCTCTTCGGACCACCAATCCCATATCTTGCCAACCAGTTCCTTAATCTCATTGAACGGCTCTTCCATCCTCATGAACGGTATGGTCAATGTACCAAGCTGCGCGCCTTCCAGAATCGGGGCTTTGGCGCCGAACAGAATCGACGCCCCCGTCTCTTTTCCGATCCTCAGGGCCCGGGGCATCGTGTTGATGCAATGCATGCAACGGTTGCACTCCCTGTTGTTGATCCCGAGTTTATTTCCATTCCAGCCCATGCAATGGGTGGGACAGAGATCGATCACCTCTTTGACGATATCGAAGGGGCCCCAGTCCCGGCCGGCGTGTGCCCCCCCATCGGGCTTGAATTCACCGCCAACATAGGCCCGCACCGCCTCCTGATCGATACGGATGTCATCCTTCCAGGTCCCGATCACCGACATGTCCGACCTGGCGATCGAGGCAACGCATCCGTTGGGGCAGCCATCGAACTTCATCTTGAATTTATACCCGAACGAGGGTCGGTGCAATTCGTCCTGGAATTCCATCGTGAGGTTGCGGCAAGCCTCCTGGGTATCGTAGCAGGCGAACTCACAGCGAGACTTTCCGATACAGCAGTTCGGCGATCTGAGGTTGGATCCTGAACCGCCAAGATCCTGTTGCAGGTTATGGGTGAGTTCCCAGAAGATCTCTTCCAACTGCGGCGTGGTCGTGCCTAACAGGATGATATCGCCGGTCGAACCATGCATGTTGGTGAGTCCGCTGCCCCGCCTCTCCCACAACTCGCACAGTTGCCTCAGAAATTCAGTCTTGTAGAAGTAACTGGAGGGCTGATTCACGCGGAGGGTATGAAAATCCTTTACCGCCGGAAATTCTTCAGGCCGGTCGCAGTACCGGCCGATCACGCCTCCGCCATACCCGAAAACACCCGCGACGCCGCCGTGTTTCCAGTGTCCTTCCCTGTCCTTAAAAGAGAGTTCCAGAAGATCGAGCAGATCGTCACAAACCTCCTTCGGTGTCTGTAAATCAACGTCGGTCTTGTTTCTCCACTCGGCCTCCTGCTTTATATCGGAGACAAAACTCGGCCATTTTCCGTTTTCCAATTCATCAAGCATCGGAGTCTTACGCTTTGCCATCAAAAAACCTCCTCTCCCGTTAAGTATTCTGTAGGAATTTTCCCATTCGGTTCATTTCCCCCAGGTTAAAAACCTAATAAGGTCTATTTCTCGCTTCTGCTTTTCGTCACGCATGACCCACACTGTTTCGTAATACCGCTAATTCTTCCAGAAGCTCCGGATGTACCTCGTACCCATACTCCAATGCCTTTTTGCAATGCTCCATCGCCTTGGCCGGATCTCCCATCTGAAGGTAGGCGACGGCCAGGTTATTATGGGCAACCGCGAACCGCGGAGCGATTTCAATGGCTTTTTTACTGTGCGTGACGCTCTCTTCGATCTTGCCCTGCCTTAGGTAAGCGCTGCCCAGATCGCTCAAGGCCTGAACGAACATCGGATCCTTTTGAACGGCCTTTTCAAGCATTTCGACCGCCTGGTCGATCTCGCCCATCTGCAGATAGGCAAAGCCGATATTCCCGTAAGGAACCGCGTAATCTGCCCGGAAGGCGATTACCCTTCTGCAGAGTTCAATCCCCTTTTCCATTTCTCCTTTCTGGAAGCAGATCCCGCTTAGGTTGATATACGCCTCTGCCAGTTCGGGACTCTCCGCGATCGCCGCCAAAAACTCCGCAGCGGCATCGTCCCATTGTTGCAGCTTGATCAGCGCGATCCCCAAATTGTAATGGGTCATCGCGCAACCGGGGTTCTCCGTCAATCTTTTCCGGAACTCCGTCACAACCTGTTCCGTAGAAATCGTTTCCGTCATCACTCGCCTTTTTTCAAAAAAACACGGTACCAGCAGGAAAAATCGTAACTCCCTCTCCATCGGTCGTCGCCGCCGGTGATCCCCATACAGGTCTCCCAAGCCCCTTGGCCATAAGCGTTGCCGTACCCTTCTTGAGGGCACTCCCGTAAAAAACTTCTCATCAGGGACAATGCCGTTTCCCGGCGCTGGTCCATCCGGAGGTCTATCGGATCCTTCGGCGGAAGAAAAGGGTCCCACTGTTCGTATCCCTTGACAAGAACCCTTTTCCGGCTCCTTTCCGACATGGCATCGAAAATGGCCTTTTTTTTCTGTTCCTCGGGGGTAAGCCCAGCCACGAGATGTTCGCCTCCCGTCATCAAAAGGTCTTTTGCAGAAGCTCCTTGCCGGCAAAGGGGTTGTACAGTTTCAAGATGGCGCCTTTCATCACATCCATGCTCTTCATCGACACGATCATATTCATCAAAAGGTTCTCCGCCTGTTCCGGGAGCACGTAGGCATTGGAAGAATCGAAGGTCAAATCCGGAAAACTCTTCGCAAGCTTCTTCTGCTCCTTGCCTGTCACTCCTACCCTGACGGCCTTTTTGCCATTGATTTCCTGAATTTCACCGGAGAGTCCGACACCTTCAAGCTTTTTGATCTTTTCATCATCGAGAAAAAGATTGATATAATAATCTGCCATTCGCCTACCTCCTGTCTATAAAATTTTCATTCAACAAAATGCCGCCCTCTTTTCACATCCGGGATATACCCTCTTTACGATGGCCGGCTAACATTCGTTTCTTGCCGTCCGGCAGGGGTGTCTTCCTGTTTGCCATGCACCTTGCTTCCTTGTTGGATGAAGTCAAACGCGCAGACATGTATAGTAGAGGAATTGCCTGATTGCAATAAATAAATAAAAAAATGTACAGCAGCGGCGGAAATTTCTACCCAGGACATGGTTTGTTATATATTCCAAAGCCTTATCAGATTCCAAGGATTTTATGACAGGTTTTGCACGGCTCTGGAGGTTCAGAAAAAGCATTGTCCTCGGGGTTTTTCAACCTCGGACTGTCCCATAGCGAAAAATACGTTTCCTTGTACTCCTTTTCCCTTTTAATGAACCGGTTTCTAAACTCTCTATAATTACTGCTGTTCCATATCGCAGAGAAAGGCTCTTTGAAGATGTTCCCGAAGCTGACCTTGTCCGTCCTGTATTCCTTCTCGCAGAAGATGCGTCTGAAAGGTGACGGAAGGGGAGGGTAGAGATAGACGCAGGGGGAGACCTCTCCTTCTGCGGATATGTAAAGGTTGCGGAGCGGATTCTCCGCACAGACGGGCACGCTGGAAGCGGAGAGCCCCGGTTTCTTGAGCCTGATGTTTAATTTTCGCGCGTTGACTTCCGCCTGCTTGACGATCTCTTCGTATGGGCTCTTGACATTCTCCCAGACAAAGACCCGCTGTGTTTCCTGCCAGAGATTGATTGTATGACAGATGTTCGTGATCACGACCTCCTCAATTCCGGCCTCTTTTGCAAACGACGGGGCCGAGGAAACCTCATGGACATTGTCTTTGACCATCAGAAAGATGAGGTGCATTTTGGGTCTCAGGAGCCCCCGGCGTTTTTGCTCGTCCTGAAATAGACGAATGGCGTCAAGAACCTCTGGAAGGTGGGAGTTGATCCGAATGGCATCGTGTGTTTCCTGGGTTGTTCCCGCGATCGAGAAACCCACAAAATCAATGCCTGCTTCGATGAGTTCAGAAACGCGATTCTTTGTTAATCCCATCCCGCTCGTGACGAAACCTACCTGGGCCCCCTCCTTCTTGACCAGCCTGATGCATTCGGAAAGATCCTTATGGAGCAGGGATTCTCCCCACCCTTCGAGCACAACGGTTTCAACATCCTTCAGGCAGGGAAGAATCTTCTTGAAATCCTCGATGGGCATATCCTGGAATTGCCACTCCGTACTTTCCGAGCGGATGCACATCTTGCACAAAAGAGGGCATCGTGTGGTCAATTCAATCTGCCAGGCTGAAAAGGGTTTGGTTATTCTTTTTTGCAGAAACCTGCCGAACATTTTTTCGATCATGACTGGATCGCCTCATCGTCTCTGGAGGAGCATCTCCAGGAGCCCTTTTCGTGGCGGAAGGTACAGGCAAAAAGCATGGGGGAGAAAGGGGACGCCCCCCCACTTCTCTTTAAAGAAGGCGACCCCCGGATTGATGCCCAGCCCCAGGTTGATATATTTTTTCCCCTCCGCGATCGCCTGCTGCATTACAGCGGAAAGCAGAAGATCCGAAGCCCCCGGGATATAACGAGATTCAGATCTGAAGTTAAACATGTACAAGGCATAGTCCCTCGGCTTGAATTCGGCGACGTCGAAGGCAACGAGATTCCCGTCGCCGGCTCTTGCCTCGAAGATCGATGCCGTCTTTGATGAGGAGACATAGGTATCGATTCTCTGAAAGATGAACCGGGTTGCCTCATCCGCCGAATGGCTCTTCAGAAATTCCTCAACGATCTTCTTGTGTTCCTGATCAAAATGCGAGTTCTTTCCCACAGAGAGCTCTCTTCCCGCCCGCCTTAACATATTTCTCAATTTTTGAGAAATGGAAATGGTTGACAGGTCCAGGCGATAGTAATGGTCGGTGGGGGAATGAAGGCCATTTTGGAGGGAAGGGGGAATTACAGGTGCGATCAGGGAGACACTTTCCGGTTTGAGACGTTTTACCGCATCCTCAAGGGCCCTTACCAGGCGTTTCTCTTCAAAGGGTTCATTCAAGGGATATCCGACGAGGATGAGATGGCCCTTCTTTGCATAGACGAGAAAGTCACCGAAGAGATGCGGTTCCGTCTGTGAAATCGGGGTGACGTATTCGGGAATGTGTTCCGGAACATATGCGTGATGCTCAATGTAGTTCTCTTGCGCAGTGGTGATCATGGCTCTTCCTGGATGACCCGGTATCCCTCATCGAGAAACATTTTCCGGATCCCCGGGATATGACCGACTCCGACAAAGGCGGTTGTTTGCCTTTTTTCGAAGGAGGACTTTATCCCCCTGAAGAATATGGGATCGCGCTTCCCGATAATGGATTCGCAACGGGTCGGGAATTCTCCGGTAACGGAAAGGTAGTTCGGCACATCCCCCTCGAGGAAAACCTTTGTGAATCGTTTCTTGTGGGCGCTCCAATGCTGAAATTGATTGAAATATTTTACAATTCTGTCAAAAGGAATACCGTCCAGCGCTTCGAGCTGATCCTCGATGGTTTCCAGGTATTCGATTTCTTTCCCAAGTTTTTGGGCGATAAGGAAGGCTTCCACGTCCATGGAATATTTCCAGTTCAAAAAGGCGGACCATGTTGTGAAAAAGGCCATCCAGGGGCGGACACCCCGCACGTGTTCTTCAAGAAAGCCGGAAGTCTTCACATTGATGAGATCCAGAAAGGAATCCGCCATCGTGGCCCGTCCCGATCGGTCGGCCAGTTGCCGGTTGATCTCCCGGATGACGGCGGGGTCAAGGAGATCGTAGACGGAGGGGGTGTTCTCTCCACGGGAGCCGTATCGGGCAACCCCGGCCATGCTCTCCTGATCGAGGGGCCCTTCGAAGAGGACGGTCTCGGATCCCTGGACAAGCCTGGTCAGTGCTTTCCGGAAGCTGACAGGGGAAAAATGGGCCGTCCCCACAAGGAAAGAGACCCTGCCGTTTTTTTCCACCCTCCAAACGGTCCGCAATCGTTT
>Ga0315286_10007887_pt1 | contig 10448 bp, 8 predicted proteins | sample YL17G10_0_MG_FD_205038 | JGI IMG/M metagenome (GOLD analysis project Ga0315286, IMG submission 205038) | Sediment microbial communities from Yellowstone Lake, YNP, Wyoming, USA - YL17G10_0 | ecosystem: Environmental > Aquatic > Freshwater > Lake > Sediment | place: USA: Wyoming | collected...
CAAATGATAACAACGCCAGTATGAAATTCCATCGCCTAAGCATGCAGATTCCTCCTTACGATATGGTTTCGAATTCAGCCGGGTGATCCGCCCGGATGAGAGGCATCATACTCCGGGCCGGAGGGAGGAATCCAGGAGGTCTGAGCCGTAAAATCGCGATTTGTCCCCCGAAGGGGACGGCAAAGCTGCTGATACTCTCTGTTTTTAAAAAAAGCAATCGGACGCGGATTCACGCAGATTCACGCCGATCAACGAATGCATAGGGATGGGACGAACTTTTGCGCCCACCGCATGGGCCAGCGCTGCGCCGGATTTCAGACGGTTGGAGCAGCACGCCGGCTATCGGAGTTCCAGGCGCCCGTCGAGAAATCGGTAGTTCAATTGGAATCTGGCGGCAAGGTCCAGATTGTGAGTGACGACAATAAGGATTGTTTTCTGGCTTGAGTGCAACTCCAGAAGCAGCCGGGCCACGGAATCCGTAGCCTCGTGATCTAGGTTCCCGGTCGGCTCGTCACAGAGGATCAGTTGCGGTTTCCGAACCAGGGCGCGCGCCAGCGCGACGCGCTGCTTTTCTCCGCCGGACAGTTCATGCGGCCGGTGATGGATTCTCGGGCCCAGGCCGACGCGATCGAGCAGATCGAGAGCCCGCTGGCGCACACCGGCGGCATCATCGGCTGCAACCAGGGTCGGGATGAGGACGTTCTCGAGCACGCTGCACTGGGGCAGCAGATGATGATCCTGGAACACGAAGCCGATGCGCTCATTGCGAAATGCAGACAGGGCTTTATCGTTCAGTTCGAAGGGATTGATTCCGCCCAGCAGGATCGAGCCTGAAGTCGGAGATTCGAGCGCCCCGAGGATGTAGAGAAGCGTGCTTTTGCCGCTCCCCGAGGGTCCCACAATCGACAGGGAGTCACCTGCGTTCAGGGAGAGATCGATTTCCGAGAGTATGCGGAGCTGTCCTGCCGGCGTGGGATATTCCTTTGTGAGGTTTTGTACTTCGAGCACCTTCCCTCCGTCCTCGAGTGTAGTGCGTCTCAAATTCCTTATCGCAGGGCAGCCTGATGTTTTCACGCCGAGATCAATGCACCAAGCCCGTAGGGGCACGGCGCGCCGTGCCCCTACCGCCCCCGGGCCTGATTTTCACCAATTCAGCTCAGGTTTTGGCAGGCAGACACCCTCTTCACATGTAAGCATCTGGATGACGCACTACACTAGTTCTTTCCATCAATTTTGAGCAGTGACCGGTAGACATCCAGCGCCATTTCCGACATTCGAGATGAGCCATAAAACCTCCGGACGCCTTCGTATCCCCGGGCCCCCAACCCCCTTCTCTTCTCCGGATCCCGCCAGAGATCCAATATGCCCTGCGCCAACGCATCCGGATTACCGGCTTCCACCAGCACGCCACCGCCGGTGGCTTCCACGATCTCTGCGAAGGCGCCGCAGCGCGGCTGTACTACGGGAATCCCGCTTGCCATGGCCTCCAGCAGGAATAATCCTTTGGGATCCTCGTAGTGACCGGGCACGGAAAAAACGCTCAGCTTCTGGAGATAGGCAAGCTTGCCCCCTCTGTCCAACTCGCCATGATAGTTGAAGTCAGCGGACAATCCCCAGGTCTCGAGGTTCTTCCGAATTTCAGCAAGATAGTTTCTGTGATCCCTTCCCAGGTACCCTGCGGCAAATAAGCGGCTCGGCGGGAGCCCGGCGCGGGATTTCAGGCGGCGATAAGCATCACAGAGAACGTGCAGCCCTTTTTCCGGGGCGATGCGCGCCAGGTAGCCGATCGTGAATATTCCCGGATCCCCGCCGTTGCTTTTTGCGTAGCCGTCAAAGTTGATGCCCAGGGGCACCACTCGAATCCGGCTGTTATCCACTTTCAGATAGTCGGCCATTGTGCGGGCGCCGAAATTGCTTACCGCCGTGAAGGCATCTACATGTTCCGTGTGTTCACGGATCAGGCGAAGCGACTCGCTCCGGTAAGGTTCACCCAACCCGTCGAGGAATAGCTCCTCACCCTGCAGGGTGCAGCAGATCGGAACCTTCATTTCGGCTTTGATTGCGGGCGCCAGCCCAATGAGCAGCGAGTTGGGGATGCTGATGATATCGGGGGCGGCGGCGGCGAGAAATCGGACGAGCTTCCGGATCTCCTTGCGCTGGAAACCGTCCCTGCCGCGCAGCATCGACACCGTCAGCCTGCCCAGCCGCGCAGGATCGACACTGATGCCCCATCGCGTTGTGAGCCGCAGCAGAGGGGCGAAATCCAGGATCCGGTCCAGGCCCCACGGGATTCTGCGGAACAACTCGAAATTCTGCTGGAGGTAAACATTGATGCCTCCCAAAAACACCCGGCCGAGACTGACGTTCCTTTCGTCGGTGCGCGTCGGAGTGTACGTCGGGATCAGCAGGACGTCGTGCCCCGCATCCATCAGCGCTGCGGCCAGCGTATTGTCGCGCAGACAGCTCCCGCAATACATGCCCCCTGCTCCTGCGGTGATGTATGCGATTCTCATTGGCCTCATCCGACTGGCGGTTCGATTATTTCCCGGCGGCAAAGCAATAGAGAACTCCGTCCTGGGACCCGATGACCAGCGCTCCCTGAGCGGCGGCCGGCGACGCGGACAGCGGCGCACCCGCGGTAAAATCCCACATCTTTTTGCCCGTGGACAGATCGAGCTCGTAGAGAGTTCCGTCGCTCGATCCTACCAACGCCCGATTCCCGGCTATCAGCGGCGACGACTCCACCCGGGCGCGCGTCAGGAAGGTCCAGACCGCCTTGCCAGTGGATCTCTCCAGACAATGCACCATCTTGTCCCGACCGCCCACGACGACTCGATCTGCCGTTACACCCGCCGATGAGTAAAAGGGGAAGTTGCGGGCCGGATGTTTATAAATCCAGCGCGTGGCGCGCTTCTTGAGATCGATGCAGAGCACCTCGTTACCGAAGGTTCCGACATACGCCTGGTCGTCCCGCACGGCAGCCGATGCCCCGGCGTACGCGCCCAGAGGCAAGGCATAGAGCTGCTTCCCGGTCGCCGCATCCAGAGCACGGAAGTTTTCGTCACATCCGGAGATATACACGATTCCTTTGTCGATCGACGGGGTGCAGTGCACGGGACCTTCCGTCGCGTATTTCCAGATCTGTGCGCCCGTCTCCGCGGCCAGACAGTACAGGTTCTGATCGTAGGACCCAAAATAGACCCGGTTGCCCGCACAATTGGGCGACGATTTGATCTCATCTCCAGCCTTGAAGGTCCAACGGGCCTTGCCGGTTGAGACGTTCACTGCATGAAAGACTCCGCTGAGGTCGCCGACATAGACCGCGCCGTCGCTGACGCAGGGGGAGGATTCCCCGACCGGGCCGGCGGTCCGGTACTGCCAGCGCAGTTTGCCCGTGACGAGATCGATGGCGTAAAGCGAGCCATCCATCGACCCTACAAAAACCGTTCCGTCTGCAATTGCCGCGGAAGATTCGATGGAATCCTTCGCCGAGAAGCTCCAGCGCAGTTTGAGAGGCGCTTCCGGCCGGGCTGCGACGACACCCCAAAGGCCCGGCGAACCCCGGAACATGCGCCACGCATCCGGCAAGTCAGACGCGGGCTGCCCCGCCGGCAGCATTCCGCAAAGTAGCAAAACAAAACCTGTGTAGCGCAGTCGTCCGATGCAATTCATTGTTGCACCACCCCAATTTCATAAATGCGGCAACGTTTTTTGGAGTGCGGCGGCATGACGCCGCTTTTTTATTGCGGAATTCGGATTGCGGATTGCGGATTGAAATCCTCCGCTGACTGTGGGTGCTTTACCCCGTGGGATTTCTGGTAAGGCGGCCATCCGCACCATTTCTATATTCCAAATCCGCAATCCGAATTCCGCAATCCGCAATCGGAAAGCGGCGTCATGCCGCCACACTCCAAAAGAATCGTCAGTCGTCAGGCGCAAACCGACAATCCCGCTCGTCTACTTTCCTGATCCGCCGGATGCGTCGGCTATCGCGTAGAGCTCCGTGCGGGTCATAATAAACAGCGCCCCATTTGCGGCCACCGGAGTGCTGTAGACCGAATTTCCCATGTTCATTTCCGCGATCTTTTTCTGAACCTTTCCTGCCTGGAGCACGACGACATCACCGTCCTCGTCGCCGAGATAGACTTTATCTTCGGCCACAAGACACGATCCCCAGACTGCGGCAAGCATGTCAAAAGTCCAGAATGGTTTCCCGGACTTGACATCCAGACAGTGGAGAAAGCCGCTGAAATCGGAGATGTAGATCAATCCATCTGCGATCGCTGCGGTGGAGATGGAGCGGCGGATTTTATCGTAGTGCCAGACGCGGCCCGTATCCGTAATGTCCCCTGTTTTCACAGGGTCGATACAGTACATATGGCCCGCGGCAAGGAAGACCTTTCCGTCGAAGAAAACGGGGGTGGCGATCCCGTCGTTGCGCGTTTTCGGCCAGACCGCATTCTTCGGATTCAGGTCGAATCTCCAGAGTTTTTCGCCGGTGCGCGCGTTTAAACCATAGAGCCACCCGTCACCGCCGGGGAAAAAGGCCTGCATCAGCCCGTTCACCTCGCCCAGGGAGGGCGAGGACCATTGGCCGTGCAGGATCCGGTCGCCCGGCGAATTATCCTGCCAGACCACTTTGCCGGTGTTCTTGTTGACGGCGATAAAGCTGGGGGCGTTTGGGGCGGGGACCTTTTCGTGGCTCTCGTCGTGGCCGTTGGAGGTCTCGAGGAATATCAGATCTTCCCAGACGATCGGAGACGAGTTCGCCATATTGTGCTGGAGCACCCCCAGCTCTTTCATCATGTCCAGTCTCCAGACGATGTCGGCGTCGGTAGGGCCCTTGTGGGCTTCGTCCTGGTAGGGGCCGTCGTTCTTTCCATCGGCAAATCCTTCCGTATCCAGGCAAACCAGCTCGCCCCGGTTGGTGACGTAGTAGAGTCTTTTGCCTTCCACGGCCGGGGAGGAACAGACTCCCTGTTCGGGCCAGTCATTCCCTTTCCCCGACTCGAGTTTTTCGCTCACCGACTGCCAGAGAAACTTGCCGTCCGATTCCCGGAAGCACAGGAGAATGCCCTTGTCGCCCTGGATTTCCGGGTTTTTGGGATTGGCGTTGTTAGTCCCCACGAACACATGGCCGTCGGCAACGACCGGATTGCCGTAGGACGTCAATCCGAGATCGGCCTTCCATTTGATATTTTTCTTTGTCTTGATGTCCCAGGAAGACGGGAGGTTTTTTACGGCGGAGACCATGTTCCGCTGCGCCGTCCCTCCCCACATGGGCCAGTCCTGGCATCCTGCGGGCAGGACTTGAAAGAGGAGCAGAAGGATGCCTGCCGAACACCACCCGGCTCCGCATTGCATTTTCGAGTTTGAATTCATTTCTGTTCCTGACAGATGATAAAACACGCGCCGGAAATCCCGTCCGAGAATTCAATGCCTGATCTGGAAGGAACCGGGATTTTTATACAGAGCATCAATAATAATGCCGCAAGAGAAGGATGATTTCGGGCGTGCGACTGATTTTAGGTGTGCCTTGAAACAACGGTATTGAGGCCCGAAGGGCCGGCAATGAATAGGCCCGGCCGTGAGGCCGGGATTCGATTCCGGATGAAAAATCGAGCGCCGAAGGCGCGGCACCTGAAATCTCAATAGTGCCGCGCCTTCGGCGCTCCATCTCTCTGCAATCCCTATCCCGGCCTTACGGCCGGGCCTACGAACTGCCGGCCCTTCGGGCCTGAATGACAATAAAATCATGCTGCCGGAAACCATGAGCCGCTTCCATATTCTTATGTGTGCTTCACGGAACTCAGATAACCTGCGACGTCCGAGCATGCGGCAGAATTTATGTCGCTCTGTATAGTTCTCGAAATTCGTGTCCGCTTTTAAGTCATTTCGCCTTGATATCATAGCAGGCAAGCATGCCCTGGTTTCGAATGTAGAGCCTGCCGCCGCAAACGACGGGATGCGCCCAGCTGGGCTGCCCCTGATCCGCAATTTGAAATCGGCCTCCTTCCACATACCGGTATTGAGCTGCTATCGCCAATCCGACCGTGTTGCCTTCTCCCAGCAGGTAGAGATTGCCGTCGGCAAAGGTAAGACAGCCTTTGCCTACGCTCCGGTCCTTCCACATCACCTTGCCGGTCTCGAATTCCATGCAGGTCAGAATTGCGTTTGAGAAGCCGAACAGGTAACCGTTCACGAGGACAACGCCACCGTGGTGATTCATCATCTCTTTGCTGAAGTAGACCTCTTCCGCGTTTACCAATCCGTTCTCTACCTTCAGGCGCAGCAGAGCGCAGCCGGTGTTGTAGGCCGAAGTGTAAAAAACCTTATCCTTGAAAAAGACCGGCGTGGTCACGTTGGCTGTGCGATTTGCGACCTTGTCGTAGCGCCACATGAGTTTGCCGTCGCTCGCCCTTACGCCGACTCCTGCTTTGGATGTCAGGGTCATGATCGTGCGAACGCCCTGAACATCGGCGACGATGCAGGAGGAATATCCGGCCTGGCCACTCAGTTCGGCCGTGGTCCAGACCGTTTTCCCGGTTAATTTGTCCAGCGCGACCATCCCTGCCTTGCTGCCGCCCGGTGTGACGATCAGGTTGTTGCCGTCGATGAGTGGAGATTCGCTGATCAGCCAGTTGGGATTGGAACCGCTGAAGTCCTTGAGGATGTTGCGCGCCCACACCGCGGAGCCGTCCCGCGTGCGAAGGCAGGCAAGCTCTCCATCTTCGGTCAAAACATAAACCCGCTCGCCATCGACGGTTGGGGTCCCCCGCGGTCCGCCCCCCTTGTCCTGATCCAGCGTCCGGCCCAGGGTCTTTGCCCAGACGGTTTTGCCGTCATTGCGGTTCAGGCAGAACAGAGCGCTGCCGTCGGCCTGTGTTCCCTGCACGAAAATCCGATCGCCTTGAATTGCGGCGGATCCATAGCCCCTCCCGAGGCCTGAGATTGACCATGCCAGCGGAGGGCCCGATTGCGGCCACCGCTTCAGCAGCCCGGTTTCCGTGGATAGGTTCGTCCGGTCCGGTCCATGCCACTGAGGCCAGTCTTTGTCAGCGGCGACCGCCGCGATGATGAAGCCCACCAGGGAAGCAAACAGAAGCTTGAATGAACGCATATTCCTCCGTTCGAAGAATCATTTTTATACACAACTTGTGGAAAAGGCCGTTATCCGGGCGCGGGCAACCCTCCGCGGATCCGAATGGCTTCCGATGCTATGTCAACAGGCAGAATACGTCAACCCTTCGCGTCAGCGCGCAGCGGGTCGGGGGCGGATTTTCTCCCAGGGCTGAACTCCGGTTCTTTCAGCCCACGCATTCCACATGCCGGCGAGTTCCGCAAGTTTTGCAGGATTCCCCTTCGCCAGGTTATTCATCTCGGTGCGATCGGCCTCCATGTCGTATAACTCCCACCGATTGCCTGTCTCCTTGCGGGAAACAAGCTTCCATCGACTTTGGCGCACCGCCCGGTTTCCTTCATGCTCCCAGTAAATCGCAGGGTGAGGCTGGCGCTGTTTGCCCTGCAAAATGGGGAGCAGGCTCTTTCCCTCGAGAGGGTTTATTTTGTGCCCGTTGAATGTCGCAGGGTATCGGGCCCCGGCAACATCGGCACAGGTGGCCATCAGGTCGATCAAATGCCCTGACTGATGGGTGATCGAACCGGGCTGCTTGATTCTGCCCGGCCAGGAAAATGATCAAGGTATTCTGGAGAGTTCCGGCTTTTTCGAGCCTTGTGAGCAAACGGCCGATGTTCTGGTCCATGCGGTCGATTTGGGCCGCATAAACGGACATTTTCAGATCCAGATGCATCACAGGAGGCGGCGTGGAGACTCTATTCCAGGATTTGAAGCTGTCGCTGCGCATGTTCAGTCACAGTCGCGCATTCACAATCGCCGCTGTAGCGGCGCTCGCGCTCGGGATAGGGGCGAACACGGCGATCTTTTCGGTGGTCAACGCCATCCTAAGGATGCGCTGGTCTTCGCGGGCATCCCGGTTCTGCTGGCCATCGTCGCGCTTGTGGCCCTCTGGCTCCCGGGGCGCCGCGCCAGCCGCGTCGACCCCATGGTTGCGTTGCGCTATGAATAGGTCCTGGCAATCCATCGATTGCTGGCTCGGCAGCACGAACCTGTGCTTCGATTGCGGATTGCGGATTGCGGATTGCGGATTGCGGATTGCGGATTGCGGATTAAAATCTTCCGCTGACATTGGGTGCTCTTCCCAGTGGAATTCCTGGTAAGGCACCGGTCCATACTATTTCCTATCGCAGCCATCGGCCACAACCAAGGATGGACGACTCAAGGCGAAGCCTCGAAAGGGGCGTCACTCCTCGGCACTCCAAAAAAGAGGCCGTCGGGGGGAAGTCACAGGTTTTCGATCTTTACGGGCGCGATCGGATCGTTCAGCGCGATGCCGAAGATGCGTGCAAAGAAATACAGCTCTCCCTCCAGCGCTCTACGGATGTTCCCGGCTTGTCGAAAACCATGCTGCTCGCCTTCGAAGGGGACATAAGCTACCGGCACTCCGCGTCGCTTCAACGCATCGAACATCAGCTCGGCCTGGTTCGGCGGAACCACCTTGTCTTCCAGACCCTGGAAAAAGATGACCGGGCGTTCCAGTCCGTCCAGGTGGTGGATGGGCGAGCGCTCGATGTAGAGTTCTCGACGCTCCGGATAAGGGCCGATCAGAGTGTCGAGGTAGCGCGCTTCGAATTTGTGTGTGTCCCGGGCAAGGATTTCGCAGTCGCTGACTCCGTAATGGCTTGCCCCTGCCGCGAACACTTTGCGGAATACGAGACATGCGAGGGTCGTGAAGCCTCCTGCGCTCCCCCCGCGGATGGCCAGCCGCTTGTCATCGACTCTTCCCCGTGCCGCGAGAAAAGCGGCGCCGGCGCAGCAGTCCTCTACATCCGTGAGGCCCCACCGGCCATAGAGGCGCTCCCGATAGGCGCGTCCGAAGCCTGTGCTGCCTCCATAATTCACATCGAGGACCGCGATGCCGCGGCTGGTGTAATACTGAATCCCGAGACGGAGCGTGGTTGAGGCCGCGGAAGTCGGCCCGCCGTGAATCATGACCACCAGCGGCGGCTTTTCACCCGCCGGAGCGGCCGCCTCAGGGTGCACGGGAGGATAGAACAGGCCGTGGGCGGTAAATCCCTCCCCCGTGGGGAATTCAATCGCCTCCGGGGCTGAGATAAACGCGGGATCAAGCTCCTGGCAAACGGAAGTACGCAGAACTTCGAGGCGATGATTGGAGAGATCAAGGCGCACGACCGACCAGGGCAGCGAGGGTGCGCCTGCCAGGAAAACAGCGTGGCGGCCGTCGCACTGAATCGAGGCGTATTCGGTATAGGGAAGCGGCAAGGCCGAAAGATTCGCTGCATCGATATCTGCCTCGGCGAGCGTCCACATTCCCCCCCGGGTGAAGGCGCAGAGGATGCGCCGGCGCGATAGGAATGCATAGTGCTTCATTCCGAAAAGCCAGGGCGGAGTCGCGAATTCCGCCGCCTGCGGAACGACCGTCTGAATCATCCCGTTGCGGTAGGAGTAGAGATTCCACCAGTCCGTGCGATCGGAAATGAAATAAGGCGTACCATCGCCGGACCACAGAGGCTCGAGCGCGGATTCCCCGCAGCCTCCGGCAATGCGTTTCATCGGACCAGGGCTGCCATTCCCCTTCACCGGCGCCAGCCAGAGTTCAGCCGCATCCCAGGGCATATGAGGGTGATCCCACGCCAGGTACGCGAGCAATGCGCCATCAGGGCTGGGGCGCGGCGCGGCATAAAAATCACGGCCGGAGGCCAGCACCTCTAAGGAGCCGCCGGGGTCGGGATAGATGGCAACGATGCTATTGATCGGCTCGCGGCCGCTGGAATGATCCTCGCGAACACAGACGATGCGCCGCCGATGCGCATCCCACGTCAGATCGGCATATCGAAATGCGCCCTCGGGAGTAATTGCCTCGGGCAGGGAACCTTCGTAAACGCGGTAGAGCCGATGGTCGGCAAAGTTGGAGAAGTAGAGCACGCCGCCCGTGACGCAGTACGATCCTCCGCCATATTCATGCACCGAGGTCCTCGCGTTGAATCCCGGCGGGAGACAATCCTCGAGACTGCCAGCCGCGCGACGACGGACAACCACGGAGCGCCCGCCCTCGGTCGGTCTCATTTCCAGCCAATAGATGTCCTCTCCGTCGAGGCAGATCTCGCTCAGACCTGTCGATCCGGATGCAATCATCTCAGCTGTGATGGGCGATTTCCATGACCCGTAGGGCAGAGCTTCCTTAGCCCTCATATAACCTCCAAACGGGGTCTGACCCTGACAATTTAATTTTGGCCATGAAATAAGGGGGGCCGACCATTCAAATGTATAATATGAAAAAATGGGGGTTGATCCCAAAAATTTAAAATCCTGAAAATTTAGTTTTACGAAAGGCGAGGAATAATGAGGC
>Ga0315286_10007890_pt1 | contig 10446 bp, 14 predicted proteins | sample YL17G10_0_MG_FD_205038 | JGI IMG/M metagenome (GOLD analysis project Ga0315286, IMG submission 205038) | Sediment microbial communities from Yellowstone Lake, YNP, Wyoming, USA - YL17G10_0 | ecosystem: Environmental > Aquatic > Freshwater > Lake > Sediment | place: USA: Wyoming | collected...
AGAGCCATTATTGCGCCAGGTGCCCTTTGGAACGCCTGAATACATCGAAGCCAAGCGCCTGCTTTCATTTTTGGAATGGTTCCAGCCGGTGGAAACCGACCTGATCCCCGACAATTCACTACTGCGAGAGTTTATCGGAGGTTCCATTCTCAAAGATTTCAAGATATGGAAAGCATAGAATGGGTTTTTTAGAAATACTATTTATTGCCTTAAGCATGGCAATGGATGCTTTTGCTGTTTGCCTCGGTGTAGGCGCCAATCGTCAAAGTGAAGGAGCACGAACCACTTTTAGGCTTTCTTTCCATTTTGGATTATTCCAATTCCTGTTGCCGGTGATCGGTTGGTTTGCTGGAATGACCGTGGCAGGTTACATCAAGGTATTTGACCACTGGGTGGCTTTTGTACTGCTGGCATTTGTTGGTGGGCGTATGATCCGCACAGGATTTGGTACAGAGGAAGAGATATCCAAAAATGACCCTTCGCGCGGCTGGAACATGGTGTTGCTCTCTGTGGCTGTAAGCATCGATGCCCTCGCCATCGGTTTAAGCCTGGCGATGGTCAATGTAAATATCTGGTATCCAGCAGTAGTGATCGGTATTGTCACCGGGCTGGTCTCCCTGTTGGGTCTGCGTATTGGAAATGGACTGGGTAGAAAATTTGGGAAGCGGATGGAAGTGATCGGGGGAATTGTGCTGATACTGATCGGGTTACGCATCCTATTTTCACATTTATTTTTAATCTAATAATATTTGATCAAAATTAAAAACATAGTCTTCCATTTCCCATCGAAAGGAGGTTGGAAGACTATTTGAAAAATCCACAGATAATTAGTTGGCTGGTTCCACTACCACAACTTCTTCGAACTCATCATCTTCGGTGTTACCATAGAACAGATCCTGCAGGAGTTTCAGACCATGAGAAACGCCACGCAGCACCAGGAAGGAGACTATCCCTGTAAAGGAGTCGTTAAAATACTGTGAAAAGATGCGGATCTTATCAGATACGAGTGCATATTGCGATGAAAATCCAGCCCAATTGATGACGATGTAATAGGTCTGGCTTACAAAGGCGATAATTGATAATCCGAGTACGATCCAGGCGACAATAGTTGTCCACAGGGCAATACGAGAAACCGCATTGGGGTTGTGGAAGAGCAGGGTTCCACTTTCTTCATTTTCCATTTTGTTCTCTCCTTAATGAAATTAGTATTTCTATGATCTACCCTCTTTGGGAGAATCATGCATAACATTCAGATTATATGCGATAAATACAATTCCGGGCGAAAGATTCTCATAGAATTTTCATAAAACTAATTATTTGTTCAACCAAAGAACCAGAGGAAACCCGACCCCAAACCCAACAATGCCCCCACCAAGGCACAGCCAACATTAACGAGATCATTATTCAACCATGACAGACCGCGCAGGCGGATGGTGGTTGCTCCGCAGGTGTGCAATGGGTGGCGCTCGGTTTCCTTGTGGCATTGGGGGCAGGTGTAGATTGCCTGGAAAGTAGCTCCAAGAAAGGAATCAAACATGGCTCCCAACAAGCCAGCCAGAGTAGTAAAGATGAAGATCAACACAAATCCAGAAGCGGGATGGACAACTTGGGCGCAGAAGGCTACCAGACCTGCACCACCGAGTGCTGCCAGACTACCTCCCATCGAGATGCCTCCAGAAGTACCTTTCTCCACCGGTTGACCTGTAGTAATCATGCGAGGTGGGGTAGGGTTGAGTACCCCCAATTCCGTCGCCCAAGTATCTGCGTTCACTGCTGCCAATGAAGCTGAAAATGCCAGCCAAGGCCAGGATGCGGAAGGCAGGAAGAAATGTAAGGCTGCAAACAGGGCAGCGATGCCCCCGTTTGCCAGGACCTGGCCGGCATCGCGCTGACCACCTTTGTCAAATTTCTCGTTCAAAGAGGATTTGCGCTTACCAAACAGGCGAGTCAGTAAACTGGAGGAGATGAAAAAAGTCAACAGGATAGCTGCCCATTCCCAACCACCCATCCCAAATATCACAGTACCGATCAAAGCGGCGGACAGCGCACCGCTAATACTGAGACTATGCACGCGGTAAGCCAACATAGCCACCACGACAGCCAGCAGGAAACCAAAAAGTAATTGGAGGAATTGGGTTGTTTCGATCATTTAATAATAGGTATTATCCTGAATTATGATGGGAATAACAAATCCAAATTGCCACGGAAATAGTCTTAAAAAGCTTAAATCGGAGTAGAGAGAATGAACAAGACTGCCAACAGGAAGAGCAAGCCGGACAAGGCGCTGAAACCCCAGGTGAAATAAGACAGAAAACGCTGGGTCGGACGACGGAAAAAATACAACCCTGCCACCCAGGAGAGGATGTAGAAAAGGATGCTGATTATGGGTAGCAATAACAACTGTACACCCGGGACGATATTTTTGGGGATACCAGAGGTAAGAAAGCCAAGGGGAATGAATTTCTGTGTGGGGATCAGCAGGCTAACCCAGACGAGTAAGCCAATGTTCATAAACAGTCCCGCCAGCCACAAGAAGCGCACGAGCCGATTTTGCCAGGCCTGGATCACAACAAAAGATGGATAGACGGACTGCGGGGTGACAGCTGCAAGGCTGCCCATCTCCACGGTTCGCTGGAAATCCTGCATAAAAGCAACCGGATCTGCGGGTGAAATGGCAAACACACGATGGGAAGTGGCGACCAACAGCAGGTTGGCTTTGCTACCAGCAAGGAATTCGACCGATACCAAGTCTGGGTGGCGCATGGTGCCCAAGAGTGCGCCGGGCATGGAAAAAAGCGGCAGGCGCAGGGGGTGGATAAGGTCGGAGGCTGGACGCACCCATTCCACATCTGAGACAGCGATCTTTTCCAGGCGCAATCCCCAACGGATGGTGAGGGTTTCCCGGTCAAGCGTATAGTTGCCGCGGTAAAGTGCATAGACCCGGTAAAACATTAATGGCAGGGGTGAAAAAGCAAATAATGATGCCAGGCTCCAAAGGATGAGACCCGGTTCAGTACTGAACCTGGTAGCCTGCCAGATGCAGATGGACAGGACTCCCAACAATAGCAGGATCAAAAAACTGTGGGTTGTATAACCACGCTGGCGGACCGGGGGGTAACTTTGTGGATCCAAGGGTATTTATTGGATGGATTGGTGGATGACCCGGCACACAGTATCCACCTGGGCTTCGCTCATCACACCCGAGAATGGCAAGGCAAGGTTGCGGTTTCCAAGATCTTCGGTGATGGGGAAATCACCCGGGCAGTAACCAAAACGCTGGACCATGAAAGGCTGCAAGTGGATGGGGGCAAAATACGGACGGGCAGGGATATTGTGCATGGCCAATTTCCTTACCAACTGGTCACGGTTGAAACCTGGAGCAAAGCGAACGACATAGACGAACCAGGACATTCGCGTGGTGAACGGCTCGATGACCTGGGTTTCCACACCGGGTATTTCAGCCAACCGCTCGGTATACCAGGCAGCCACCTGGCTGCGCTGATTGATCAATTCGTCCAGCCGGGACATTTGCACCATTCCCAGGGCAGCTGACATCTCATCCAGGCGGTAGTTATAGCCGAGGTGGGTGTGCTGCAGCCAGGTATCTCCCACAGCGCGACCCTGGTTGCGCAGGGCACGCATAAAATCAGCCGCGGTATCATCATTGGTAATGATCATGCCACCTTCACCGGTGGTGATCTGTTTGTTAGGATAAAAGGCAAACACGCCGAAATGTCCGAGGGAACCAGCAAGACGGTGCTTGTATTCAGCGCCGAGGGCTTCGCATGAGTCTTCGATGACCTGGAGCTGGTATTGTCTGGCAATTTTTATGATCGGATCCAGATCAGCTGGCTGCCCGAAGATATCCACAGGTAGGATAGCCTTGAGCGGATGCCCGGGTTGTACCCCGCTGCGGGGCAACCAACGACGGGCTTTTTCACCTCCAGCAACGAGGTCGTGAACTGCTTCTTCAACGAGTTGGGGATCAATATTCCCAGTACGGGCATCCACATCCACATAGACCGGGATTGCATTCTCGAAGAGCAAGACGTTGCTGGAAGAGATGAAGGAGAAGGGTGTGGTGATGACATAATCACCTGACTGGACACCAGCGGCACGGACACACAGGTGCAGCCCGGCAGTACCCGAGTTCACACCGATGGCGTTGCGGTCACCCGTGAGCAAGCGGAATGTTTCTTCGAATTTCGCGATCCTGGGACCCATACTCAAATTTGGGGTGTTCAGCACTTCCAGGACAGCCTGTCGTTCGGCATCTCCCAGATCAGGTGAAGACATGGGGATGGATTGGTTATTCAGGTCCATGGTGTTTAATTGGTGGTTGTTCCAGCTGTAGTAGCAGGATCTGGTTCGGGTATAGATACAAGGCCAAGGTCAATATGCTCTTCCATGCGGATCTGACCCCGCAGGAATGCGCCTTCTTCGGTGGCGAAGGAGACGGTGACTACATCACCCCAGATACGCCCAGTGGACCGGATCTCCACTTTTTGGGCTGTGATGTTACCGCGTACGGCACCGGCAACGATGACTGTGCTAGCGCGCAGGTCTTCACAGGTAACCCGACCGGTCTCGCCAACGACGAGTATATCGCTCAACCTGATCTGGCCTTCAAAGATTCCTTCGATACGTACACCTCCTGAGCCGGTGATACTGCCCTGCCAAATGATGCCTGCCCCAAGCACGGAGGTGATGCGTTCGACAACCTGCTTAGTGGGGGAGTTGGTTTGAAGTGTATTGCGTTTAAACATAGGCTTATTTTATCATCATCCGGGCATGGTTTTTGGCAGGAGGTGAGTGGGATGGTACACGAGGAATACTCTGATCCGGCAACCCCGGAAAGAGAAGGCGGGACATTCCTGCACAAGATCGGAAAAATACTTGGAAACACTTGTCGAATAGGGAAGGAAGGTGATAAATTTGGTGGTATCCGTGTGATACTTTTCGGAAAACACTGTCTTTACCTGTGAGATGAACCTGGTGCTGTCTTTACGCAAAGCTCAAGCCGCTACGTCCTTGGACCTGGACGCTCTGTACACTGATCATGTCGGGCGTCTCTATAACTATTTTCGCTACCGGGTGGGCGATGATGCTACGGCAGAAGACTTGACTGCCGCCACCTTTGAGAAAGTCTGGGGCAAACGCATACAATTCCGCGGAAATGCTGATAACTTTGCAGCCTGGTTGTATTCTATCGCACGCAACGTTGCCAATGATTATTTTCGTAAAAGTCCACCCCTGGTGGCACTGGAGGCAGCCTCAGACTTGGCTGCCCCGGGGAGCATCTCTGAACAGATCGAACAGGTTGGAGAATTTAAACGCCTGGCTGTGGCGATCAACCGCCTGCCAAAGCGTGAACGTGAAATCCTCACCCTGAAATATGGCGCTGAACTGAACAACCGGCAGATCGCCAGGCAGTTACACCTGACCGAATCGAATGTCGGTACGATCCTCAACCGCACTCTGCAAAAGATGCGGCTTGAACTGGAGGCACACGATGAACGATGATTTTATCAAACGCCACAGGCGGCAGCCTGATCCTCGCTTTGTTGAGAGACTCCATCAAAAGATCAACCTCACCCCTCAAAGGAGTTTTACAATGTTAAACCGCAAGATTCAACCCGCTTTCATGATCGCACTGGTCTTAATTCTGACTGCGGTGCTAACCTTTTCTTTCTCTCCCACTGTGCGTGCTGCCATGCAGGCGTTTTTCACCTTCAACGGTGTCTCTGTCGGGTTCGATGAGGAAACCGGTAAATTGGTGATCAGTGGGAACAAGGATGCTGTTGTTGAACAAACTGATAATTCAGTTACCATCAAGGGCGAAAATGGGGATTTGGCCATGGCTGGTGTCGCCAGAGCCTTGCCCGTAAAAATGGTGGATGTAAGTGATTTGCTTAAAGATTACCCTGGTCTGGTCCTGCCAACCGCTCCCGCAGGTTATAACTTGCAGCCTCAGGGTCAATTGATGGACGATGGCAGCCTGATCTTCACCTGGCAGAATGCTGAGTACCACATGATCTCATACCAGGTCAGTCGTAGATCAATTCAGGATCCCCAGTTGGGCAGCCTGGTTAACAGTGGCAGTATTGAATTATCTGCAATCGGTGCATCCACAACTGGAACCACCGTCAAAAGCTCTGGTGAGATCAGCCCGGAACCTGTCTCATCTAATGGAACCACTGAGCTTAACCCATTGGTAACTTACAGCTGGCAGACAGGTGGTTATTACCATATGCTCTTCACATCTGATCCCAACCTGGTTGAAGCTGACCTTAAAGCCATGCAGCCCTAAATAAAATACTAATAGAAGAGTATTCTTAATATAATAGACTGGCAGGTTTTAAAACCTGCCAGTCTATTTTTTAATCTTTATTGTTACATACTATTGAATAAAATGGTCAGGCTTTTGGTTCCAGGGCAGGGACACCCATGATGTTGTATCCCGAATCGACGTAGAAGGTTTCGCCGGTGGTATGGGCAGACATGTCTGAGCACAGGAATACTGCAGCATTGCCGACATCCTCGGTGGTAATGTTCTCACGCAGGGGAGTGGTTTCTGCGAAGCCACGCAGCATATCTTTGAATCCACTGACACCCGCAGCAGCCAGGGTGCGGATCGGCCCGGCAGAGATGGCATTGACGCGCACACCTTGTGGGCCGAGATCATTGGCCAGGTAACGGGTGGATGCTTCCAGTGCAGCCTTAGCTACTCCCATAACGTTGTAATTGGGGGCAACTTTCAGAGAACCATAAAAAGTCATGCAGACCATGGCACCTCCCCTGGGCATGATTGGCTGGAAGGCTCGTGCCAAAGCCACGAATGAATAGGCACTAATATCGAGAGCCAGGTGAAAACCTGCCCGGCTTGTATTATAAAAAGGACCAGTCAATTCTTCACGGTTGGCGAAGGCAATCGAATGTACAAGGATATCAACCGATCCGAATGCGCGGGCGGCTTTATCCGCGACAGCCTGGATAGCCTCATCATTGGATACATCACACTCCTCCACAAAGGTACAGCCGATGGACTCAGCCAATGGGTGGACGCGGCGTTCGAGGGATTGACCGGCATAGCTTAATCCGATGCGAGCCCCCTGGGCATGCATGGCTTGGGCGACTCCCCAGGCGATGGAGCGTTCGTTGGCCAATCCGAAAATCAGTGCGGTCTTTCCATCCAATAATCCCATGTTGACCTCCAATAATTGTTGTGTTATCTCTACAAGTTTGTGGGGCGAAGAAAAAAATAAGCGAATTCGATCAGGTGAAAAGTTCTTTAGAATTCAACTTAATGTTTAGTACCCGGGTGACAAAATGAACTTTTACAGTTGTCTCATGTTTCTCAAAGAATCCTGGCGTCTTTCCTTCGGTAGTTCCATCATCTTGAGCAGTATTATAAAAGAGAACCAGTCATCCGGAAGCGCCAGGGTTTGGACTTCCATGGCTCCGGTACAGTATATAACCCCACACGTGGACCTATCGTCACGCATTCATCCTGAACAGGATCAGCCTTTTCGATCCATAAACCACTTGCAGCAGAACAAAGGTCGCAGTTGTTGAACTCCCGGTTGATGGCGAGAGCCTGGGTGAGTTTGGCTGGACCGTCCGTATCGCGTCCCTGGCGGTTGGCAGATATGATTTCCAGCCCATCCTTGGGCTGGATGCCGCGCAGTAAAACGGCAGCTGGAAAACCTTCCTCTTCGGTAACGACATTCAACATCCAGTGCATGCCATAGGTAAAATAGACGTAGGCATGCCCGGGAGGGCCATACATGACAGCTGTGCGGGGGGTATAACCAGATTTGGCATGACAGCCCTGGTCTTGTTCACCGATATATGCTTCGGTTTCAGTGATGATGCCGGAGAGGCGCACACCTTCCAGGATGCGCACGATATGCATGCCAAGCAGTTCACGGGCAGTCACCAGGGTGGAACGGTTATAGAATTCGGGGGGCAGGATGGAAGCTGGCATATTTTGGAAATTATTATTGAGGTCTGCCAGCAAAGCAGATTCGAGCCTAGATGGGTTTGCAATGCTGTGCTTTCTTTGCTCGCTTCGCTTGCAGCGCAGGATTTCCCTTATGGCGCTTGCAGGTGCGGGTTACGCTTGATGGTCAAGCGTAATCCTTCTTCAAGTGTGATGTAGGGTTTGAAATTCAATTTTTGAGCAGCCAGGGTCAGGTCAGCACACATACGCGAGACTCCACCCTCAATTTTAGGGTTGTATATAACGTTCGTGTGGCTGCCCGATGTACTTAATACAAGGCTGATCAGGGAGCGTACACTTGTCTCTATGCCACTGCCAACATTGATGACCAGTCCATTGATGTTGGGGGCAGTAGCGGCAGCAACCATGGCAGAAATGACATCATCCACGTAAACATAATCACGAGTCTGCTGTCCATCGCTGTGGATTACCAGGGTGCCTTCCCGTAAAGCCTGGCGCAGCGCATGTGGGACGATGGGTGGATGTGAAGCCGGTATGTGCTGCCCGGGGCCATAGGCATTGAAAATACGCAGACTGGTAGTTTCGATGCCCCATAACCCGCCAATGGTGCGGATGTAATATTCTGCGGCTAGCTTGGAGACTGCGTAGGGTGATCGAGGTACTGGCTGCATGTTCTCGCTGAGAGGCTGGGTGGGTTGGTCCCCATAAATGGCACCGGAGGAAGCCAGGACAACACGGTGGACGCCAACATCGCGCATTGCTTCCATCAGGCTGACCGTGCCGCCGACATTGGCCGCGTTATATTCGCGCGGGTACAGGATGGATTCCTGGACCGAGACGCGGGCAGCCAGGTGGTAGACACAGTCCACTTCCTGCAGCAGAGTCCACAACTTTGGGCGGTCATTTACATCCCCGCGGGTGAAGTGGACATCAGGAGAGAGAGCCTGTGGGTCTCCAGTGGAGAGATCATCGAGGGCGCGCACCTGGTGACCTTCACGCGCGAGCTGATTGGCAAGAGCAGAACCGAGGAAACCGGCAGCACCGGTGATGAGAAAATTCATAGTTGGAGAATTATAGCATTATTGACCCGGGATTAGCGGTTCATCTGCCCTGGATGGCGTGGCTGAGGATCTTGTGGCTGCTGCCAATCCAGATCTCCTGCGGAAAAACGATCAGATTGGTGCCTGGCAGGCGTTCCATTTCCATACCAGTATTCAGGTTAATGCCAATGCGCTGATAAGCCTTGTAGGCAAGCTGGCTGCAGTAAAATGCATCTTCGGTCTCAGAATTCAGGAAATTGAGGTTGTAGGGTTTTCCGACCTGCGCCAGGCAGTAATCCGCAATTGTTGTGCGCATTTGGAACTCATCCTCTTCATTAAGCTCCATGCCTTCCAAAGGACAAGCTACTCCGTAAAAAGTGTCCAGTAACAAGCCGCGCTGGTGAGCCATTCGTTCTGTCTCCCAACAGCTTGCCAACACATTAAAAGTGATCACGCCCAAAGCACCGGCCTCGATGCATCGCCCAGCCGGGCCGAGATAAATGGCGCAGTGGTCCACATCGCCAGGGACGAGACGACCGACCAGACGCCAGAATTCCCCCGGAAGGATGTCGGGCTTTCCGTTCATGGTGCACAGTATGTCACCGGTCTGCACGGGCAATCCGTCAATGGTGTAAGTGTGGATCATGATTTTTATAATGTAAATTATACGGTGAAAACAGGCAAAGGGTTCAGGCTAATAGTTGGTTTGATGCATGGCAGATAGCATCATCAATGCCAAACCCACATAACCCGACCTGGTTACGGGGTAAAAATCGATCTGATTAAAAACGAAACCCTCACTGAATGGAGAGGGTTTCGGAGTGAAGTAATGTATCAGGCTGGCTGCTTCTCCAATTCTTTCTGAGCGAAATCGTAACCACGCAACAGGGCTAGGCGGTTTTTTGGCAGCAATTTTTTATGTCGTTCGGGCAAGTGAGCACTGAGGGCGGTTTCGATATCCTGGATGCTCAGTTCAGGCAGGCGGGTAAGAAGTGCACCCACCATGACCATATTGAGCAATCTGCGGTCGCCGATCTCTTCGGCGAGTTCGTTACCGGGAACAAAAATGGTGGTGATATCGGAGCGCGAAGACCCACGATCAACCATGGACCGGTTCACAATCAGAATCCCACCAGGTAGGACCAGTTGTTCGTACTTGTCGAACGAGGGCAGATTCAGGGCAATGACAGCAGGTGGATATTTCACCAGGGGTGAGCCGATCTCATCGTCGGCGATGACAACAGTACAGTTGGCCGTACCTCCGCGCATTTCCGGACCATAGGATGGGATCCAGGTAACTTCCTTGCCGGTATCCATGGCTGCATAAGCAATGACTTGCCCTGCGAAAAGGACACCCTGTCCACCAAAACCAGCGATCAAGATCTCTTTTTGCATTGGTTCTCCTCCGATGATTAGAGCTTGACAGCAGCGACGTGCTCGGAA
>Ga0315286_10007892_pt1 | contig 10443 bp, 7 predicted proteins | sample YL17G10_0_MG_FD_205038 | JGI IMG/M metagenome (GOLD analysis project Ga0315286, IMG submission 205038) | Sediment microbial communities from Yellowstone Lake, YNP, Wyoming, USA - YL17G10_0 | ecosystem: Environmental > Aquatic > Freshwater > Lake > Sediment | place: USA: Wyoming | collected...
GGTCGTCATGACGCCGACCGGCGGAGACAACCCCGACAGCCTCGACACCCCCGGAGGCGGCGAGGTCGCCCGCATCCGCGGCACCGGCATCTTCGGCGATCCCAACGACCTGGCGATGGCGCTGCTGCTCGCGTTCCCGTTCCTGTTCACGGCGGCGCTCGACGCGGACGCGGGGATGCTGCGGCGCCTGCTCGCGGTCGCCATGCTCGCCGTGCTCTCGTACGCGGTGTTCCTGACCCAGTCGCGCGGCGGATTCATGGGCCTGGCGGTGCTCGGCGCGGCGTACGTCTATCGCCGCATCGGCCGCACCACCGCCCTGATCGCGGCGGTGCTCCTGATCGTGCTGGTGCTGACGGCGCCTGGCCGCCTTCGCGAAGTCACCTCGTCGGAGGAATCGGCCCAACTCCGCGTCGTGGCGTGGAGCGCCGGCTTCGAGATGCTCCGGTCGAAGCCGGTGCTGGGCGTCGGGACGGGCGAGTTCACGGCGTTTCACAACCGGGTCGCGCACAACTCGTTCGTGCACGTCTTTGCAGAGACCGGGCTGGTGGGGCTCTTCTTCTTCGTCGGGATGTTCTACTGGTTCTTCGTCGCCAACGGCCCGCTCCGCAACGTCGCGGGCGCGGTCGACTCGCCGCTGGCGCGCGATCTCTGGGCGAGTTGTCTCGGGCTCGTGGTGTGCGCGTGCTTCCTGTCGCGCCAGTACGTCCCGGTGCTCTACATTCCGCTCGCCCTCGGGGCGGCACGTGTCGCGATCGCCCGGGCGGCAGACGAGCCATCGGGCCAGGTGGCGGGCACGACCGAGCCGGCGGGGATCCCGAGCGTCGCGCCGGCGGATGTGTCGGTGGTGCGGTGGTGGGACTGGCCCATGCAGGGAGCGGTCACCGTGGGCGTTGTGCTCGCGGTGTACGCGGCAATCCGCACGCTGGCCGTGTGATCGGCATGATGAGGATGATGTAATGCGAAGAAGTACACCGTTGGCCTGGCGGTTCCTAATCCCGGTCGCCCTGCTGTGTGCAGCCTGTGTCTCAAAGTCGTCTCAGGCATCCGAGACGTCGAGCGCGGCCTCGCCGACCTCACCGACGGCATCAACGGCCCCTGCACCGACCGCGTCGGCCCCGTCGACGGCGCAGTTGCTCGGCGATCTCCAGGGCCGGCAGTTGTTCCCGTCTGACAACTGGTGGAACCAGGACATCTCCGGGGCGCCGGTCGATCGGGCGTCCGCGACGTTCATCAACTGGATCGGCGCGTCGAAGACGCTCCATCCGGACCTGGGCCCGCCGCCCTACGGCATCCCCTACATCACGGTGGGCCGGAGCGATCCGCGTGTGGTCATCGGCTACTTCAATTACGCCGGCGAGAGCGATGCGGGCGTGCCAGGCGACGCGCCGGGGTATCCCATCCCCGACGACGCTCGTACGAAGCCGAACTACATCGAGGGCGCCGTGCCGGGCGGCGGCAGTTCTGGCGATCGCCACATGATCCTGGTGGACCGCGACCGCTGGCTGCTCTACGAACTCTACGCCGCAAGGTGGAACGCGAAGACGAACTACTGGGAAGCCGGCGGCGGCGCGATTTTCGATCTGTCATCGAACGCGAGACGGCCGGAAGGTTGGACGTCGGCTGACGCCGCCGGACTCGCTGTGCTCCCCGGGCTCGTGCGCTACGACGAGGTGTACGGTGGAGGGGAGATCCGGCATGCCTTGCGCCTCACCCTCAGGAGTGCGAACGGGTACGTGTGGCCGGCCTCCCACGCGGCGGGCAACAATTCGGGTTCGCCGCCGCTCGGCATGCGCCTGCGACTGAAGGCGAACGTGGATCTGTCGGGGTTCTCGGCGCCGGTCCGGAAGATCTTCGAGGCGATGAAGCGGTACGGGCTGATCTTCGCCGACAACGGCGAGGACATGTACGTCACCGGAACGATGGACAGTCGCTGGAACAACGACGAACTGAACCCGGCGTTCCGGAACCTGAAGGCGAGCGACTTCGAAGTCGTTCAGCTCGGCTGGCGGTAGTGGGCTTGAGATGAAGAGCCAAGGCCCGATGTTCCGCGTGGGTCACGTGCACGAGAGATCCGCACTAGAACCCGGTGCCTCGCGCGCGAGGCATGACGACGTCTCCGGTCGACCCGGACGCGTCGACGCGAAGTCGACGCACGCCATGGCCGACGGGCACAGCCCCGAACCGTCGCCGCCTGCCCTCTTCAAGGACGTGCTCCGTGGAAGCGGCGCGTACTCGATTCCGTTCGTCGCCGAGCGCCTCGTCAGCACCGTGCTCCTGCCGGTGACCACCGGCTTTCTGTCGCCGGCCCAGTACGGCATCGCCAACGTGCTGGAGCAGTTCGGCTCGATCATTTCCCTGCTGCTGGGCGGCGCGTACTCGTCAGCGCTCGGGTTCTTCTATTCGAAAGCCGAGCCGGGACGGGCCCGCCACGCGGTGGTCAGCACGACCATCTTCGGTGCGCTGCTGCTGGGGCTGCTCGCCGGAGCCTTGTGCCTGCCGTTGGCCGGCCTCATGAGCCAGTTCGAGTTCGGCGACCGGGCTGCCCGGGGTTACCTCTACATCATCTTCATCGGGCTGGCGCCCAGCTTCCTGCTGGCAGCGCTGATGTCCTGGTTGCGGGTCGAGAACCGGCCCGGCCTCTTCGTGGCGGGGGCGCTCCTCAGGCTCGGCGTGAGCGCCTGCTCCGTGGTGCTCCTGCTCGTGGTCTACGGACTGGGGCTCTGGGGCCTCCTGTATTCCAGTCTCGCGGCGGCCGTCATTCCCGCGCTGGCATTGTCCGCCTACTTCCTCTATCGGGTCAGGCCGACGTTCGACGTCAGGCTGTTCGGCCGCATGGCGAGCTTCGCTGGCCCGACGGGGTTGAGCGGGATCGCGATGTTCATCATGCACTTCGGAGACCAGTTCATCCTGCCTCACTACCGAAGCTTCACCGAGGTGGGCATCTACAGCCTGTCGTACAAGTTCGGCATGCTGGTGAGCGCCGTCTACAGCTCGTTTCAAACCTACTGGGGAGCCCAGTGCTATCAGATCATGAAGCGGCAGGACGGGCCGGCCGTGTTCAGCCGTCTCTTCACGTACATGGCGCTGGGGGTGTCTTTCGTCGGGCTGGAAGTCGTCCTCTGGTCAGGGCCGGCCATCCATCTGCTGACCGCTCGAACCTACTGGGCGGCCACGGCGTTTGTCCCGTTCGTCGTCGTCGCCTACGTCCTGCGCTCGTTCGGTGACTTCGCCCGCGTGGTCTTCTACGTCGAGGGCCGGCCGGGACTCGACGCGGCCTGTACGTGGATCTCCGCCGCCGTCTGCCTCAGTGGCTACGCGATCCTGATTCCGCCCTTCGGGGCCTGGGGCGCCATCGCCGCCACGACGGCGACCTTCGTGGTGTACGCGTCGCTGGCCATCGCGTGGACCTCGCGGCTGAGGCCGTGCCGCTTCGATGCGGCGCGCCTCGCGAAGATCGGCATCGCCGCCGTGGCGGTCGGGGTGCCGGCCTTCCTCATGCCGAACGTCTCGGTGCCCGCGCAGATCGGCCTGGCGATCGGCCTGAGCGCGGCGTTCCCGGCTCTCCTGTGGCTGATGGGATTCGCGACGCCCGGCGAGATGGCCGCGGTGCGCAGCGCGATGAGGCACGTCAGCGACCGCGTCATGCAGAGACACTGACGCGATTCGAGCCGCGTCAGTCCCGTGTCCTCGACGTGACGGCGAGCGCCTGAAGCCCCGCCAGGTAGCGCGTGAATGCCAGATGACGCCAGCCCCCGGGGCCGGCCAGGCTCCGCGCGTGGGCCAGCCACGCTTCTCGCCGCTGCCCGCTCCGGAGATGGCGTTCCGCCAGGTGGTGATAGGCCTGCGACAACTTCACGCGCAGCAGTGCCCGGTGCGTGGGTGACGAGACCTGCGGCAGGACCTGGTGGAGCATCCAGAGTTCCGTCGAGATGCAGTCGACCGACACCTCCTTGGACAGCGACCCGGGGGTGTCGGAGATGTGGAACGTCGGCGTGTCGATGAACTGCACGCGCCTGCCGGCCAGAAGCAGCTTGTACAGCAACCACGTCCATTCGAAGTAGCGCGTCGTGCCGTCGAAGAACTCCGGACCGACGGTCTCCGACCTGAACAGGCCAGATGAGGAAGGAAACCAGTTTGCCCGGAGCGAGGCGCCAAGCGGATCAGCGTGAATGCCGGCCGACGCTTCGACGATCAACCGGGACTGCCCGCCAATCTCCCGGTAGCCGTTGGTGACGACGAAGTCGATCCCGTCCCCCGCGGCAAAGCCGGCCAGGCGCGCCTCCATGGCGCCGTCCAGGAAGTAGTCGTCATCATCCAGACAGGCAAAGTACGAACTCGAGACGAGCTGGCGGCCGAACCTGAGGGCGGCCGGGTAGCTGCCCTCCTCCTGATCGTGCACGAGCACGCAAGGGTTCGAAGACAGCGCCTTTCGCAGCGGCTGGTGGACCCTCGCGCCGTTCACGATGACGATCAACTCGACGTCGACCGCTGTCTGACGGAGCACGCTGTCGACGGCTCTGGAGACTTCACGTTCGCGCCGCTGCTCGCACGTGGTGGCGATGATGACGGAGATTTGCATCGATGACCTGCCCTCAGACGTCCGTGGCGTCGGTGTCGCGCGAGTTCGCCCCCTGCTCGGCTGTCGTCCGGCCGACCAGACCCGCGAAGACTTCGCCGTAGCGCCGCCCCATCGCGGACGCCGCGAACTCCCGCCGGACGCGCTCCCGCGCCGCGTCCGCCATGATCCGGCGCCGTTCCGGTTCATTGAGTATGGCGAGCATCCGCTCGGCCAGGCGCGCCGACTCGCCGGGCGGCACCAGCCAGCCCGTCTGCCCGTCCACGATCACGTCGGGGATGCCGCCCACCGAGGTCGCCACGACGGGAAGGCCTGCGGCTGAGGCCTCGAGGAGGAACACCGGCAACCCCTCCGTGAAGGACGACATCACGGCCAGATCGAGGTTCGGGAGGAACCGTGCGAGGTCGTCGCGGAATCCCGCCAGCACGACGTGGCGGCCCAGGCCGCGATCCGAGACGGCCCGCTCAATCGTCGCGCGGAGCGGTCCGTCACCGAAGATGACAAACCCGACATCGGTCCGCTCGCGCACGACGATGGCCGCCGCGTCGACGAGCACGCCGAAGCCCTTCTCCGGGCTGAACCGCCCGGCGGTCCCGATGAGCAGGCGCGGCGGAGACGGGAACCAGCCCGCGATCTCCGCCCGGACCGCCGGATCGGGATTGACGAAGGCCTCCTCGCCGATGGCATTCGCAATGACCACGATCTTCGACCCGGGCACTCCGGCCCGCCGAGCCCTGTCGGCCTGATCGCGCGACACACAGGCGACGGCATCCATCCGGGACAGCACCCAGCGGTCGACGGCCTCGTACACGCGGACCTTTCTCGTCACGGCAGTCCATCCGTGGGCGACGCCCATCACGGGGATGCCCACGCGCCGGGCGGCAGGCCATCCGACGATGTCGGGCTTGTAGCCGCTGCAGCAGAGCAGATCGGCTCGGACCGATCGCAGGTACGCGGCAACTTCCGTGACGCAGGCGAACAGGCGAGGCGTGTTCCGCGCCAGTAGATCCCCGCGGTAGCCCCGGCGCCGCACTTCGTCGATGAACGGCTGCGCGAGGCCGCGCTCGGCGAACGACAGGTAGATGCTTTTGACGTCGGCGCCCAGATGGGGGGCCAGGCCGAGCATCTGACGCTCGGGTCCTCCAAAGAACGGCGACGCCAGCAGGTGCACGACGCGCATCCGCACGTCACGCTCCTTCGGCAGGATGGGCACGACGCCCGGGTGGGTCGGCCTGGCCTGGACTCGGGCCCGCCACCGCCGCCTCCATGGCGGCTGCCAGTTGGGACGTCAGGACTCGACGGTCGAAGCGCTCGGCGAAGCGCGGGTTGACACGACGGGAGGGTTCGTGGCGCCGATGGTAGGCGCGGAGCACGGCCGCCTTGATGTCCGCGCTGTTGCCCGGCGAGACCAGATCGGAGTTGATCCCGTAGTCTCTCACGAGATCGCTCGCGGCTCCGTCCTGGCATTCCGCCAGGATGGGCACGCCCGTCGAGAGGTACTCATACGTCTTGGCCGGCACGGTCATCGCCGCGAAGCGCTCCTCGTGGTGAATCCGCAGGTAGAGGAGGGAGGCCGCCTGCATGAGCGAGATCGCCTCGTCTCTCGGCACGCTCTGAATATGGCGGATACGCACGCGCGTGCGGAAGCGCGCGAACGCCTCCGGTTCGGATCCGACCTGCACGAACTCCGCGTCGGGCAGGTTCAGTTCGGCGAGCACCTCGAGCAGGGTGTCCGGCTGCCGGCTGCCGTAGAACTCGCCGACATGCATGACCGTGAAGGTGTCGGTCGGCGGCACAGCGGACGAGGCGTCGGGCAGCGTGTCGAACCCGTTCGGGATGGCGAGCATCCTGGCCGCAAGGTGGGGGTAGACCCGCGCATACGCGGCCAGGGCGCGCGGCGTGTTCAGGATCAACCGGTCCGCGCGCGAGATCGCCCATCGCTGCAGTCGGGGCGGAAGGCCGTACCCTCCCCACGGGTCACGAAAGTCCAGAACCAGCGGCTTGCGGGTGCGCTTCGCCACGAAGGCCGCAGTCACGGCAGCGCTGAACGGCGAGCAGCTGACGTAGATGCAATCGGCCTGGCGGGCGAGACGGACGGCCGCGGAGAAGAAGCGCCACGCGATTTGGGGGTCCGGGATCCAGAACGACGACCGGAGTATCCGCGGAGCCCTTCTGGCGCCGAACGCCCGGAAGACCCGATTCGATGCCTCGTCCGCCATCTCGACGAACGGGTGGAGGTTCCACTCGGGAGACCTGACGATCTCGATGCCCGCCGGCAGCGGAGCGCCGCTTCGCTCCCACGGAATGCGGGACTTTGTGACCGACAGCACCGTGGGGATCCAGCCAAGGCCTGTGAGGTGCGAGGCGAAGCCGACGCTCCGGTTGGCGCCCACGGCGTGGATCGGAGGGAAGTAGTAGCAGATCATGAGCACGCGACGGGCCGCTCGCTCCGTCGCGCCTTGCTCGACTTCCTGCGCGTGCCCCGCTGTCATGGCTCCCGGTCCCAGTCCTTTCGCGTCAGCGGCCAGACCGCCGTCGATCCGCCTATCGGATGGCTCCGAACAGCCGGGGCAGGTTCAAGAGGGCGGAGACCCCGTCGAGGTCGAGATCCCGTTCGATGGAGACGCGGCGCACATCCAGAGAGTCCCACTCCTCGAACCGCCGGAAGCCGCCATAGTAGCTGAACGCGAAGCGCACGCCCAGCCGCTGCAGGCAGGCCCGCGTGTGCCGGTTGAACGAGTCCTCCTGCCCGACCGGATAGCTGAAGTACCGCATCGGCTCGCCCAGTTCATCGGCGATCCGCGCCGCGCAGCCCGAGATCTCCTCCCACTGCTCCTCCGGCGTCTGCTTCGCGAGCACGGGATGGTTCACGGTGTGGCCCCCGATCACCATCCCGGAACGGCGCATGTCACGGATCATGTCCCAGGTCATCCAGTGATCGTCGACAGGCCCGCTGGCAAACCGTCCGCTTCCGGTGGCCGCCGCCAGGGACTCGAGGTACGCCGCCGTCGATGCATGCGGCAGTGCCTTGTAGGTGCAAAGCAGGGCGTCCACCGCCCGATCCCGATCGGGATCGTCGAACGCGATCGGTTCCGGCAGCCACGTCCCGGCCGCAAGGCCTGGCTCCTTGCTCGAGCGCACCATCCAGGCGATTTCGTCCCACCAGGGCAGCCGCGGGGCGTCGATGTATCCCGTGGAGATGAAGAAGGTCGCTGCCACGCCGTGGTGCCGCAGGATCGGAAAGGCCGTCTCATAGTTGTCCCGATACCCGTCGTCGAACGCCAGGAGCAGGAAGCGATCGCGGCCACTCCGGGGCTGATCCGGCAGATCGTCCGGCGCGACGATGTCGACGTGCGATTTCAGGTAGCGCACCTGCCCGTCGAATGCGTCGGCACTGGCGCTCCACAGCTCTCGATCGAACAGACTCCCGTCGCCGTTTCCGATCCGGTGATAGCTGAGGCACAACACGCCGGACCACTGGAACGCCAGCCCGAGCAGGGACCCCAGGCCCGTCCGATTCAGCAGGCGGATCGGCATCGTCGATGTCATGGAAGCGTTCCGCGCTCCGTGTCGGCCCGGCGGCGGAACACCCGCGTCGCCCAACGGGCCAATTGGCAGGCGACAGTTCTCGGCGTCGGCCTCGAGAGTTGGATGCCGGCCATGGCCTGTTCGCGGTTCGACATGCGCTGCTTGTGGACAGCCGGCCCCCCGAGGAAGTCGAATGTCGTCACGCCGCGCTCCGCCAGCGCGCGCATCAGGAGAAGGATGGCGAGAATGCCCGGGCTCTCGACGGATCCGCCTGCCGTCCGGCGCACCCCCGACTGATAGAAATCAAACTTCTGGCCCGTGATGAATCCGTACAGCACAGCGACCGGCTCTTCCGACAGGTACATCCGGGCGAGCACCGCGCGGCCGCGCGGCAGCCATTCCTCGATCAGTCCCCGGTGAAACGTCGTGAACCGCTGCGCCGCAAAGGCCCCGGACTTCCCTTCTTCGGCCCAGCGCTCGCGGTGCAATCTCACCAGGTCGTCAAACGCCTCCCCCGCGCGGTCCGGGCCCACCATGTCCAGTCGTGCGTCCGCTCGTTCTCCCTCGCGCAGCAGGCGCTTGGCCCGCTTGCGATTGCGGGTGGATAGACTCTCGACGTAGGCCTCGAAGCCGCTCGTGAGGTCCGCGATGGCGCATGCGTCGCGGGACGAGATCGTCGCCTTGGCTGGAAGCGTGCCCGCCCGCAGGAACACGGAGTCGGCCGACAGCGTCAGCAGTTCCAGGCAGTCCCAGGACAGATGGCGAACTTCGCTCCACACGGCGTTCGTGCACGCCGCCTCGTCGCCCGGCAGGCAGAGGAGGTCGAGGTACTCCGGACAGGTTTCCTCTTCCTCGGCCTCTCCGGTTGACATGAAGCGCAGCAACCGCAGGCGGAGGTCGGGGCCTGAACTGAGATAGAAGGGAGCCACCGCAATGAGACGTCCGTCCCGCCGGACGGTGACAATCCGAATCCCGCGAGGCCCGTATGTCTCACCGTAGGCGTTCCACCAGCGACGAAGCCAGACGAAGTCGAGCGGAGGCGACGCGGACGGGCTTGCGGCGTACAGATCATCCCACTCGCCCCGAATGGCCTCCCATGCGGCTTCGTCCCGGATCACGCAACTCGTCAGTCTTTCGCTCGCCGTCATCGCTGCCACCCGGTCACGCTCGTGAGCGGGGGTGCTCGGTGGTGCGCCTGCGCCGATATCAGCGAAGTGGCACACCCGTCCCCTGCAGTAACTGTCGGCACCAATCCGCCAGACTTTAGTGGGAAATGGGCAGGTCCGGCGTGCCCGTCCGTTTGCCCGACCTGCCCGGCGCTGGCAGCGCCGACGGCGACGGGCCGGATTCAGGCCAGCAACCGCTCCAACTCGGCGACGATGCGAACGGCCGCTTGGCCGTCCCACCGTTCGGGAATCCGCCCGGTCTTCCCGTGTCCGGCCATGATCCGATCCAGCGCCGGCGGAAGGTTCGCGGGGTTGGTGCCGATGAGCTCGTTGGTGCCGATGGTGACCGTCTCCGGCCGCTCCGTGTTGTCGCGCAGCGTCAGACAGGGCCCGCCCATCACGGTAGTCTCCTCGGTCACGCCGCCCGAATCCGTGATGACGCACCGCGCGTGCTTCACCAGGTAGTTGAACTCCAGGTAACCCTGGGGCTCGACGTAGTGGAGATTCGGGGTCTGACCCTCGAGTTCCCGAAGCGACTTCGCGGTCCTCGGGTGAACGGGGAACACCACCGGCAGCCCTCCCGTGTGCGCGGCAATCGCCTGCAGGAGGCGCAGAAGCTGTTGCTCGCCATCGACGTTGTTCGGGCGGTGGAGCGTCACCACGAAGTAGTGGCCGGGCTGCAGGCCGATCGTGCTCCAGAAATCCGGCGGGCGGAGGCGCGGCATCTGGGCCAGCAGCGTGTCGATCATCGTGTTGCCGACGAAGAAGATGGCGTCGGCCGGCACGCCGTGGCGCTGCAGGGTCTGGCCGGCGGTGATCGACGCGGTGAAGAACCAGTTCGTGATCGAGTCGGTGACCACACGGTTGATCTCTTCTGGCATCGTCCAGTCGCCGAAGCGCAGTCCTCCCTCCACGTGGGCCACTGGAACTCCCAGCTTGCGCGCGGCGATCGCGCACGCCATCGTCGAGGTGACGTCGCCGACGACGAGGCACCGATCGCTCGGCGCCTCGAGCAGCACCTGCTCGCAGCGCACCATGATGCCCGCAGCCTGCTCGGCCTGCGTGCCCGACCCCACCTCGAGATTCAGGTGCGGCTCGGGAATGCCCAACTCCTCGAAGAACGAGCCCGACATCGCGCGGTCGTAGTGCTGGCCGGTGTGGATCAGCCGGTAG
>Ga0315286_10007893_pt1 | contig 10443 bp, 8 predicted proteins | sample YL17G10_0_MG_FD_205038 | JGI IMG/M metagenome (GOLD analysis project Ga0315286, IMG submission 205038) | Sediment microbial communities from Yellowstone Lake, YNP, Wyoming, USA - YL17G10_0 | ecosystem: Environmental > Aquatic > Freshwater > Lake > Sediment | place: USA: Wyoming | collected...
CCTCCTCCAACTCATCGCCATGGCGGCGATGGAGCCGCCGACGAGCTTCTCCCCCGATCGCGTCCGCGACGAGCGGGTCAAGGTCTTCCGTTCGCTGCGGATCTGGAGCGAGCGCGACGCGGACCTGAACGCGGTGAGGGGCCAGTACGGACCGGGGACGCTGAACGGGAAAAATGTACCCGCCTATCGCCAGGAGAACGACGTCGCCCCGCAATCGCCGAGCCCGACCTATTTCGCGGCGCGTTTCTTCATCGACAACTGGCGCTGGGCAGGGGTCCCCTTCTACGTTCGCTCCGGGAAACGCCTCTCCGCCACCCTCACCCAGATCGTCGTCCAGTTCAAGCAGCCGCCGCTGCGCCTCTTCAGCCGGGCCTGCGAGCCGCTGGAACCGAACTTTCTCAAGGTCACCATCCAACCCCGGGAGGAGATCACGCTTTGTTTCGGGGTCAAAGCGCCCTTTATCCAGAACGCCATCTATCCCGCGGAGATGACCTTCGGCTATCAGAAGGAATTCCGGATGGAGAAGCACCTCCCCTATGAGCGGCTCCTGGTGGATTGCCTGAAGGGGGACCTGACCCTCTTCGTCCGCGAGGACGAGACCGAAGCGGCCTGGGACGTGGTCGATCCCATCATCCGCCGCTGGGAGAACGTTCCTCCGGCGAATTTCCCGAATTACGCCGCGGGCGCCGGCGGGCCGGCGGAGGCGGACACGCTCATCCGCTCCGATGGGCGGGAGTGGATCGGACTTTGACGCCCCCTTAGGGGGTGTTTCCCTTGTTTCCCTTGTTTCCCTCGGCTACAATCCCCCGACCATTCAACCAGGAGACGTTCGATGAAGATGGACCGCAAGGAACTCGAAGGGCTCTGCGTCAATCAAATCCGTTTTCTCGCCGCCGACGGTGTTCAGAAGGCGAATTCCGGCCACCCGGGGCTGCCGATGGGGGCGGCCCCGATGGCTTACGTCCTTTGGACGAAGTACTTGAAGCACAACCCCAAGAACCCCGCCTGGCCCGACCGCGACCGCTTCGTCCTCTCGGGCGGCCACGGCTCGATGCTCCTCTACTCCCTCCTCCACCTGACCGGTTACGACCTCTCTCTCGACCAACTGAAAAACTTCCGCCAGTGGGGGAGCCTGACCCCGGGCCATCCGGAGAGCCATTTGACGGTCGGGGTGGAAGCCACCACCGGTCCCCTCGGCCAGGGACTCAGCCACGCGGTGGGGATGGCGCTCGCCGAGGCGCATCTCGCCGCCCGCTTCAACCGCCCCGATCATCCGATCGTCGATCATCGCACCTACGTGCTAGCCAGCGACGGCGATCTGATGGAAGGGGTCGCGGCCGAGGCGTGCTCGCTCGCCGGGCACTGGAAGCTCGGCAAGCTCGTCGTACTCTATGACGACAACCTCATCTCCCTTGCCGGGTCCACCTCGCTCACTTTTACCGAGAACGTGGAGGAACGGTTCGAGGCCTACGGCTGGCAGGTTCTGAAGGTGGCCGACGGGAACGACCTGGGAGCGATCGGCCGGGCGATCACCCGCGCCCAGGCCGAGACCGACAAGCCTTCCTTGATCATGATCCGGACGATCATCGGTTACGGCGCCCCCCATAAGCAGAATACCTTCGGTGTCCACGGCTCGCCCTTGGGCGAGGAGGAGCTCATGGCCGCGAAGAAGGCCCTCTTCTGGCCGGTGGAGCCGCCCTTCCTGATCTTCCCCGAGGTCCTCGAGCATTTCCGCAAAGCGGTGAAGAAGGGCGAGAAATGCGAGGAGGATTGGAAAGCCGCCGGGGCCCGCTACGCCGCGGCGTATCCCGATCTCGCCGCCGAGTTCGCGCGGATCTTCAAGCGCGAGCTCCCGGCGAACTGGGAAGCGGGACTACCTGATTTTTCCGCCGAGACCAAACCCGTCGCCACCCGCAAGGCCTCCGAAACCGTCCTCCAGGTCCTCGCCAAGAACATCCCGGAACTGCTCGGCGGCTCGGCCGACCTGAACCCCTCGACCCTCACCTGGATCAAGGGCGGGGGTGATTGCGAGGCGCCGGGGACGAAACCGGAGGGAGTGCAGGGAGCGGTGGGGGAAGCCTGGGGGTACGAGGGGCGGAACATCCACTTCGGCGTCCGCGAGCACGCGATGGGAGCGATCATCGGCGGGATGGCCCTCCACGGCGGACTCATCCCGTACACCGCGACCTTCCTCACCTTCTCCGACTACATGCGTCCGCCGATGCGGCTAGCGGCGATGGACCATTCCCATGTCATCTACGTTTTCACCCACGACTCCATCGGCCTCGGCGAGGACGGCCCCACCCATCAGCCGGTCGAGCAGTTGATGGCGCTCCGGGCGGTGCCGAACCTGATCGTCGTCCGCCCGGCCGACGCCGCCGAGACGGTGGAGGCCTGGAAGATCGCGGTCTCCCACGCCGGCCCGGTGACCCTCGTCTTCACCCGCCAATCCCTCCCCATCCTCGATCGCTCCCGCTGCGCCGCCGCCGCCGGGGCGGCCCGCGGCGGCTATACCCTCTGGGAAACCCCCGGGGGGAACCCCGAGATCATCCTGATCGGGACGGGCTCGGAGGTCCACCTCGCCCTCCAAGCCGGGGAGAAGCTCGCCGCCGAGGGAAGAAAGGTCCGCGTCGTCTCCCTCCCCTCCTGGGAGCTATTCGACGGACAGACGGCTGAATACCGGGAGAGTGTCCTCCCCTCTTCGGTCAGGAAACGGGTGGCCGTGGAAGCGGGGATCGCGCGCGGCTGGGAGCGCTACGTTGGCCTCGATGGAAAAATCGTGGGGATGACCGGCTTTGGGGCGAGCGCCCCTGCCGAGGGCCTCTACCAGAAGTTCGGGATCACCGTGGAGAACATCGTCGCCCAGGCGAAAACGCTTTAGCCGCGAAAAGGCTCAGAAGGCACAAAAGTGATTAACCGCGAACTTGCCCGCCCTTCAGGGCGGGTCTCGTCTCGGCTTGGCTAAATATCTAACCGCGAATCTGCCCGCTGAGAAGCGGGCCAGGCGCCTGCCCGCCAATCAGTTGGGCGGGAATCAACGCGAATAAAAGAGCATAGAGCATAGGGCAAAGAGCATAGAGCGGTTCGCCGGTCAGCCGATCTATCTGATGCTATCGGACTAGGGAAGCCTTCTCCCTGAGTAATAGCAAACTCCTTGTTTCCATATTTCCATGTTTCTATATTTTCCCTATTCGCGAAGATTCGCGAGATTCGCGGTTAAGAATTTGCCGGGCAAGTTCGCGGTTAATGCTCAATGATAAATGATATATGTCAGCGCTTTCGTCCCTGAATACGGTCCATCCCGTCCTCCTGGCCCTCCTCGGCACCCTCTTCACCTACGCGGTCACCGCGCTCGGGGCGGCCGCGGTCTTCTTCACCCGGACCGTCAACCGGAAGCTCCTCGACGGGATGCTCGGCTTCGCCGCCGGGGTGATGATTGCGGCCTCCTTCTGGAGCCTGCTGGCCCCTTCCATCCAGATGAGCCTCGATCTGGGCTACGGTCCCTTCCGCTGGCTCCCGCCGCTCGTCGGATTCCTTCTCGGGGGGTTCTGCCTCTGGGGGATCGACAAGGTCCTCCCCCACCTCCACCTCGGTTTCCGGGCGGACGAAGCCGAGGGGATCAAGACCTCCTGGAACCGGAGCATCCTATTGGTCCTCGCCATCACCATCCACAACATTCCCGAGGGTCTCGCCGTGGGGGTCGCCTTCGGCTCGGTCGCCTACGGCCTCCCCTCGGCGACCCTCGCCGCGGCCTTCGCGCTGGCCCTGGGGATCGGCCTCCAGAATTTTCCGGAGGGGATGGCGGTCTCGCTCCCCCTGCGGCGGGAGGGGATGTCGCCGCTGAGAAGTTTCTGGTACGGGCAGCTCTCCGGGGTGGTCGAACCGATCGCAGGGGTATTGGGGGCGGCGGCCGTGATCGTCGCCCGCCCGCTCCTCCCCTACGCCCTCGCCTTCGCCGCCGGAGCGATGATTTTCGTGGTGGTGGAGGAACTCATCCCGGAATCGCAGCGAGGAGGGAACTCCGACCTCGCCACGATCGGCGCCCTGATCGGCTTCGCAGTGATGATGTTCCTCGACGTCTCCCTCGGGTAGGAGGGACGGTGTCAACTTGTCAACTTGGCAAGTTGACAAGTTGACACCGTCCCCCCTACTCTCTCCTATTCCTGAAATTGCAGACCTTCTCTCTCGATTATTCCCCCTCCGCGATGAAGGGCAGAAAATACTGCCTGGCGGGTGATGCCTAAGTAATCCCCTATCTCAGTTAGCGGATAGCCCAACTCCTGGCTGGCCCACCAGCAAAATATGGAGCGGGATTTGGAACAACAAGGACGTCTCTTGGCCGATCGGATCTGCCCTCCGCTGGTTCCAGTCATTTTCCCCACACAGTGAGCCAATCTTTGAAGTGTCCACCCGTCATGCTCTTTTTGGTGCCTACCGGCCAGCCGTTCCCCACCGATCTCGAGTGCTCTGCTGACGAAAGCGCTATCGCCAAGAATCCTCTCATCTCCCCGCCACCGCTCGCCGGCCTTGCGCAAAGCCCGAAAGCCCTGCCATCCGCCGGCGCTTCTGATCAGCCCGCCACCCTCCAGGTCCCCCTCGGGGCCGGTCAAGAGCCCTTCCAGAAGGAATGTCATGTATCCACCCAAAGATTCCTCCACCGTTTTCCCGAAAAGTGCAAGCACGGTATCCACATCCTGCCATTCCGCCCGATTGTTGCTCAGAATGACCGAATGGCCGCACCATGGAAAACGGTTCAACTCCCAGATATCCTTCACCAGCCCGGCCCGAATAGGATTGAGGTGGATATATCTGACCAACCTTCGAAAATGCGCTTGCTCATCGCACAAAATGGATTTGAAGCGGTCTTGAAACACGTAACCGACCCGTTGATGCCGGCGATTGAAATATACGGCGTAGCCAGTGAGGAGACTTCGCATCAAGGAGGTTACTGATCCAGTTATTGATCTCATCAAGAGGTGAACATGATTCGGCAGCAAGGCCCAGGCATAGCAAGAAAGAGGGTTCTTCCACAGGCCTTTTTCGAGACAACGCAGGAATTGACCGCGATCGTCGTCATCAACAAAGATCGCGGCGCGGTTGATCCCGCGGACAAGAACATGGTGGACCGCTCCCGGATAATCTATCCTGGCCTGTCGTGGCATAGGCGCCTCCCAGTTAAGCGTTCAATGATAAGGATGGGAGGAAGCGGAAAAAACTTGCACAGAATCGACAGAGGGACGGCGCGACAGAGGGACGGTGTCAACTTGTCAACTTGCCAAGTTGACAAGTTGACACCGTCCCCCCTCCCAGGGGGCAAGCGGAACAGCGGGGCTTTTTCGCGCAGTGCCTTTTCGCGTGCTCGACCAGGAGCGCGTGATACTCGTTGAAGAGGCAATGGTCGCGCGGAAGGCCACGCTGAAACAACTCCTGGAGTTCGCCATACACCGCTTTCTCCCCGCATAGCCCCAGGCGGTGGAATATCCTCCGGGTATAGGCGTCCACAACGAATACCGGCTTCTGGAAGGCGTAGAGGAGGATGGAGTCGGCCGTCTCCGGACCGATCCCCTTGAGGGCGAGAAGTTCCTCGCGAAGCCGTCCGGTCTCTCCCGCTTCTTCCTTCCCCCGGAAACGCCGGAAATTGCCCGCGAAATAGCCGGCCGCAAGTTTCAGACGCTCCGCCTTCTGGTTGTAGTAGCCGGAACTCCGGATCAAACGGGCGAGACGGTTCTTCGGCATCCGCCGGATCTTTTCCGCTTCCAGCGCCCCCGCCACGAGCAGCGCGCGGATCGCCTTCGCCGCGTTCTTCCAGGAGGTGTTCTGGGTGAGGATGGTCCCGACGATGATCTCGAATCGCCGGGCATCGTCGGGAGGACGCCCGTGATAGCTCGGCCCCTCCTCGCCGGGGAGAGTGGTCGGCCACCAGCCCCGGGGGCCGTACTGTTTCAGCAGTATATCGTAGATCCGGGGAATGGTTGCCCGCATTTCACGCCTCCTCCGACGGATAAAACCACGAACTTCCCGAATCATATCGCGAACCCTTAGTCCGCGAAACCATCAAAAGCTTCCCCCCGTCCTGAGGCACGGAGTATAATATAATAGACATCCGAAAACGGAGGAAGCCCATGAAAATCCTGGTGATGTATTTTTCCCGGTCGGGGAACACCAAGAAGCTCGCCGAGGCGGTCGCGGGCGGGGTCGGGGAAGTCGACGGCGCGGAATGTCTCCTCAAGCCGTGCTCCGCGGTCACCCGGGAAGATTTTCTCAACTCCCGGGCGGTCATCGCCGGATCGCCCGTCTACTTCGGGGCGATGGCGGCGGAACTGAAGGCGGTTTTTGACAAGCTGGTGATCGTCCGGAAGCAGATGGAAGGGAAAATCGGCGCCGCCTTCGCCACCGGCGGCGGAGAATCGGGGGGAAAGGAGACCACCCTGATCTCCATTCTCCAGGCCTTCCTCATCTACGGGATGATCGTCGTCGGCGATCCGATCGCGGCGGGCGGCCACTATGGGGTCGCCTGCCTCGGCATCCCCGACGCCGATACGGCGGCGAAGGCCGCCGTGCTCGGCCGCCGGGTAGCCGAACTCGCCCTGAGGCTTTCGGCCTGACGCGGGCTTCGGCCGCGATTAAATTCCACTCCAAAGACACCAAAGCACGATGAAATCTGATCGGCAATATTCTAATCTGCTTAACGAGCGGCCGTCATGGGTAAATGGGCTTTGACTTTGATCCTGATCACCGCCTTCGTCTACGTCTTCGTCCAGAGTGGGACGCTCGAGGTGCGCCACGTCGAAACGGAGAAGAGCGAAGGCGGGTTTCAGGTTTCGCAATCCTACCGCTCCGAGTACGTCTTCCACTGGGACCGTTTTTTCCGCTATCTCGAGAGAATCCCGGGGAAAATCGAGAGTTTCTTCAAGAATCTGGCCGATCGCAAAACGGGGATTTGACCCCGAGGTCCCCGTTTTACGGATACCGTCCCCCGCGGGTGGCGGGGGATCAAGGAGGGATCGTGTTATGTCGTCGATACGGACGGAAATTATAGCGGCCGCCATCCTGGCGGCGGTTATCCTCGAAGCGGGAGGATGCGCATCCTCCCCGAAAACCCGGGATGCCTTCAGCCAGACCGACGTCAACGGCGACGGCTACGTCTCCTGGGAGGAGTACCATGCCCGCTTCCCGGAGGACCAGCGCAAAGTTTTCTTCGAGACCGACGAGAACCGGGACGACCGCCTGAGCATCAGCGAGTGGGAGGGCGGGATCGGTTATCGCTTTTAATTATCCCGGGCGGGACGCCACGCGTCCCGCCCGGGATAATTAAGCACAGTGAAAGCCGCGTTCGCCATTCTCGCCTGCTCTTTCCTCCTGGCCCGCTCCGCCCTCGCCGTCAACGGCGAGATCCTCCGCCAGAAGCTCGACGCCGACGGCAATGGCTTTATCGTGGTGCGGGTCTGGGGCTCCCCCGCCGAGATGGGTTATGCCCAGGGGTATCTCCTCTCCCCTCAGATCGAATCATACGTTGAGCAGTTCAAGACCTACCTCGGCCCGCTCTACCCGGCGCTCGAGGCTTCTGTTTCCTCCACCCTCTTCCCTCCCGCCGAGGTCGAAGAGGAGATCGCCGGGATCGTGGCCGGGCTGAAAGCGGTCACCCCCGCCTCTCCGGTGGACGCAGGCGACCTCAAGGTCTTAAACACCGTGAGCGACTGGGGCTACACCTTCGGAATGGCCTGCCGGTCCCACTCCTGTTGGGGAACCTTCGTCGCCTCTCCCGTCCGGACGCTCTCCAGCCGGAGGCTCGATTTCCCCGACCTTCCGGTGGAGGCGATCCATCACGTCCTTTGCGTCCGGATCCCCTCCGACCGGAAACAGCCGCGCTGGGTCAACCTCGCCTTCCCCGGTTACGTCACGGCGATCACCGCCGCGAACGAATTCGGCACCCTCTGCTCGCTTCATGACTACGGGACCTGGGGGACTCCCCCCTCCGAGTCGAACGTCATCACCCGTTCCGCCGCCGCGCGCTTCGCCCTCGCCCGGGAACTCCCCGCCGATCCCTCCCTTCACCTCGAAGAGGTTTTTTCCGCCCTGCAGCCTTACCGTCCCTACGTCAATTCCTTCGTCAACTACTACGTCCCGGATGGGAGGGGCGGGGTTTTCACCTGCCTGACCGGAGCGGGTTTTCAGAAGAAACGAACCCCGCAATCGGATTACTTCAACGGTGAGGTCCTCATCACCACCAACTCCGAGAGCGACGGACATTCCACCCCTCCGGGCGGGGAGGAGATCGCCGCGTATTACGGCGCCGGAGGGCCGAAATCGCTCGAGGACCACTGGGAATCGATCCGCTCCCACGGCTATCTCGACGGCTTTCATCAACTCTCCCTCGCGTTCCGGGGGAAAAACGACCTGACGGTCCGTTTCGAGGGGAGGTTGAAAGGGGGCGTCTATACGGAAACGGTGGAGGAGGAGTGGAGCGATCTGCTCCGGGGATTTTCTCCGGGGATCCCCTCCGCGCGGACGGATTACGACGGCGACGGATCTTCCGATCTCGCCGTCTTTCGCCCCGGCCGGGGGCTGTGGGCGGTCCGCGGGATCACCCGCTTCTTTTTCGGAACTTATGGGGACGATCCCGCCCCCGCCGATTTCGACGGGGACGGCAGCGGCGATCCGGCGGTTTTCCGCGGCGAGGGAGGCCTCTGGGCGGCGCGAGGTGTCACCCGCTTCCACTTCGGAACGGGCGGCGACCTTCCCCTCCCGGCGGATTACGATGGAGACGGGACGGGCGAGGCGATGATCTTCCGCCCGGGGAGCGCGTACTGGGCGGCCCCGGAGATAACCCGAACATACTTCGGCCAGACCGGGGACGATCCCGCCCCCGCCGACTTCGACGGGGACGGCGCGAAGGAGATCGCGGTCTTCCGGGGTTCCTCCGGTCTCTGGTCGGTCAAGGATTTCACGAGCTTCTACCTGGGAGCCTCCTCCGATCTTCCCGTCCCCGGCGACTGGGACGGAGATGCGACTTCCGAGGCGGCGATCTTCCGCCCCTCCGACAGCCTCTGGGCGATCCGGTCCGGGGGACGCTTTTATTTCGGGGGAACGGGCTATTCCCCGACGATCGCCGACCTGAACGGAGACGGGCTGGAGGAGGCCGCCGTTTTTCGCGACGACGAAGGGTCGTGGTCAGTCCGGGCTTTCACACGTTGTTATTTCGGCGCCGAGGGCGACCTGCCCGTCACCCGGTAGCTTCCCCCGGGATGCAGGCCGCCTCTCCGCCTTCGCCCTTCGGCAAGCTCAGGGCTGCAGCGGACAAGTGCGAGGCGGCGTTTTCCCGGGCCACCCGCTCCCAGAGCGGGCCTACAATAACGACAAACCGCCGCTTCGATGGTTGTAGGCCCGGTCCCCCGACCGGGCGCCAGACGCCGCGTGGGGGCACGCGGCCTACAAGCGGCACAACAGCGCGGCGCGTGCTGTAGGCCCGGTCCCCTGACCGGGCATTGCCATGCCTAACCGACTGAAACCATTCCTTCGTTTCCTCCCCGTCCTCGCCGGCATCGTCTTCCTCTTCCTCGGCGCCTCCCTCCGCCTCTACCGCCTCGACCTGATGGAGTTCAACCTCGATCAGGTGACCGCCCTCCTCACCGCCCGCTTCTGGGCCGCCCGCGGGATCGCCCAGATCGGCCAGATGAGCGGATCGGGGGTGATCATGCCTCCGGGTTTCATGTACGTCCTCCATCCCGTCGTCCTGGTCACCGCCGACCCGATCGCCGCCGCGGCCTGGGTCGCGTTTTTCAACGTCGCCGCGATCTGGCTCATCTACCGCTTGGGATGCCTCCTCGCTTCTCCCCGGGCGGGAGCCTGGGCGGCCGGGCTCTTCGCCGTCCATCCCTGGCTGATCCGCCACGCGCGGATCATCTGGCCCCAGTCCGTCCTCCCCTTCTTCATCCTCCTTTTTTTTATCGTCATCGTCCGCTGCGTGAAGACCTCGAAATCGACCGCCGTCTTCTGGGCGCCGCCCTTGGCCGCCTTCATCTGGATGCTTCATTATTCCGGCTATTGCGTCGTCGCATTTTTCCTGATCTGGTTCGTCGTCGCCGCGCTCCGGAAGAAAGTGCGCTGGGGAGCCGCCGGCGCCGGCGCGGGCGGCTCCTTGATCCTTCTCTTCCCCCATCTCTGGTTCCTCTATCACTCACGCTTCTTTTCTCTCCGCCAGGCGCTTTCGGGCAATCTCGGGGAGGCGGTTCCTCCGGGATCGGGGATTCTTCTGATCCTGCGCCAGTTGGCCCAGACCGCCTTCGCCGGCGGACTCGGCCACCTCTTCCTTCCCTTCCGTTTCGAGGCCGCGCCGCTCTCCCAAACTCCCCTGGGAGCGGCGCAGCCCTTCCTGAACTGGATCGCGACCGCGAGCACCGTCCTGGCGATCGTTTTCTCCCTGGCCGGATTCTTCGCCCTGGT
>Ga0315286_10007894_pt1 | contig 10442 bp, 9 predicted proteins | sample YL17G10_0_MG_FD_205038 | JGI IMG/M metagenome (GOLD analysis project Ga0315286, IMG submission 205038) | Sediment microbial communities from Yellowstone Lake, YNP, Wyoming, USA - YL17G10_0 | ecosystem: Environmental > Aquatic > Freshwater > Lake > Sediment | place: USA: Wyoming | collected...
CTCCCAATATCGGTTGGCTTTGGGGTAACGTATTGCCCACTCACCAGAGTGACCGCCAGTGTTTCCCCTCCCAGGGTTATCTCTTTCACCCCTCCATCCTTCGCCTCTTTGACAAGCTCATTAAAGGATATGATGCCAGGGGTGATGCTTTCCGGCCCCGTACCTAGCTTCACACCCTCGTCCCGTAATGTCTTACGAAGATCCTCACCTATAAAAGTCGCCTTGTAGGAGGCGTCTTTCTCACCTGTCCAGATCTTCAGTGTCTCCCCTTGCTGCGTTATCTTCTGCACCTGGCCTGCTTTGGCCTTTGCGATAAGCTCATCAAAAGAAATACTTGTTAGCTTATGCGATGCCGGCCACACGGTGGTGAAGATGGCTATAATAGCCACCAGTACTAAAAGATAAATGAAACCGTTTCTAAGCCAACTAGAATTCACCTTGCCTCCACTGGCACGTTAACCAAGCACTATAAGCCATGATATTATAGCAGAAAAGTCTCATAGGAGGAAACAAACCATGTTGCTGCTAGCTATGTCAAGTCAGTCAACTTCAGCTTCTTAACAGTTCTCCAATCATGCCGCCCTGGCACAGGTCGATGAGACGCACCGGCCCAAGACTATTGACCAAGTCCAATCGGCTGTCCGCTTTTACCCTGATATAGTTGCTGGTGAGCCCCTGCCAAACACTTCCTTGCTTACTTTCCCAAAGGACTTCCACAGTCTTACCCAGGAAACGCCGTCGGAATTGCTCCGCCGCATTGCGGGACAACCCCAGCAACTTGTCGGAACGCTCCCGTTTAACCTGGGCTGAGGTGGCCTGCGGCATACTGGCGGCCAGGGTGCCAGGCCGCGCCGAGTAGGGGAAGACGTGGATGGCGGCGAACGCCACCTCCTCACAGAAGCGGTAGCTTTCCTCAAACTCCTGAGGGCTTTCTCCGGGGAAACCAACTATGACATCAGTGGTGATGGCCACATCTGGTATCATCTGCCTGGCTAGCCTTACCGCCTGCTCAAAATCAGCAGGCGAATAGCGACGCCTCATGTGTTGCAGCACGGAGGGGCTGCCGCTTTGCAAAGGCAAGTGGATATGGGCACACATCCTGGCATCAGCCCAGAGGGAGAAAAAGCTGGTTGTCAGGTCGCTGGGCTGAAGAGAGGAAAGGCGGAGCCTGGTCACCCGGGTTTTGGCCAAAATGTGCTCCAACAACTGCTTCAGGTCTGTCCCATTGCAATGATAGGCTCCCAGCTTAGTCCCTGTGATGATAATCTCCTTATAGCCAGCGTCCACCCTGGCCTGAACCTCACTGATTATCTCATCCGGAGAGAGGCTGCGTTCCCTGCCTCGGACGTAGGGCACGATACAATAGGAACAAAAATCATTGCAGCCGTCCTGTATCTTAACCATGGCCCTGGTCTTAAACCCACCACAGCCTGGCTCTAATAAACCAGACGCTTCTTTAGAGCACGATGTTCCCAAAATATTGCTGACTATTTCCACCAGGCGTAGTTTGTCCTGGTTATCGGCCAACAAGTCCACCTCTCCCATCTGCGACAGCTCGTCAGACGCTCTCTGTACATAGCAGCCAGTGGCTACCAGCAAGGCTTGTGGATTGAGACGGCGAGCTAACCTCAACAAATGACGCGACTTGCGGTCGGCGATGTGGGTTACGCTGCAAGTATTAAGAATCCAGACATCCGCCGGCTGGGAGGAATCCACTAACCGGAAACCGGCCCGGTCAAACTGTCTGGCTAGAAGCTCTGTCTCTGCCTGATTTAGTTTGCAGCCCAGGGTCTCCAGGGCTACTGTGGCTTGCTTCATCACGACCAAATATTATAGCAGGTTGGACAGAATACGTCCCGCCCTGTGCCGCTGTATCTGCTGGTGTCCACCACTATTATATTGGACTACACATGTAGCTCCACCACGTCACCATCCTCCACTACATGGTCACGCCTCACCCTCTGCCCATCAAACTTGCCTGAGCCCCATAGCTGAGCGTATCTTAATTTGAAGGCAAAGTCTTTGTGTATAGTCAAGGCTACATCTGTCACAGTGCTCCCTTTTTTAAGCACCACTGGATCCTCGAAGTCGGGCTTCTCCCCCGGGGTCTTGGTGTAGACCCGCACAATTTCCAGGGAGCGGAAGACCTCCTCTTTCAGCTCCTCCAACCCAGTCAATGCCTCCGCAGAAACCACCACGATAGGGAAGCGGGCATATCGTTGCCTCAATAGTTCCAGGTTGGCCAAAGCGCCGGGGAGGTCGCTTTTATTGGCCACCACCAGCGCCTTTTTGGGCCGCAAACCCTGCTCCAGAGCCGACTGAGCATCAGTTTCATCGCCCATCGGCTTGAGTCTGAGCATCTCCAGCTCCACCAGCAATCCCTCCATCTGGGCCAGCAGCTCAGCCCCCAAGTCCACCACCAGCATCAACAGATCAGCGCCCCTCAGCAACACACGCAGCCAGGGATGGGCCTCACGATTGGTTATAGGAGGCAGGTCTATCAACTGTATCTGGATATTCTGCCATTTCATCATGCCCGGGATGGGCTTCTGGGTGGTGAAGGGGTAACTGGCTATCTCGGGGGAAGCGTCGGTAAGATAGGCAACCAGTTGGGACTTGCCCGCATTGGGCAACCCCACCAGAGCCACCTGACCAGCAGCTCCTTCCTTTTTAATCAGGTACTGGTCACCGCGCCGGGCCCCGGATGGCCTGTGCTCCGCCTCTTCACCATGGCGGGCTATACGGCGTCTCAGATCAGCACGCAGTTTATCAGTGCCCTTGTGATGGGGCATAATGGCCAGCATTTCCTCCAGGGCTTCTACCTTCTCCTGGGGGTCTCTGGCCGTGCGGTAGCGCTTCTCAGCCTCAAAATATTGTGGAGGTAAATTTGCCGGCATGCCTGGCCTCGCCCGACTCGGATATTTCCCGCCTCATAATGGTAATATCAAAATGCTAAGTTGGCAAGCCCAGGCAGGAAAGTCTCATGCTGATGGCAACACCGGTATAACGGATTACTCCAGAAAATCCTTATCGGGAGCGGCTGTCGTAATCAACCGGCAAGGGACAATGTCCTTATGGTAGCCCTCGACCACATCCCTCTTGTTGCTAACTCCACCGCTATCCAGGTATAAGGGTATCATCATATGAGGTCTGGAGATCGCTCATCCGCATTACAATGCTGTCACCGCTGACCTGGTAAACTGCACTCGCCTTGGGATAGTTCCTGCACGGGCCACTAATCCCAGCTCCACTGTTTGCTTTGAATACAGTACCACAGGTATTGCAAATGAGCTTATCTCCATCAAGTGAGAAGCTGGTAGACCTGCAGGGCACACAGACATCAGCTCGCACCTGTAATTCTCCATTTATCCTGTAGGCCATGAAGGTTAGAGCCTGTTGGCCTATGCCCAAAGGCACCTTGAAATGTGCCATCCCGGCGCTATCTACTGCATTTTTGGAAATGGACGTGGTATCGCCGTTCACACTAGCGGCTATCCATGTGGGGGATATCTTCCCCTGTCTTGGCTGCGTCGTCTGTGTCGGCTGCGTCGGTTGTGTCCCTGCATTAGAGCCGCTGCATGCGGCAGCCATAACCATCAAAACTGCTATGGCTGCGATCAATACATATTTTGCTGCTTTTTTAGCTCTCACTTGTTTCCTCCTTAATTTTGAACAGTCTCATTGATGATTCGGCCATCTTCCATGGCCACGATTCTCCTGGCACGCCGCGCTATATCCGGACTGTGGGTAACCACGGCGATAGTGTACCCATCCTCATTCAACTGTTCGAAAAGGGCGATGATTCCTGCCCCTGTTTTTTGGTCCAGGTTGCCTGTCGGCTCATCTGCCAGTATTATGGAACAATTATTCACCAACGCCCGGGCAATGGCAACTCGCTGTTGCTCTCCACCGCTCAGCTGGCTGGGTTTGTGCCCCGCCCTTTGGGCCAACCCGACCTTTTCCAACATCTGCATTGCCCTGTGGCAACAATCATCTTTGGCGCCACAAAAGGTCAACGGTAAAAGCACGTTCTCCAGGGCAGTCAGCGAAGGTAGCAAATGATACTGCTGAAAAACATAGGCGATCTTTTTTCTCCGGATAGCAACAAGTTTGCTTTCGCTGAGGTTATCAATCCGCATGCCTTCCAGGATAATCTCCCCGCTGGTTAAACGGTCCAATCCACCGATAACATTCAGAAGGGTTGACTTGCCACTACCGGAGGGGCCGGTTATGGCCGCAAATTCCCCTTTCTGGATGCTCAGGTTAACATTGTTCAGAGCAACAACCTGGGCTGCCTTCTCTCCGTAGACCTTGGATACATTTCTAACTTCAAGCAACTCTAATACCTCACAAAGAGCGGATGGAATCCGCCACCTTTATTTGAGAAGCGCGGAAGGCTGGATACACGCTAGCAACCACAGCAACGCCGATGGCAATGCCAAGCGCAGCCGGCAGGTAATCCAGAATATAAGTAATGCTCACGCCGTCGAAAATCAATGGCCCCATTACGTAGGATAGAAGAGTCCCTGCCAGGTAGCCGGCGAAACCGCCGACGACTCCGATGATGAAAGCCTCGTACAGGAACATCCTCAATATCTGGCCCCTTGAGCCTCCCACTGCTTTCATTATGCCGATGTCCTTTACACGCTCATGGACTGAGGACATCATGGTGTTGACCACGCCAAAAGCGCCAATTAGAAGGGTGATCCCCGCCAGAGTCATCAGAAAACTATTCATCTTACTGATGAGATTCATTTCATTGTTGGCAATCTGTTTTATGGCGACGGCTCTAACCCCCGGTATGTTAGCGTTAATTTCATCCGCAATAATCTCCACGGGACAACCGTTGCACAGTGCGCGGATATCTACCGCGGATATTAGCCCATCCTTACTGAAAATGCGCTGTGCCGTTGCCAGAGGGATGAAGAGCTGGTAATCATCGTTAGAACCGGTCTCATTAATAATGCCCACGATAGTGAAGGGTTCCTCTTTTATCAGGACCGTGTCTCCCGGATTTAACTTAAGCACCTGGCTTGCGGTTGCTCCGATAACAGCTTCATTGGCCTGCTTGGGGTACTCGCCCCTGACATCCCACCATGTCTTGATTGCCGGCTCAGTATTAGGGTCAAAGCCTACAACTATAACAGATGCCTCCCCAATCTTGGTGTTTGTGTAAAGGTGAGGGGCAATTGAAGCAATCGGGTCTCCTTCGGGAACGTTAATAGAGTCTCCCACATACTCTCGTATTGCGGTATCGGTGATCTCTCTAATCTGGGGCAACGTTGACTGCGGGATGTAGTTTTCCCCAACGCCCAGGTTGCCCAGCTCAAGGGTGCCCACATTCAGCTCCACATCCTCGATTGCTGGCGTGACCATAAGGTTGGCGCCGTATTTATCCAGCTCTTTGTATATCTTGTTTTCGCCAGCATCGGATATTGTAAGAACGGAAATAAACACAGCAACACCGACCACCACACCCAGAGCCGTATACACCAGTCTACGCCGCCTTCTCAGGGCATCCTTCGCAACTAACTGATACAGTTTCATTTCATTCAACCCCCTTTAATCGCAAAGCATCATGAAGCAAGGAGTTACCGTCGCACCGATAACAGTGATTTCCCGTGCCTGAAGGGACCTTTGCATTGTAGACGATTTCGGCGGCCTCCAGTATCGTATCAACAAACCATCCGCTCGTAGGCGCCCGGTGACCTTCAAGCTTTGATCCCGGGTTGGGAGACCAGACAAAGGGAACAACATTTGCACCGAGGTTTGTAGTTTCTCTGACACCCTCCATGAAGCTCTTTCTTGGTTCCAGTCCCATAACAAAAACTGCGTAAACGTTTCCTTCGCCAAAAATCTTGACGGCGGACTTGATAGAATGAACGAACTCATCATGGCTGGTACTACTAGACTTTCCCGGACAAATGGCTTGATATAGTTTCTCATCCCATATTTCCATGCTAAACCCGATGGCTTTTATTCCTGTTTCGTAGTATCTCTTGATTTCCTCTATGCCCTTTGCCGGCGAAGGAAGTATTGTCCCTGGAACTCGATCAAGGCCGGTATGTCCCCGGACTGATTTTAGAATATCCCCTACCAGCTCAATTTCCTTCTGATGATTGAAACATCCGCCGGTGAGCAGGACATGTTTTACTTCGCCTTCAGCGAAAGCGGCCTTAGCCACTTCGCCAATATCCTCAATACCCTTTCTCTTCAACACAGAATCATAGGTCTTTGAGGTTGAGACGAGATTGCAGAAAAGGCATTCTTCCTCCTTAGAAAAGTAGCTGCAGTAGTTCTGATAGCAGAAAAACAGACAGTCCTCGCCGCCGACCTGCCCAATCTTCACCATTTGGTGGTTATTGGTGGTCATTTTTTCGTAGTATGCCGGCCTTGGTATCCACTGGACTTTGCATAGGTCTTCTCCGTTTTTGGACAATACTAGATCATCCTCTTTCACGGTGACCTGATAGGGTGAACGGCTGTTGTTTCTGAACTGAACTACTGTCCCCTCGGGAAGGACAAAATCGTCAGGCAGCGCCATTCCAACATGGTTTTCAAAGTCCCAACCAAAGAGACCGTGGTTTTGTTCTTTGTATTTCTTGCCGACTTCTCTCAAAGCATCAGGAGCTGCTCGAACTCCATCAACCAGCAGTTCCGCCTTAAGCTCTAGAAACCGGTATTCGTTCACGCTCAGAATCCTTCTTGTCAGGCGCCTCTATCTGAAAGGAGGAATATCCCTGTCTGGGCAAACAGATTTGGAAATAGCCTGACCCTTCTATTTCTATCCAGGAAAACTGTCTTTTCGATGTTGAAATTCTTTTCTCGGCAGTACTCTCTGAAATCAGATATGCTCAGGAAATGCAGGTTAGGCGTGTCGTGCCACATATAAGGCAGCGACGGAGTGACCGGAGTCTTTCCGGAAATGAAAATCTGCAGACGAGCCTTATAGTAGGCGAAATTGGGAAAACCAACTATTACCTTTCGTCCTACCCTCATGGATTCACCTAAGACCAACCCCATATTTATCACCTGCTGCAGACTCTGATTCAATATCACATAGTCAAATGATTTATCTCCGTATTCGGACAAGCCGGCATCTATATCCTGATGGGAAACACTCAAGCCCCGCGATACGCACTTATAGATTGCCTGTTCGTTAATCTCTATCCCTCTTCCTTCCACACCTTTCCTCTCCACGAGCAGTGACAACAACTCACCGTCACCACAACCAAGGTCCAGCACACGCGATCCAGACGGTATCAGGTCGAGAATGGCCTGATATTCCAGCTTTATATGCTCTTTGGTTGAAGATTTATTCTGGCTAATCACTGAACACCCTGCTCAAGAAATGTTTAATCAGATGCTCCTGCTCCTCGATTTCCACCAGAAAGGCATCGTGCCCATAGGTAGAATTTATCTCACAGTAGGTAACGTCAATGTTGGCCAGCTTGCAAGCTTTGACAATCTCTTTGGACTGATAAGCAGGGTACAGCCAGTCCGATTTAAAAGCAATAACCAGGAATTTAGTACCCCTCGCTGGCTTCAACACTTCATGTAGCCCTTTGCCACCAGCCTGGTCAAAGCGGTCTAAGGCCTTTGTGATATAAAGGTAGGAGTTGGCGTCAAACCTCTTTACAAAGTGATTGCCCCGATACTGAAGGTAGCCCTCCACCTCAAAATTAGGGGTAAACTTGACCGTTTGCTTCTCATCCTTAACCCGCCGGCCAAACTTCTCCGCCATGGAAATATCACTCATATAGGTGATGTGACCTATCATGCGAGCTACTGCTAAACCCCTGTCTGGTGGCACCCCATTATAGTAATCACCCCCGTTCCAGTCTGGGTCCGCCATGATCGCTTGCCGTCCTACTTCATTAAAGGCTATTTGCTGCGGAGAATGTTTGGCTGTAGTGGCAATTGGGATCGCGGAACGAACCCTATCGGGAAAGGAAACTACCCACTGCAAAGCCTGCATCCCACCTATTGACCCACCGGTAACACAGAGGAGTTTCTCGATGCCCAGGTGGCGGACAAGGTGTTCCTGAGCATTGATCATATCCTTGATAGTGATGAGCGGAAAGTCCAGCGCATAAGGCTTATTGGTTTTAGGGTTGAGGGAAGATGGCCCGGTAGAACCTTTACAGCCACCAACTACATTTGAGCAGATAACAAAATATTTCTCAGTATCAAAAGCCTTGCCCGGCCCGATCATGCTATCCCACCATCCGGGGCTGCTGTCTCCAGCATGAAAACCAGCGGCATGGGCATCCCCAGACAGGGCGTGGAGAACCAGGACGGCGTTAGATTGCTCAGAGTTGAGCACGCCGTAGGTCTCATAAGCCAGGGTAACCGGGCCAAGCCTTTCCCCGGACTCAAGCGCCAATTCATTTGGCGGGTGAGCGAAGGTGAAATATTTTGTTTCCACAATGCCAATGTCTTTACTGTACAAAGTCATTGCTCTTGCCCCTGAACAAAGAACCTCACTTGACCGCTACTTTCAGCGCCTGGTCAATATCCTCCTCGATGTCCTCTATATCTTCCAGACCAATCGAGAGCCGGATGTAATCTTCCGTGACCCCGGTTTCTTTTTGTTCCTCGGCAGTCAGTTGCTGGTGCGTGGTGGACGCCGGATGGATGACCAGGGATTTAGCGTCGCCAATATTGGCCAGGTGGGAGAGCAGCTTTATAGAGTTGATGAACCTCTTGCCTGCCTCCAGGCCTCCCCTGATACCAAAGCCGACGATAGCGCCGTAATATCCCCCTCGGAGATACTTTTGGGCCAACTTATAGCTGGGGTGATCTTCCAGTCCAGGGTAGTTAACCCAGGTGACGGCAGGGTGTTTCTTCAGAAAGCGGGCCACCGCAAGAGCATTCTCTGAATGCTTCCTCTGCCTCAAAGGAAGGGTTTCCAGTCCCTGGAGGAAAAGGAAAGAGTTAAATGGACTGACGCAGCAGCCTGCATCTCGCAGCCACTGTACCCTGGCCTTAAAAATGAAGGCCACATTGCCCATGCCCTGGAAATCACAACATGTATCCCAGTATTTTAGACCGTGGTAGCTGGGATCAGGCTCGGTGAATTCAGGGAATTTGCCGTTATCCCAGCGAAACTTTCCTGAATCAACCATGACGCCACCTATAGAAGTACCATGCCCGCCGATGAATTTGGTCGCCGAGAGCACAGTAATATCGGCACCATAATCAATGGGCTTTACCAACCCCACACCCACGGTATTGTCCACTACTAGAGGAATACCAGCATTGTGAGCGATCCGGGCTATTTCTTCAAAATCAGGGATATCCAGCTTGGGATTGCCGATGGTCTCTGCATAAATGGCTCTAGTCCTATCATCGATAGCTTTGGCAAACTCCTGCGGCTTAGTGGAATCAACAAACCTCACCGTCCTGCCGAGTTTAGGGAAGGTATAGTGGAAAAGCTGGTAGGTGCCGCCGTACAGGTTATTGGCGGAGACAATATTGTCTCCAACCTGGGTGATATTCAAAAGAGCAAAGGTCTCCGCAGCCTGGCCAGAGGACGTCGCCAGTGCTCCAGTGCCACCTTCAATGGCTGCTATCCGCCGTTCAAAAACATCAGTGGTGGGGTTCATCATCCGGGTGTAGATATTCCCCGGCTTTTTCAGGGCAAAGAGATTTGCTGCGTGCTCGGTGTCTATAAAAACATATGAGGTTGTCTGGTAAATTGGTACCGCCCTTGCTCCTGTGGCTGGGTCGGGTGCTTCTTGCCCTGCGTGTAACGCGATGGTAGCCAGCCTGTGCTTTGACATTTGTTTTTTCCTCCTTCTGTTCAGCCCAAATAGCGTTCTTAGTTTTAGTTATTCCTACGAAAATAGATGTTTCAGCCCCCCTGGCCCCCATTCTTGGGGGAAATTGTGGAGAATTTGGGGGGCACCCCCAAACCCCCGGCAGGAGGTATCCTGCACCTCTTTTAGGGGGACTTGTAGCGGCGAGTCTTGCACTCGCCCTGCGGGAGCAACCCTATGCCCCACCCAAGGGATCACAGTCCTTGTGGAATCCCCCCTATAAACAGCGGAGAACCCCCTCTCCTGTTTGCAGGAGAGGGTAGGGTGAGGTCCCAATCTTGAGTGAAATGTAATGGCGGCTGGGTCTTTGGCGCGAATTGTCCTGATGTCTTCACGCAAGGTATTAAACAACTTAGCTCTCCCTTATGTTCCCGGCTGAAAGAGCCAGGTAGAGAGGTAACGCTCTCCGGTATCAGGGATGACTACCACTATCAGCTTATTGCGGTTTTCCAGCCTCTTGGCTACTTCAATAGCCGCCCAGGTGGCTGCCCCCGATGAAATACCGGCTAAAATCCCCTCTTCCTTAGCCAGTCTCCTTGCCATTATCCCGGCATCCTCGTTGCTTACTCTAATAATCTCATCAATCAAGTCCTGGCGTAGAACCTCGGGTATGAAGCCAGC
>Ga0315286_10007895_pt1 | contig 10441 bp, 7 predicted proteins | sample YL17G10_0_MG_FD_205038 | JGI IMG/M metagenome (GOLD analysis project Ga0315286, IMG submission 205038) | Sediment microbial communities from Yellowstone Lake, YNP, Wyoming, USA - YL17G10_0 | ecosystem: Environmental > Aquatic > Freshwater > Lake > Sediment | place: USA: Wyoming | collected...
GGTGGCGTCTTGGTCCGCATCAACCTGCGGTGACGAGAGAGCCGAAAAAGCTAGGCAATTCCCAGCTTTTTCTACTCTGGCGCAGGTGATAACAAAGAGAGTGGAGTGGGCCGATAAGCCGAGGTCGCGATTGACTACGGGACGCTCCGCTGCGAGTCAACCCGCTACAACAAATAGTCGACAAAGGGTCAACAAGAAAGGTGGCATCTCGGGCCGCGACGAAAAGAAGCGCCGGCAGAAAAGCTAGGTATTTACTTGCTTTTCTGCCCATCACTGTTCTCCGCCGGCCGGCCTGGGACGGGTCAGAGTGGTATTTCGTTCGTGTTTCGTCAAAGATGCCTTTGTTTCGTTCGTGATAATCGGGGGTAGCTAACCGCAAGGAGGATCGTCTCTCTGGCGGGAAACAGGAGGGGCGGCATGGCCAGAACCATCTTGGAAGAGTGCCCACGCATCGACGCCTTCGACCTGGCACGGTGCGATGGTATCCCTAGTGCCCTGGATGGCAGTGGTGGCCCCAGGAAGGCGAACCTCCTCTGCCGGGACCGCTTCGTCCGCCAGGCGGTTGCCATCCACTGCCTCGCCACGACAGGGGCGGCCGAACTCACTCACCTCCACGGCCTGATCCCCGGCAAGGGGGTGAGTTGCATGGTGCCGATGGAGTTGTTTCCCGGCAGAGTCGCCTTCTTCCGCTGTCCCGGAGCCGGCTGCGGGCGGCGGGTGCGCCACCTCTACCTGCATGAGGGAGCGCTGCGCTGTCGTCATTGCCACAGCCTAGTCTACACGTGCGCGCGCGGAGGGTGGCTGCCCTGGGACCTAGAGGACACCCAGTCACTTGTCGACAGCGGAGAAGAGAGCGGAGAGCCGGCCGATGATGGATATCAGGAGACGATCAGCCGACTTCACCGGGAAGAGCAAGAGAGGGAGCGCGAGCGTCGGCAGCGGTACGTGCAGCACACTGGACGTCCAGGCCGCCCCACGGAGAGACGTCCCTACCGGCATGACGACTCCCGAAAGGTGACGCTGGGGCCCGGCGAGGCCTACTGCTGTCGGTGCCGGGCGGCCCGTCCCTATCGCTACCCGCGGAGAGCGGAGTTGCTCAAGCTCAGCAGCGACACCGACGAGGAGTTGGATCTGCGCGTTGCCATCCGCGCTCGCTGTCGGGTGTGCAATACCCCGGTGTTCCGGATCGTGCGCCCGGAGGAGGCGGAGGGACTGCAGGACGTCATAGACTGGTGATTCGACCGACGGCTTACTCGTCAATACTTGGCATCGTCGGTTCCGGTTGATGCCGGCCGTACCCGAGTCTGAACGAGCCAGTCCCCACGCCAAACCGAACTGGCGTTTGTGGCGCGAGAAGTCGGACTCTCGGCCGACCCCCCCCGGGGGCTCTCAGGCCGGTTCCACTGGCGGTTGACAACGACACGAGGGCTCAACACAGGCAAGAGGTCCGACGCGGAGCGAGCGGGAAGTGGGGTGAACCCCTTCGGATGGGCGACGGGTTCAGGGGAGGACGCATGGTGAAGCTAAGGAAGCTGCTCTCCGCGAAGTGGTGGATCGGGCCCCCGCCAGGGCCCGTCAGGGCAATGCGCCGGCGGGCAGAGGTGCGAGGGCAGCGGCGTCTGCTTGCTTTCCTCAGGAGGGCTGACCGTACATTCCAGTCCCTCGGCCGGGCTCCTCGGATCGAGTGCCCCATCTGTGGGCACAGGGGTTGGTTCTTCTACCCCCACGGTGCCAAGCAGCTGGCCGGCAGTTCCTCCCACAGCGCCCCCCAATCTTTCTCCGCGCCAGAGGGAATGCCAGATGGCTCATCGACAGCAAAGGGCTCCCCCCACAGTGCCTTCCACTCAGTCTCTGCGCCGGATTCTGCTGGTTGCACTGACTTGCGTGTGAACCCGCTCCAACTGGTGCGCCTGGACGCCGAGTGCCCTAACTGCGGGTCATGGGAGCGGCACCGGCTGACCAAGATGCTGCTCGACGAGTTGGGGATGAAGTCATGGAAGGGCCCGCTCCTACACTTCGCTCCTGAGCCGCAACTCGGGACCGTCTTCCGGGGCCTGAGCGCCGTGGACTACCAAACGGCGGATCTGTACGACCCCAGCGTCGATCACCGGGTCGACATCCAGCACCTTCCTTTCGACGACGACAGCTGGTCGTACATCATCTGTCTCCATGTGTTGGAACACGTGCCGGACGACGAACGCGCCCTGGCTGAACTGCGGCGTGTCCTGCGGCCCGGCGGTATACTCGTGCTCTGCGTGCCGTGCGTCCCGTTCTACGAGGAATCACGCCTGACGGTCGCCCATGACCCTGGCTCGCTGGCGCGCTGCCTCCTCGGACACTACCGCACGTATGGTCTCGACTTCATCGAGCGGGTAGGCCGGCACTTCACTGTGGAGGATAGGAGCGCGGGCAAGAGGCCGGTGCAGGAGGTTCTGCGGCACGGTCTGATGATGTGGTCCCTCCTGTCGGACATGCTACTCGTGTGCCGCCGATAGCCAGTCGATCGCGGTCGCAACGCTGCTGTGACGATCCGTCCGGGCTTCCGGGCGCAATGGGAATCCGGACGCCATAGCGTCGTCGTCCCCTCCCGCTCGGCCTCTCCTCCCGGATCCGCTTTCACCCGCCGACCCCGAGCTGCTGCTCCCACCGCGCGCGCCAGGGAAACGGCGTCACCACATCGCGGCTCGCTGCGCGAACCATGGAACCTATTCAATCGGAGAGTTCGCGCGGCGGCGCAGTGGTGCGCCGCAAGGGAGGGATCCTATGCGCCTCTTGTGTGCCTTGCTGCTGACGCTGTTGGCGATAGGCTCGGTTTGGGCGAGTCCCTATCAGTACACCTTCCTCGATCAGCAGTACTACGCCGCGAACAAGGGCGTGCGCCTCTACCTGGAGGGCGATACGCTCCCCAGCGCACCTCTGACGCTTGCGGTGGCCGACGGCATATCCTGGCGTCTTCTGACTCATACGCCGGGCTTCCAGGCCGGCCGCGACTACCAGGTCCACGCGGTGGTCGCACCCGACCGCGCTCAGCTCTTCCTCGATGGGTTGCTGGTCGCCGATAGCCCGGGCGGTTTCGTCCCCGCGCCGGAGACGGTGCAGGTGGACTACGGCACCCCCTGGGCCATCGAGACTGCCGACTGGCTTTGCACCGTCAGTGCGGTCTCCATGGCGGTGCTTCGCAGTGGCGTTGAGGTGGGTCGGCAGGACTTCGACTTCTCTGCCGCCGCGGCCCGGCCCTTGCCGCTGCAGCTCTTCGAGCCAGGCTCCTACGCCCAGGCGGAGCTGATCGTCCAGTCGGGCGACACGGTCGTGCTGGATGTAAGCATGCGCCTCGAGAGCGCCAACCTCGCTCCCTGGGTTCCCTTGATTGACGCCTACGGCCAGAGCACCTATGCAGACTGGCCGGAGAAGGTGTACGGCGATGCCGACCTCATTGCGGACATCGCCTATGAGGACGCTCTGCTCGCCACCATGCCGCCATCGCCGGACTACGATCAATTTGGCGGCTACCTCAAGGCAGGCTGGAGCGAGGAGCCCACCGGCTTCTTCCGCGTGCTGCAGCAGAACGGGTACTGGTGGCTCATCAGCCCCGACGGCAACCCCTGCTTCTATGTTGGGCTGGCAAGCGTGCCTTCCCATACCTCGCCGCTGACCCCAGTGACGGGGCGTGAATCAACTTTCGCCTGGCTGCCCTCTCAGGAAGCGCCGTGGGACAGGGTGTGGGAGCACGACTCCTGGGGCACCGGCGAGGATGCTGACTACGTGGCACTACGGGGCGCCAACCTGATGCGCAAGTACCAGTACGATCCCGCCTGGTGGGAGCCCGCAGCAGATCGCGCCGTGCAGCGGATGGCATCCTTCGGCTTCAGCGGGGGGAGCAAGTGGGATGCGCCCGATGGCATGACCTGCTCGCCGGTGCTCTCGCGCGCCAACACGCCGAACCTCGTGGGTCACCCGGACGTGTTCGACCCGGCAGTCTGTCAGGCGCTCTACGCTAACTTGCTGGTGCAGATGTCGCCATACGTGACCGACCCTTCCATCATCGGCTGGGCGGTGGGCAACGAGCGCAGCGAGTTCATCTTCGGCGAGGAGATCACACGCATCCTGAAGATGGAAGCGACAGTCCCGGCGAAGCGAGCGTTCTGTGATTACGCCCTCGACAGCATCTACCACGGCTCGCTGGTTGCCCTCAACGTCGCCTGGGGGACCTTCGCCGTGACGCGGGAGCATCTCTACTCCTTGTCCCCTTCGCCTCCGGAGGAGGACGTGGAGTCCCTGCGCCGCTACTACGCGGACCGCTACTACGCGCTCATCTACGACACGCTGAAGGCCATTGACCCCAACCACCTCGTCTTCTCGCCCTACCTGTGTCCCATCTGTCCGGACCGCTGGGTGGACTGGGTGATCGTTGCCAATCACTGCGACGTGCTCGCCTACGATCACTACGCGTACAACTACTACGACGACAACCTGGAATGGTTGGAGCGGACACTGAACAAGCCGATGTTCCTCGGGGAGTTCTCCTTCCCGTCATGGTACGCTGGAACGCGTGGATTCGGGCGCTACCGGGTCTTCACCCAGGATGACGCTGATGCCGGCGCGAAGTACGCGCAATGGATCGCAGAGGCGGCCGCCGACCCCTACTGTGTCGGCGTCAGCTACTTCGAGTACCGGGACCAGCCCCTTACCGGCCGCGGGCCCGGCTTCGGTGACAGGCTCGTCTACGGCGAGCGCTACGCCTTCGGTATCGTGACCGAGACGGACAGGGTCAAATGGGACCTGGTCACGCCGATGCGAGATGCCAACCTCCAGGCCAACGGCCTGCGGCTCGAGTCGGCGCAGCGGCTCACCGCCGACTTCGCGGCCGTGCCCACTGTGGGGCGAGTGCCGCTTACCGTTGCCTTCACCGACATCTCCTCCGGCTATCCCATCGCCTGGTCGTGGGACTTCGGCGATGGGAGCACCTCCCAGGAACAGGACCCGGTGCACACCTACGTCTACCCCGGCTTCTACCCGGTGACCCTCACGGTCACCAGCGCCAGCGCCACCGACAGTATCACCCGCAGCCCCTGTGTCGCCGCCAACACCTTGGTCGAGGACGACAGCACGGCGATCACCTACACCGGCGCCTGGGGTGCCTACACGAACTCGGCCTGCAGCGCCGGGCACTTGCGCTACTCCGCCCAGACGGGGGCCTCCGCCCGTCTGATACTCTACGGGACAGGCATCCGCTGGCAGACTGCTGGCGGCCCGGCGATCGGCAAGGCGCGCCTCTACCTCGACGGCGCCCCTATGGGCGTGGTGGACCTGTACCGGGCGCGGAACCAGATCGTCAGTATGTCAGCGACCGGCCTTGCCCCGGGTCGGCACGAGGTCGCGGTCGAGGTCACGGGCCAGAAGAACCGTCGCTCCACTGGCTACCTCGTCTGCGTGGATACGCTCGAACTGCTGAACTGAGAGAGCGCGGGCCCGTCCTTCCTCGGGAACCCAACCCCCGCCCTCTAGCCCCGTCAGCAGATGGCAGCGGCGGGGCCGGCGCGCCGCCGCGCTCGCCCCTTCCTTTGTTGCCGTCTGCACCACCTGCCATCGCGCCAATGCTGCTGCTTCTCGTCTCCGATTCGGCTCAAGTCAAGTCGCAGACGGTAGCGTCTTGCAGTTACAGTAACGGCCTATCTTGATACGACAAGGGCAACAGGACTCAACCTGCACGAAGTCGAATCGGCCTCCGGCGCTCAGAGCAGCCTCGGCGGATTACCACGGGCCACAAGGGCTATGCCAGCGGATCGCACCAACCGTCGCCGCGTCGCCGTCACAGGAATCGGGGTTGTCTCCCCTCTTGGCCTGAATGCCGAGCAGACCTGGGAATCGGTCGTCGCCGGCAGGAGCGGCGTCGCGCCGATCACTCTCTTCGATGCCTCCACCTTCCCAGTCCGCTTCGCCGCCGAGGTAAAGGGCTACTCAGTCGCTGACTACGCGCCCACCCGCCGGGTGCAACGGCTGCTGTCTCGTGCAGCCGATTTCGGGCTGGGCGCGGCGAAGATGGCGTGGGAGGATTCCGGGCTCGGCGGCAATGTGGACGGGGACAGGGTGGGCGTGATTCTCGGAAGTTGCGTGACAGCGCCAACACTCCAAGAATCCAACGCTTGGTGCCGCGTCTACGACCAGGGTGTCCCGCCAGAGCGGGCCGACGAGGACCCCTTCGGGCCCGCTCGCCGCGCTTCGCATACCGGCACTGCCCAGATTGCTGAGGAGATCGGGGCTCGCGGGCGGGCGAACACCATCTACGTGGCCTGCGCCTCCGGCACGCAGGCTATCGGGATGGCCACCCGATCATTGCGTCGCGGCGAGGCGGACGTCGTCCTCGCCGGCGGCTACGACTCCATGGTCAACGAGTGGTACATCATACTCTTCTGGCTGATCAACGCCCTCTCCACCCGCAACAGCGATCCGTCACGCGCCAGCCGCCCATTCGACGCCGGTCGCGATGGCTTCGTTATGGGCGAGGGAGCAGGAGTGCTTGTCTTGGAGGAGCTGTCGCACGCGGAGGCGCGCGGCGCCTCGATCTACGCTGAGATCCTCGGCAGTGGCTCCTCGCTCGACGCCTACCACATCACCGATTCGCCGCCCAACGGAGACGGCGCGGCGCTGGCGATGCGGAAGGCGCTCGATGACGCCGGATTGGCCCCGGAACAGGTTGAGTACGTGAACGCGCACGGCACCTCAACCAGGGATAATGACATTTCCGAGACGCGCGCGATCAAGTCGGTCTTCGGGCACCACGCCTACCGCCTGGCCATCAGCTCCACCAAATCCATGACTGGCCATCTGATCTCGGCGGCCGGGGGACTGGAGGCGGCGTTGGCCGTCCTCGCGCTTCGGGACGGCATCGTGCCTCCGACCATCAACCTCGAGCACCCCGATCCGGAATGTGACCTCGATTACGTGCCCAGGAATGCCCGGACGTCTAGGATCACTGTCGCCATGTCCAACTCGTTCGGTTTCGGTGGCACGAACGCAGCCATAGTGCTGCGCCGAGCCGAAGGACCCTCCGCACGACCGAAGAGGACGGACCTCCCGTGAGTGAACGCCGGGTCGTCATCACTGGCATGGGACTCGTCACCCCCCTCGGCCTGGGAGCTGACGACTTCTGGACCGCGCTGGTGCAAGGCCGGAGCGCGGTGACCCGCGTTAACCTGGCTGGCGATTCGCAGCAGGCGCGGCACCTGGCAGCACCGGTTCCGCCTTTCAACGTCCGGTCCTACGTTCCCGACCGCAAACTGCTTCGGATCATGTCCCGCACCGCCCAGTTCGGGCTCGCCGCTGCACAGATGGCAGTCAGCGACTCGGGCGAAGCCAGTGTGCACACCTCCCGAAAAGGAGCCTTCATCGGAACCGGCCAGGCGCTGTGCCCGGGCGAGTTTCTGTTCGATGCTGTCCGCGCATCGCGGGACGACAGCGGCGAGATCAGCACCAGGCTTCTGGGCTCGGACGGGGTCTCCCTGATTCCTCCGCTCTCCATGCTTCTGGCCCTCTCGAATGGATGCTTGTATGCATCATCCGTCCTTCACTCCATCAGCGGCAGCAACACCAACTTCCTCAGCTCCGGCGAGGCCGCCCTGGCGGCCATTGGCGAGGCCTATTGGGCGATCCGCGAGGGAGAGGTGGATTGGGCGCTGGCGGGCGGCTACGACGGCGGTGTGAACCGCTGGGTCCATGCCGATTTCCATCGCCTCGGGATGCTCTCCTCGCACACCGGTGACCCAGCGCGGGCAGTGCGGCCATTCGATCGCTCCCGCGATGGCTTCGCGCTCGGCGAGGGAGCTGGCATGGTCGTCCTTGAGGAGCAGCGCGCAGCCGCCGCGCGCGGCGCCAGAGTGTGGGGCGAGATCCTTGGCTTCGCCGCCACATGCGACGCGGCCGGCCCGCTGACGCCGAGGGCAGACGGGTCGGCGCTCGCAGCAGCGGCATTGGGCGCGCTGCGCGACGGTGGCATCGAGCCATCTGATGTGGACTACGTAAACGCCTACGCCAGTGCAACGCCGGTCGGGGACCAGACTGAGCTGCGGGCACTTGAGACAGCCTTCGGCGGTCTGCGCCGCAGGCCGTTAGTGAGTGGCATCAAGGGCGCCATCGGTCACCTCTTGGCGGCCTCGGGCGCAGTTGAACTGGGGGCTGCACTTCTGTCCCTCAGGCACCAGCTGGTCCCGCCAACCCTCAACCTCGAGGCGCCTGACCCCGAGTGCCACTTCGACTGCGTGCCGAATCAGGCTCGTCCCGCCGCAGTCAGTATCGCTCTCACCATCAACCGGGGGATAGGGGGCCAGAACGCGGCGATGGTCCTGCGGCGCGCCGAGACAAGCTGACCGAGCGCGCCCACTCGGGCGGCAGCGCGGCTCCAATATCAGGCGGCGTAGAAGGACGGTAGCCTACCGGGATGATCCGCTGAGAAGCCTCTCTATCTCGCCGCCCAGACGGTCGGCGTCAGGCAGTAACCGCACCACCTGCGCCCGCTCATCCGGATCCAGTGCTGCCATGATCTCGGCCAGCTCCGAGACCTCCCCCACTGGAGCCCAGGCACGAATCGTCTCCCGCCAACTCGCCACTTCCTCGGCATTCAGCATCCGCACTGCTACCTCCTCGCATACCACTGCTCGCACTGGGGTCACATAGGCTCCTGCGCCGGGCGAAGCTGTGGATCGGTGCTGCTGCGAGAAGGCCTGGCCGGCTGTGGTCGAGAACTGCTGGAACTGCCCACCTTCGACTTCTGCGACCTGTCTGGCTCCCGACGCGGCTTGCCCCGCCCTCAGGGGCTACTCCCTACGCACCTCCGTGTCGAGCATCCATTCGAACGGCCTCTCCAGTATCTTCCGGGGAGAGGGCCCGCTTCCCTGCTCACCGTTTCTACTCCCGGCGTGACCGGCCCAGGAGCCAGCGTCGCGGGCCGCCGGCGCGCCTGCTCAGCGGGCGCTGTAGCCCCCGTCAACGACGAGCTGCGAACCAGTCACGAACTTCGCTTCATCGGAGGCCAGGTATAGGATGCCGTACGCTACGTCCTCCGCCTCACCAATGTGCCCTATCGGATAATCCAGACCAAGCAGCTTGATGATGCGCTGTCTATCAGCCTCTGACCCGTTCCGCACCCACTCGTGTATCGGCGTCGCCACATGGCCCGGATGGATCGAGTTCACTCGTATCCGGTCCCGCGCGTAGAGGAGCGCGTCAGTCTTGGTCATCAGCGTGACCGCTCCCTTGGCGGCGTGGTATGGCGGGACATTCGTATCGCTCACCAGGCCGTAGACAGAGGAGACGTTGACGATGCTCCCGCCCCCACCCTCCCTCATGTGCGGGATGGCGTGCTTAGTGCAGAAGAAGACGCCCTTGACATCAACTGCGAACACGGCGTCCCACTCTGCCTCTTCCACTTCGTGCGTCGGCTTGTTCGTTCCCGCGATTCCCGCGTTGTTGACCAGGATGTCAATGCGGCCGAATCGGGCCACAATCTGGTCGAACCCGCTCCGCACCTGATCCTCGTTGGATACGTCTATCGCGTAGAAGGCGGCCTCGCCGCCCTGTCCGGCGATCTCCTCGGCCACCGCGCGGCCCCCGTCCGCCTCCACATCAGTTACGGCGACCTTAGCCCCCTCTTCCGCCAGCAGCAGGCAGGTGGCTCGGCCAATGCCGCTCGCCCCTCCTGTTACCACCGCAACTTTCCCCTCGACGCGGCGTGCCAATGTCATCTCCTACCTGGGTGAGATCGGGTACAGATACTCGGTCTATTGTCCGCCGCAGACTCATCTCCCTGTCCGCCGCCTGGCCCCGGGGATGCTCGCGCGTGCTGCCGTGCCACGCCGTGGCTGCCAATTGCCGGCGCAATTCCCCCCATCCCCCTTGCTGAAGTGGCGTCATCTATGGAACAAGCGGGCCGTGCGTGGCGCCAGGGCGTCAGCGTGACACTAGCGATGTGGCCCCCAGGCCAGCCGTGCTTCGCCCTGGGCCCGGACGGTCTGATCAGCGCGCGCGCTCGCCGGGCGCGACAGGGCTGGCGAGATGAACAGGTATCAGCAACCGCTCACCGGCGGAGCAGGCCGTCAAGGACGCCGCATTCGGCGCCTGACTGCTTGATGTAGGGCCCTTAGGACAGGATATCGAGTGAATACTGGGTAATAGACGAGAAGACTGTGACGCTGCTATCCACCAGCGAGGCGAATGGCGTGCCTGCTAGTGCGATTCACGAGGGGCTGGGGCTTCATAGCCTCGAGGATTATGGAGGATTCACGTTGGTGACAGACGAGGTCTATCAGAAGACGGCGCAGGCGTTAGCCGAAGTGCTGGGAGTAGATGAAGAGGGGGTCGCACCCAATCTGAAGCTGGTCGGCGATCTTGAGGCCACTTCGCTGGATGTCGTTGACCTGATGTTCCAGCTCAAGAGGATCTTCCGTAT
>Ga0315286_10007896_pt1 | contig 10441 bp, 8 predicted proteins | sample YL17G10_0_MG_FD_205038 | JGI IMG/M metagenome (GOLD analysis project Ga0315286, IMG submission 205038) | Sediment microbial communities from Yellowstone Lake, YNP, Wyoming, USA - YL17G10_0 | ecosystem: Environmental > Aquatic > Freshwater > Lake > Sediment | place: USA: Wyoming | collected...
TACGCTGCTGACCGGTGAGTTGCGTTTGCGCCCGGCAACCAGCTGAGCTCTCTCGACAGGAGGATCGACAATGCTAGATGATCTACGCCAACAGGCGAGTGAATTATTCGTTCAAGAGGAACCGCCAGCGCCGCCTCCGGCGCCGCCTCCTCCAACTCGCATCTTAGGTATGACTCCCTTTCAAGCTTTTATCGTGGCGTTGATGTTGCTGGTTATCACTTGCCTTTTGAGCGCCTCTTGCTTGCTGGTAACGGGCCGGGTGGTGCCGCCTTTCTTGTATTAGCACCACAGGGACTGGCAGTAGAGGACACTTCTGCAGAGATCACCGAGTTATTATGGTAACCGGGCGGGTGGTGCCGCTATTTCTATATTAAACCAGCCATGAAGAAACAGAATTTATTTTCTGGCCAGGTTTTCTGGCTGGTTGGCGGCTTTGTAGCTCTTGCTATCCTCTACGTATTCCTCTCGTCTGTGATCAAAGATGAAAGGCCAAAGGCTCCTGAAATGACCGGAACAGTGGGCCTAACAGGCGAGCGTACGCTGACCCCAACTGATCTGGAGTAAAGCAGAGAGACCGCCCCGGGGCAGCAGCGATGCAAACTTACAGGGCTCTTTACGGAATGAATAAGGTAACCCCACCTCCGACAGGTCCACCACCGACAAATACCCCAGCCCCATTTCTCACACGTATTTTCGAGATTTCAAATGGACCTTTTGGCGACCCCCATGCCTATCCCATGTCAGCTGTTTGGAAGGAAATAGTCAATGGCGAACGAACCTTGGTTTACATAGGAGGATTTGGTGATTATGGTTATGTTTACGCGGCCACTCCTCCTGTGATACAAGGGGTTGTGGTCGTCGAAGTTTCTTCCGAAGATCTCAGTAATAGTTCATGGGTCAAATATGTAGCGCCAGGAGCAACGGGCGCGCTGCGGATTGTTTTTACCGACGGATATCGGCTCAAACTCGTCGACGAACGTGGGGAGATGTTTTACTTGGATGTTTTAACCAGACAATTTGTGGATAGTTTAACCGCTACTGTCACCGCACCGACGGTAACGCCGCTTCCGCCAATAACTTCGACCACAGCGCCTCCAACTGCCAGTTGGTCAACTGAGTACCCCGCACCAGGCACAAATCCGCCGCAAATTTATCCGCCGTTGGGGTCGCCTGTGCGAATCCCATAATATCGCACACATTTGGTCGATAGACGCATCATATTTCAGTCAAACGGGCCATCGATGCCACGGTATCGCCCTCTTGAAGTTCCATCAGGTGCGTACCACGCGTAGCCCGACCCGTGCGCGAGATATTTTTCACTTTCGTCCGCAGTACAACGCCGCCGGCTGAGATGATGGTCAAATCGTCAGCTTCCTGCACCACCCTGGCGGCTGTCAGCAGACCAATCTTGCTCAACGCGTTTTGATTAATTGTCTTAATCCCGCCGGTTGCGCGTCTTTTGGCCGGGTACTCAGTCAAGGGAGTACGTTTGCCGTATCCACAAGAGGAGATGACCATTAAATCACCACCTGGCTCGACAACTTCCATACTGGTCACATGGTCGCCTTTCGCCAGCTTGATGGCCGTGACGCCGGCGGTATTGCGTCCCATGGGACGAAGCTGGCGCTCTGAAAAGCGCAGCGCCTGGCCTTTTTCGGTGACCAGGATCAGGTCGTCTGAACCACTGGTCAGCCGCGCCCAGTCCAACTCATCACCTTCGTCCAGCTTGATCGCGATCAACCCGGATGGACGGACGGAAGCAAAATCAGACAGAGCGATGCGTTTGATGCGCCCGAAGCGGGTAGCCATAATACAATAATGTTCAGCGTCGAATTTGGGGACCGCGACCGCCGCGGTGATCGTCTCGCCGGCCTCCAGTGAGAGCACGTTGACCATTGGGATGCCGCGCGCCGTGCGGTCGGCGTCGGGTATCTGGTAGGCCTTCTCCGAGTAAACCTTACCCCGGTCCGAGAAGAATAACACGGCATGCAAAGTGCGGGCCGGGATCACCATCACGACTTCATCTTCATCTTTGGTGGTGTGACCCGTGACGCCCCGTCCGCCGCGAATCTGGGCGCGAAAGGCCGTCGCGGCGACGCGCTTGACATAGCCGCGCAGCGTGATGCTGATCAAGGCAGCCTCATCGTGCACCAGGTCTTCTTCGTGGAAATCCTCTTTTGCCTCCCGCGCAATATGCGTGCGGCGCGCATCCCCATATTTTTCGGCCATCGCCTGGACATCCTCCTGGATGACCTGCAGGATTTTCTTCGGGCTGGCCAGCAAGTCCTCCAGAACAGCGATCCGTTCCAGGGTTTGCTGCTGTTCGTCTTCGATCTTTTGCCTTTCCAGGGCTGCCAGACGGCGGAGCTGCATATCCAGGATCGCCTGCGCCTGTCGTTCGCTCAAGGAAAAGCGGCTCATCAGGCGCTCTTTGGCGGTGTCGGCGTCGGGAGAATTCCGGATCGTGGAGATGACCTCATCCAGGTTTTGCAGGGCGATCAGCAAGCCGGCCAGGATGTGAGCGCGCTCGCGCGCTTTCGCCAGATCAAACTCCGAACGGCGGCGAATCACCTCTTTGCGATGCTCGATAAAGATTTGCAGCGCGCGTTTCAGTGAGAGCAGGCGTGGCACGCCACCCACCAGTGCCAGCAGCTGCACACCGAAGGTGGACTGCAAAGGGGTGAACTTATACAGTTGATTTAACACTTTTTTCGGCTGGGCGCCGCGCTTGAGTTCGATTACAATGCTCATGCCGCGCCGGTCGGATTCGTCACGCAGATCGGAGATACCGCCCAGCTTCTCGCTGCGCGCCAGGTCGGCGATGCGCTCGATCAGGCTTGTTTTATTCAGCTGGTAGGGGATTTCAGTAATCACGATCCGGTGCCGCCCACCGTTCATCTCCTCGATGTGCGCCTGGCCGCGCAGCACAACCCGGCCGCGGCCGGTGCTGTAGGCTTGCAGGATACCTTCATCACCCACAATGATCCCGCCGGTGGGGAAATCGGGCCCCGGGAGACGCTTCACCAATTCTTCGACTGAGATATCATCGAAAGTTTCGTAGTTGTCGATCACGTAGGTGATTGCCGCAACCAGTTCTTTCAAATTGTGAGGCGGGATATTAGTCGCCATCCCAACCGCAATACCGGATGAGCCGTTCAAAAGGAGGTTGGGCAGACGGGCGGGCAGCACCAGGGGTTCTTTCAACGATCCATCGAAATTGTCGGTGAAATCCACGGTATCACGTTCAATCTCTGCCAGCATCTCCTCAGCCATACCTGCCAGGCGGGCTTCGGTATAGCGCATGGCGGCTGGAGCGTCCCCATCGATGGATCCAAAATTGCCCTGTCCATCCACCAGCAAATAGCGCATCGAGAAATCCTGCGCCAGACGCGCCATCGCATCATAGACAGCCGCATCTCCGTGAGGGTGGTATTTGCCCAATACTTCGCCCACGATACGGGCAGACTTTTTATAAGCGGTATTCGAGCGCATGCCCATGTCGAACATCGCATATAAGATGCGCCGGTGGACCGGTTTCAGCCCATCCCGGGAGTCAGGCAGCGCTCGCGAGACAATCACGCTCATGGCGTAATCCAGGTAGGCCGTGCGCATTTGCTGATCGATGTCCACTTGATCGACGGAACCTATTTCCATAAAGTTTTCTCTCCAACCGGTCAATAAATAAAAAGAAAAGGGCTGTGCGCCTTCGGCGCACAACCCTTCATTATACCGCAAGCAGGCTGAGTACTAGCTAATGCAAATTCTTCAAGTACTCATCCATGGCTTTGGCAGCCTTGCGACCGGCGACCATGGCTGTAACAACTAAGTCGGGTCCGGTGACATCATCGCCGCCAGCATACACACCCGGGCGCGAGGAGGCGCCGGTTTCGGTATCCACCACAATCAGGCCATACTTGTGTGTCTTCAAATCGGGCGTCGTATCGCCGACTACCGGATCGGGCCAGTAGCCGAGCGCCAGCACCGCGCAATCAGCTTCCACGATGAAGTTGGAACCTTCCACGGGCACAGGTTTGCGGCGACCCTTGGCATCCGGCTCACCCAGCACCATGCGGATGCATTCGATTTGCGCCAGGCGACCTTCAGCGTTGGCGATGAAGCGCACCGGTTGGGTCAGGAACTGGTATTTGGCGCCTTCTTCGCGCGCCAGATATCGGTCATGACGTCCGCCAGGCATCTCTTTCTCGGTGCGCCGGTACAGGCAGGTCACTTCTTCTGCGCCCAGTCGCAGCGCGGAGCGCAGGCAGTCCGAGGCGGTGTCGCCGCCGCCGATCACCGCCACTTTGCTGCCGACCAGCGGCCTGGTACGCAGTTCAGCCGGCAAAAGCTCTGGCTCGACATTGCAGCGCATCAAGAAATCAGTCGCTTTATAAACACCGGGCAAATCCTCGCCCGGTACTTCCATGGGTGCATCGATCTCGCTGCCTACGCCAACGAAGACAGCCTCGAAGCCCTCGGCGAACAGGTTATCGATGGTTTTGTCCTTACCAATGTACGTGTTATTTTCAAATTTTACACCCGCCTTTTGCAGGTCGCCAATCCGGGCAAAGACCAATTCGTTCGGCAGTTTGAAGCCTGGAATGCCATAAGTCAATAAACCGCCCGAGCCGGGCTTGGCTTCAAAGACCACCACCTGATGCCCTTTTTGCACCAGTTGTTCGGCGCAGGCCAGACCCGCCGGCCCGGAGCCAACGATGGCCACTTTTTTACCGCTGGGCTCGCCGATTGGGATATCTACCCCGCGCGTGCGGCGCTCGTAATCTGCAACAAATGCTTCGAGCGGACCGGTCAAAGCGGGAGAGGAGGATTTGACCCGCGCGCAGGATCCCTGGCACAGTTGCTCTTGCGGGCAGACTCTACCACAGATCTCCGGCAGGGAGCTGGTCTGCCGGTAAAGCTGGGCGGCTTCCAGAAATTGGCCGTGTTCAATCAACCACAGGGCTGAGGGGATATCATTATGTGCCGGGCAAGCCAGCACGCAAGCCGCTGGATCCGGGCACTGCACGCAGCGTGAGGCCTCGAACATGGCCTGTTCAGCATCTAATGGGATCACAACATCTTCAAAATCACGGATGCGCTCATCGACCGGTCGGGTATGCATCTCCATAGACGGCGTGCGGGCGCGATCTTTTCGGTCAATCGCCAGGTCATCACCAGGAATGCTCCTCATAATTACTACCTCCAGAATTTTCCGCCTTACCCACAAAATGTCTTGAATCAAATTATATACTATAATAACGACTGAATTGGTTTTATTTCAGTCCCAGATGTCATGTTTTTTTGTGACGGTTGTCATCCATTGGGCAACCTTTCTTTTCACCAGTGTTAACTTCTTGTTAGAAATCCTGCGCCTCCCAGCCCGGATTCTTGACGTACATCCTTACGCATGGTATCATCATTAATCTCGATTTAGCAGTCTCACCCCGAGAGTGCTAAATAAATAAGAACAAGTATGAACGACCTTACCGACAGACAGAAACTCATCCTGACCCTGGTCATTACAGATTATATCGAGACCGCCCAGCCGGTCGGTTCTGGCTATATCGTCGACCACTGGGGGCTGGATGTCAGTTCTGCTACGGTGCGTAACGAGCTGGTTGCTCTGACCGAGCTGGGCTATCTGCGCCAGCCTCATACCTCTGCGGGACGCGAGCCTACCGAGGAAGGTTACCGTTATTTCGTCCGCCAGTTGATGGGTCACACCGATCTGCCTGCCCCGACCAAGCAAACCATCACCCACCAGTTCTACCAGGCCGGCGCCGATGTCGACCATTGGATGCGCCTGGCAGCTTCTGTCCTGGCGCACCAGTCTCAGGCGGCCTCATTGGTCACCGCCCCCCACCCGGAACGCTCCATCTTCAAGCATCTGGAATTGATCGGCACACACGGCCGGCAGGTGTTGATGGTATTAGTGCTCTCGGGCGGCGAAGTCGGCCAGCAGATGCTCAGCCTGGCGGAGCCAGTTTCGCAAGAACAGCTCAGTGCTGTCGCCCAGACCATCAACCGCACTTGCCTGGGGCTGGACAGCGATAGCATCGCCACGCTAATGCCGCCCGCCAGCACACTGGAACAAGACATTCTCAAGCTGGTGACGACGGAAATGCGCCGTTCCGGCGATGTGATCGCCGGAGAATTATACCGGGACGGGTTGACCCACGTGCTGGCAGAGCCAGAATTTGGCGAAATGGATGTCGCCCGCCGCGCCTTGCGCGTGCTGGAAGAGCGTCCTTTGTTGGAGAACCTGCTTGCCCGCACTGTGCTCTCCACTGACCTGGGAGGCGTGCAGGTGTTGATTGGCGGAGAGGGCACCTGGGAAGAGTTGCGTGAGTGCTCCATGGTGCTGGCCCGTTATGGCGCTCCTGGGCTGGCTACCGGCACGCTGGGTGTGTTGGGACCGATGCGCATGCCATATGGTCGTACCATCTCGACGGTGCGTTTTATGGCTGGTCTGCTGAGTAACCTGGTCGAAGACATGCTCGCTGAAGAATAAGGACATTATGACAAAAGCAAAAAAACAACCTTTGGAAGAAACGCAGCCCGCCGCGGTTGAACAATCCAGCGCTCCCGAAACTTCCTCCTATGAACAGGTGTATGCTCAGGAGCTGGAGCAGTTGCGGGACGAGCTGGCGCGCACGCGTGCCCAGGCCGAAGAATATCTGGAAGGCTGGCAGCGCGCCCGTGCCGAGTTTGCCAACTACAAGAAACGTGTCGAGCGCGAGCAAGCCCAGGTCTACCAGACCGCTGCCGGCGCGGTCATCAAGCGCTTCCTCAGCATTCTGGACGATTTGGAGCGGGCATTAAAAACCTGCCCGCAGACCGACGAAGGTGCCATCTGGGCCGAGGGCATTGAGCTTGTCTGCCGTAAGCTGGTCTCCATCCTGGAAAGTGAAGGGGTCATGCCCATGCAGACTGACGGGCAGATGTTTGATCCAAACCTGCACGAAGCGATCCTCTCAGAAGACAGCGACCAGCACGAAAGCGGCCAGATCATCGAAGCTCTACAACAAGGCTATCTGTTAGGAGATAAGGTTTTACGCCCTGCTATGGTACGTGTGGCGAGATAACCTGTACATTTCAGGATTCTTACTAGCTGATCAAGATATCAATTGGAGGAAATTATGGGAAAAATCATCGGTATTGACCTCGGAACTACAAACTCCGTCGTCGCGGTTATGGAAGGCGGCGAACCAACCGTCATCTCCTCGGCGGAAGGCGAACGGCTGGTGCCATCCGTAGTAGCAGTGAATAAAAACCACGAACGCCTGATCGGGCGCGTGGCGCGCAACCAGGCTGTCGTAAACCCCGAGAACACCATTTTCTCGATCAAGCGCTTTATGGGGCGCAAGTTCAAAGACCCCGAAGTGCAGCGCGCCCTCTCGCGCGTCCCTTACAAAGTCGCCGAAGCCCCCAACGGCGACGTGCGCGTCTTTTTGGATGGCAAAGAATACTCGCCGCCAGAAGTCTCTGCCATGATCCTGGGCAAGCTCAAATCGGATGCTGAGGCTTATCTGGGCCAGGCGATCACCCAGGCGGTTATCACCGTTCCGGCTTATTTCAACGACGCCCAACGCAATGCTACCAAAGACGCCGGCAAAATCGCCGGTCTGGAAGTGTTGCGCATTATCAACGAGCCGACCGCTTCTTCGCTCGCCTATGGGCTGGACAGGAAAAAAGACGAGACCATTGCAGTCTACGACCTGGGCGGCGGTACATTCGATATTTCTATCCTGGATGTCGGCGACGGCGTCTTCCAGGTGCGCTCCACCAGCGGCGATACCTTCCTGGGCGGCGATGATTTTGACCAGCGCGTGCTCGATTTCCTGGCCAGCGAGTTCCAGAACCAGACCGGAATTGACCTGCGCAAAGACCGCCAGGCCTTGCAGCGGCTAAAAGAGGCCGCCGAAAAAGCCAAGATCGAGCTCTCCACCTTGATGCAGACCGAAATCAACCTGCCTTACATCACCGCCGATGCCAGCGGACCCAGGCACCTGGTGATGCCCTTTACCCGCGCCAAGCTCGAGCAGTTGACCAACGATTTAGTCGAGCGTTCGCTGGATCCGGTGCGCTCGGCAATCAAAGATGCCGGTGTGGACACTTCGCAGATCAACGAAGTAGTATTGGTCGGCGGTATGACCCGCATGCCCGCGGTCCAGGAAGCTGTCCGCAAGCTGTTCAACAAAGAGCCACACAAGGGCGTCAACCCGGATGAGGTGGTCGCCATCGGCGCCGCCATCCAGGCGGGCGTCTTGGGCGGTGAGGTGAAAGATATCCTGTTGTTGGATGTCACCCCCCTATCCCTTTCCGTTGAAACTTTGGGCGGGGTCGCCACAGCCCTGATCGAGCGTAACACGACCATCCCGACCCGTAAAGGCCAGGTCTTCTCCACTGCCAGCGACATGCAGTCGCAGGTAGAGATCCACGTCGTCCAGGGCGAGCGCCCCATGGCTGTAGACAACAAATCGTTAGGGCGCTTTATCCTGGATGGTATCCCGCCCGCCCCGCGTGGCATCCCCCAGATTGAGGTAACCTTTGACATCGACGCCAATGGCATTCTGAAGGTGACCGCCCAGGACAAGGCCACCGGGCGCAGCCAGCACATCACCATCACAGCCTCATCCGGGCTCTCCGAAAACGAAGTCGAGCGCATGCGCAAAGACGCAGAAACCCACGCCGATGAAGACCGCCGCCGGAAAGAGCTGATCGAAGTACGCAACAGCGCGGATAGCCTCACTTATTCAGCCGAGAAAACCCTCAAAGACCTGGGCGACAAAGTCCCAGCTGATCTAAAGAAACAGGTCGAAGATAAAGTTGCCAAAGTACGCGAAGTGATGGGTAACGATGACGCGGACGTCACCCGCACAGCCGTAGATGAATTGAACCAGGTGCTCCAACAGGTGGGCACGGCTGCCTACCAGCAAGCCGGATCTGCCGCGGGAGCGCCAGATGCTGAGACGGAGCCAACCCCTGATTCGGAGCCCCCCCCTGATTCGGGACCGGCTCCGGAAGGCGGGGAAGATGTGGTCGATGGCGAGTTCCACAGCGCCTGATCCTTTTCTACATTGATTGGATAGATTGTGCCGGCCAGTAGTACCTGCCGGCACAATCCATCCACTGCTTGAGCTACTCCAAATATGACACAGCGCGATTATTATGAAATCCTGGGCGTGCCTCGCACTGCCTCTTCGGAAGATCTTAAAGGCTCCTTCCGGCGTTTGGCGCGCCAGTATCACCCGGACGTAAATAAAGCCCCTGACTCTGAAGAACGATTCAAAGAAATCAATGAGGCCTATGCGGTGCTCTCCGACGATGAAAAGCGCGCCGCCTATGACCGCTTTGGACATGCCGGAGTTCGTGGCGCAAGCGGCGCTCCCGATTTTTCGGTTGATTTCGACTTTGCCGATATATTTGGCGACTTGTTTGGCTTTGGCGGCTTCGGACGTAACTCAGCTCGCGCCCGCAACGCCCCACATCGCGGCGCCGATTTGCAATATCGCCTGGACCTGGCTTTCGAAGAAGCAGTTTTCGGCATCGAGAAGGAGATCGAGATCACCCGCGATGAGAGCTGCGGCACCTGCGCAGGCAACGGCGCCAAACCCGGCACCTCGCCTACCCGCTGCTCGAGCTGTAATGGTACCGGTGAAGTCCGCCAGGTGCGCCAGACTATCCTGGGCTCGATGGTCCAGGTCGCCACCTGCCCCACTTGCCGGGGCGCCGGTGAGACCATCACCACTCCCTGTCCTACCTGCCAGGGCCGCGGCCTGGAGCGCAAGTCACGGCGCAAAGTTGTCAATATCCCTGCTGGCGTCGATACAGGCACCCAAATCCGCCTGGCTGGGGAAGGCCAACCCGGCGATAATGGCGGCCCCAATGGTCACCTGTATATCGCTATCCAGGTCAAGCCGCATAAATTCTTCCGCCGCCGCGATTACGACATCCTGCTCGACCTGAATGTCAATGTTGCTCAGGCTACCCTGGGCGCGGATGTGGATGTCCCTACTGTAGATGGCCTGCTCAACCTCAAGATCCCTGCCGGCACACAACCAGGGAAAATCCTGCACCTCAAAGGCAAAGGCATACCCAGGCTGCGCAGCAACGGGCGCGGCGACCAGTTAGTGGTGATCAACCTTGAAATCCCCACCCATTTAAACGCCGAACAGCGCCAGCTATTCGAGAATCTGGCCAAGAGCCTGGGCAGTGAAGTCCGTCCCTCCGAACGCGGCTTCCTGGATTGGCTCAAAGAGACCCTGGCCGGGTAGCTCCGAAAATCCCCAAAATGGCTATAGCGAGCGGGAATTGGCTCGAAGTCTGCCTCACTGTCGATGGCGAGCTGGCCGAATCGGTCGCCGAAGTGCTGGCGCGCTTCATCCCCGAGGGCGTGGTGATCGAGAGCACGGCTGTGACCGCCAACCCAGACGATTCCGGA
>Ga0315286_10007897_pt1 | contig 10438 bp, 11 predicted proteins | sample YL17G10_0_MG_FD_205038 | JGI IMG/M metagenome (GOLD analysis project Ga0315286, IMG submission 205038) | Sediment microbial communities from Yellowstone Lake, YNP, Wyoming, USA - YL17G10_0 | ecosystem: Environmental > Aquatic > Freshwater > Lake > Sediment | place: USA: Wyoming | collected...
TCCTTTGCCGTCGAGGGACATGACCTTGAATCCCTGCTCTACAACTTCCTCTCCGAATTCCTCTACATCCACGACGCCAAGGGGCTGGTGCTCTGCGAGTTCCATGTCACGATCGAGGGCGATGGTCTGATATGCCGCGCCCTCGGTGAGAAGTTCGATCCGGTGAGGCACCAGCAACGCCATGAGGTGAAGGCGATCACCTACCACATGCTGAAGGTGGACCCGGACGAGCCTTCAGTGACGGTCATATTCGACATCTGAGGTGAACCGATGAAAGCTTCCGCCATCGCATATCCGATCCAAGGGCTGATCAAGTATCACGGGCTGCGGGATGAGCAGCTGAGGCTTCCATATCACGACTCCATTTCGGTCTGCACCGCACCGATAAGGACGCTCACGACCATCGAGTTCGGGCACAGGCACGATTCCGCGCAGTTCGATGGCAAAGCGGCCGATGGGAGGGAGATGGAGCGTATTCTTGAGGTGGTCGAGCCATTGCGGCGGCGCGCCAAGGAGAAGAACGGTTTCAAGATGGTCTCGGAGAACAGCTTCCAATCCAACATCGGACTTGGAGCGAGCGCTTCTGGCTTCGCGGCTTTGGCGGTTGCGGCCTGCGAGGCCCTGGGCCTGAAGATGGGGCTGGAGGAGATATCGCGCTATGCCAGGCGGGGAGCCGGATCGGCATCGAGGGCGGTCACCGGAGGATTCTCGCGCTGGTACGCGGGCACCAGGGACGAGGAGAGCTACTCCAAGCAGCTGACCGGTCCGGAACAGCTCGACATGGGCATCGTGGCGGCCTTGATCCCCGCACATAAGTTCACCGACACGGCGCACAAGGACGTGGTCTCCTCGCCCTTCTTCAAGGCCCGGCTGGAGTATGTGGTCGATGCCCTGGACAAGATGGAACGAGCCATCTATGCGAGGGACATCGACCGGATCGGCTCCCTGGCCGAGACCGATACGCTGTTGCTCCATGGCATCACCATGACCGGAATCGATGAGCTGGTGCTGTGGCGCCCTGATACTGTGAAGGTCATCCTGGAGGTCAAGAAAATGCGCCAGGAAGGTCTTCCAGCCTACTTCTCGATCGACACCGGGGCCACGGTCTACATCAACTCCCGCCTGGAGGATGCGAACGAGGTACGCTCCAGGATCGAGGCTTTGGGGATCGGAACGACCTTATGCAGTGTGGGCGGAGCGGCCCGGGTGGTACAAGAGCACCTGTTCTGAAGCAGACCGGAATCTCATCAAGGCAAAAGAAACCCTGAATTAGGAGCGCCTCCATTCATTCGAAGCATGGACAAGAAGGAGGTCGGCAGCGCCGGTTCGCTCAATGCGGACCTGATAAATAAGGTGCCAGACCTAGTCTACGCCACTGGTTTCCTGACTGGCATGCTGAAGGGGTGGAGCCTTAGGTCCTCAGCGCTCTCCGGGGCTTTCACGGCCGCAAAGAGCATAGCCTATTATGGTCGCGATGGATATCCTGATGCAACCGATTGGGACGTGTTCTGCAAGAGGATCGCCAAGGGGGGTTCCAAATGACTATGCACCTAGGTTGGTTCTCCACTGGCCGGGACGAAGGGGCGCGTAACCTGCTGTCCACGGTCATGAGGAAGCGTGACGAAGGACTGCTGGACATCGATATCAACTTCGTCTTCTGCAACTGGGAGGTTGAGGAAGAGCCGACCCATCCTGATTACGCGCAGCGGGCCAAATTCTTCGCCATGGTGCGCTCCTACGACATCCCGCTCCTGACGCTTTCCTGGAAGAAGCTGTGCGCCAGTATGAAGGACGCTAAGAAGGAGGAATGGCGCCTATGCTATGGCAAGAGAATGCGCCAATTGATCTATGGCAATCACTTCGACCTGGGCGTGCTGGCGGGATACGCGCTGATGATGGATGGCGATTCCTGCTCCCGCTTCGACCTCATGAATCTGCAGCCTTCGTTGCCCGGAGGTCCCAAAGGCACCCGGCAGGAGGTCATCAACAGCATCATCGCCGTCCGAGCGGAGAAGCATGGCGCCACCATGAACATCTGCACCTCGAAATGGGAAGAGGGACCGGCCGTCACATATTGCTCGTTCCCCCTCAACACCCCTCAATATCGCAAGAAGTGGCTGGACTTCGACGAGGCACTGGGCAAACGCTCCGTGGACCTGCTCAGCAAGGATGAGGTGGAGACGACCGACCTCTTCAAGAGCATCAAACTCGACAGCGAGCGGCGCGAACCACCGTTGGTAGCATATACAATAAAGATGTTCGCCGATGGCAACGCCACCGTAAGCCACGGGAAATTCACGGCGGATGGCCGTCAACTCGCCCCTTACGACCTGACGGTGGCGGTGGACTCGGCCCTCGACCGCGGGGAGATCTAGGAGGGAACGGCATGGAATTCGAAGGTCTGGACGAAGTGGTGGCATACGAAGGCAAGCAATTCGTTTCCGACCTCGAGGGACCGGTCACCAAGAACGACAACGCCCTGGAGATCTGCGAGCATGTCATCCAGCGGGGCCAGAAGTTCTTCAGCTTGATCAAGAGGTACGACGACGTGCTCGCCTACAACCTAAGGCGCCAAGGTTGCAAGGCTGGTGACACCCTGCGCCTGATCCTGCCCTTTCTCAAGGCATATGGATTGAACGACAATCACATGCACGATTTCTCAAGAAAGCACATAGACCTCATACCTGGCGCGGACAAGACCTTGCGCTTCGTGCAGGAGCTGATGGCGTCCTTCGTGGTCTCGGCCGGCTATGAGCACTACGTCAGCGCGGTGTGCGAGCAGGTGCATTTCCCTTTCGAGAATGCCTATTGCACCCGGGTCTCCTTGGACGGTTTCCGCATGGAGGAATGGGAGGCGGATATCCTCAGGAAATACGCCCAGGAGATCGCCGCCATGACCCTGATCGAGATTCCCCGCGGAGCGAAGAGCGTACGCGACTTCAGCCCGCGCGACCAGAAGACCATCATGCGCCTGGACGAGATCTTCTGGCAGGAGATCCCGGGCCTTTCGGTATATCGCATGTTGATGGACGTCAATCCCATGGGAGGGGAGGAGAAGGCGGCCTCCATCGTGGACATCTGCAAGAAGACGGGCGTAGGGACGGAGGACACGGTCTACGTCGGGGACAGCATCACCGACATCCAGGCACTCCAGCTGGTCCGCAGGGGCGGTGGCCTGCCGATATCCTTCAATGGCAATGAGTACGCGGTGCGCGAGGCCGAGGTGGCGGTGCTCTCGGACAACACCGTGGTGACCTCGGTGCTGGTCGAGGCGTTCAACCGCTCCGGGAAGGATGGCGTCATGCATCTGGTCGACAACTGGAACCTAGAAGGGATCAGGTCCTCGGGGATGATCCATGACTATCTGGTACGCGAGCTGACCCGGGTCTTCCCTGACCAATTGCCTAAAGTAGTCCGGGTCACTGCCGACAACCTGGAGCAGGTGACCGAGGAGAGCGTCAGGTTCCGCAAGAAGGTACGGAGCGAAACGATCGGTGCACTGGCATGAAGGTAGGGTCCGGCTGCTCCTTTATGGCCCTTAAAGGCGTTAATTGAACCAGAGCCCGACCGAGCGACTGGCACATTCGAGATAGCACGATGGAGAATGGGCAAAGATATAACCGAGGGCATCGCATTTTGGGTGAGAATCCATTTGATTGCGTTTCTTGGATTAGCACGTGAACAGGAGATTGATGGCATGGGCTTTGGACTTGGAATCGACACGGGCGGAACTTACACGGATTCGGTCATCATCGATCTGGCGGGGGGAAAGATACTCAGCAAGGCGAAGGCCCTGACCACTCGCAACGACCTCGCCATCGGGATCTCGAACTCCGTCAGCAAGCTGAACGATAAGCTCTTCAAGGACGTCAGGCTGGTGTCCGTTTCCTCGACGCTCGCCACCAACTCGGTGGTGGAGGGGAAGGGGTGCAGGGTAGCGCTCATCGTGGTAGGCCATGAGTTCAACCGGGCCATACCAGTGAACGAGTTCATCGAGATCACGGGCGGACACAATCTCATGGGAGATGAGAAGGACGATCTGGACCTGGATGCGGCAAGGGAGTTCGTAAAACGGGTCAAGAACTCGGTGGATGGCTTCGCAGTTTCGAGCTATCTTAGCGTGCGCAACCCGGAGCATGAGATCGCGCTCAAGGAAGTTATGAAAGAGCTCACGGACCTGCCGGTGGTGTGCGGTCACGAGCTATCATCCAAATTGGGCTTCCATGAACGGACCTTGACGGCCGTGCTCAACGCCCGTTTGATACCCATCATCGCGGAACTGGTGGTGTCGGTGCGCAAGGTCCTGCAGGCGCACACCATCGACGCGCCGCTGATGATTGTGAAGGGCGACGGCTCGCTCATGGGTGAGTCGGTCGCGATGGAAAGGCCGGTGGAGACCATCCTCTCGGGGCCGGCGGCGAGCCTGACCGGTGCCAAGTATCTTACGGGAGAGGACGATGCGGTGGTCATCGATGTGGGCGGTACCACTACCGATATTGGCATTCTTCGCAACGGACGGCCTCGGCTCGACCCTGAGGGCGCGCTCATCGGTGGATGGCGCACCCGGGTCCGGGCGGCGGACATCTCTACCTCCGGCATCGGAGGAGACAGTCGCATCCTGCTGCATAATGGCCAGATGCACCTAAGCCCTTTGAGAGTGGTCCCGCTCTGCATCGCTCAGTCCATGTGGCCTGGCGTCATCAAGCGCAAGCTTGAGGCGGCACGTAACATTAAGGCACGGCCTCAGGCCGCGCATACCGAAATGGGGGCGGTCAATCAGATCGTGGAGTTCTTCGTCTTCTCCAAAGAGGTCAAGGGCTTCGAGCTTAGCAATGAAGAAGCCGAGTTCGTCGAGCTGGTGAAACAGGAGCCCCGCTCGGTCCATGAGATCAGCGAGATCACTGGGATCCATCCATATTCTTTCAACGTCCGCCGGCTGGAGGAGATCGGGGTTATCCAACGCATCGGACTCACGCCCACGGACGTATTGCATACCCTCGGCTCCTATGTGGAGTATGACCCAGAGCCATCCAGGATAGCTGTCGAGATCCAGGCAAAGGCCATGGAGATACCGGCCCTGGACTTCTGCCATAGGATCAGGACCATGGTCATCGAGAAGATCGCCACCGAGCTGCTCAAGAAGCTGGTGTACGAGGAGACGGGTATTACAGCATATTGTGAGGTGACGGATGACTTCCTCAAGAAGTTCGTGACCTTGGAAGAAGGCGTCGATTACTCTTGCCGGCTGACCCTTCACAAGAAGATCATCGGCATCGGAGCACCGGTGGACGCGTATCTGCCCCAAGTGGCGACCAAGTTCAGCACCGAATTGATCCTGCCAGAGCACATGGAGGTCGGCAACGCGGTCGGCGCGATCACGGGCAGCATCATCGAGAACGTCGAGATCCTGATCAGGCCGAAGCCGGGCCTAGGGGTCATGGAGGACCCAGCATGCCTGGTGCACGCTCCCAACGAGAAACGGGAGTTCGAGAGTCTGACCGAAGCGCTGGATTACGCCCAGAAAGAAGGTACCAGGATCGTAGCCAAGCGCGCTGAGGAGGCTGGCGCCGAGGGAGTGGAGGTCGTGGTGGAACGCAACGACATGAGGGCCAGAATGGGCAGTGAATGGGGCGGGGACGTGTTGCTGGAGACCAAGGTGGTCGTGACGGCGGTCGGCAAGCCGAAGCAGTTCTTCGAAGGGAGAAGGTAGATGCTGAACATCGTGATCTGCGCCGGATACAGCCCGGGGGCGCGCGTGCTGCGAGCCGCCATCCGCAATGTGGCGCAGTGCGGCGAGGTCCAAGTTATCACCCTTTGTCCCGCTTTGGCGGGATTCAAGAAGCAAAGGGAGGAGCTAGAGGCCTTGGATCCGAACACGATTCTCGTGGTGGATGCCTGCGAGGGCGGCTGTGGGAATCAAGGATTGGCCAAGTTCGGCATCAAGCCCAAGGCGGTGGCGGTCCTGAACAAGTATCCGATGGTCTCCGAGAAGGCCGTGCTCGATGCAGAGACAAGGATCAGGCAGTTCCTGAAGGAGGAGGGATCGCCATGAGGAAGGGGGTCATCGTATGCGGCGCCAACGGCGAGAGGAGCGTTATCCTCGAAAAGGCCGTGGAGCAATTCGCCAAGAAGAACCAAAGCAAGGTGGTGCAGTTCTCCGCCTGCTCGATCGGGGTCTCGTCCTTGATGCTCAGCATGAGCGGGGTCGACATGACGAAATTGGTCTCGGTCAATGGCTGTGAGAACCGCTGCGCGGATCGCATCCTGGGGCAGAGTGGCCAAAAGGCCGAAAGGTCCTGCGTCCTAGATGACGCTTTGGAACGCCCGGTCGGTGCCTGCAAGAGCACCTGTGACTTCAATTTCCCAGACCTCAACGAGGCTGAGGTCAAGCGCTTCGTCGCTCTCATGAGCAAGGCGCTCGAATAGGAAAAAATAGCAGGGGCGCCCGTGGCACCCCCTGAATCCCCCGCTCGTCCTCAACGAGTCTTCTTAATTCCCCGCTCTTTGTAATAGTCATCAACCACTTCGGTGATGTGCTTTGCCAGGTGGTGCTCGCGATAGGTGTCGCCCACCTCGGACATCTCCCTAAGATAGAACTCGTGATCGCACTTGGCGCACCGCACCTTCGGGCAGCCTGACACCGCCTGCGCGCAACCGCGGCAGGCAAACGTGCGCGCATAGGTGAGCGAGAACACGAAGCCACATTGAGGACAGGTGATCGTCTTCCTCACAGACCTCATGGTGTCTGGCCCGAACCCTTTGGCCCTCATCGCATCCCAATAGCCGTCCATCTTTCTCCCTCATTTCTTCAAATGATGTTCGATGCTCTTCTCAGTATCGAAATGGTCCTTTAGCACTTCAAGCTCTAAGTCATACTTCCTAATGACCTTTTTTATTCCCCGACGGGTCGCGTCACGCACCTTGTCATCCCAAATGCCATGCACGATCACATGCAACGTGACCTCGGCTTCTTCAAACCTTCCCGCCTCGAGGGTCGAGGTCAATTGCACCCCCACCTTCGGGTCGACCAAGCTGCTCATGAGAGTGCCGGTGGGTGAGGTCAAGAACGCCTTGATGTGACCTATGAGATCGGCGCCATCATTGAAGTTCTCCTCGGCGACCGCGGTCAGCAAACCATCCATGAATCGCTTAGCGCTATGCGGGGTAAAACCTTTCGAGTCGTTAATGTGCATCTTGGCGGCGTACTTACCCAGTTCATCCGCGGCCCGATGCATTTCCAAGTGAAGCTCGTCGTCCTCTTCCATATGATCCCTCATTGGCTCCCGTATTGCTTCCTGAGCAGTTCCTTCTCGACCGCCTCGTCATATCGCGGTGACACCCTGGTCTCGATGATGTCCGCCACCTCCTTGAGGCCCACCTGGTTGCGCCCTGAGACTAGCAATATCTCGGCCGTGGGATTTATCTTCTTGATCATCGTGCGTGACTTCTCTATCTGTTCGTCCGTGGCGGCATCGACCTTATTGATGAGGACCACGTCCGCCTCTCGTATCTGCGTTTCGACCAGACGTCGCACGGCATCCATGAGCAGGTCGATCCTGGTGGAATCGACCAGAGTGATCACCGGCGCGTGTTCGATGATGACGTCCGTCTCCTCTTCAGAATATTCCGCCGCTCTCTTGAGCCCCCAAGGTATGGCCACCCCAGATGGCTCCACGATTATGATGTCCGGTTTGAAGGTGTTATGCAGAACGGCTATGGTGTTGGCGAATGATCCTGCGATCTGACAGCAGATGCATCCACCCGAGATCTCCCTGGCCTTCAGACCATAAGACTCGATGAACTTGGCATCGACGTTGATTTCGCCCACGTCGTTCACGATTATGGCGATACGGTGACCCCTTTGGACCAGCTCTCGCGCCACATCGATGAGCAAGGTCGTCTTCCCGCTACCGAGAAAACCTGCAATCTGAGCTAGCTTCATTGCCTCACGTCCTTCGGTAGAAAGTCACCGTCCGTTGTGAATGTTTCGGTACGTTCGATCGTGCTCGATGCAATAGAAAATAAAAAGGAAAGGAAAGGTGCGTTTCTCTACGCAGTTCAGCAGGTCACCTGACCGTACTTCTTGGTGGTGTCGACGACCATCTTGATGTTCTCCATCTTGGTGGTCAGGGAGGGCGGGACCTCGCAGCCGGATGCGACCACGTAGCGGGAGTGCAGCCCGCGCGCGCACAGCGCGGTCTTGACCTCTTGCAGCAGGTTGATGGTGGCCTTCTCGATCTTCTCCGGGGACCAGCGTATGAAGGCCTGCGGGTCGATGTTGCCGGCCATCAGGCAGTTGTCCGAGTAGCCCTTCATGATGACCTCCTTGGCGGTCATCGAGCCGGGGATCAAGGGATACCAGGCCATGCTGTAGATCACGGGCTTGAACCCCTTCACCTGGGTGTCCAGGTGCGGCAGGTCGGCGCAGTTGTGCACGCAGAACGCCTTGCCCACCTCTGCGGTCAAGGCATTCAACTCCCGCGCGTACTTGGCCTCGAACTCCTCGTACTCCTGATCTCCCAGGCAGGAGTAGGAGCCCCAGAGATAGTCCCAGCACAGCCCGGGCGCGGCGGTCTGGCCGAAGGCCCGGGTGAAATCGGCGTCGAACTGGGTGAAGGTCTCCAGGGCCTTGTGCACCGCGGAGCGGTGGTTGTACATGTCCATGAACACCTTCTCCGCGCCGGCGGTCTGCGTGAGCGCCAGCAGCGGGCCCTCGATGAAGCCGGAGGTGATGATGTCCTTGCCTAGGCGCTCCGCGAACAGCTTGGTGCCCTCCAGGATGACGCCGCAGCGGCCCTTGTGCACGTCCGGGATGCGCAGCGTCTCGTAGTCCTCGGGCGTCTTGATCTTCGGGTCGGTCACGAACGGCGTGTTCTGCTCGTCGAAGCGCACCCCGGCGCCGATGTCGCCGGCCATGACGGACAGGTCCATCAGCCCGAAGTACCAGTCCCAGTCGAAGTACTTGTACCCGGCGATGGCCGCCTCGGCGAACTTCCTCGGGTCATTGGCCCATTCGGAATAGGTGGTCGGCGTGCTCAGCAGCCTGCGGTTGACGCCGCAGGCGATCGGATAGACCGAGAGGCGGTCGACTGGCTGGTTGGTGATAGAAGCCATCGCCCGCTCTATGTGCGACATTGCCATTCTACAGCACCGCCTTCAGCTTGGCGACGGCCTCTTGGGCATTAATGCCGTGGAGGTCCGCGCCAATGTCATCAGCGAACTCCTTCGAGGTCGGAGCCCCACCGATGATGATCTTGACCTTCATCCTCAGACCAGATTCGATCAGACCATCGACGCATTGCTTCATGCCATCCATGGTCGGGGTCATAAGGGTGCTCATCGCGACGACGGTGGCGTCCTTCTCCTTGGTGCTGACGACAAAATTCTCGATAGGTACATCCCTTCCGAGGTCGAAGACGGTCATGCCGCCCGCGGTCATCATGGTCTTCACCAGGTTCTTTCCGATGTCGTGCACGTCGCCCTCTACGACGCCAATCACGACGTTTGTCCTCTTCTTGGTGTCCTCCTTCGGGATGTGAGGCAGCAGAACGTCCAAGGCACCGTACATGGCGTCAGCGGCAAGGAGCACCTGGGGAAGGTATAGCTCATGAGCGGCATATTTGTCACCCACGATCGTCATCCCCTTGATGAGCCCAAAGTCGACCGCATCCAAGGCCTTTATTCCGGAAGCCAAAGCAGCTCTGGCCTCGCTTACGGCCTCTTGCTTTTTCCCGGATATTACAGCTTTCTCCAATCCTGCTAGAATCTGTTCTCTTGTCACTAAATCCACCCCCTCGCAAAAATAGCGAGTATCCACTCACAAACAACCATCATTAAAATAAAGATTAGTGTGGATGGATGCGTCATCCATTAAGGCTGTTTAATATTCTCTTGGCCATCTGGATATTCAATGACCAAGGACGCGTTGGACGCCCGTTCCCATCAAATCATGAACCCATGGGCGCTAGTATAATAATTTTATAAGAATAAATTACTTGATATTTTCAGTTGCGTCTTAATGGCCAAGAGTTGTCAGGGGAAACAGCAAGGAGTTTGATGAGGGTGAACCGCCTTGCTACATCGTCTGAAGGAGATACGCTGTGGCATCCCGTAAGAAGACAAAGCGGATCGTTACATCTGCCAAGTATGCCAATGACATAATCCTAAGCGCTTCAGAACTGGGCGAGGGATGGAAGGAGACGAATACCGAAGGTGTCCAATTGCAGGATGGCCCTTCCTTCGTCTCAAGAGATGTGCGGCAGTTCTTCAAGAAGGAGAACGGACAGAAAAAGAGTCAGCAAGTCCTGATGGCTCTCATTGATTATGGGAAGGTGGAAGTGTCGAAGAGGATCTACGATGAAACGCGCTCTTCCCTCGGGGATGAGCATCGGCCTCATACTCTGATGGTCGAGCACGAGGGGACCGGCATCGCAGTGGA
>Ga0315286_10007899_pt1 | contig 10437 bp, 8 predicted proteins | sample YL17G10_0_MG_FD_205038 | JGI IMG/M metagenome (GOLD analysis project Ga0315286, IMG submission 205038) | Sediment microbial communities from Yellowstone Lake, YNP, Wyoming, USA - YL17G10_0 | ecosystem: Environmental > Aquatic > Freshwater > Lake > Sediment | place: USA: Wyoming | collected...
CAGGAACATTTCAAGGAGGCTCGAACAATGAAAAAAGCGACATCCATCGGATCGATCGTTCTGTTCACCGTCTTTCTCGCATCCTGCACTCCGGCCTCGAGCATCAAGGCGGGCAGCGCGACGGCGGAGTCCTTGATCCGGCTTCTGCCGAAGACGACCCTAGGCGTCATCGCCATCGACGTCCACCGGGGCATGGGACTGGCCTCCGTCTCCAAGATGCTCCAGGACCCCCAGGCCAAGCAGAAATACGACGAATTCACCAAGATGGCCGGCCTCGACCCGATGAAGGACATCTATTTCGTTGTCATGGGCCTCACAGCCACGCCGAACGCGACGAGCCAGGAAGGTGGCGTCATCGTCAACCTCAAGTACAGCAAGGACAGCTTCCTGGCCATCATGAAAGACAAGGCTCCGGAATTCCAGGGCGAGTCCTATAACGGCGTGACCATCTACTCCAACCTGGACGGCTCAGAGACGAAGCAGACGACCCGGGCAGCCTTCCTCGACGACTCGAACATCCTCTTCGGCAGCGCCGCCGCGGTCAAGGGGATCGTCGACGTCTACCAGAAAAAAGCCGAATCGGTCATGAAGAACGCGGCGATGGCCGGCGTCCTCAAGAAGGTGGACAAGGCGGCCCTGGCCTGGGGCGCCATATCCGTCCCCCCGGACCTGATCAAAAAGGGCATCGAGAGCGTCCCCCAGCTCAAGGTCCTCGAAGGCGTCACGGCCATGACGATGTCCTTCGATTACCGGCTCTCGAACTATATCGCCGACATCCGGACGATGGGCGGCAGCGAGGAGCAGAACAAGAACCTGGCCGCGACCCTCAACGGCCTCAAGGGCCTGGGCGCCATGCTGGCGGCCCAGGAGCCGGCCGCGGGCGAACTCCTCAACGCGGTCGAGGTCACCTCGGGCAAGGATTTTGTCAGGCTTTATATCAGCGTTTCCGAAGAAACCATGGACAAGATCGGGAAAGCCGCACAGGCGAAGGTCGGGGATATGATCAAGCTCAATACTGAAAAGCCCGCGGAAGAGAAGCCGGCAGAGAAGCCGGAAGTTAAGAAGTAAGACCTATTCTTCGTAGAGATATTCCTTCGTCCGGAACACCCAGCAGGCCAGGGCCAGGAACACGCCGGCGATCACCGCCAGCATCAGGACGGCGATGGCCGGCGAAGTGGGCTCGAGCCTGAAAAGAAGGAGCGCCACCCCCCCTCCCCCGCCGCCCATCGGCCGGTACGGCAGCAGCGACTTGAGATAGTGGACGACGGAGAACCTCTGCGTCGAACCCGGGAAGTACTGGATGACGTTTTCCCAGCCGAACCCGAAGACGAGCCCCACGAGGATGGCTTTTTTGAGGACCGTCCCGAGGAAGCTGAAGAAGGCCGTGTAGGCCAGGATCCCGAGCCCCAACACCCCTAGGTAGCTGAGAAACGTCAGGTAGAGCCGGGCGTCGGCGAACCGGCCGGCGTTCATGATGAAAAAAGACAAAGACAGGCTGACAGCGACCATGAGGAACATCAGGAGCGAGTAAGCGGCGTATTTGCCGAGGACGATGGCCGGCTTCGCGATCGGCCGGGTGATGAGGTAGGACAGGGTCCGGCCTTCGACCTCTTCGGCCACGACCGACGTGCCGTAGAAGAGCGCCAGGATGACGATATAGAACTGCAGGAAGAAGACCATCAGGATCTCGGTGAAGACGGCGGCCATGTCACCGGTCCGGCCGTGGAGGACGACGCGGACGACGATGGCCAGGATGACCGGGACGAGACCCAGCAGGGCGAAGACCCGGGTCTTGCCCGTCTTCCGGCCGAGGGATAGGAAGAAGCCGAAGACCTCGCGGACGGCTCTGTGGGTGTTCATCATGTCACTTCCCCACCAAGTACTCGAACACCGCCTGGAGGTTATCGTCAGGGGACGAGATCTCCTCGACTTCGATCCTGCCTTCGAGGACGGCGCCCGTCAGGCAGCCGAAGAAATCGTCCCGCTTGTGCGTCTCGACGACGAGCGTTCGGCCGTCGGCCCCGAAGGACATCTTCTGGATCGACCGGTCACCGACGAAGCGAGCGGCCAGCGCCCGCGGGTCGCTCGAGCGGACCGAGATCATGTGCGGGTGGGACTCGATGAGCTCGCGGATGAAGCGGATATCGCCCTGGGCCAGGATCTTGCCCTGGTGGACGAGGACGATCTCCGAGGTCAGGGCCTCGATCTCGGGCAGGACGTGGCTCGAGACGAGGACGGTCCGTCCCTGGCTCTTGAATTCCTTGATGAGTTTGATGAGTTTTCTTTTGCCCAGAGGGTCGAGGCCGCTCAGCGGTTCGTCGAGAATGACGATCTCGGGGTCGTGGGCGATGGCTTGGGCGAACTTGACCCGCTGGCGCATGCCCCGGCTGTAGCCGCGAATGAGCCGGTCCTTGTCTTTGGTCAGCTCGACGATATCCAGCGCCTTGGCCGCGCGCTCCTTGATTTCGGACGCCGAGTATCCGTAGAAACGAAGAAGCCCGGTGACGAATTCCCAGCCCGTCATCTCCTCATAGAAGACGTCGTTCTCCGGGCAGAACCCGATGTCGCGAAAAAGGACCGGGTTGTTCCAGGACTTGCGGCCGCGGACGGTCACCTGGCCGATATTGGGCTTCATCTGGCCGGTGATGAGCTTCATGAACGTCGATTTGCCCGCGCCGTTGGGCCCGAGGAGGCCGGTGATGCCGCTGGCGATATCCAGGGTGACGTCGTTAAGGCCGAGGACGTTCCCGTACCACTTGGACAGGTTGGAGGCATGGATGACGGCCGTCACTTGATGACCTCGACGCTGCGCGTTTTCCGGTTGAGGACGACCGCGGACAGGGCGCATATCCCGGCCAGGACGACGAACGACCAGACGGCCGGAAAGGCGAAGGGAAGCTTCTGGCCATAGAGGAAAGCGCCGGCCTGCTGGAGATTGGCCGGAATGGAAAAGAGGGCCAGGGCCGGCTTGTGGAAAATGCTCATCAAGATGCCGAAGAGCACATTGGAGAAGATGTAGGTCGCGAAAACGAGGATCGTGGCATAGCGCGTGTTCTTGCTCGAGGCCGAAAGGAGGAGGACATAGAAGGCGAAAAAGACGGACAGGAGCGCCGAGTAGCCGAGGATGGACAAGGGCAGCCAGGGATATTCGAGGAAGAACTTGAAGCTGCCGGCGAATATCATCTTGAAGATGAACAGGACCAGCCCGGGGACGGCCGTCAGGATGAGGACGAAGAAGAAGACAACCGACATCTTGCCGAGAAGGTAGTCCTTCTTGCGAAGCGGCCGCGAGAAGTAGAGCTGGAGGGAATTGTGTTTGAGGTCGTCGGCGATGAGCCCGGAGCCGGCAAAGCTGAGGACGAGAATGATCAGGAAAAGGAGACCGTCACTCGTGAAGAAGGTCTTGAAATATTTCGGGCTGACGTTGATCAGCGTCTCGTTGCTTCTGACGATGGCCTTGAAATCCTCGAGTCGTTCGGAGATGTAGAGCCCGACGAGCGCGATAAAAGAGGGCATGAAGGCCCCGGCGAAGACGAACTTGAAAGCCTTCTTGCGGAAGGCCAGCCGGATACCCACCCGGGTGATCGGCCACCAGGGGTAGCGGCGTTCGGCGAGTTTCCCGTCCCAGTGGCTGTAGCCCTTCTCGCGGATGGTGGCCATCAATCGACCCCCACGACGTCAGCGAAGAGGTCTTCGAGCGACGTCTGGCTTTTGACGAAATAGCGGAGCTGGACGTCCGTCCGCGCCGCGGCCCGGAAGATGTCCATGCGGTCGCTCGCCTCGGGCATGTAGACCTTGATCAGCTTGTCCTCCATCTCGTCGACACGGCAGCCCAGGGATTCGAGGTCCTTGCGGAAGGCCTCACCGTCGCCCTTGAGCCTGAGCTCGAAGAGGCTGTAGTTGATCGCCCGGAGGTCAGCCATCCGTCCTTCGGCCGCGAGGCGCCCCTTATTGAGAATGACAACCGACCCGCAGATCAACTCGATGTCGGCCAGGATGTGCGAGGACAGGAGCACCTGGATCGACTTGTTCGTAGAGATGTCCCGGATGAGCTCGAGGACTTCGGTGCGGCCGTTCGGGTCGAGGTTCGAGGTCGGTTCGTCGAGGAAGAGGATCTTCGGGTCGTGGACAAGGGCTTGGGCCAGCTTGAGACGCTGTTTCATCCCGGCTGAGTAAGTGTCCAGGAGCCGGTAGCGCGCCTCGCCCAGGCCGACATAGAAGAGGACTTCGTGGGCGCGCTTCATGGCCTCCTGCCGGGGCATGCCCGAGAGCTCACCGAAGTAGGCGGTGAACGTCACGGCGTCCATCCCGGCGACGAAACAGTCGCTTTCGGGCATGTAGCCGACCGACCGGCGGATCATGGCCTGGTCGCGGCGGATGTCGTAGTCGAGGACTTTGCCCTCGCCCCGCTCCGGGACGAGGAAGCCGAGGAGGATGCGGAGGAGAGTGCTCTTGCCGGCCCCGTTGGGGCCGAGAAGGCCGACCGCGCCTTCGCCGAGCTTCATGGTCACGCCGTCGAGGGCGATGATCTTGCCGTAGCGGAAACTCAGGTCCTTGACTTCGATGCTCATCGGAAGCGCTCAGTTTATTCTCACTGATATACGGGACGCAAGCAAAATTAGTTCCAGGGGCGGATTTCTTAGGAGGTTTTGCCGTATAATCCTCCGCGCAAAAAAGACCGTTGCTCACAAGTCGTTGACTCTTAACATATGCGCCAGATAATTCAATCACTTACAAGAGATCCGGGGAGAGCCGGGCTTTAAATCTTTATAAGCCCGTTTAAGCCCTTTTTAGCTTCCAACTCGACAAAAACTCGACACATGGCTGGCTCCAGTCTTCATCTGGCTTTGAGCCACGGGCGATCGTGGGAGCCCTTTGTGATACGAATCTAATGCGGCTCGCGATTGAGCAAGGCCTCAGCATCTTCCAACTGGCGCAATCCAAGCGTCTGGCGCGGCGCCTCGCCTGACAGCAGCCGTCTTCCCGCCGGATCGCTGGCCGGCTCACATCGGAACGATGCCGGGATCCGTCTGGATACCCGTGGCCGGGAACCCTTGGAATGGGCAGTCCTCAGGGCTCCTGCGAGGCCTGACGCCCCAGGGGGGGTATGGGGCGGTCGCCCGGCTAGCGCGCTTACGTGTGATCGTAAATCTCTACAGAAATTTACCATATTTTTTCTCTAAAGGGCCTCCGAAAAAACCTCAACTTTGCCACCTGGATGGGCTGTTGACCACGCATCACGGCCGGCGATTAAGAAAAGAGAATAGCCACTTTTCAACAGGCCTTTTCACAGCACTTGTGAAAAAGTCAGGCGCCCGGGATGAATTGAGAAATTATGAAGGCCACAAACTTGAATTTGATCGCCTCAATCCGCAGAAATATGATAAAATAGATTTAGGAGATATCCAATGATAAATAAACAAGAGGGGTTTACCCTCCTTGAAATGATGGTCGTTATGGCCATTATCGGCCTACTTGTAGCGCTGATTACGCCCAATCTCCTCCAAAAAATCCAATATGGCAAACAGATCGGCACAATGCAAGATATGAACACAATCGCCAAAGCCTGCATCGAATATGTCGTCGAACATAATGCGGCGCCCGCCGCGGGGACCCAGAATGGACCTCTTTCGCCCGGCAACGAGTTCATCAAAGCTCTGACAGAAAAAATCCTTGCAAGTTGCCCCGCCACGGACAAATGGAAAAATCCCATGAGTGTCTACTCGGGCAAGGCAGTGGCTAGCTTACTTGGCTTGCCTGATAGCATGGGAGACAACAGCGATTTTATCATCATTTCCTATGGGCGCAAAGGTGTTGATGAGCACTTCACTTTTGATCCCTCGAATCGAGAAGCCGGATTGTTTGAGCCGAAGACAATGGCCGATTATGACAAGAATCTGATCAATTGGAATGGGACGTGGATCCGCGCGCCAAGATCTTAAGGGCCGGGTTGTCGTCGAAGGCCAGCCATTTGGCCAATACCGTCCAGGATAGCCTTAGGGGAAATATTCGAACTTCCTGATTAAAGCCAGAGAATAGAACTCATAGAGGACTAAAACGAAGTAGACGGAAAAAACAAAATAGATCAAGTTGTGGGATTTGATCAATCCGAAAAGCTTGAAATTCTTGTGAAAGAGAATAAATACCAGACAAATAAACGTTAGCCCGAATTTGACTAACAGCAATAAGGCCTTATGGCTGTTCATGAGCGTCACCATGAACACGTTTAACTCAGAGCCGCCCTTTTGAAAGATCTTGAAGGATAGACTATAATCCAAAATACATAATATTATGAGCAGACCGATCATGAACAGATCGTGCCGTTCGTATTTATCAATGTAATAGTTGTTCGCTTCAGCCTGCCGCCTGGCTTTCTTTCGGTGGCCCGTCAGGGTAAAGCGGCTGATGATTTTCGTGGGCCTCTTCCGACGATCTGTCAGCTGACGATTCTCAGGCGGAGTGGTCTTAAGAATTCCAATCCCTCCCGGTTCGAATTTGACAATTCGAAATGCGAACAGGTGGATTTCGCTTAGTTTTAGATATTTTGGGCACCCGCTTCCCCCGCTCTTCCCTGCCTCCTAAACTCCTTGCCAAATAAATATAACAAACTCCATTATTAAAAGTCAATATCAGGGACCGGCTGGGTGTCATGGTTTGAATGCTCTCTCCATTTTGAATGAACCAGAGGGCCGCATATTGAAACGTCTTGAATTTTTTGCCCGGGCGATCCTTTCTGTCGAGAATTTGACATTACACTGAATCGGCTGGCCCGGCGCTGCTTCCTGCAGGCAAGACCGAAGCTCTTTTGATTGACATCCCCGATCAGAAAGGCTGTAGTGTCGCGAGAGGTGGGGCGCAAAAAGCGGCGCAATCGCTGGTTGCTGGGCGCGATTGACCTTGTCGCTGGCGGCTTGATTGTCCCCTTAGTGTTCGAGACAACAGCTTTTCGGGCCTGCGCACAAGGGGCAGGAATGTTCGAAGAAATTCACACCACAAAATTAGTGCTGGAAGACGAAAGTGACAAGACCTGAGGCAGGCATGAGGCGGGCAAATACGGCCCGCGTCTGGCGCTGTTCGACAAAAAAGGCCAGGAACGTGTAAGTCTGAAGGAGCACGAAGATGGCCCGTTTCTAACGATGATGGATGAAAACGGCGCGCCCACGTTTTTTGTTGGCGTAATCAAAAATAGCCCAGGTCTAACGCTGAATAAGGAAAGCCAATATGGCCGGATGGAAAGACCATAGAATACCCTGAATTTTCTCTGATTCTGTTCGGGCCGGATTGCAATGTTATCTGGAGTGCCATAAAATAGAAGCGGAATTAATTGTCTTATCTTGGGAAATGGGATGAGCGCAGCCCTGTTCGCTTTAGCAATTGTCCTATTCGTTTCTATTTACGTGATTATTAGGAACGCTTTAATAACGTGGTATATACGGCTTACAAAAACCGATGGAAATGAACAATACAAAAAGTATTGGAGACGACATGGCATATGTCATACAATGCAGTTAATCGACGGCGTATTTATTTGGGTCGCGTCCGCCTTTTTCGTCTTAATTATCGTAATATTTAAAAGATTCCATTCGCTTTTCATCCTTCTTTTTTGATAACAAGCCTTTCATATTGGATATTTACAAGAATCTTTCTGGCCATGCGCAGAAAATATCGAAAACCTTATGTAAAAGTTTGAGTGCCGTTATTGAGTTTCTTTCCTTGCGAACCAATGGTCAGATATCCGCCTCCTTCAGTCAATCGCAATTACGATTCGGATAATGTGGTCTATGCCGATATCAACATCCCTGCGCTCACGGGCAAAGAGGCTGTTAAAAAGTTTCACCAGGACTTTATTGGGACTTTGAGCGCCATCGAGTTCAGTATGCCAGTCACGGACTCGCGTGTTACGGGCGATCTGGGAGTCGTGAGAGGAACCTGGACTGCCAAGCTCACGCCCAAATCCGGGCTGATACCGCAGACCCGGGACGGTGGCAGCTGGATAGCCGTTTTCGGGCGCCAAAGCGATGGATCTTGGAAATGGCAGTCCGTCATTTCGAATAGCGATCAGCCCTTGCCCGGCAGTTCTCCCGGCGGAGCTGAAGAGGCAATCCTACTGCAGCTCGAGCAAGATTGGGCGGATGCCTTAGTCAAGTTGGATCCAGTCGCGTGGGAGCGATTCGTGGCCAAAGAGTGGACGTACTATTTCGAGGGGCAGGTGATGACCAGGCTCCAGGTCGCTGCTGAAATCAAGAGCGGAGCGTATAAAATCGAGTCGTTTCAGATGGGCGACTTCAGCGCCCATGTCTTCGGAGACGCCGCTATCGTGTCGACCACGGCCGCGATCAAGGGGAAATATAAAGGCACCGATATTCCGGCGGCGCGCAGCATCGACTTTTTTGTCAAGCGCGACGGGCACTGGCAGGCCATAAGTACTCAGAACACGATCATCAAGCCGTAACGGGCCTGCTGCCCTTGGGGAGTTCAGCGACGGGCTTCAAAGCTCAACGTTCGCATCGAGATCGATTCGTTTTAAATTTCCTCTTACGGGTGAGAGGCTCGTCCCGGGTGTCATCGCCGCTGTCCAGACCATCGGGGAACGGATCAACTTCCACCCCTACCTCCATCTTCTCGTGACCGAGGGCGGCGTGGACGGGGCGGGCGTCCAAGCGTGATGCCATCGAGAGGGTCAGCCGTATTTATTTCAAGACCGCTACGGTCGCCGATCATCCTCTGGTCGGCGGCCGGGTCGGGCTTCCCAGCCCCGGTCCAGGCAAGGCCGGGGAGGCCTCCCCTCTCGAGGGGGAGGTCAACTAACTCGCCAAAAACTCGACAAGCCCACTTTCCCCCTGCCTGTTGGATGGCTTTTGCCGTATAATCCCGGTGTGCCTGTTAACGAAAGCAAAGGAGTCCCTCCGATGAAAAAAACCGTCCTTGCCCTCTGCCTTCTTTTCCTGGGCGTCGTCTTGTGCGCCCCGTTCGCCGCGCCGGACCAGAACGCCGCGCCCAAGCCCATCGCCTTCGACGACTTCATCCGCATCAAGAGGGTGACAGACCTCCAGCTCTCTCCCGACGGATCCTCCATCGCCTACGTGGTCACGGTCATGGACAAGGACGCGAACCGCGGCGCGAGCGACATCTGGCTGGTCGCTGCCCGGGGCGGCGAGCCCAGGCGCCTGACCTCGAGCCCGGCGGCCGACATGAATCCCCGCTGGTCCCCCGACGGCCGGACGATCGCCTTCATCTCCTCCCGTTCGGGAAGCCCGCAGGTTTGGCGGATCGATCCGAACGGCGGCGAGGCGGTCCAGGTCACCCGCATTTCGACCGGCGCCTCGGGCGTCGTCTGGTCCCCGAAAGGAACGCACCTCGCTTTCGTTTCGTCGGTCTTTCCGGACTGCCCCGACGATGAGAGCAACCGGAAAAAAGCGGAAGCCGCCGAGGCGAGCAAGGTCAAAGGCCGTCTTTTCGACCATCTCCTCATCCGCCACTGGAACGCCTGGTGGGACGGGACGCGGAGCCACCTGTTCGTCGTCCCATCGTCGGGCGGAACCGCCGTCGACGTCACCCCCGGCGACTTCGACGTGCCGCCGATCGCCTTGGGTGGCGCGCAAGACTACGCTTTTTCACCCGAAGGGACGGAGATCGCATTCGTGCGCAACGTCGACCCCGAGTTCAGGCTGGGGCTCGGCACGAACAACGATGTCTTCGTCACCGGAACAGCCGGCGGCGTGGCCCGGAAGCTGACCACGAATAAGGCCAACGACCACTCGCCGAGTTATTCGCCCGACGGACGCTTCCTGGCCTACCTGGCCATGGCCCGGCCCGGGTTCGAAGCCGATAAGCTCAGCTTGATGCTCTTCGACCGGCAGGCCGCGGCAGTCGTGAACCTGACCGGGAGCTTGGATTATTCCGTCGGCACGTTCCTCTGGGCGCCGGGAGGCGCGGCGCTATATTTCGACGCCGAAGAAAAAGGGCGGACGGCCGTCTTCCGGCTCACCCTGGCGACGAAGAAGATCGAGAAGGTCTTCGAGGGCCACATGCTGAGCGCCCTCGCCCTCTCCCCCGACGGCCGGACGCTCTATTTCCTGAAACAGGCCCTCCATCGGCCGAACGACGTCTGGTCGCTCGACTTGAAAACGAAGACGCTCGCGCAGCTCACGAAAGTCAACGCCGACCTTCTGGCCGGTCTGGACATGAATCCGGCCGAGGAGTTCTGGTACGACGGCGCGGCCGGCGACAAAGTCCACGGTTTCCTGCTCAAGCCGCCGGCCTTCGACCCGTCGAAGAAATATCCCCTCCTCATGCTCATCCACGGCGGACCCCAGGGCAGCTTCGGCGACGATTTCCATTACCGCTGGAACGCCCAGATGTTCGCCGCGGCCGGCTACGTCACGGCCATGGTCAACTTCCACGGCAGCACGGGCTACGGGCAGGCCTTTACGGACT
>Ga0315286_10007902_pt1 | contig 10436 bp, 6 predicted proteins | sample YL17G10_0_MG_FD_205038 | JGI IMG/M metagenome (GOLD analysis project Ga0315286, IMG submission 205038) | Sediment microbial communities from Yellowstone Lake, YNP, Wyoming, USA - YL17G10_0 | ecosystem: Environmental > Aquatic > Freshwater > Lake > Sediment | place: USA: Wyoming | collected...
GCACCGGCTTCAAGGGCGAGGAGCCGGGCGTGTTCATGCCCGTGCTGATCCAGTCCTGCGTCTGGAACGAGGGCGACCTGGGCATCTACGAGCGGTGGGACGGCCAGCAGAGCCCCGGGCCGCGCGGCTTCAAGGGCCGGGTCGGGCCGGGAGTGGCCTACCTCGGCCACGCCCGCGGCCGGTTCCGGGAGCACTCCCCGCTGTGGGTCCTGCGCGTCCTCAACGAAGAGATGATGATGCGCGGCGACCACGGGGTGGACCCGGTGGGCGCCGACCTCTGGCCGGTCCAGGACGCCAACGGGCGCTACTCGCCCGGCCTGTGGGCGGCCTTCGCGCTGGGGCCGGGCAACTGCACCATGACCATGCTGGCCCCCGGCCCCAACGGGGCCATCGCCACCGAGCGCTTCGAGGCCCTCCGGGAGGGGGTCCAGATCTGCGAGGCGATGCTCTGCCTCCAGCGCGCGCTGGAGGCCGGCAAGCTCACCGGGCCGCTGGCCGACCGGGCCAACAAGGTCCTGGACGACCGCGCCCGCGCGTTCATGGCCGCCTACCAGCCGCCGGCGCCCAAGGGGCACCCGGTGCTCAACTGCCTGAAGATCGCCCAGGGCGCCCCGGAGCGGGAGAGCGAGCTCTTCGCCACCGCCGCCGAGGTGGCCAAGGCGCTGGGCGCCTCCGGGCCCAAGAAGTAGAGAGAAAAGGGGTCAGGAACCTTTTGCCGGGACGGCCCTACCGGGTGCTGCGCACAAAAGGCTCCTGCCCCCTTTTCTCTCCAAGATCGCCCCGGAGGTCCCCGGTCATCAGCCGGTACTGGGAGGGGTTGAAACCGCAGGCGCGCTTGAAGAACTTGCTGAACACGTAGGGGTCCGCGTACCCGCATTCCCCGGCGATGCCCGATACCTTCCTGGTGGTGGTGATCAGCAGTTGCTGGGCGCGCCGGAGACGGATGCCCTCCAGGAACTTGATCGGCGAGGCGCCGGTGGCCCGCTTGAAGGCGCAGTGGAATTGGGTGGGGGACAGGAAGGCCAGCCGGGCCAGGGCGTCGCGACGCAGCGGCTGGCCGAAGTTCTGGCGCATGTGCTCGATGACCGGCCAGAGCCTCCTCAGGCCCTCGAGCCTTCCGCCCAGATCGGCCCTCGGGCGGCAGGACCCGGACAAGATGCCCAGCAGCCTGAAGCCGAACTCGTTGGCCTTCGCGGCGCGGGCCAGGGCGAACTCCGCGCCCAGGGTTTTCTCCAGCGCCACCCACTCCTGGATCAGGTTGCCGATCCGCTCCCCGATTTCCCCGCCGAAATGAACCGGCACCTCCAGCAGGGAGAAGAGGTCCAGGCTGTCCAGGACGAAGTAGTTGACGTGGACCCAGCGGCGCACCTCGCGGGGTCCGACCACCTCCACCTTGTGGCGGATGCCGGCGGGCAGCACCAGCAGCTCGCCGGTTCTGGCCAGCAGGCTCCGGCCCCCCTCCAGGAAGATGCGCTCGGCCCCCCGGTGGGCCTGCGAGAACATCAGGCCGGGCAAGACCCGCCAGCCGGTGCTATGCGCGCGGCCGAGCGGGGCAAGGCCCCCCGCCTGATACTCGAACCGGAGCGACTCGCTCAAGATATTGTGAAAAGGAACGCTCATGCCCCGCCCTCCGGACCGCGGCCCGACCGCACAAAATGACATCCTAACCGAACAGCCCGGCATTGACAACCGGCGTGGCGCCGTGGTACTGTATGCTGATGGGAGGAACTCATCTGCTGACTGCCGAAGGCCGGGCGCCATCCGGCACGCGCCCGCTGGCCGGCGCGCGGGGCGGTCATGAACGAAAGGTTCCGGTGGCGCCGCCATGCTGAGCGACCTGCCCCGGAACTCGCGCATCACGCTCCTGCTCGAACCCTGCAGTTCGGTGTTGTCCTGCATTCTCATGTTCTATGCCGCCCTGTACATGCAGGGGAACGGCCTGGACGCCAGGCAGATCGGCCTGATCGCCACCATTGGCGCGGTGAGCGGCCTGGCCAATCAGTTCCTGGCGGCGCCGATCACCAACCGAGTGGGCCGGAGGCGCACCCTGCTGCTGTTTTCTATCATCTGCTGGTCGGTCCCGCTGTTGCTGTGGGCGGTGGCCAGCGGGTTCGCGCTGTTCCTGGTTGCGGCCGTGGTTTTTTCCTTCGCGCGGATCACCAGCGTGGCCTGGTATTGTGTGGCCACCGAGGATGTCGCCGACGACCAGAAACCGCGGGTTTTCGGGGTGCTCTTCGTAATCGCCTCCCTGGGCGGGATGGCCACCGCGTTTGGCGGGCCGGTGCTGGACAAGTTCGGCCTGGTGCCTTCCCTGCGCTTCCTTTACGCTGCGGCTTTCGTGATCATGACCACCATGTTCGTGGTGCGCCACTGGCTCCTGACCGAGACCGGCGCGGGGGCCAAGCTCAACGGTCTCCACGCCGGAGCGACCTGGGCCCAGGACTTCCGCCGGCACCTGGCGGTCGTGGCCCGCACCGCCAGGGACGCCGAGTTCCTGCGCCTGACCGCCGTCTACGTGCTGGTCAACTTCGCCATGGGCATGGGCTTCGTCCAGGTCCTGTTCGTCAACAACGTGCTCAAGCTGAGCATGACCGAGATCTCCCTGCTGCCGCCGGTCGCGGCGGTCGCCGCCATCGTTCTGTACCGGTTCGCGCTCCCGCGCCTGGGCGCTGACAACGAGAGACGCGCGCTGTGGGTCTCCCTGCTGGTCCTGGCCGCCGGCACGTTCCTGCTGGCGCTCCTCCCGGCCAGGAGGCTCGGCCTGGTGCTCCTGGCCTCGGCGCTGGCCGCCGGCGGGTCCTACATGTACGGCGTCTGCATCAATGCCGCCCTGAACAACCGGATGGGCCTGCTGCACAAGGCCGACCTCTTCTCGGCCGTGCAGCTGCTCTCCGCCGCCGCCGCCATCCCCGCCGGCTACGTCGCCGGCAGCGCCTTCACGCTGAACCCCCGGCTGTCGCTGGTGCTCATCGGGCTGGTGCTGCTGGTCGCGGCCGCGGTGACCGTGCCGGCGCTGGAGCGGGGCCGGACGCGCGATGAGCACGGACTGGGCCTTGCCCCGGAGCTCAGCCCGGAAGGACGCATCGGGCCGGTTGAACCAGCCGGCTGACGGATGAAAATGAAGGGAGCCCGGGGAATGACCCGGTGGAGACACGGCGCAGCGCAGGTTCTTCTCTTGGGAGGGATCTCAATGGTGGCGGCATCGGCATCGGCGGCGGTCGGACCTGCGCCGGAGGAGCTGGCGCAGAAGGATGAGTGGGTCCGGCAGAACCTGCTTGCTGAAAAGGGCGGCCTGCCCTTCTCGTTCACGTACGGCGGGAAGGCGTCGGCCGAACTGCTGCCTGCCTGGGAGCGCAAGGTCGCCAAGGTCAAGCTGGACGACACGCGCACCGAGCACGTCCTGACCTGGACGGACGCCAAAACCGGGCTGGAGGTCCGCTGCCGGGCGGTCGAATACAGCGACTTCCCGGTCGTGGAGTGGACCGTGTACTTCAAGAACGCGGGCAAAGCCGACACGCCGATCCTGGCCGACATTCAGGGCCTGGACGCGTCCTTCCGGCGCGAGGGGAAAGAGGGGTTCATCCTCAAGACGATCCGGGGGGACGACTACTCGGCGGCAAGCTATCAATCCATCGTCATGCCCCTGGGCGACGGCGCACGGCAGAGGTTTGTTTCCGTCGGGGGGCGGCCGACCAACGGGGCCTTCCCATATTTCAACGTGGCGTGGGGCGATCAGGGGGTGATCGCCGTTCTCGGCTGGCCGGGACAATGGGCGGCCCGGTTCGAGTGCGACCAGCAGCAGAAGCTGCGCATCGTCGGCGGGCAGGAATTGACCAAGCTGAAGCTCCTGCCGGGCGAGGAGATCCGCGCGCCGCTCGCGCTGCTGATGTTCTGGAAAGGGAGCGATGCGGTCAGGTCGCAGAACCTGTGGCGGCGGTTCTACATGGCCCATGTCGTTCCCCGTCCGGACGGGAAGCCTCCCGCGCCCATGGCCCAGATTCAGGTTGCGTCCGGGTTGGCGGCCGGCAATGACAAGGCGTTGTTCGACCTGACCAAGGCGTATCGGGACCTGGGGGTCAAAGTGGATTTGTGCTGGCTGGATGCCGGATGGTATCCATGCGGAGGAAACTGGCCATCCACGGGCACTTGGGAGATCGATGCGAAGAGATACCCGCGCGGGTTCAAGCCCTTCACGGAGTCCATCCATGCTCAGGGGATGAAATTCATACTGTGGTTTGAGCCAGAGCGGGTTGGTGATGGGAACTCCTGGCTGGCCGAGCAGCACCCCGACTGGCTGCTGGGCGGCAAGCTGCTCAACCTGGGCAACCCCGATGCGCGGGCCTGGGCCATCGAGCATTTCGACAGCATGATCAAGTCGCAGGGCATTGACGTCTATCGCCAGGACTTCAACATGGACCCGCTGGATTACTGGCGGAAGAACGATGCGCCGGATCGCCAGGGGATCACCGAGAACCTGCATGTTCAGGGCTATCTGGCCTACTGGGATGCGCTCCTGAAACGGAACCCGGGGCTGCTGATCGACTCCTGCGCTTCGGGCGGCCGGCGCAATGATCTGGAAACCATGCGCCGCTCGGTGCCGCTGCTCCGCAGCGATTATCAAGCACCCTCCAATCCAAACGTGGTGGAGGCCAATCAGAGCCAGACCTGCGGGCTGTCGTCCTGGCTGCCATACTACGGAACCGGCTCATACTCCAACGAGAAGTACTGGGCGCGCAGCTTCTACATGGCCGGTTTCGGATTCGGCGCCGATGCCGATGGGGCCAAGGCCTATGCCGAATGCCGCAAGCTGGCGCCGCTCATGCTCGGCGACTACTATCCGCTGACGCCGCATGCCGGGGGAACCGACCTGGCGGCCTGGATCGCCTGGCAGTTCGACCGGCCGGAGCAGGGCGACGGGGTCGTTCAGGCCTTTCGCCGGGCCAAGGCGAAAGACGGAGAGATGCGGCTCAAGCTGCGGGGCCTGGACCTGGCCGCAACCTACGAGCTGACCGACTTCGACAGGGCCGGAGCGACCAAGGTCACCGGCCGCGAACTGATGGAGAACGGCTTGCCAGTCAAGCTGGAGCCCCGGCAGGCGGCCATCATCACCTACAGGAGGGTTGCCAGTGAGCAGTAGCGCGAGCGAAGACATGGCCCGGAGCCGCACCTGGACGGCCCGATTCCTCTCGGGTCCCGCCAACCTGCCCATCTCCTTCTTGCTAGACGGGAAGCCGGTGGCCGGCATTCCGGAAGCCTGGCAGCCGTCCTCCCGCCGCCGACGCATTGACGCCAACATCATCGAAACCGTCTTCGAAGGCCGCGAGCCGGCGACCGGCCTCGCGCTCCGGGTCGAGTGCCTGGAGTATCTCGACTACCCGGTCGTCGAGTGGACCGCCTGGTTCACGAACACGGGGAGCAAGCCCGCGCCGATCATCAGCGACATCCTGGCGTTGGATGCCGCCTTCGACGGCTCCGCTCCGGTGCTCTGGCACTGCAACGGCGACTTCTACAGCGAGAAGGGCTACACGCCCGGGGAGACCCCGCTCGGCGAGGGCCAGGCGCTCAACTTCGCCCCCTCCGGGGGGCGCCCCTGCGACCAGGCCTTCCCGTACTACCGCCTCGCGTTCAAGGATTGCGGCCTGTCCATCGCCATCGGCTGGCCGGCGCAGTGGTCGGCGTCGTTCACGGGCACGGCCGGCGGCGTGCACGTCAAGGCCGGCCAGGAGAAGACCCACCTGCGCCTGGCGCCCGGCGAGACGGTCCGCACGCCGCGAATCACGGTGATGTCCTGGACGGGCGACGCCGCGCGGGCGGCGAACCTCTGGCGGCGGTGGTACCGCGCCCACCTATTGCCCAGGCCCGACGGCCAGCCGCTCGGGGCTCTGCTCGTCGGCCACGGCACCGACGAGGGCGAGGAGTTCACCGCCGCCACCGAGGCCAACCAGCTCCGCTACATCGGGAAGTGGGCCGAGCGCGGCATCCCCATCGACGTCTGGTGGATCGACGCCGGGTGGTACCCCTGCTACAACAAGGAGCACAAGCGGAAATGGCCGGAGACCGGCACGTGGGTGCCCGACCCGGAGCGCTTTCCCAACGGGCTCAAGCCCGTGTCCGACTGCGCCGCCAAGCATGGTGCCCGGTTGCTCATCTGGTTTGAGCCGGAACGGGTCCGGCCCGGGACCCAACTCGACCGCGAGCATCCCGAGTGGCTGCTCAAGGCCGAGGGCACCGAGAACCGCCTGCTGAACCTCGGCAATCCGGCGGCCCGCCAGTGGCTGACCGACCACGTTTGCAAGCTCATCCGGGACAACGGCATCAGGATCTACCGGCAGGACTTCAACTTCGAGCCCCTGAAACACTGGCGCGCCAACGACGCCCCCGACCGCCAGGGCATGAACGAGAACCTGCACGTCCAGGGCTATCTCCGGTACTGGGACGAGCTCTTGGCGCGCAACCCCGGCCTGTGGATTGACTCCTGCGCCTCCGGTGGCCGCCGCAACGACCTGGAAACCATGCGCCGCTCCGTCCCGCTACACTACACGGACTTCGGTTACGGAAACCACCCGGTGAAGCTGTCCTTCCACCACGTCATGTTCCAGTGGCTGCCCTACTTCAAGGAGGTCACGCTCTCCTGGGACCTCAAGGGCCAAGCCAGGTTCGACCACCAGGTGGACAGCTACTCCTACCACTGCGGCCTGGGGCCGATGATCATCCCCTGCATCGACATCCGCAAGGACGATTACGACTACGAATCCGTCAAGCGAATGCTCGGCATCTGGCGCCGGGCCGCCGAGCTGATGCTGGCCGGCGACTACTACCCGCTCACCCCGATTCACCGCACGGCGGAGAAGTGGGTGGCCCGGCAGTTCGACTGCCCGGAAACGGGCCGCGGCTTCATCCAGGCCATCCGCCTCCCGGCCTGTCCGGAGGAAACCCTGCTGGCGCGTCCGCAAGCCATCCGCCCGGAGGCCGTGTACCTGTTTGAGAATCCGGAGAGCGGCCAGACCCGGGAGTTGACCGGGGACGCCGTGCTGCGGGACGGCTTCAGCTTCGCGCTCCCGAAGCGCGAGGGCGCCATCTGGTTCTACCGGGTGAAGTGACCGGGCTAGCCCGGCGGGGCCGCCGGCTTGCCGGGTTCGAGCCTCGCGCCCGGGTAGCGGCCGGCGAGGTACGCCCGGGCGGCCGGCGCGGCCCCGGGCAGCAGCGGCCGGGTCTCGACGAAGAAGCGGCGCAGGGTGATCTCGGTCAGCGGCCGGCGGCACTGCCGGAGCCACTCGACCAGCGCCGGCTCGGTCTCCGGATCCACGAAGAAGCGGTACAGGCTGCGCTCGCCGGCCCCGTACTTCTCCAGGTAGCGCCCCTCGGCGCCGACCAGGTCCAGGGTCAGCAGCACGCCCGGCGAGCCGCCCGGCCCGCCGTCGGCGCGCTCGGCGGCCAGCGGCCGGAAGAGCAGCCGCCGCTCGTAGAGCGCGCGGTGCTGGGGGCTGACCCGGATGACCAGGTCGGTGGCGTTGTCCAGCCGGCGGGCCAGCAGCCAGGCCAGCTTGAAGAGCTGGTAGAGGGTCTCCCCGCCGCGGCGCAGCTCGGAGTCCACGCTGGCCAGGTTGGCGATCTCGCAGAGGCGCCGGCCCGGGCCGCGCAGCCGGGAGAGCTCCCGGCCCCAGGCGGCGTCGCCGGGCAGGGCGCAGGGGGAGTCGCCCACCACGGTGAGCGCGGCCACCGCCTGCCCGGCGCGCTCGGCCAGGAAGGTGGCCGTCTCCGGCAGGGCGTCGTGCAGGCCGTACCAGAGGCGCTGGTTGTCGAGCCGCGCGTAGCCCTTGGCCAGGTAGACTCCGTAGACCAGCGCCCAGACGCGGGCCCGCTGCACCGCGGAAACCGCCGCCCAGACCTGGCAGTCGGCCGCCTGGCCGAAGCGGAGGGGCGGCGGCGACTCGGCGGCCTGGACGAAGGCCGCGGACCCGGGCCCGCCGGCGCGGTTCTTGAGAAATCCCTTCAAGGCCGTGCTTCCAAGGTAAACCCCTTCGCCGGCCAATATAACCCGGCCGGCGGGCTTTGCCACCGCCGAAAAGCGGGCGCCGCCCGGCCGCGGCTCCGGCGCTCAGGGCTTGCCGGCGGCGGCCTCGGCGTAGAACTCCAGGAGCTTCTCGGCGTGTTTGCGCCAGGTGTAGGCGGCCCCGCGCTGCGCGGCCGCCGGGCCCTTGGCCTTGCGCCCGCCGGACCGGATTTCCTCGGCGAGGGCCCAGGCCAGCGCCGCGGGGTTGTCCGGCGGGACCAGCCGCCCGACGGTCTCGTCCACGTACTCGGTGAGGCCGCCGACGGCGCTGGCCACCACCGGCACTCCGCAGGCCAGGGCCTCCAGGGCGGCCAGGCCGAAGGGCTCTTCCCGGCTGGGGACCACCGCGACGTCGGCCGCGGCGTAGAGCCGGACCAGTTTGTCCTGGTCCACGAAGCCGAGGAAGTGCACCCCGCGGAGCCGCAGGGCCCGGACCATGCTCTCCAGCGCGCGGCGTTCGGCGCCCTCGCCGACGATCAGGGTGGTGGCCCCGGGGACCTGCCGCTCGTAGATGCTGGCCGCGTCGATGAGCACGTCCGAGCCCTTGAAGCAGGCCAGCTTGCCGGCGTAGATGACCACCGGGCCGGTCGGCGGGGGCAGGCCGAACTCGCGGAAGACCGCCTCGCGGGGCAGGGAGAGTTCCCGGAAGCGCGAGCCGTCCACGCCGTTGGGCAGGGCCACCAGGCGCTCCAGGCTGGTTCCGAAGGTGAGCGCCACCTCCCGGGCGGTGGCCTTCGAGACGGCGATGATCCGGCTGGCGCCCTCGGCGCCCTCGTGGGCGAAGGGCCGGTAGCGCGGGTCGGCGCGGTAGCCCAGCAGATCGGTCCCGTGGCTGGTGACCACGTAGGGCCGGCCGGTCCGGCGGGCGACCGCGGCGGCGACCCACAGGTGCTGGGCGTGGAGCGCTTGGGCGCCCAAGCGCTCGGCGGCCTGGCGGCTGCGGGTCTCCAGCACCGCCACGTACTCGGCGATCTCGGTCTCGGAGAGCGCGTAGAAGGTCCGGTTGCTCCGCGGGTGGGTGGTGAAGCACGGGAAGGGGAAAGACAGGTCCGGCGCCGGGGCGCCCGTGGGGCGGTCGGGCCCCGCGCAGGTGATCACCTCGACGGGGAAGGGTTGCGCTCCGGCTTCGGTCAGGGAGCTGTCCGGGCAGAGCACCGCGGCCTGGTGGCCGAGCTCGACCAGCTCGCGGGCCACGTTGGCCACGTAAACACCGCTCCCCGAGCCCGTCAGCGGGAAGTGATTGATCAATAGGACGCGCATGGCTTCGTGCTCCCCCCGGCCCCGGCTCCCCACCTTTAACATACCCCAGCTTGGCCCCGGCGTCAAGCGGCCCGCGGCGGATTTTGCGCGGAGGCCGCGCGGGGCGGGCCAACTGCTCCGGCGGCACGCCGGCCGCCAACGCCGCCCGGAACAGCCAATCCCGGCGCAGCCGCGTCATGTACGCCCGCCGCGCGTTCCTGGCGGCTCGGCGCCGTTTCGGACGGGTCGGACCTCTCGGACCGGTCGGACCGGTCGGACGGGTCGGACGCTTGCGCCGCGGCGGAGCTTCGAGGCCCAAGCTGCCGTCCGGCCGGCGGACGCAGCGCGAGCGGAAGAGCCGCACCGCCCGCTCCGACCCGAGGCCCAGGTGCAGGAGCAGCACGTCAAGGGCCATGGCCTCCAGGCGCGCCAGGCGCTCTCCGCGCGACTCGGCCCGCTGCGGGGTTTGGGGTGTAGGGTTTGGGGTGTGGGGGCGGGCCGCTGGCGCGTTGCTTCCCCTGGACCCTAAACCCCAAACCCCAAACCCTAAACCCTGCCGTCTCGGCGGCCCGCGCCAAGCCTGCCACATGGCCGTCCAGGGCTGCTCGGCCCAGAGCTGGTCCTGCGCGCGCCAGTGACCCTCGGCGCGCTTCAGTGCCGTCACCCTCGTGGTCTCCCCATCCGAATCCCCTTGGTGATCTTGGTGTCTTGGTGGTGAAAAGTCGTCGTTGTTCCTCCTGCCTGAACCTCGGCGTTCTTGGTGCCTTGGCGGTTGGAAGCCCCCGAAAAATTTCGGGCCTCAAAGCTGCCCTCTCCTCCTCCACCCTTAAAGGGTGGGGTGGTGACAAAAAAGGAGGCTTCCCGCCATTTTTCGGACGCAAGTCCCGGCGGGACAAGGACTTAAGAAAATAATTTTTCTGCGGAGGGGGGCTCCGGAAGCGCTATAAAACCAATTAAGTGTCCGTGTCACTTAACTCGTTCCAAACGCGCCAAACGGGAACCAAAATGCTTGTCCGGTTGACCGGACAAGTGCGTTACATTAAGAGTAAATCAGCCCCGAAGAGGCCAGTCCAGTTTATCGGCGACTGTCACCGGACGACCCACCGGACGACCCGGAAGACCCGAAAGTTTATGTCCCCCGAAG
>Ga0315286_10007903_pt1 | contig 10435 bp, 4 predicted proteins | sample YL17G10_0_MG_FD_205038 | JGI IMG/M metagenome (GOLD analysis project Ga0315286, IMG submission 205038) | Sediment microbial communities from Yellowstone Lake, YNP, Wyoming, USA - YL17G10_0 | ecosystem: Environmental > Aquatic > Freshwater > Lake > Sediment | place: USA: Wyoming | collected...
CCGCCATCTGATCGCGGGTGATCGTCACCTCCGGCCGGTAGATGCCGTCCGGATAGCCTTTCACAACTCCGTGCTGAACGCACGCCTGGATCTCGCGCTCCGCCCAGTAGCCAAACGGAACGTCCGGGAACGGCGGCTCGGCCACATCGTCCAGCGTGTATTCCCCGGCCCGAGCAACGAAGACGGCCATGGCAGCGCGGGTGACCGTCCAGTCGCCGTGGTACTGCCCGTCATCGTAGCCCTGGACGATGAACGGCACGCGCCCCGCGCACTCCTCGATCTCCGTCCGCGCCCACGCGCTGGGAGTTCCGGGCCGGATATCGGCGAAACGGCTGATCACGACATCGTGCTCGAGCAAGCCGCCGCTCAACGGCTCCCCAAGACGGGCGAGAGTCCAATCACAGGGAACCGCGTCCGCCACCGCGGGCGGCGTGGGGCTGACGCCAACCAGATAGCGCAAGCTGGTCAGGGGCGGGGCGAACAGGAAGCGGAGAAGCTCGCCCTCACCATCCGGGGGCACATCTGTGATGAACACGGAGTTCCCCGGCACAAACCCCCATGGCTGGTCTGGATTGGCCGGGTAGAGCTCGTAGTCGCCGAACGCGGGCCACGTCTCGTCGCTCAGGTTATGATAGGTGATCGAACTCCTTGCCAGGGTCTGCCACGTCATCGCGTCAGGGAGCGTGTGAGCGACCACCTCGCACTCGGCCCCCGGGATCGGCCCGCTCAACTCCATGATCAGTTCGCCGATCTGTCGGCGATAGCTGTCCAACGCCGTGTCCACCTGCGTCAGGCAGTCCGGCCCGTCGCTGATGCCGGCGAAATGGTACGGAGCATACGACCCGTCCACCGCATAGTCGGGCACATCGGCCCTGATCTCCCCCAGCAGCGCGTCGGCGCGGTCGGCCCACTCCACCAGGTCAGGCAGACTTGTCGCTCGCGACTCCTGAGAAAGCCGCGCAAGGGTGGCCGCATAGCGGTAATCGGTGATGCCCAGGCTCCCCCATTCGTAGTTGAGCGTCGGAACCGGACCCTCGGGCGACGGATACGTGTAGTGCCAGTGGTTGTTGAACGGGCTGTAGGGAAACGCGTCGAACCCCTCGTCCAGCCAGTCGAAGTGCCACTCCCAGCAGCCGTTGCCCCACTTGTACTGGTAGAACCCATACACCATTCGCAGGTCACCGCCCGTGTTGTAGAACCAGATCGGCTTGCCCTGCGCAATCGCGTGTTGTATGAGCCCGGCCGAGTTCGGCCACGGATGGGTCTGGATAATGTCGGTGCTGTCCGCGATCGGCGTGTAGTTCACCCCCTCCTCCGAATCGGCCATCACCGTGACGGTGCTCGTGATGCCATCCACCTGGTTCGCAAGGTCGCAGTACTGCATCGTATCGGCGAAGTTGCGGTTCCACGACGCAATCATGCTCTCCCGCGGCTCGTCAACCAGATAGGCAGCGAACTGGTAGCCAATCTCGCGGTTGGAGCTTGCTATGGAATCGAGCACTGCCTTGAACGCAGCGTCGAAGTTCGGGTCGAACTCGCTCACCCAGCTGCTGTTCAGAATCTGGTTGGCGGCGCCGATCGTGCCAAGCTGGCCCTTCCAGTCGCCTCCGAACCCGGTCTGCTGCATCGCCGCCACATATCGGTTTCGCTGGAACAGATTCACCGCCGCGGGAAAGCCCGTGTCCGGGTCTATCCCCTCCAACCCAGGACCGGGAATCTCCACCGAGTTGTAGCCATGCTGCTTCATGTCCGCTAGGTCCAGCCGCAGCATCGCCTCCGCCGCCTCCGCCATGTCCGGGAACCACAGTGCGTTGTAGCAGTACCGATCATCAGGGCTCATGTAGTACCAGCCATAGGCCATCTCATCGGCCCGGTCGAGCCGGAACGACCACACCTCCACTGTGAGCGGCACGTTCACATCGCCCGACGAAGCATGCACCGTCACCGCCCCCGTGTACGTTCCGGCGGGCGTGCCATTTGGCACGTGAATTCCCAGCCAGAGCTGCTTCGTCACCTGCGCCTTCACCGAGATCGGGAAGTCGGACTGAAGCAGACGCGGCTTCCAGCTCAACACGCCCGAGCCGAAGAACTCGGTGTCGGGCGTCGCCATGTAGCGGACGTAGTTGCGCTCGATCTCCGACGCCGGGATCGTGTGCCCGCTCCCGTCGGACAGGTCCGTCACGGTGATCGAGACGTCAGTCACATCAGCGATCGGCCGGATCGCCAGGTTCACCGGCCGGTACTCGTCCTGGGTGGCGGCGGCGGACAGCGCCAGCTCCGGCCGCGGGCTCGGCGGCAGCGTGTCCGGATGGCACGGGTCCATCGTCGCCACCGGCCAGGCCGCGTAGCCGCGGGCGGCATCCTCCGCGGTGGGTGTGAAGGCTAGGTCGGCGGGCGCGCTGACGTAGTAGGTGGACTCGAACTGCGCCCGCCGCTCCGCCTCCCACCCGGCCAGCCGCGGGCCCATCTCCAATTCGAGGCTCGTTGGGTAGACCACCAGCATGAACATCCAGGCGCGGTGGATCGTTAGATCCAGCGCGCCGTCGTTGACAGTCGCATTGAAGGCATAGGCCGGGTAGTTCGCTTCCACGAACTTCTCGAAGAACGATGTGCTGAGCGGGTAATCCTCATCCCTGCCGCGATAGTAGTAGTCGGTGCTGTAGAACGTCGCCGAATCCATCGGCACGTCTACCTTGACCACACCCTCCGCCTCGATCTGCCAGGGCAGCACCGGCATGCCGTGAAGCTCGCCCGATCGGGCGATAATGTAGACGGTGTAGTCGCCATTTGGCAGGTCGAGCCGGAACTGCATCGGGGCGCTCGTCGGGCAGCACGGCAGCGGCCTCACATAGTCGCGGCAAAGGTTGTCGGGACCGCCGTTGTCGCCGCTGTACTGATAGGAGCTGTCGGTCCACCCCCACCCCGGCGCAACCGCGTAGGCGTCGGAGTCGGTCACCCGGAAGAAGTCGCGCCATCGTGGTGACGAGTTGGTCCCGAAGTCGAACTTGTAGATGCCGCGGGCGGCGTCGGCCCATGGGTCGTCCTCTATCGTTTCCAGCCGCACGTAGTCGCAATACACCTCCGTCTGCGTGCTGAACCCCGTCACGTAGAACGTGAACCGCTCGATGTGCGCCGTATCCACGTTCCCCGTCCCATCATTGCGGGGCAGGTTGTGGAGGTCCATCTCGATATGGTTCACACCGGGGACGAGCGCCATCTCGGTGTAGTAGCGCTTCACCCACCCGCCCCCCGCGATGGAATCGCTCAGCTCGACATGCAGCAGCAGCGCGCCTGGGGTCGGGTTATCGAGGTCCATGCGGAGCACATCGTAGGGCGACCAGTCGGTGATCGGGAAGCTGACCAGGCTCATGCCGGGGTAGTCAGTCGGCGGGGGCGGCATGGTGATCCGGCAACTGCTGCTCCCGCTGGTAGCGTGCGAGGCGACGCGCGTCAGCGTCGCCGGTGTGTCCGTGCAGTAGCCGTCCGGGCAGTACACGACCGCGCCCGTCGGCGCCCATTGGGCAAGGTCCGCATCGCTCTCGAAGTCAGAGAGGGTGTAGACAGCGGCCTGCGCCACACAGGCCAGAACTGAAACCAGCGCGAGTGAGAGTACCAGCAGCAGTGTGTTGCGCATTCTCCCTCCTACATCCCGCTGTCCAGTATATCGCAGAAGAGCCCGTCGTTGTAGGGGCGACTCGATGGGTCGCCCATCCCCGTAGCGGAGGCTTCCCCGCTTCAGTCGCCTCCGGCGACCTTCGACGGGTCCCCAGACCTGCGGCCGTTGGGCGCGGGCTTCGGCTTGCCCTGAGCGGAGCCGAAGGGTGAAGCCCGCGGCCGTTGCGCGCCTCCGGCCCATTCCTGCTTGACCTGAGCAGGGCCGAAAGGCCCCGATCCTGACTCCGTGGGCGCACGGCAGTGCGCCCTCACAAGTCCGACCACGGGAATCGGCGCCTGGGGGCGGGCTTCGTGAAGCCCGCCATAGGACAATACGATAAGGGCGACGTCAATCCCACCCCGCCCCCGTGACTCTAACGCCCCGCGGGTTCCCTCGTAGGGGAGCCCCTCTGCCTGTCCCGAGCGTAGTCGAGGGGCGGGCTCCCGAAGCCTGCCATGCGTCAGAAGTCGCCCACCCCCCGAACTGCCTCTCCGCTGCTCAGCTACCGTCAGCCAGGCCCCTACATCGCCGACCCAAATGGGCATCCACTCGCGGGTCGGCGGTGGGAAGGGCATTGAACCGCTGCTGGCGTTCTCTATCTCAGTGCCTGGAGACCGGCTGAAGCACAGCCGCGGCCATGAGCGTCCCTGGCTGCGGATTCTCACTCGGGGATCAGCTTGTGAACTGCCAGAATGGCTTTGTGCACGCGCCCTATCTGGTCCCTGAACCAGGCCTTGGTCATCTCTTCATTGAAGACCACGCGGACCCGATGCCGCTTGTCCGGCCTGCTGAACTTGATCAGTCGCAAGGTACCATCCGGAGCACTGGCAGACACGCGGCCATGAGCAAGGGCGTCTCTCACATCAACAATCGTCATATCGAGGGCGGGTTCCCCTCGCTTGGCCATCTCCGCGTTGAACCTGCTGATCAGAGCAGCTAGCGTGTCATAGCTGGTGATCTCATTCTCAGGCAACTCGTAACCGACAGGAAAGGAGTAGAAGTCGGTCCCATGGGGCATGCCAATCTGGCGCGCCGATGGAAGGCTCTGCAGGAACGCGCGCAGGGAGAACTCAAGCGACTGCAGATTCCCCATCAGACGGCCGAGACGGTTGCAGTGTTCGTCAAGCGTCATGTTATGTGCTCCTACGGCGGCTTCGCGCCCGTTCGCCCGCTGCCGTGCGGCGACGGCCGCTGCTGCTTACCCACCTCAGAGCCTTGCCCTACATCGCCAACCCAAACGCCCTCGCGATATACACCGCCATCTGGTCTCTGGTCACGATCACCGCGGGGTGGTAGAGGCCGTCGTCATACCCCTTCACCACCTCCCGCGCGACGCAGTACTCGACCTCCTTGTAGAACCATTCCTGTGTCGGCACGTCCGCAAATGTTGGGATGGCGGGCCGCGGGAATCCCTCGAGATCGTCGCCCGTGAACTTCGCGTATCCCCGGGCGACGTAGACCGCCATCGTGCCGCGGTCTACCAGCGTCAACGGCTGGTAGCTCCCGTCCTCGTACCCTCGCACCACTCCCTGCTCCGCCGCGTACTCGATGTGCTGGAATGCCCAGTAGTCAATGGCGACATCGGTGAAGGAGGCTACCAGGTAGTCCCTCGGCACATCGCTGTCGCCGCCGGCCAGCGCGCGGGCGATATACACCGCCATCTGATCGCGGGCGACCGCCCCGCCCGGCTTATAGGTGCCGTCGAGATAGCCCCCGACCATGCCAGCTCGGTAGCATGCCTCGATCTCGTGGAAGGCCCAGAACGGGTCTTCGCCGCCGGTCCCATACCCCGTCGGCCCAACATCGCTGAAGTGTCCGTGGTCCGGCCTGTTCGCCCCGTCCGCCGGATCGCTTCCCAGGCTCACCTCCTCCGCGTCGCCGAACCCGTCCCCGTCCGTGTCCCGGTTCGCGGGATCGCTGCCGGCCTGGTACTCCTGCAGCGCGGTCAGGCCATCGTGGTCCACGTCGGCCGATGCATCGGCCGCGTTCAGGGGGTCGAGGTCGTGCTGGGTCTCCCATCCATCCGGCATGCCGTCGTCATCGGTATCGCCCGATTCAGGGTCGGTGCCGTCCTGGTATTCCTCCAGGTTGGTCAGGCCGTCGCCATCAGAGTCGACGTCGGCGTCCGCTGCCGATGTCTCGTCGAGGCCATACTGCTGTTCCCAGTAGTCCGGCATTCCATCGCCATCGAAATCGTACTTGACCGCGATCACGACGCTCTCGCTGTCGGTCCTCGGCGGGACGTCATCGCAGGTCGCAGTGAATGTCAGCGTCACCGGCAGATCCGCGCCGGTCGTGTTCTCGGGCGCGGTGTAGGCGGGACCGGTGGTGGTCACGCTCGGCAGGAACACCCCGCCCGCGCCCCCGTCGTCCCACAGGCGGCTGACGATGCTGTGCCCCTTCTCATCAATGGCGGTGGCGCTCAGCGCGACAGTGCCGCCGCTCGGGACCACCAGCGGATCGGCCAGGATGCCGATCACTATCATGTGGGTCGCGACCGTCAGCGTGTCGCTCGGGTACGGGTCCGATGTCATGTTCCCGCTCGTGTCAGTCGCCATGACCTCGAGCGTATAGGTCTGATCGTCGAGCTGCGCGGTGGTGAAGGTATAATCCTCCGTCGCCTCGTCGAACGCGCCATCCGTGGCAACGCAGTCCTGCCAGGGGCCGCCGTCAATGCGATACTGCACGTTCGCGATCCTGTTCAGCGTCACATCGGGGCCGTTGTAGTACGGGTTCTGGTTCGGGAAGTAGGCGACACCCGCCGAGCCGGTGAACGTCGGAGTCGCATCGAGGGTAGGGTCGGGCGAGAATGGCACGAGCGTGGCGCTTGGGTGCATGTCGAGGATATCGGGAATGCTGTCGGCGTCCGAGTCGCGCCAGCCGATCTGCTGCCTGCTGACGCTGCATAGCGCCCAGGAGTTGTCGTTCATCAAGCAGATGGGATCGGTGTCGCAGTTGGTGTTCCGTATCCTCAGGTAGCCGTAGAACTCGCTCGGGCTGCAGCAATAGTAACCGGGGTCGCAGTACTCGTCTCCCGCCCCGAAGATATGCCCCGCCTCGTGTGCCAGCACGCTGCCGAGGTTGGCGATGCCCCAGCCATCGTTGTCATAGGTCAGCGTGACGAAGGGGCCGCCGGAGTACGGACTCGAGGAGGGATAGCCGTTGATCCACGCATAGGCGAAGAAGCCGTCGGTGAACATCCCGTCCGCATCATTGCTGCTGTCAACTACGAAGACGATGAACGCCCAGTCCGTCCCGTGGAGGTTACGGAGATCGTTGACGTAATCGTAGATCGCTGACTGGTAGTTTGAGGGTGTGCATGGATACCCCAGCGAGTTCAGCGCCTCCGTGATCCATAGCGTGTCGTCCCAAGACGAATGGCTAATCGGCTCGTAACTTGTCGGGACCGCGTAGTGGTACTCCCACGTAAAGGAGACAGGAGCGGCCGCGTAGGGATAAACGTCGGTCCACCATGTCATGCCTGCCAGCGCCTCCGACACGACCTCGGACGTTTCGGTAGGCGTCCAGTCCTCCGTGTCGGTATCAGTCGCGCCGTTGCTCTCCAGGAAGATCACCGAGATCGCGACCGAGCCCATCAGGTACTCGCTCGTCTGCATCTCGTCCGCCCCCGGAGGCGCGGCGGGGCCCGCCTTTGGCGCCAGCCCCCTCGCCGGAGGCGTGCCTATCCGGGCATCCCCGGCGAGCGGAGACGCGCCCTCCGGTCGCGCCGACAGTGCTGGCTCGGGCGCGACGAACGCCCGGTTCCAGCCAGCGATCGCATCCCGCGCCGCTCGACCGTAGGCCGCCGGAGCCGCCTCCGGGGCGACCGCGCCTCGCGCGATGAACTCGATACGCGGGTCCTCTTCGATGGAGTTGCGGGCCTGCTCTGACAAGCTGAACACGGCCACGTGAGGCGGAATCGCGTGTCTAAGCACTCCGCCGGCCTCGGTGATGTCGGAGATGGCCGCTCGCATTGCGGCCTCATTGGTGGTGTTGAAGAGAACGAGCGCCGGCGGTGCGCTCTGCTGGCCAACCGCCGGCAGGGCAGCCGCGATGCAAGCGATCAAGCACACCACAAGGCCGTACTCGCGTCGCCCGATGCAGCGAGATCGGAACATTCGTCCTTCCCCTTCACGGGTCGGGCCAGCCCACCGCGGCCAGGGCCCAACCCTCTTCAGCCGTATGCAGCGATTATACCAGCACTCGCGACCGCTGTGGAGCAATTGCCTGACCGCCGGCATCCCCCTGGGCTTTCCGTAACACAATTCCGCTGTCTCTTCCACAAGGACTGGAGAGCCGCTAGCATCTCTCGCACAAACGTGGAAAACATCATTCTGTGAGAACGCTGTCCCCGTCGCGGTCAGGTGCAGGCAACCCGCCTCGCGTAGCCAACTCCATCGCCCCCGCCGCGCCCGCGGTAGCGGCGCTCGCCCTCTTGTCCGCCCTACTGCTCGCCACACCGCAGCCGGCGCGGGCGCAGCAGGAGCTGGCCCGATCCCTCTCCCGCCTGCCCGCCATCTTCGGGCGCTCCGAACTCTACCAGCGCAAGGGCACAGAAAGCATCTACCAGCTCGCCCGCCGCTTCGGCGTCAGCGCCTCCGCCATCCACAACGCCAACTCGGGCGACCTCGATGCGGGCGGCGAGCTCCTCCTCATCCCCAAGGAGCACATCGCCCCGCTGCAATCCTTCGATGGTCTCGTCGTGAACCTGGCCGAGCGCGGCCTCTACGTCTACCAGCGCGGCCGCCCCACGCGCTACTTCCCCGTCGCCATCGGCATGCGTGGATGGGAGACCCCTACCGGGGAGTTCACCATCGCCACCAAGGCGAAGAACCCGACCTGGTTCCCGCCTTCCTGGGCGTTGAAAGAAGATCCGGTTCCGCCGGGCCCCGATAATCCTCTCGGCGATAGATGGATGGGGCTCTCGATCAGAGGCTACGGCCTTCACGCCACCAACGCGCCCCGCACTGTCGGCTTGTACACCTCCCACGGATGCATGCGAATGTACCCGGAGCAAGCGCGGGAGCTATACGATCTGGTCAAGATAGGCACTCCTGTCACCATCATCTACCGCCGTGTTCTCTTCGGCTATCGGCCGGAGACGGCAACCGTCTACATGGCCTACCTCCCCGATCCCTACGAGATGGGCGACCTCCGCCCCGAGGATGTGCAGAGGGCGTTAGCCGAGTATGCGCTCGACTCCGTCGTTGACATGGAGGCGGTGGCGGCCGCGCTCGAGCGCCCCACTGGGCTCCCCCTTCCCATCGTCGGCTCGACCACGCGCGTGCTGGTCAACGGCGCGCCCGTCCAGTTCTCCCTCGGGCCCACCCGCGCCGGGCCGGACTGGCTCGTCCCCGCGGGGCCACTGGTCAAGGCGCTCGGAGCGCGAATCGAGACCGGCGCGCTGCGCGACTACTTCGTCATCAGCCGCGGAGCTGAACGAGTGTTCTTCGCGCCGGGGTCGGCCGACGCGCTCATCAACGGAGAGGTGATCCCCCTCGAAGCGGCCCCCCAGCTCGCCGCCCGCTACCCCATGATCCCGCTACGAGCGACCGTCGCCGCACTGGGCGGCTCGGTCGGATGGGATGAGGCCGCCAACGCCATCCTGATCTATGATGGCTGGAGCATGGCCTCGCCGCCTGCCCCAGGGCTCTGACGGCGCCTGCAATTCCCCCTAGCCCTCAGCGGCCCCGCGGCTGCCGTCCCTGCTGCGAACCGGCCGCTCCCGTGCCGCCGGCAGCAGGCCTGCCCGATGATCGCCCCGGCATTCTGCCTCCCCCTCGAGCGCCTCTGCCCTGCTGCGGCCACTGCGCCAACTGCTCCCGGATCCTCTCCCAGTGCGACTTCGCGCCCTGCGGGTCCAGCCGCTCCTCGATCGCCAGCGCCATCACCGGAACCGGCCCCTGTTCGTTCATATCGCGGGGGATGAAGGCGAGTTTCCCTCTCGCAGGCTGCCCCGGGCTGTCGAGCAGCAGGCCGACCGCGACGTCCTTGATCTCCTTGCCGTCCTGCTCGACTAGGTCCAGCAGATAAACCGGCGGCTGCCCCATCGTCGGCAGCGTCGGCCGGCCGAGCCTGCACAGCGACTCGAGCCGGCTGAACAGCTTCCCATCCTTCTCCCGCGTCACCGTCACCGGCGCGGCCTTGCCATCAGGCGTCCGGATCGTGATCTTCTGCGCCGACTGGAACGCGCTGATGTAGTAGGCCATCACCTCTTCCGGGTTCGGCCCCTGCTCGGGCGCCATGTAGAAGCTCGTCGCGCCCAGCGCAGCCACCGCGCAGAGCGCGAAGACGAGTCGCTTCTCTCTTCTGTTTAGCCTTCGCACTGTGGTCACACTCCTGGACGAGATGATCCCCGGCGCCTTCCCCGCGCCGACTTCGCGCCTGTCTCGTAGACGGCCTTCCCCCTCTCCGCGCGCGGGGAGGGGGCAAGGGGGTGGGGTTCCCGCGGCGCTTTGGTTGCTTCGGTACTTCAGTGCCGAAGCCTGCGCCGTCCCCTATCGCCGCGCCCGCATCACCTTCGCGTTCATCTCCCCCCCATTGAGCAGATACAGCAGCGGCTGGGGCCGGTCAACTCCCTCGATATACGACGGCCGCGCCGCCCACGGCGTCACCGAGGCGACGTTGGCAAGGTCCATCCAGAACTGCAGCCTGGCCGGCTTCAGCCCCCAGGTCATGTGAAAGTGGTTCGCCGGCGTATACTGCTTGTACTCGCCCATCGTCGCGTACTTGGGCACCACGAAGGTGTGCGGCCAGGTCGGAGTTGACGTGTTGCAGACG
>Ga0315286_10007905_pt1 | contig 10434 bp, 8 predicted proteins | sample YL17G10_0_MG_FD_205038 | JGI IMG/M metagenome (GOLD analysis project Ga0315286, IMG submission 205038) | Sediment microbial communities from Yellowstone Lake, YNP, Wyoming, USA - YL17G10_0 | ecosystem: Environmental > Aquatic > Freshwater > Lake > Sediment | place: USA: Wyoming | collected...
GAATCTCGCCATGCTTCGTCAGCCCACTGTTGTGGATGATGGCGACCAGCTCGTCCAGCGTCTTGCCGGTCTTGGCCAGGATGTTCCTCTGTTGTGTTTCAAAGGCTTTGTCCAGGTTACTCATGAAGTTGTCTCCTGTAAAGACGGTACGCCAGCGTCCCCTGGACCCGAACTCCCGTGCAAGCACGCCGGCGCTGGTCCCACGGGTTGTGGGGGTCTAGCTCCCCGGCTGGAGATGCCACCGCAAAGGAAGCGGTACTCCGCACCGCAGCGGCCTGGTGGCCTCACGCACCAAGAGCCCCCTGGCCTCCAGATCGAGCTGGACGGTCTTGGCCCACCAGCCTGCTTTCGCCCCGCCGGGAAAGAGCTCTGGAGGCAGGTGAGGCACAACCGCTTCGCGGATCTCTGCCTGGGTCAAGCCCGGCGCCATGGAAGGCAGGACCTGCAATATGGCCTGCCGCATGGCCTCGTACATCCCGGCGTCCAGGCGGGTCGCCTGCCCCGGCACATTGACGTTGTGGACGGTGATGCGGCCCTGGGCCTCGCCCCCCGTAGCCCCAGCGGCTTGGGGCTTGTCCGTCGCTCCCTTGTCAGTCGTCATGCTCCCCTCCTGTCACGAGTGCGCTGCGCTGGCCTCAGCCAGGTGTGCAACCGATCGTTCGATCAGTTCTTTCAGGGTCCACAGATCGATGTCTTCGATTTTCTTGATGTACAAGCACGCCTTGCCTGCCTTGTGCTTGCCCAGCCGGTTCAAGAGCTCGCCGTACCGCTCGAATCCGGCCATGATGTACAGCGTGAGGTCCTGCGTGCGCGGGGAGAACCCCGTCAAGAACCAATCGCCTTCTCGCTGAAAGCCAACTCCCGCCTATCATAGGACAGATTCCGTTTTCTCACAAATCCATCGTTCGCCGCATCCCCGCTCTCATCGTGGGAAGCAACCGGCGGCCGAATTCAGACAGGGCGGCGGGTCGTAGCGGCTGCACCTGGTGGCCCCGAATCTGCTCAATCTGCCAAGACAACTCAAGCCAGCATGCATGGCAGACGCCTGAAGGCCGGGTACGACCCCCAAAAAAAAGTGGTGACGGTGCCGGCGGCCGAATTGCGTTTGGCCCAAGCGAAGACACGGCCGCTTGACAGGGAGCCCACTCCATGCTACAATCCGGACAAGAGCAGCGGCTTTGGAAGGGAAGATTGGCCCCCTGCGTGGGTCAGGGCTACCGTGCCTCGCCCTTCTCTTGCTGCTCTCCATCTCCGCTGCGGCTCGCTGCCGGACGAGGCAGCCGTCGACGTGGGATGCCGCAGGCGATGGCTCTTCTACAGACGCTCCATGCTCTGCCCAGTGCCTCTGCAAGGCAGACCAGCCAGAGCAGCCAGGAGGAGGTGAAACCCATGTCCAAACAGCGTGGTCTGCGAATCGGGCTGAAGGGTCTGTGGCTCGCAGCGTTTCTCGCGGCCCTGCGGAGTACCCAGTGCCTGCGCACTGTGCAGGCCGCTTCCTTGGCGGTGGCCGTTCCCCTGGCCTGGGCCGCCCCGCTCCCCCAATCCGCCGCTGACGGTCAGGCGATCTTTAACGACCAATGCGCCGGCTGCCACACCATCGGCGCCGGGAAGCTGGTCGGTCCAGACCTGAAGGGCGTCACGCAGCAGCGCGATCTGCAGTGGCTGGCGCGCTTCATTGCCGAGCCGGACAAGGTGCTGGCCTCGGGCGACCCCATCGCCGCAGCCCTGCTCCAGCAGTTCGGCAACGTACCCATGCCCAACCGGGGCCTTTCCGAGAAGCAGGTGGCGGCCGTGATCGCCTACCTGGAGGTCCAATCAGGGGCGGCCACGGCGCCGCAGCCCACGCCGATCGAGAGCCTCCCTGCCGGCGATGCCGGCAGGGGAAGCCCCTGGCCCACAGTGCGGGGCAGGGGGAAGGCTTTGTTCATGGGCAACGTCCACTTCAGTAGTGACGGCCCGCCGTGCATGGGTTGCCACAGCATCGGCAGCGTCGGCGCCTTGGGCGGCGGGGTGCTGGGACCCGACCTGACGAATGCACTCGCCAAGTACGGCGACGCCGGCCTGGCTGCGGCCCTGGCCAGCATCCCCTGGCCCACGATGAAGCCCGTCTACGCCGACCACGCGCTGGCCGTGCAAGAGCAGGCCGACCTACGGGCCTTCATCCAGGCCGAGTCGGGCCGGCCGCGGGCCAACACGGAAGCGCCGGTCCTGGTGCTTAGCCTGGCCGGCTTTTTTGCTGCTATGATCCTGGCCGGAATCCTGGGCCGCAAGCGGCTGCGGGGCGTCCGCCGGCCGCTGGTGGAGCGAGCCCGGGCCGGGAAGTGACAGCCGGACCAATCCCCCCAACAGGCTCGGACCCGTCGTGGGGGCTCAGGGCCAGGCTTTCGGGGAGAACACGAGGAGGACAAGGTGAGCTGGATCCAAGACATCGCGAACCCGCAAGCGCGGCAGTGGGAAGAGTTCTACCGCAACCGTTGGCAGCATGACCGCGTGGTGCGCAGCACGCATGGCGTCAACTGCACCGGGGGCTGCTCGTGGATGGTGTACGTGAAAGACGGCATTGTCACCTGGGAGCTCCAGGCCACCGACTATCCCCGCCTGGAGGCCGGCCTGCCCCCCTACGAGCCTCGCGGCTGCCAGCGTGGCATCTCCTTCTCCTGGTACCTGTACAGCCCGGTGCGGGTCAAGTTCCCCTACCTGCGCGGCGTGCTGATGGACCTGTGGCGCGAGGCCCGAAGCCAACATGCCGACCCGGTCGCTGCCTGGGCGGCCGTGGTGGAGGACGAGGAGCGCCGCAAGACGTACCAGCAGGCGCGCGGCAAAGGGGGCTTCCGCCGCTCGACTTGGGACGAAGTGCTAGAGATCGTCGCGGCCTCGACCGTTTACACGGTGAAAAAGTACGGGCCGGACCGCATCGCCGGCTTTTCGCCCATCCCGGCCATGTCCATGCTCAGCTACGCCGCCGGCAGCCGCTTCCTGCAACTGCTGGGCGGCGTCAGCCTCAGCTTCTACGACTGGTACAGCGACTTGCCGCCCGCTTCGCCGGAGGTGTGGGGCGAGCAGACCGACGTGGCCGAGAGCGCCGACTGGTACAACGCCAAGTACATCGTGTCCATGGGGTCCAACATGAGCATGACCCGCACCCCGGACGTCCACTTTGCCGCCGAGGCGCGCTACGCCGGGACCAAGCTGGTGGTCCTGTCGCCCGATTTCAGCCAGGTGTCCAAGTATGCCGACTGGTGGATCCCCATCCACGCCGGGCAGGATGGCGCCTTCTGGATGGCAGTGAACCACGTCATCCTGAAAGAGTTCCACCACGAGCAGCCAACGCCCTACTTCCTGGACTATGTGCAGCGCACCACCGATGCGCCCTTCCTTGTGGTCCTCGACAAGGCGGGCGAGGCGTACGTGCCGGGCCGCATGTTGCGCGCCGCGCAGATCGCCCGCACCCGCGACGTGGAGCACGCCGGCTGGAAGTTCCTGGTGTGGGACCGTGTGAGCGGCCAGCCGCGCATGCCCCAGGGGAGCCTGGGCTTTCGCTGGCAGAAGCAAAAGGGGCAGTGGAACCTGGAGCAGAAGGACGGGCTGGACGGGGCCCAGATCGACCCCCAACTGACGTTCCTGCGGAGTACCGCTTCCTTGGCGGTGGCCGATCGCGACGACCTGCTGCCCGTCGCTTTTGCCGAGTTTGCGGGTGGCAATGCCTTCCGGCGCAGCGTGCCGGTGCGCTACGTGGATACGGAGGAGGGCAGGGTCGCCGTCGCCACCATCTATGACCTGCTCATGGCCCAGTTCGGCGTGGCGCGCGGCCTGGCCGGCGACTTTCCGGCGGACTATGACGATGCGAGCGTGGCCTACACCCCCGCCTGGCAGGAGCGCTACACCGGCGTCGACCGCCAGACGGCCATCCAGTTCGCGCGCGAGTGGGCAAGCACAGCCGCCAAGACCGAGGGCAAGTGCATGATCATCATTGGCGCGGGCGTCAACCACTGGTACCACAACAACCTGATCTACCGCGCCGGCATCGCGGGGCTGATGCTCACCGGCTGCGTGGGACGCAACGGCGGGGGCCTGAACCACTACGTGGGCCAGGAGAAATGCGCGCCCTTTGCGTCGTGGTCGACGCTGGCCTTTGCACTGGACTGGCAGAAGCCCCCCCGGCTGCAAAACACCCCCTCCTTCCACTATGTGCACAGCGACCAGTGGCGCTACGAGCGCAACTACACGGAGCGCCAGCCCGTCCCCCGCCCGGACACTCCTTCCGGTCGCCGCCTTCAGGCCATGACGCAGGGGCACACCATGGACATGCAGGTCAGAGCCGTGCGCATGGGCTGGTTGCCCTTCTATCCCCAGTTCGACCGCAGTTCCCTGGAGGTGGTGCGCCAGGCGGAGCAGGCCGGGGCGCACAGCGAGCCCGAGATCCGGAAATGGGTGGTTGAGCAGTTGAAGACGGGTGCGCTGCACTTTGCGGTGCAGGACCCCGACGCGGCGGTGAACTGGCCGCGGCTGTGGTTCATCTGGCGGGGCAACGCCCTCAACGCCAGCGCCAAGGGACAGGAATACTTTTTCAAGCACTACCTGGGCACCCACACCCAGACCATCGCCGACGAGATAGCCGGTGTGGCGGTGGACGAAGCCGTATGGCACGAGGCCGGCCCGCGGGGCAAGCTCGATCTGGTGGTGAACCTCAACTTCCGCATGGACACCACGGCGCTGTACTGCGACGTCCTCCTGCCGACCGCTACCTGGTACGAGAAGGACGACCTGAACACCACCGACATGCATTCCTTCATCCACCCCCTGTCTGCCGCCGTGCCCCCCTGCTGGGAATCGAAAAGCGACTGGGAGATTTTCAAAGCCTTGGCCGAGAGGGTGAGTGAGTTGGCCAAGGTACACCTGCCCGAGCCGGTACGCGACCTGGTCGCGGTGCCCCTGCAGCACGATACCCCGGCCGAGATGGCGCAACCGGCCATCAAGGACTGGGCCAGGGGCGAATGCGAGCCTTTGCCCGGCGTGACCATGCCCAACCTGGTGGTGACCGAGCGGGATTATGCAAACCTGAGCAAGCGGTTCATCTCCTTCGGGCCGGCTGCGCAGCGGGAGGGCATTGGCGCCCACGGCATCCGCTGGCCGGTCGACGACCTCTACCAGGAGCTGCTCGACACCGGCCCAACCGTGTCGTGGGGCGGCAAGCAGTACCCCTCCCTGGACGACGCGCGGCACGCCGCCGACGTGATCCTCCACCTGGCGCCCGAGACCAACGGCGAAGTCTCCTACCGGGCCTTCAAGGCCGCAGAGGAGCGGGTGGGCCTGACCCTGACCGACCTGGCGGAGCCGACCCGGGGCACGCGGATCACCTTCGATGACCTGCTTCGGCAGCCCCGCCGCCTGCTCAACAGCCCCATCTGGACGGGCATCGTCACCAATGGCCGCGCCTACTCGGGATATTGCCTCAACGTCGAGCGCCTGGTGCCATGGCGCACCCTCACCGGGCGGCAGCATTTCTACCTGGATCACGAGGGCTACCTGGCCTTTGGCGAGCACCTGCCCACGTACAAACCCCGGCCCGATCCGCACGCCTTTGGCGACCTGGACAAGAGCCAGGCGGAAGGCAACACCATCCAATTGAACTTTTTGACGCCGCACGCCAAATGGCACATCCACTCCAACTATTTCGACAACGACCGCATGCTGACCCTGTCGCGGGGTATCGAGCCGCTGTGGATGAGCGAAAAGGACGCAGTGCAGATCGGCGTGCAGGACAACGACTGGGTAGAGGCCTACAATGACCACGGCGTGACCGTGACGCGCGCCGCCGTCAGCGCGCGCATCCCGCCGGGGCTGTGCCTGCTGTACCACGCGCCGGAGCGCACCATCGGCGTGCCCAAGTCGCCTATCCGGGGCAACAGGAGGGCCGGCGGGCACAACAGCCCGACGCGCGCCCGGCTCAAGCCGGTGCTGATGATGGGCGGCTACGGCCAGTTCACCTACGGCTTTAACTACTGGGGTCCCACCGGCGTGAACCGCGACACCTTTGTTTTGGTGCGCAAGCTGCCCGGTGCGCCGCAGTACTAGCGAAAACACCCTCTCCCAGAGGGAGACCGCCGTTCAGTCCCGACCGAAGGGAGGGAGGGAAGGGTGAGGAGTAGGACCATGAACGTACGCTCGCAAGTTTCGATGGTCTTCCACCTGGACAAGTGCATCGGCTGCCACACGTGTAGCGTCGCCTGCAAGAACATCTGGACCGACCGCAAGGGCAGCGAGTACATGTGGTGGAACAACGTAGAGACCAAGCCGGGCACCGGCTACCCGACGCTGTGGGAGGACCAGGAAAAGTACAAAGGCGGCTGGGAGCTCGGAGACAGGGGCCTGCCGTTGATCGGATCGAAGGGCGGCTCGCGCAGGCTGCGCCTGAAGCTCCAGGACCGCCTGCGGGCGTTGGGCAATCTCTTCTCTAACCCCTACATGCCCACCATGGACGACTATTACGAGCCGTGGACCTACCGCTACTCTGACCTGTTTACCGCCCCCCTGGGCGACGACCAGCCCACCGCCCGGCCCATCTCGCTGATCGACGGCCGGCCAATGGAGATTGAAGCCGGCCCCAACTGGGACGACGACCTGGGCGGCTCGCCGCTGTACGCCGCCAACGACCCCCTCCTCGCGGGCATGGGTGAAGTGGAGCGGCAGCAGCTCTTTTCGATTGAACGGCTGGTCTATTTCTACGTGCCGCGGATCTGCAACCACTGCCTGAATCCCGCTTGCCTGGCGGCCTGCCCCGCCGGCGCCATCTACAAGCGCGCCGAGGACGGCATCGTGCTGGTCAGCCAGGACAAGTGCCGGGGGTGGCGGATGTGCGTCTCGGGCTGCCCGTACAAAAAGGTCTACTTTGACTGGTCCACTGGCAAGTCGGAAAAGTGCATTCTGTGCTATCCTCTCCAGGAGACCGGCCAGGCGCCGGCCTGTTTCCACGTCTGCGTGGGCCGCATCCGCACCTTGGGCGTGCTGCTGTACGACGCCGACCGCGTGGAGGAGGCGGGCAAGGCGCCCGACGAGGAGCTGGTGGATGCGCAGCGGGCGCTGATCCTCGACCCGTCGGACCCCGAGGTGGTGGCGGCGGCGCGCCACAGCGGCGTGCCCGACACGGTCATTGCCGCGGCGCGGCGATCGCCGGTGTACCGCTACGTCAAGGAGTGGAAGCTGGCCCTGCCGCTGCATCCCGAATTCCGCACGCTGCCCATGCTGTTCTACGTGCCGCCCCTGCTGCCCGTGGTGTCGTCGGTCCAGGAGGGCGGGGCGCAGCGGCTGGCGGGGGACCTGTTCAGCTCGCTGGAGAGCGCCCGGCTGCCGATGCGCTACATGGCCAGGCTGCTGGCCGCCGGCAACGAGGAGGCCGTCACGGCCGCGTATCGGAAGCTGATCGCGGTGCGCCTCTACAAGCGCGCCGAGGCCGTGGGCGACGTGAAAGACACCGAGGTGGCGGCGGCCCTCGCCGGCGCAGGGATGAGCGCCCAGGAGGCCGAGGCCATCTTCCGCCTGACAGCGCTGTCCACGTACGAGGAACGGTTTGTCATCCCGCCCATGGCGCGCGAGCAGGCCATCGAAGCGCTGACGGACCCGCAGACGCACAAGGCGGAGGCCGGGTTCGGCACCCGCCGGCCTCCGCGGCGAGGGTGGTAGCGGATGGCCGAAGAACCCACCGCCCGCCTGTACGAGCTCTTTGCGAACCTGCTGGAGTACCCCACCCCGGCGCTGGCCAGGCAGGCCCAGGCATGCGGCGAGCGGCTGGCAGAGGTCCGCCCCGAGGCGGCCGGCCTGCTGGAGAGGTTCTGCCGCACCGTGGAGGATGCGCCGCTGGAGCGAATGGAGGAGCTGTACACCAGCACCTTTGACATGCAGCCGGTGTCCTATCCCTATGTGGGCTACCACCTCTTCGGCGAAAGCTACAAGCGCGGGATCTTTATGGCGCAGCTTAACGGGGGCTACCACGAGCGGGGGTTCTCGGCAGGGAGCGAGCTGCCGGACCACGTGGCCGTGGTCCTGCGCTTCCTGGCGCTGACCACCGCAGGGACCGTCGTTCCCTGGCCTGCCTGCCACCGCAAAGGCAGCGGCCTGCACAGTGCGCAGGCACTGGGTACTCCGCAGGGCGGGCAGTCCCTACCGAAGGGAGGGAGGGAGGACGATTTCAGCCGGGCACTGCTGTACGAAGGGCTGGTGCCGACGCTGGGCAAGATGGCCCAGGCGTTTGGCGACCAGAACGGGAACCCCTACGCGGCCGTGGTCTCGGCGCTGTTGCAGTTACTCACAGACAAGACGGAAGGGGGGATGGGCGATGCCTGACGTCGTGCTTTTCGTGGTCTTTCCCTACGTGGCCGTCGTCCTGGCGGTCGTGGGCGGCCTGACCCGCTACTTTGCCAACCGGTTCTCTTTCTCCAGCCTGTCTTCGCAAATCCTGGAGAACGAACTGCTGTTCTGGGGCGCCGTGCCGTGGCACTATGGTGTTGTGCCGACCCTGCTCATTCACCTGGCAGGCTTTGCCATCCCCGGAGTGATGGCCTTCCTGCACGGCACGCCGACGCAGCTCTACGTGGCAGAGTTGGCGGGCAAGGTGTTCGCGTTGATGGCCTTTGCCGGCGTGGTGGTGCTCCTCGTGCGGCGGCTGGCGCTGTCCAAGATCCGGGCCGTGACCTCGGCGATGGACTGGGTGGTGCTGGTGCTGCTGCTGAACCAGGTGTTCCTCGGCCTGTGGACCGCCTTCTTCTACCGCTGGGGGGCCGCCTGGTACATCCATACCGCCACACCCTGGGTGGTGTCGCTGGCCACGTTCCATCCGCAGCCGCAATACGTCGCCTCGCTGCCATGGGTGCCCAAGCTGCACTTCCTGAACGCCACTTTGCTCATCGCGCTGTTCCCCTTTAGCCGTCTGGTGCACCTGGTGGCCTTCCCCATCACCTACCTGTGGCGCCGCTTCCAGGTGGTGATCTGGAACCGGCGGCCGGCGCACTAGAGGAGGGAACCATGGGGAGCAAGCTGGCGAGCGTTGTGCGGGGAGGAGTCCGTGACCTCTTTCCCGGGTACTTTGCGCTGGTAATGGCCACGGGCATCGTGTCCATCGCCTGCCACCTGCTCAAGATCGAGCCGGTGGCCCAGGTGCTCTTTCAGCTCAACAAGGTCGCTTACGTCCTGCTGTGGGTGCTCTTCCTGGCGCGGCTTGCCTTCTACTTCCGGCGTGTGGCGACCGATCTGACCGACCATGCCCGCGGCCCCGGTTTTTTCACCCTGGTGGCCGGCACGTGCGTGCTGGGCAGCCAGTTCGTGCTTCTGGCCGGGAACCGCAGCGTGGCGCTGGCCCTGTGGGGCCTGGGGTTCGCCCTGTGGCACGTGCTGATCTACACCTTTTTCACGGCCGCGACTGTGAAAGCGACCAAACCCACCCTGGAAACGGGGATCAACGGCGCGTGGCTGCTTGCCGTGGTGGCCACGCAGTCGATCTCGATCCTGGGGACGCTGCTTGCCTCGGAACTGGGCGCGTGGAAAGGGACGCTGCTGTTCTACGCCCTGACCATGTACCTGCTGGGCGGGATGCTCTACATCCTGATCATGACCCTCATCTTTTACCGGTGGCTCTTCTTCCGGCTGGAGCCACAACAGATGACCCCGCCCTATTGGATCAGCATGGGCGCGGTGGCCATCACCACCCTCGCCGGCGACACGCTGATCCTGAACGCAGGGCAGTGGGGCTTTCTTCAAGAGCTGCTGCCCTTCTTAAAAGGGTTGAACATCCTTTTCTGGGCCACGGCGACGTGGTGGATCCCCCTGCTCGCCCTGCTCGGGGTGTGGCGTCACCTTTTCAAACGGTTTCCCCTGCGCTACGACCCCCAGTACTGGGGCATGGTCTTTCCGCTGGGGATGTACACGGCCTGCACCTTCCAGTTGGCCAAGGCGCTGGATCTGGCGTTCCTGGTCGCCATCCCCCGCGTCTTCGTGTATGTGGCGCTGCTGGCCTGGCTCGTCACCTTCGCCGGGCTGGTCTACCGGCTGGTGAGCAGCATGATCCTGGAGCCATTCAGCCGGCAGCCGCAACGGGAACGCAGATAGACGCAGATTCTCGCAGATAGGGACTCACCAGAACAGCAGTTGTGAGCGTTCATCGGCGTCCACTCCAGACAAACGAGAAGTGGACCGCGCCGGCCCCCTTGCGAGGCCAATTCCAGCGAACTGGGAGGAGTCATGACCGCAAGCGTCTTTTCAGCGTATACGATTGGTTGGGTGGCGATCGCAACCGGAGTCGTGGGCCTGGTCGGGTTGGTGTTCATCGTCTTGTTCTTCACGGTTGGTCAGCCCTTCGGCACACTCAATGATCTGTGCATTGCACTCGCGGCAGTCTTGGGCGGGGTTCTGGCATGGATGTTGTACTCCGCGCATCACGCACAG
>Ga0315286_10007906_pt1 | contig 10434 bp, 13 predicted proteins | sample YL17G10_0_MG_FD_205038 | JGI IMG/M metagenome (GOLD analysis project Ga0315286, IMG submission 205038) | Sediment microbial communities from Yellowstone Lake, YNP, Wyoming, USA - YL17G10_0 | ecosystem: Environmental > Aquatic > Freshwater > Lake > Sediment | place: USA: Wyoming | collected...
CTTCTTGCTCACGACGCAAGCCATCAGTTGTTCCCATGGCAATTGTCCGCACCAGATTGCCACCCAAATGCTGCTGTACCTCTAGAACCAAACTCTCGTTATTAGGCAATTTAGTTTCTAAAGCATAATAAATACCTGGCAATTTGTCAGAGAATTCTACATCTACCACTGCGCCGATAATTTGTTTGATCTGTCCTTTGTTCATATTGATTAAATTATTAAATTGTTAAATTTTTAAATTGCTTGCCCGCCGTAGCTTGAGCGAAGGCGGGTTAAATTGTTAAATTGTTGAATTGCTTGCCCGCCGTAGCTTCAGCGAAAGCAGGTTAAATTGTTAATTGCTAAATTGATAATTAATAATTACTCAAGTGCTGCTTTGCCTCCTGCAATTTCCGCGATTTCCCTGGTAATTGCTGCCTGCCTTAATTGATTATAAGATAAAGTTAATTCTGAAATCATATCCATGGCTGCTTCATTGGCATTTTTCATGGCCAGCATTCTGGCTGAATGTTCAGAGGCATTACTTTCCAAAACAGCCTGATAAATTTGAACTTCCAGCAGCCGAGGCAATAAAACATCCAAAATAATCTGAGATTTGGGTTCAAATAAATACTCAAAACTTTCTTTCTTCTTGACTGGACTAACTTCTCCAATTTCACCTAAAAATTTATCTTTGATTGTTTTAATTGGCAAAATTTGCTTTACTCTTGGTATTTGTTTTAAAGCTGAAACATAATCAGTATAAACTAAAATTATTTGATCATATTTTTTTTGTAGAAAATCAGATAAAACCATTTTTTGTATTGGCTTGATTTCTGCTGCATCTTTTAGAATATCGGGTTTAACAAATTCAGCCACAACTTTATAACCTGATCTAAACATAGCACGCGCTCCTTTTTTGCCCAGACAAATTAATTCAATTTCTAAATTTTCTTTTTGGCTTTTCTTTTGCTTAATGTATTCTGTGGCTGTTTTAATCAACTGCTGGTTGAATGAACCGCATAAGCCGCGATTAGAAGTAATTAAAACCACTGCCATTTTTTTTATCTCTTTGCGGTTTCTTAACAAAGGATGATGCTTAGTTTTAGCTTTTTGCGCCACATTTAAAATCAATTCCCAAGCCAGAGTGGAATATGGACGCGTGGCTAAAACTGAATTAACAGTGCGCCGCATCTTAGAAGAGGCCACCATTTCCATGGCTTTGGTAATTTTCTTAGTATTGCCAATTGATTTTATTCTATGTCTTATGTCTTTTGTATTTGGCATAATTTAATTATGAATGCTGAAATCAGAAATCTGAAATCCGCAATCTATTTAACTAAATAATCTAAAGTTTGTTTATAATCCCCTATCGCAATATTTAATTCTTTAACAATTTCTTCTGTTAATTCTTTTTTTTCTGCAATTTGCTTTAACAATTTCTTGGCATTTAAATCAAAATATTTATGAAAACCAGCTTCAAATACTTGCACATTTTCCACTGGCACGTCATCTAATAAGCCATTGACGCCGGCATAAATAATCGCTATCTCATGTTCTACTGCCATGGGCACATATTGATCCTGTTTTAAAATTTCCTGCATACGCAAACCAAGATTTAATTGCTTTCTGGTTATTTCATCTAAATCAGAACCAAACTGGGCAAAAGCAGCCAATTCGCGAAATTGAGCCATATCTAATTTTAATTTACCTGCTACTTTTTTCATGCCTTTTACCTGGGCAGCTGAACCAACACGGGAAACAGACAAACCAGTATTTAAAGCAGGCCGAATGCCTTGATAAAATAAATCAGATTCTAAATATATTTGCCCATCAGTAATGGAAATAACATTGGTTGGAATATAAGCTGAAACATCACCTGCCTGTGTTTCAATAATTGGTAAAGCAGTTAAGGATCCGCCGCCATATTTTTCATTTAATTTAGCAGCTCTTTCCAGTAAACGGGAATGTAAATAAAAAATATCACCTGGATAAGCTTCGCGTCCTGGCGGCCTGCGTAAGAGTAAAGAAATTTGGCGGTAAGCCACAGCATGTTTAGAAAGATCATCATAAATCACTAAAACATCTTTGCCTTGATCCATAAAATATTCACCCATAGCACAGCCTGCATAAGGCGCGATATATGATAAAGCCGCTGAATCAGAAGCGCCAGTCATAACTACAATGGTATAATCCATTGCTCCGAATTTTTCCAGTTCAGCTACAATGCGCGCTACCTTTGATTCTTTTTGGGCAATGGCCACATAAATACAAATCACATCCTGGCCTTTTTGATTAATAATAGTATCAATGGCAATTGCGGTTTTGCCAGTCTGTCTGTCACCAATAATTAATTCGCGCTGACCGCGGCCAATAGGAATCATACTATCTATAGCCTTAATTCCAGTTTGTAATGGCTGTCTGACAGCTTCGCGGGTAATTACTCTGGGGGCAATTTTTTCAACCGGATAACTTTTATCACTTTTAATTTCTCCCTTGCCGTCCAAGGCTTTACCCAAAGGATTAACAACCCGTCCAATTAATTTCTCGCCAACTGGCACTGATAAAATCTTGCCAGTGGTTTTAACTTTATTACCTTCTTTAATTCCTAAATAATCGCCTAAAATAATCGCCCCAACAGTATCTTCTTCTAAATTCAAAGCCAAGCCATAAACTGGTTCTTTCTCTGTTTCAAATTCCAACATTTCCGCAGACATACAATCAGCCAAGCCAGAAATTCTGGCAATGCCATCCCCGACTTCAATGATTGTGCCAGTTTTTTCTATCTTTGCTTTGGCTTTAAAATCATGAATTTGCTGCTTTAAAGTCTCTATAACAAAATCCTTTGTGGACATAATATAAAAATTTAAAAATTAAAAATCAAAAATTAGGATTTAATCTGTTGTTTTAATGATTCCAGCCTAGCGCTCAAGCTATCATCATAAATAGTATCGCCTGTTTTAATTATCAAGCCACCAAGCAAAGAAGCATTCTGCTGTTCAATAAAATTAATTTTTTTAACATTCTTGGCTGCTTTTAATTTCTTGGCTAAACTTTCTTTGATTTCAGCGCCAATTGCTTTGGCAGAGAATAATTCCACATCTAAAATTCCTTCTTGATTTTTGCTATAAGCGTCAAAGGCAGCCACAATCTCATCAGCCAATCTTAAATTTTTATTTCTAACCAGATAATTTAATAAATTCTCAACCCTAAGCTTAATTTGTTTCTTATCCAAATCTTTTGTTTCTTCATACAGGGCCTGAGCAATTTTTTTGGCTGAAATCTTTTTCATTTTATTTCATTTCCTTTATGGCTTCCTTAATTATTTTATTATCAATCTCTTTATTTAATTCAACATCTAAGACCTTTTTTGTCGCAGCGACAACTAAATCTCCTATTTCCGATCTAACTTCGCTCACCATTTTCTCCTTTTCACTGGCTAACTGGGTTTTGCCGCTGGCCACTAATTTCTCAATTTCACCTTTGGCCTGGCTAATCATTTGTTTTTTATTGGCTTCAGCTTCTTGTCTCGCTTTTTCTAAAAGTATTTCTGCTTCTTTTTTGGCTACGCTTAAAGTTTTCAATCTGTCTCTTTCAGCCTGAGCTAATTTTTCTTCAAATGATTTGGCGTCTTTCAAGCCTTTTTCAATCTTTTCTGTGCGTTCTTTCATTATTTTCATTATTGGCTTTAAAGCAAAAAACCATAAAACTCCTGCCACAATTAAAAAATTAACTAATTGGGCAATGATAAGCTTTAAATCTAAATGAAATGTTGATATTAAAGATTCCATATATTCAAAATTTTAATAATTACTTACTCAAGGAGGCAAAATTTTGTCTCCTTGGTGTAAATAATCATTAGGAAATACTGAAAGCAATAACCAACGCGTAAATAGCCACAGCTTCAGCAAAAGCAGCAGCCAAAAGCATTGGCACTAAAATTTTGCCAGCTGCTTCTGGGTTTCTGCCAATTGATTCCATTGCTTTGGCCCCAATTTTGCCAATCGCTAAAGCTGGCGCAATTGAACCAATGCCAATGGCTAAAGCTTTAGCTAACATTGTTAAATCCATATTAACTCCATATATCTGCCCTTGACTCGACTGGAAATTTTATTTTTTAAAGTCGTTCTCTGGCAGATTTAAGATTTAAGAACTAAGATCTAAGCAGTCAATCTTAAATCATATATCTTATATCTTAAATCATCTAATCAATGTTCCTCCGCCGTTGTCGCAATGGTCATATAAACCAAAGTCAAAACCGCAAAAATCAAAGCCTGAATAATGCCAATAATTAATTCCAGAAACATGAAGGGAATCGGTACTAAAAAGGCAAACAAAGCAGCCATGGAAGCCAAAAGCACTTCACCGGCAAAAATATTGCCAAAAAGACGGAATGACAGTGAAGCTACTTTAGCAATTTCGCCTATTATTTCCACCAGGCCAACAAAGGCTTTAATTGGATTAACTAAAGCTATTGTCGGTTCTTTAATTATCTTTTTAGGAATCTCTAAGAAAGCTTTGATATTAATAAATTTATTAGTATAAGTCCAGGCGCCAACCATGATCATGCCAACTATATTTGCGCCAAGCACGGAAAACAAAGCCAGAGCCAAAGTTGTATTTAAGTCAGCAGTGCCGCCGCGAAAAAACGGAATAAAAATTTTACGGCCTTCCGCTAGCGCGTAATAACCAATTGAACCAATGCCTGGCAAGAGACCCAGCCAGTTATTTAATAAAATAAAAACAAATAAGGCGAAAACAATGGGAAAAAATTTAAGCGTTTTTTGCCGGCTGCCAGTAACTGAATCGCATAAGTCCAAAGCACCTTCTATTAGAATTTCCAGAGCATTCTGAATGCCTCTGGGTATTTTTTTAATTTTCCAATGCAAGGCCAAAGAAACAATAATTATAATCATAACCACTAACCAGCTGTTCAAGAGTGAATTCGTCACTGTAAAACTGCCTAAATTAAAAACCGGCTCAGCAAATAAAGTCGGTTTATGTCCAGCATTCTCCGTAACCTCTTTTTCAACTAAAGAGTTTTGTGTTTCCCCGATTGCTAAATTATTGATTAGATTACTATTTCCCTTCATTTTTATTAGTATTATCTTTATTTAATTTCTCCATTTGTTGAATCGCCTGGCTTGCTTCTTTTACAATACCAAACATTGAGATCACAAAAGCCACAATAACAGTGGCTAAAAACAACCAGGGTTTAGTGTTATATCTTTGATCTAACCATTGGCCTAAAAAAACTGAAAGAATGATCGGCACAACTAACCAGCCGCTTAATTGCACAAAAAGTAAAATTCCTGGCTGCCACCAGGGCACATTTTCTTTCTTGTCATTTTTTTTATCGTCTTCCATAATCTATATACCCACCGAAGCTCAAAGAGCGAAGGAAGGTAATCTAATTTTAAATAAAAAAAGCTCCTGGGAGTCTTATGTTTTTACCTAAAATAGTTTTCCACAATTTTAGGTTTCACTACTAATTTTATATCTTAAATAAGAAAAAATCAAGCCTCTTTAAAAATTGCGCGCCTTTGCATGAAAAATAAATATAAAAAAATGGCCCGAATATGACAACTTCTTAGCTAATGTTAGCCTAATTATAATATGAGATTATAATTTAAATAAACTGCTTGTGTTTTCAAATGTAGCCTTTTCCACATCCTCAAAAGTCATTTGTTTTAAATCAGCAATTTTCTGCACAACATAGCGCACAAAAGTCGGTTCATTTCTTTTACCGCGATAAGGATCTGGCGCTAAAAAAGGCGCGTCTGTTTCCACTAAAATTTTAGCCAAAGGAATCTGTCTGGCAATTTCCTGCAATTCCTTGGCATTTTTAAAAGTCACAATGCCAGTAAAACCAATGTAAAATCCCAAATCAATAAATTTTAAAGCATGACCCAATGTTCCGCCAAAACAATGGATGACACCCCGATTTCCTTCTGAGCGCCAATCACCTAATTCCAGCTTTAAAACTTCCAGCATTGTATCATAAGCAGCCAAAGGATCTTTTTCCTCGCCCCGGCAGTGTAAAATTAGAGGCAAATCAGTTTCTTTGGCTAATTTAATAAATTTCCTAAAAACATTGATTTGCATTTCTTTAACTTTGGCCAGCGGATGTTTAACATCAGCTAAACGGAAAAAATCCAAGCCCGTTTCACCTAGGGCTACAACTTTATCGCTTGATTTAGCTAATTCTAAATATTTGTCATAAGCAAATTTTTCTTTGGATGTAAAAAAAACAGTTTCTTGCCCATCAAATTCAGATTTTTCTTCAATATCTTTTATCAAATGAATCGGATGCAAACCAATTGCCGCCCAAACACCCAAGCCAAATTTATTGGCAATTTCCACTGCCTTCTGGCTGGACTCATAATTAGAACCTACATTTATTAGCCAAGTTTTATTATCCAAAGAACGCTGAACCACATCATCTAATTCAGCGTCGTATTCTTTAAAATTAATATGCGCATGGGAGTCAATAAGCATAAATATAAAGTAAAAAGGTTGAGGATTAACTTTATACTTTAAAAACTTTATAAACTTTTAACTAAATTACAGAATGAATCTGTTTTAGTAATTCTGGCAGCATCAGCTGTAAAATTTTTGAAATTGCAATAAACCATGGTGCTACTGTGGAAGCTTGCAATACAGAAGTAAACCAGTCAGATAAAGGAAAACGGGCAATCACAAATAAGGATAAGCCAATAATTAAAACTCCTTCAAAAAAACCTAAGATACCTCCTAATAAACGATTGACTGTTTTCAAAAATGGCACAATGGTCAAAAAATTAAAAATCTTATCCAGCACATAAAAAGCAAAGCCGATTAAACGGTTAATAATGATAAAAATAAAAATAAAGGCAAAAATCCTCATTAAGTTGGGATGGCCAAAAATTCCTTCTAGCCAATGACCAAGCGGTTCAAACCACAGTCCGGCGAAAAAAGCGCCGGCAAATGTGCCAATAATCGCGCCCAGGGTATGGATTAAACCAAACCACAAACCAAACATCACAAATCCACCCAATAATATAAGCAAAATGACATCAAAAATTGTCATAAAATTTTAATTATTTGATAATTTATATTTATAGCCCGTAGCTTACTTGTCCACCGTAGCTTTAAGCGAAGGTGGAAGCGTAGGACTACATCCATTCTTTAAAAAACCAATACATTGCAGCTAAAACGAGTATGCAGACGAAATAAACATACCAAGGAACATAAAAACCTTCCATAAAATTTTTTATTAATATTTAAGTTAAACGCGGGAATAATGATTTCCCTTTTTTAATTTTTTGGCCCAAAGGCAAACTTGCCCATTTTCTTAAATCTTCAAGAGATTTTTTCTCTTCTTTGGCTGGATTATAACCTAATTGGCTTAATATCTCATTGCTAGTTTCAGGCATAAAAGGCCAGATCATGATCGCAACTTGACGTAGAGTTTCCATAAGATTATACATTGCGTCAGCTAATATCTCATTATTTGTTTTTGCTAATTCCCAGGGTCTTACTTTATCAATATAAGAATTTGCCAACCTTATATTTTCCCAAGCAACATTTATTGCTTCCTCAAATTTATAATTTTTCATAAAAACATTATATCTTTCCCAGCCTGTTTTTAAGCCCAATACAAAAAACATATCAAAATCAGGATTAAATTTCGGCACTTTACCATTACAATATTTCTCAGTCATTGTCAGAACACGTGATAGTAAATTACCAAGTTCATTTGCCAAAGCTGAATTGTATTTTTCTTCAAATCTGGCAAAAGTAAAATCACTATCTTCAAAAGCTGTTAAGCCAGCACAAATAAAGTAACGCGCGGCATCTGTCCCATATTTATGGACTACTTCAACTGGATTAATCACATTGCCCAAACTTTTACTCATTTTCTGCCCGCCAGAATTAATAAAGCCAAAAATTAAAACCTGCTTAGAGTTTGGCAAACCTGCTGACATTAGCATGGCCTGCCACATGGCTGTTTGCTGGCGCAAATTATCCTTGCCTGCAACCTGGATGCCTGGCCAGAACTTTTTAAATTGCTTCTGGTCTTTGGGCCAGCCCAAACAGGAAATGTAATTTATTAAAGCATCAAACCAGACATACATCACATGATCTTCATCTCCTGGCACTGGAATACCCCAGGGCATTTTGCTTTTCAAGCGGGAAATGGAAAAATCCTGCAAACCAGAGGCCACAAAGTTTTTAATTTCATGCAAACGATGTTGGGGCACGATAAAATCAGGGTTATCTTCATATAATTTTAAAAGTTTTTTCTCATATTTAGACCAGCTAAAAAAATAATTCTCCTCATCAATCATTTCTATTTTTTGCTTAGGATGAAGCGGGCAACAGCCGTCTACCAATTCAGAATCACTTTTTTCCAATTCGCAGCCCACGCAGTATTTAACCTGATAATTCTTTTTATAAATATCCCCGTTTTTTTGGCATATTTTCCAAAACTCCTGGGCTGCTTTAATATGATTTTTATCTGTTGTCCTGATAAAACTATTAAAACTTAAATCCAAAGCATCATCCAGTAATTCAAATTTAGCAGCATATTCATCAACATATTTTTGCACATCTTGCCCTGCAGCCAGTGCCTGACGATAGATTTTTAAGCCATGCTCATCTGTGCCAGTATTAAAAAACACTTCTTTGCCCAGCATGCGCTGATAACGCGCAATTACATCAGCCCTGACAATTTCAGCCGCAAACCCAATATGCGGTTCTGCATTAACATAAGGCAAAGTCGTGGTAATATAAAATGTTTCTTGTTTTTTCGGCATAAATTATTTTTTCTTTACTAATAACTCAAACTTATAATATTTTGCCCAAATATATATTGCCATAACTGCAATTACTAATAGATCCAATGATTGAATCCAATTAAGAGCCGACCAGCCTGATAATTTAGAAATAAATTCTCCATTTGTAAATATTTCTGACGATACAACCACAGCAAAGCCACCTACAACAAAATAATAAAAGGATACTTCTTTAAATAAATTCCAACAAAATGATAGTAAAATAACAATCCAAACTATGAAACCAATATTCATTGCCATTCCATTAACCGACCATGATTGATATAAGGCAATAACTCTAAAAATTATATGGGCTAACAAGGCAACAATTAATACCCAATTTAAGATTTTAAAATTTTGTTTTGATAAATTCTGGCCCATAAATTTAATTTAAATAAATTATATTATTTTATTTTTTGTTAAATCATCTTTAATAATTTCAAACATTTTCTCATGGCCTTTTGAATTCGGATGCAAACCGTCTTCAAGCAATTTTTTATAATCAGTATTTATAAACTTAGCATAAATATCTACGAATAAAAGCTTATTTTGCTGACAAAATTCTTTAATTATTTCATTATTCTTAAAAGTATTTTCATTCTTGTAAAATTTTTCTTCATGCCAAGGAACAGGGCATGTTTTTGTTTCATCAACAGGAAATTCACCGATGAAAATTATTTTTTGCGTAAATTTATTAGCCAACTCCTTTAATTGCCTTAAATTGGCCTTAAATTCTTCTAATTCGGTTCTAAATTTACCAGCAAAAAGTTGGGCGTCATTAGTTCCTAAAGCAAAAATAATAATTGTCTCACCTTCCTCTTTTATTCTTTGCCTGGCTTCAAATTCAAAACGTTTTAAAATGTCAGCTGAACTATTGCCAGAAACTCCCAAATTATAGACTAAATAATAATAATTTGGATCAGACATATTCTTCTGATCTACATATTTCCTCAAACGAGCTGCCCAACCACTCTCCATATCCCAGGCGCCATAAGTTATACTATCTCCAAAAATTAAAATTTGAGACATAAAGTATTTTTTATATATTTATAATTTCATCCCGCGTTGAGGTGGAACTGAAACCGATTGTTTCCCTTTAATCAATAAATAAAGACCAATCAAAAAGGCTGCTATACCAGGAATGGATAATAATGTAATTGCAGTATTAATAATCCTCTTAACCTCTGATTTTAATTCTGCGCTTGACATATTAGTATTTGATGATTCATTGGTTATACCTACTGTGGAATTATCATTAGCTACATTTCTTATTAAATTTATATTATCATTTTCTGAAAAATTTTCCACATTGGAAACAACAAAATTCGCAATGCTGTAAGCTATAAATAGAAATAAAAGCATACTTACAGAAATTACAATAAGCACAATCCCAATTATTTTTTTCTCTGCCATAAATATAAATTAATATTTAATTCATTGGGCCAGGCCTAGGCCTAGACTGGCGAAAATGCCTCGCCCCATTGTCTTTTGGGTAACGCCGAATTCATTCGGCGTGTAAAATATGATGGCACCGAATGAATTCGGTGATACCAGCTTCAAGAGACAATAACTACAAACTCCCCTTTTGTCACTCCTTTCTCAAGTTCAGCTAAAACTTCTCCAATACTCCCCCTATAAA
>Ga0315286_10007908_pt1 | contig 10433 bp, 10 predicted proteins | sample YL17G10_0_MG_FD_205038 | JGI IMG/M metagenome (GOLD analysis project Ga0315286, IMG submission 205038) | Sediment microbial communities from Yellowstone Lake, YNP, Wyoming, USA - YL17G10_0 | ecosystem: Environmental > Aquatic > Freshwater > Lake > Sediment | place: USA: Wyoming | collected...
AACATGTCTCCCGAAGCGCAGGAAGTATTCAGGAACGAACGCGATGCCCTGCAGTGGCTGTCTCGTAAGACCCACCGCGCTGGTGTAGATGTGGCTTTGCGTGCATACGAATCAGACACCATAACTCCTGCGCAGCGTGCGTTACTGTATAACGTCCGCGATCCCGCGCAGTACGATAACTTGATCGGCCCCAGGAAGTTGATTGACCTAGGCGATAGAAACGTACCGCTGGTTCAGTCGTTGAAGTTCCTTGCTAACGCCCGTCCGATGGAAGGCCCGTACTTCCCGCTCGCCCGCCATGGCGATATGGTCGTGCACGTAACCCCCGAGGGGTCGAAGGCGTTCGCTACTGAGGCTGAAGCTAACGCGTTTGCCAAACGGGTAGATTCGCTGAGCCCGCAGAGCAGTGGTGAAGTGTCGCAGCGCGGTGGGAAGTGGGTGGTTGACTACAAGGCTGACTACACCAGCATGCACGAGAAGAAGGCGGACGCCGAGGCGGATGCAACTAGGATGCGCGCACTTGGATTCGACGTGCCGCTTGTGACGCAGAAGACTTTCAGTGGGGAGAACCCACCCATGACTTTGGGGGGTCAGGACTTGCTGGCCGAAGCGACCAGAAGGTTGCGTAAGGATGATGCTGCTGGGCAGGACAACTCAACTACTGAGACGCTGGTGGAAACATTGCGCTCTACCTTCCTGCGCATGATTGCTTCGCGCAGTTCATATGCCGGTTCGAAGCTGGCGCGTAAGGCAACGGGGGGCGTCAAGGCTGAGGAGATGGGCCGTAACTTTGCTGAGCACATGCAGGCAGGTGCATGGCATACGGCATCTCTTGCCGGCATATTCAAGCAGGCTGAGGCTCTGGCCGCGGTGCGAGCCGCTGCTCGTGATACTCACGCTCAGGTCAGCCAGGCAACTATGTATCGTCGGGGTAAGACGGTCGAAGAACTCGGCCGCCGGATGCAGCAAGAACTTGCTGACTATGGCAAGAAGACAGCTGGCGCTACGCCCATGGCCAGAGTCGGGTTTGCGAACTACTTGGCGCACCCGTCGCAAACGATCATTAACATGACCCAGAATTTCGTTACAGCTATCCCTCTCGCTTCTGTGCGACATGGTACTGCGAAAACGATTTCGGCGTTTGGCGCGGCCATGAAGTTGATTGCTAGTCCGTCGTTCAAGGGAGTTGCTGACGGCGTCATGCGCGGCGCCACCGGCCACGACATTCTGTTGAGCATGATCAAGACGGTGCGCGGATCTCCAAGGTACGCCAAGTGGGCGAACGGAGAAAACTCACCACTGGAACAACTGCTCGGAAAGAACGTAATCGATAGCACCATGTCTAATGAGCTTGGTGAAATGGCCAAGGGCAACAACCCGTTTTGGACTCGTGTATTTGAGTACGCCCGCCTCGGGTCGAATATGTCTGAACTGTTTAACCGTATGAGTACTGCTCTGGCCATGCTCGAGCTGACCAACGGTAACGTGCGGGCGTCGGCAGACTTCATTCGTGAGACCCACTTCGACTACTCACCTGGTGGGCAGCCGCGTGCGTTTAAGGCGATTCGAAAGTTCCCGGTGCTTGGCCCCTCCATCGTGATGTTCAAGACCTACGCTCAGGGTATGGCTCACCTGTACTACTCCACCGTACGCGATGCCGTGATGGGCGCACACAACGTAGAGGGAACTGCCTACCAGAAGCGGGCCCAGGCCGCGAAGACTGTGGCGGCGCTGACTCTATCGGTGGCACTGTTCTCTGGCGTCAAGGGCGCTACGTCGGAACTGGTGCATCTGATGGCGTGGATTTTTAACAAGGTGTTCGGTGATAAGGACAAGTACTTCAACCTGGACAATACGATGCATCGATTGATAGCGGAGGAACTTGGTAAGGGTGCTGCCGCGAACGCGGTCTTTAAGGGGCTGCCGACTCTGCTTGGGGCAGATGTTTCGAACAACATGGGCTTGAATTCTTTGATGATGCAGAACCCTCCGGATATATTGCACGCAGATGGCACCGGCATCAGGGACTTTCTATTCCAGGCTTCGGGATCGCTGACCGGGTTCGCCGCTACGGAGATAAAGCGTGTGTCGTCGGCGTGGGATAAGGGCGACTATGTCGGTGCCGTGAACGCGGCGGTTCCTGTGCGGGCGTACCAGGATGGGCTAAAAGCATTCAATGTCTACTCGGGCGGGTCTACTACCAGCGCGGGCAATATGACGATCGAACCCGGCCGCGCTGGCCCAACCGCTATGCAGGCCTTTGGATTCACTCCCACTGACATTGCTAGGTCTAACGAACGTACCAGCGATAAAATTGAGTACGCAAAGTTTGTCAAGGAAAGACAGTTGCAGCTGTTGAAGCAGAATGCTACTGGGCCCATAAACTGGGACGCTATAGATAAGTTCAATAAAGCTAACCCAGGGCACCACTTAGACCGTGATAAGGTACTGAAGTATAGGCAGTTCGGGCGCATGAACAACGCAGAAGCGTTAGGTACTCGACAGCCGAAAGACAAAGAACTGTTGGACTATTAACTCTCAGCGTCAAGCGACCCAGCCATGCTGGGATGGGTCAGGTCAATCGTCAGACAGTCAGACTGCACGTTCGCTGTGTTAGCGAGTCCCGCACTGACGCTACCCTTGTTGCGTATCACAGCGCCGGTCTTCATCAGCTCTGCAATTATGGGGGTGGGCGCGAAGCCCTCCTGATTGTAGAGCCACTGTTTGAATGAGTTGATCTTCACCCGGATCTTCTTGTCCAGGTGAGCCTTGAGTATCAATATCTCTTTGTCCTTTGGCTGCACCAGTATGGCGCCGCACGCACCGATCACGCCCGTCTTACCCATGTGCTCTGTAACCAGCACACCATCGCGCTTCTCGTCCATGTACTGGAGCAGCAGCTTGATAGCATTCTGTTCGGGCGGCAGGAACATAGCCTTGCTACCAGAACGCTGACTCTTGAACTCAGCATATAGCCACTTCTGGAACGTAGGAATCGGGAACTCAAGTATGCCCAACTGGTTCACCAGTAGCGCCGCGGCGATCTCGGCCGCAACAAACGCCACCCAGAAACGCTCCTCCGGGTCGGCGCTCATGTCTTTGGCTACCTTGTCCTGCATCTTCTGCACCAGATCGCGCACCTTGTCGTGGTTGCTGGCGATGTACTTCGCGTACTTCTGCCCGGCATGCCCGTAGTTCTGTGCCAGGACGGAGATATCCCGGCTGAACTCATTGTTCACCCGGTCTTCGAGCCCCTTGATTTCAGGCATCGTAACTTCAAACACCCGCAACCTACCTGCATTGGTGTTGGTGGTGATCTGATCCATGTGATCGTTGACCCGCTCGTTGCTGGCCATAGTGATCAACGTATTCCAGGTACCCATTTCTTGCATCTTGATAGAACTGGTTAGACGTGATTTCTCTTTGCCCTGTCCCAGTTGGAAAATCATCTTGACGAAGCCGTGGATAGTCTTGCGGTCCCCGCGCATCTCGTCCCAGTAGGCAGGTAGCGTATTCAGAAAGCCAAGCTTCTTTGTCACAGACAGGAACGTATCGTCGAGCGCGTTGACGCCGCGCACGGGATGACCCCACACCGACTGGGCCACTTTTAATAGGGAACTCTTGCCGGTTCCTGACGCGGCAGAGTATATCGAGAACGTCAGACCGGCTGAGCCGGTGAACTTCATCAGCGGCGCTGAGAACGCTGTCATCAAGGTGGCTGCTGCCGCCTGCCGGCCGTCCGCCAGTAGCAGCTTCGCTGATCTCTCCCATACATCCGCCTTACCATGTGGTGTGTAGTCGTTGAGTAATGACGCTTCGGGGTGGCTGAAGTGATCCTCCTTGCCATCTGCCGTGAAGATCTTCTGGCCAGCGCAGAATACCTGCTGCCCGCCACGTTCGCCCCAGCCAAGACCAGTCAACCGACTGATTGAGTTCTGTTTGATATCCGACATTGTCTTGAGCCAAGGCATCATGAACCCCTTAAATTCGCCAGTGGCGTTACCGCCTACCAGCACACGTTCGGACACGAGCAACTCACTCAGCGTACTACCATCCTTGGCCAGCAGCGTAGTGGGGATCTCAGTACGTATCACATTGCTCTTGGATGTGAACGTAGCGCGCATCATCAGCTCGCCTATCCCACGGTCTATAAGTTCAACATTGCCGATGTGGTATGGGAAGACCATCTTCCACTCTTCAGTTCCGTCATCGGCTTTGGTCCCAGTCTTCTTGAGCACACCCTTATCAGTAACCTTAATCCATGGCGGTAGATGAGCCATCTCTTCTCGTTTGCCCAGGACCAGGGGTGTCTTAATCCGTCCGTTATAAGGGCACCCCGCACAAATACTCCCTTTGTACTGAGCAAACGTTGTGCACAGTACTGGCCTAACCTGTCCGTTAAGTCGTCGATCCAGTTTGTAAGCGAACTTTGCATCGACCTTCTGACGATCATATCCCGGATGACCTTCAGATAGGGGGTGAACAAAATGCTCGGCGTCTTCTGTAAATGCGATAGTTGAAAGGATGTTAGACCAGAGCGGCTCCGCGTGGTCTTTCCCACCTGTCGCAAGTGCGTCCTTAAATACGCCGCACTTCGTGACGATCTCCGACGTGAAGTAAGGTATCTGAGCATAGTCACTGGCCTTAGCACCAAGGTCATCGCCCACCGTACCCGCAAGGATCTGCGCAGCGTTGGACTGCTTAGGAGCCAGCTGGTTGGTGATCTGGTTGAGCGAGTAGGATGTGCCCCAGTCCTTAAGCACCGTGCAGGGGACCGGGACTTCTCCCTTGTGATTAACCGTGCCCGGGATACGAAGGACGCGCATGGCATCAGCCGTGACGGCGGCATCAGCGCTAAAGCCCACAGCTGCGCAGGCAGATTTGATAAGTTGCGCAGCTGTCCGCCATTCGTGTATATCGCACCCGGCATCCAGTACCCAGTACACATGGATGCCCCGCCCACTATCGACGAGTATGCTTGGCGAAACGATGCCTGTGCTTCGCACGAAGAGCTGCAACTGAGTGATCGCATTGGCCTTGTCTCCAAAGTCCTTGGCGTCCAGGTCTAGGTACAGACACCGCTTTGATGTAGGCTCAGCGCGGTTACGGCCCGCGAACGAGCCGACCGCGTAGTAGAGATCCAGCGGCTCCATAGACAGCCGCCGCACTACCTTGACCATAGCCTCGATAGACTGGATGCCGTTCACGTGCCTGACGCGCCCCGGGTCACCTTGCGGCAACCGCGAGTCAATCATCATGACCGTGAACGGCCCAGTCTCTGGAAGTACTCTCCGTAGAAAGTCTTCCATGGGTTACTTCTGCAGGCCGTTCAGCCCAGCCAGAATACCGGCGATGTCATCGTCCAACTGGCTCGTAGCCGGAGCCGGATCGGCCTCCTCCTCAGCCGCCGCCTCAACCACAGGGGCTGGAGCGGGCGCTGCCTTGGGCTTACGGCCCGGGGGCGGGGGTACCACGGCCGGCTTAGCCGCCGCGGGCGCTGCAGCCGGGGCTCCAAACGTCGCCTTGGACGCAGCAGGAGCCGCTACGGGGGCCGCTGCCTTGGGGGCTACTGCGGCCGGGGGCTGTTCGAAGTCGGGGTCAGCCGGGGGCGTGGCTACGACTGCCTCGCCATGCTCGGCCTTGGCCTCCGTCGTGAAGTCAGCCGAGAGAACCCGGGCCACTGAGTCGGACTGATATAGCTCGAGCACCTGTTGGGCCTCGGCATCAGTTAGCGGGCGAATGGCCTTGAAGGTTGCCTTCGGGTGGCTCACGTTCGGATCGAACCCAAACCGCACTGCAACAGAGTTGTACGGAAAGCCCCGAGACTTCATCTGGTCTGCGAAGGTACCGAGATCGCCCAGTTCGCTGGACGTGACGCGGTACAACATGGGGCCGTTAAACGCCACGTTCTTGATATCAGCCAACGGTACGATCGCCAGCTTCTTGGTGTCGGCGCAGGCCTTCACCTTCTTGCCGGCTTCGTTTATCTTGGAACCCCATACGTTCATGGGGCAGCCGGCGCAGTTGTTATGCTGCGGGTTCTCCACCTGGTTGGACGGCGTCTTGCCATCCAGAGAGAAGCAGTCTGGCGGGGTGGTGGAGCCTTCTACCCACTTGCCCTTGTAGTACTGCTTGTTCACGAAGGGATTGGCCTTGATGATCACAGCCTCAAGACTCGGGGCCGGGTCGCCATCAGCGTTTGTGATCAGCGTCTCCTCCCCCTTGTACTTGATGCGCCACTTGGAACCCTTCTTGGAAATGACTGCGAAGCCACCGCCGCGCAGGCCCTCGCCAAGATCGTCACCCAAGGCGCCGCTGGCTACGAGCGCCTTGTATTCAGCCGACACGGTTGCGCCGGTTTCGTTCTGGAACAGAGTCACTTGCTGAGACATATAATCCTCACTTTAGTAAATTGAAAGCCGCCTGTAGGCCGGGCGGTAGATTGAGTTCTTCTGGTGTAACAAGCCCCATACCTATCGCGGTAAGGGGGTCGATTGGTATAGCGACTACGCCGTTCTGCGCTAGTTCACTGGCACTGCTGTACATGCCGCGCCTTTTCATCCCTCCATGAGTCAAGTCAAACAAATATCCAGTCTGGTGTTGGCCCCATACAGGGACGAAGTACACATAATCGAAACTGAATACCATTCGACTCATGACTTGCGCACCCGTACTTCGGTCTCACGGGTCACAGAAACACCCGGAGGCGCTTCACCGTGCTGCTCCATGTACTCCTGTACTACAGACTTGGACACGCGCTTCTCAAGGAATTCGTAGGCTCCCGTCTCAATGATCCACTTTAACGTAGCGTCCCAATCTTCGCTTGTACATTTCGTTGCCGTCTGCAGGAACGCAATACCGCTTGCTCCCTTGAAGTTTGTAAGGCCAAGGCGCTGGAGTTCGCCCTGCAGCCATCCTTCCAACTTTGTAATACCATCGTTGATGGGGGCCAGCTGAAGTTTATGGTCCTCCTGCATAGCCTCCTTGCGCCGTCGCATCTCCAGATACCCGGCGATTACTTGATCGACTGTCATCGTAGTCTCCTTATGCGTCGTCTTCTAGTAACTCTAACAATGCACCCTGCATCTTTCCCTTGTTCCGCAGCCGGGTATACACCTGTTTCTCTGCCACGGAACCCTGTATATGCACGATGAAGGTGTTCTTCTTCTGGCCCGACCGCGTGATGCGGGCGTTGGCCTGTTCGTAGATCTCGTTGCTGGTTATCGGCGCGGCCCAGATAATGGTATTCGCTGCCGTCAAAGTCAATCCATGAGCCATGCACTGGGGGTGTGCCACGATAATTCTTGGGTCGCTTGTTCGTTGGAAGTCCACATAGGTGGAGTCTCGTTGCCCCTTTGGCGTCTCTCCATGCACAATCCTGACAGGATATCGCTTTCCGAGTATCCCGCCGAGAAGCTCGACAAGGTATCGAAACGGGGCAAAGACAATGAACTTTGCATCGGGCGGCGCCTCTTCGATGATCGCGAATACTTCACGGAATCGGCTGAGCCCACCAACGTATTGACCCTTGCCCTGCGCGTCATACACAAATCCTGCTGATAATTGGAGTAACTTAGAGAGCTTCACGCCTTCGTTCGCTGCACTGACTTCTTTCGACTTAATTTGGATCGCGAGTTCATCAAACATCTTTTTGTAGAGCTTGACCGCTTGCGGTTCCATTTGGACTTCACGGGTTTGATACGTCGTATCTGGGAGGTCAAGGCACTGTGCACGAGTGAATCGTACGCTGGGTCGCATGACTTCCGCAACAACGTCGTTAGCCTCTTGGCGCGCGATCCATCTGAACTGGCTAACTTGGCGCATCGTGCGTTCTTTGAATCCCTTAAAGCTTCGTCCAGCATTTTCTGGAGATAGCAGCTTGACTTGACCGTAAGCATCAGACGGCTCGTTAGGAGTCGGACTTCCCGTAAGTCCCCAAGTGTACTTACTACGCTTAACAAGAGGCTCCAGGTTTTTCCATCTAACTGCCCGCGAATTGCGGTAGCTCGCAATTTCATCAACGATGACTCCATCAATGTCAGTTCGCGCATACAACTCTTGGTGACAGACTTGAACTCCGTCATGGTTAATAACATAAATGTCAGCTGGCTCAGATAAGAGTTTAAGACGGCGTCGTTTGTCTCCATATAGCACCACTGTTTTTAGGTTAGGAAAATTCTCAAACACTTCGTTCTCCCACACTGTCACCAGCGTGGAGAGCGGAGCGGCTACAAGTATACTCTTCAGCCGGCCGATGCTGCGTAGGTAGTCATACGCGAACAGTACGGCCCGCGTCTTACCTACGCCCATCTCACTAAGCACGAATGCTCGGCGTGAAACAGAGAGCAGGTCAGCCGTGGCGCGCTGCGACTCGAACGGTGTACCGACCCAGTCATAGTAGTACTGGATCGGGCTGGGCACCTGCATCCCCAGGTTGCGCAGCAGAATCGTCGTCTCGATATCGTGCGGCACAGCAAGGTAGTATTCACCTTTTGTCTTGAACCGCTGCGCTGCGGAGCCTAGGATGCTCTCTATGTCAGCGCGGTACGGTATCACTACCTTCTTGTGATCAGGATAGACCGTCATGAGGGCAGCTTGGCACCGAGGGCCTCGGCAAACGTCTGGTACTGATATGAGCGATTGCTACCTACCATCCGCATAACGTCTCGCACAATTTCTGGACGCACTCTTCGCTGCACGTAGCACAGCCACGCAACGTGCGTCCCGTTAGTCAGCCGCCTGGGTTTTAGGCAGAAGAAGGAGTGCCACTCGGCCTCCGCTATGATGCGCTCTCGCCACCGCTTCTCAGCTAGTATTACATGTTCTGCCGCGGACATTAGTCGTATGATCATTTCTTTTTCCTCTTCGGCTTCGTTGTGTTGCGCCATGATTACGCCCCTCCAAAGTGCTTGCGCCATTCAACAATGGCCCTCGCCTGGTTGGCCGCGTCATCCACAGGATTGTGCGCCGTGGTGCCCATCTTGTACGCATCGCCCAGTTCAATACCCAAGCGCTTAGCTTCGGCAAAGATCGTGCGGCAGTCGCGGTGCGCCTTGTATTCTACCGGGAACGGGTCTGACCTATGTCGCCCCCACCACTGCTTCAAGATGGTCAGATCGAACTGCGGACTGTTAGCCCACACTTCGTCGGCGTCAGCGAGGAACTCCTGCAGCAACAGAGTAGCAGTCTGCCACTTTTCTTTGCCATTGAACGAATACTGCTGCGCGTGTTCGTCTTGTTTCATCCACCACTTTACGGTGGTGGGATTTATGTGCCCGTCCCAGTCTTTTGGGTCAAGCGCTATTCCCAGTGTGCGGGTTACACCATGTTCGTCAAACGCAGCGAGTCCGATTGAGATGACGCACGCGTTATCCGCTGTGCTCAGCGTCTCTATGTCTACCATTACTGATTTCATTTAACCACTCCTTGAGTTGTTGCAAGTTTCCATCTATCACGAACACTGTACCACCAGCGGTTTCGATCTCACGGATCGTGAGCAGCTGGCGGGCAGTGGGTTTTCCTCCGGGGGCCTTCGTCTCTATGGCGCATGGCCGTCCCTTGTGCAGCACGTGCATGAAGTCAAGCGCCTGCTTACCCATGCCGTTCTGAACCGGGCAGTGCCAGTAGCACCCATGCTCTTTCAGCAACGCCTTAACGCTTGCTTTTACTTTTCCTTCTGGAGTCACGCTTAGCGTCCTGAATCGTGTGTTGGTGCGGGCTCAAGCCCCTGAAGGTTTTCTTCAGTGCAACAACTGATTTGGACAGGGCATCAACCAGCTGTGAGGTTTCCACAGATGGAGGCCGGTCGTCGAGTAGCTTACCCACATGGGCAGCATCGAGAATGATTGCGCATGATGCAGCGATAGAAGCAATGTGTGGGACACCTGACTTGGGGTCTGCCCACTGGCCATCGTTAAACTTCGCCAGGTGGCGTTTAATCGCCCCAGTGTATACCGACGCCCTAGCACCAGCGGCTCTCCAGTTATACTTTCCATATTTCAGCGCCCCTTCAAGCATGGCTAACGTGGTGTAGATTATAAGCGTCTCGGGCACCAAGTCCATCGGTAGCTTGTCGCTAGCGATTGCGTCCTTGGGATTTGTATCTTTGGTGGCTCTCATTTCGTCTCCTTGTGATGAAAGAAGTGAAGCCCGTTGAACCACCTACGTATTACGTAGCTACGTACCAACGAGATCACGGTGAACAATAGCCCCATGCTGAACGCAGCACCGGGCTTGATGTGGAACCCATACAGCGGGAGGATCAGCATGTTGGCGAACCAGTTGATGCTGAATCCAATCGCGATGTTAGCCCACGCCTCGATGAACGAGCCTAGGTGGGTTTGCATTACAGCCGCCACTCCCCATCTCCGATGTTGATAAGCTGCCGCTTGCCATTCGCCAGCAGGATGCAGTGCGTATTCAGCCAGCCGCTT
>Ga0315286_10007909_pt1 | contig 10432 bp, 9 predicted proteins | sample YL17G10_0_MG_FD_205038 | JGI IMG/M metagenome (GOLD analysis project Ga0315286, IMG submission 205038) | Sediment microbial communities from Yellowstone Lake, YNP, Wyoming, USA - YL17G10_0 | ecosystem: Environmental > Aquatic > Freshwater > Lake > Sediment | place: USA: Wyoming | collected...
CATACAGTGAATTCAAGGTGAATCTCTCGCCGCAGGCCACGTTGTAAACCTTCCCCGAGGCGCTTTTCGATTCGCACGCCGCTATGTTGGCCGCAACGACATTCTCCACGTAGGTGAAGTCACGCGAATGTTCACCATCGCCGAATATCGTGGCGCGTTCGCCACGCATGAGGGCGTTCACAAAAATAGGAATCACCGCGCTGTACTGGGAGTTAGGATCCTGTCTTGGACCAAACACGTTGAAGTACCGCAGACTCACTGTAGGCAAACCGAAAATGTCCGCGTAAATACCGCAATACCACTCGCCGGCGAGCTTCGTGACCGCATACGGGGATTTTGGATTGGTCGGCATGTCCTCTGACTTCGGGAGCTTCTCGCTGTCCCCGTACACGGAAGATGACGACGCGTACACCACCCTCTTGACGTGGTACTTTCTCGCCGCCTCCAAGACGTTGAGAGTGCCGTCCACGTTGACGGCGTTGGAGGCACACGGATCCTGTATGCTCCGCGGAACAGACGCCAAAGCAGCTTGATGAAGAACATAATCCGCACCCTTCATCGCGCCATCCACCGCTGAACGATCCCGTATATCGCCTTCGACGACCCGCACTCTATCGCTGATGGGTGCGATGTTCTCGCGCTTCCCCGTCGAAAAGTTGTCCAAAACCCGAACTTCGTGCCCCCGCAGAACGAGAGCCTGCGCGATGTGAGACCCGATGAATCCTGCGCCCCCCGTCACCAAATAAGTTGCCATACTGGAATCTCCTGCAGGTGTCTATGCCGACACAACAATAAGCCACGGTCCGCCTTCGGCGAAACCCTCGCGTATCTGTTTATTATATGCGATATTAGTTTGGGAAACAAAGAGGGAATCCGGCTCTCCGCGTTTCACCCGAGCTCCTCGGTCGTCACCACGGTGTTCTTGCCAGCCCGTTTGGCCTGGTATAAAGCTTTGTCCGCACTCGCGATCAGCTCGCGACCCGTTGCGCCGTCACGGGGAAAGCTCGAGAGCCCCGCGCTGCACGTCAAAAGACCTTTGGTCTCGCCGTCGAAGAGGTGCCCAGCTACTGCGTCGACGATCCTCCGGGTGACGACGACGGCTCCTGAGAGATCCGTCTGCGGCAGAATAATGCCGAATTCGTCTCCCCCGTATTTGCTGACCAGGTCGATCTCCCTAGACGAACGAGAGATGATCTGCGCGATCTGCCGCAGCGCCTCGCTGCCGCCGAGGTGGCCCAGCCGATCGTTGTACTGTTTCAGATTGTCCACATCGAGCATGACAAACGAAAAGGTCTGTGCGAAGCGTCTCGCCCGCCTGGTTTCCGTGTCGAGCGAGTTGATCAGGTATCGATAGTTGTAAACCCCTGTGAGGCCATCTGTTATGGCTTCTCTCTCCAGCTGCTGATACAACAGTCGGTTTTCCAATGCGATTGCGGCCTGATTGGCCAGAATGGCCGTGAGCTGCTCATCCTCGGTCGTAAAACTCCCACCGTCTTCTCCGCGGATTGCCACGAGAAGCCCGAAGATCGATTTTTTCGCAACCAGCGGCGATAATACGATGACGCGGTTTGGGTCGCCGTCCTCGAGATAGCTGTGCGCGAAAAACGGCAGATCGAATGCCAGCTCCTCCCCCTTTGCGAAACTGTGTCCTTCTTGGCTCTCCTTGATCATCCAGTCGCGAAGCACCGGTGTGCCCGGGAGCTCTTCGATGCGAACGGGTTCGTCCGTGCGCGCAGACTTCGACTTCGAGTACTTGATTATCTTATCGCCGGCCAACTCGAGGAGATACACCCGCTGGGCTTCGAGGGTCACGAGACAGGTATCCAACACCCTCTGGAAAATCATGCGCTTGTCTTTGCCACCGATAATCAGGCTCGTGATTTCGGACAGGGTGGCAAACAGAATGTCGTGGTATTTCTCTATCTTGAGCATCGAGGTAATAGGTTGTTTTGCCAAGGTGGATTTAATGCGATAAAACACATACCTAGCCGAGGGTATACCAGGCAATTCCCATGCCATCAAAGCACTTAAAAGTCAATGGCCGCCGCCTTTTCTAACGTCGGAATCCCCTTTCTTGGCGCTCGTGGCCATTCACGCCTGGGCGGCTCTCCAAGTCCCCCAGAATTCCCTACCCCTGCGCGGCGCTCAAGTGAATCTCTGGCATGGACGTTGCGGCCGCGCTGGATTTTGTGTCACCATCAGTAACCTCCCGAGGCGTCACGGACCGCATCGCCGGGAGGAGTCGAACTAATTAGACACTCTCTCTTATGCTCACTGGTGAGGAGATAATCTACATCGCCAATGATTGGGCGAAGGAGAACAAGACCAGCGCCCATCAGATCGCGGAAGTGCTCTCCGTGAACAACAGGGTTCTTTACGTCGAAGCTGCGGGAATGAGAAAACCCAGGGCCTCGCGAAGGGATTTCCGCAAGATAGTATCAAAACTCCGCAAACTCGGCGCGAGGCCGGTGAAGCTAAGAGACAACCTCTACCTGTACTCACCATTCGTATTGCCTTTTCACAGGTACAAGATCGTCAGAGCGGTCAATCGTATACTCATGTCGGCAATGTTGACACGAGCATCCCGCGGCCTCGGTTTCGAGAATCCTCTCATCTGGATTTTCATGCCCCACTACGCCGGTGTCTTGAGCAAGATCAGGAACAAAGGCATAATCTACTACTGTGTGGATGAGTATTCTTCCCAACCGAAGGTCGATGCCCAAATGATCTCGTTGATGGAAAAAGAGATTCTGCAGCGCGCCGATGTTGTCTTTGTCGTGTCGCAGGAACTGCTGGAGGCCAAACGCCGTTTCAACCCCAACACCTACCTGAGTCGACACGGCGTTGACGTCGAGCTCTTCCGCACGGCCATGGACGATGGAACCAGCGTCCCGGAAGATATAAGCGACATCCCCCGACCCATTGCGGGTTTCTTCGGCCTTCTCGAGGAGTGGACGGATTTGGAGTTGATCGATCATCTCGCCAGGACGTTACCTCACGTCTCGTTCGTGTTCATCGGCCGGGTCGCGGTCGACGTGAACGGGTTGACAATGCACAAGAATGTTCACTTCCTTGGCCAGCGAAGCTACGAAACGCTCCCGAATTATCTCAAGGCCTTCGACGTATGCTTGCTGGTATACAAGATGGGCGAGTTCGCGAAACACGCCAACCCTAAGAAGCTCCGCGAGTATCTCGCAGGAGGAAAGCCGGTCGTGTCGGTGCGGCTGAGAGAAGTAGAGGAACTTGCAGACGTAGTGTACATCGCAGACAGTTACCAAGAGTTTGCGAATCTCATCCAACGGGCTCTGGACGAAGACTGTGAAGACAGGCGCCATACCCGGTTGTCTGCTGTGGCGTCGCTATCATGGCCGGCTAGAGTCGACCGTCTCAGTGATGTGATTGTGGAGCGAATTCCAGCAACGGGATCCCCGCGCGTTCACACGCACCTCGAAGCTGGGCACCCCTGACGTCGAACCGCCCTCACGGGTCTGGGATTCATGTGCGAAAAATCAAGATCGCAACTCTCGCTTCAACAATGCCCACGGGTGGCGCGGAGAATGTGACGCTGAATCTTTTCGCCCACCTCGACAAGAACAAGTTCGAGACCGAATTCTACTTTCTGAAGCGATTTGGAACCACAGGGGAGAAACTCCTTCGCTCTGGCGGAAAGGGCTATGAGCGCCTGCAGCATTACCGTATTGATCCGGTCGTCTGTTATAGACTAGTCAAGCGCCTTAGGTCGTTTTCTCCCGACATTCTCTACATGCTCAGTTGTCATCGCAACGCGATGTTCTGGGGAGCGCTCTGCTCATCATTGACCTGCCGATGCAAACGAATCATCGCAGTGCACCACACGCCTACCGTCAACGGCGACAGAAACTTCGCCCTTTTGGACCGGTTGTTTCTGCCTTCAACATCCGCGATTGTTGCCGTGAGTCCATCTCACGCGCGTTCTCTGCAATCCGTCGAGCGAGTCGATCCCAAGAGAATCGTGGTGATCGAGAACGGCATCGATCAAAGGCGCTACGAAGCCGTTGACCTGACCCGGGTAGAGCGGCTTCGCGCGGAGCTAATGATCGGAGCAGAGGATAAAGTAGTAATCATGGTCGCCGCTCTCAGGCCCCACAAGGGCCACGAGACGCTCTTGCTCGCCGCTGACAAACTCGTTCGTGCGGGGCACAACTTCAAGTTCGTTATCGTGGGCGACGGACCACGAATGGAAGAACTGAATCATATGACTATCCAACTTGGCCTTCAAAATCATGTCCTGTTTCTTGGGGAGAGACACGACATCCCCGAGCTCCTTCGTCTCTCGGATATCTCGGTCCTCCCGTCTCCGAAGGAGACTCTTCCTCTGTTCATTCTCGAGTCAATGGCCGCTGGCGTTCCCGTGATTGCCACGCCTGTCGGCTCCGTGCCGGATATCATAGCGAACAACGTCAACGGCAAGCTTGTCAATCCGGGGGACTCGGATATGCTCGCAGAGGCAGTTCGAGAGACGCTGGACAATAAAGAACTGTCGCTCCAATTGGTGGCCAACGCACAACACGTCGTGAGCGAGCGATACACTCTTCACAGGATGATATTTAGTTACGAGACGCTGTTCGAGAAGATTGCCGGAGACGCGCGAAAGGATATTGGATTATCGTCTGATGACCCTCTTTGATGCATCGATCCTGCGGATCGGAGCTGATGAGCGTAAGAAACACCAATCACCGTCACAGGTAGGTCCATGCTGCCGAGTCTGGTCAGAAACTTGAACGCAAGCGCCAACTTTGGGACATTTGCCCGGCTCCTCCTTGATAGCAACAGGAGACCGAGGGTTCTTGTCGTTGGCGGCCGCACATTGGGAGCGGGAATGGACGCCATCCTTGAAAACCCTACGATTGAGCTCGTGGAAACGGATCTCTCCTTGGGTCCCCGAACTCAAGTGATATGTGACGCCAATGATCTTCCATTCGCCGATGAGACGTTCGACGGCGCTGTCGCTCAGGCGATACTCGACGATGTTCCAGATCCAGCACGTTGCGTCGATGAACTTCACAGAGTCTTAAACAAGACTGGGGTCGTCTATGCCGAGACCCCGTTTCTATACCCCGTTCACGACGCGGCCTATGACTTCGTCCGATTCACGCACTTGGGGCACCGGTGGTTGTTCCGACGGTTCGAGGAGATCTCGAGCGGTCCCGTCGCCGGTCCAGCAACTGCGCTGGCATGCGTATTTGAAGGGTTCTTGGTTGCGTGCTTCGAAACCCGCTTGCTGAGAACGATGGCAAGAGTATCCGCGCGTCTCGCAGCTTTCTGGCTGAAATACCTCGACCACTACCTGATCACAAAATCTGGCGCGTTTGATTGCTCGATCGGATATTTTTTCATGGGGAAAAAGAGCGACGAACCCCTGTCGAGCGGACGGCTAACTTCACTCTATCGGGGTTGGCGGCGCCCCGGCGAAACTGGGAAGGCCAAGCGAGTGTGAATTCTACGATCCACCTTCTCGATGTTTGGGAATTCACAAAATGATTAGCTACCCTATAGGCAGGTATAGTCGAAATTCTCGATTCTCTCTATCCATTGTCTGTCGCCAGATTCCAGCGCCCTGACGCAAATGTACAATTCCCGCGCGGTCATGAAATGCAGGACGTAGCGTTGCCCGTCATTGTAGCTTCCTAACAGCTTGTTGTACAGAGGGTCGATCTTGTCGCTGAGCAACAGGTCCGAGTTTTTTTCCTGGCAACCATGCGTATGTACCTTCACAAAGATCCAATTCGGCCACCCCTTCACGCTGATCCCCAGTTTCACCCACAGGTCAACGCGGTCTGGTGTAGGAGGATTACGCCGTGTTATGTCGGCATTCTCGATCGCTGGAAACACGAGGCCTCGTCGCTGGTGCCAGTTAATCGCTAGTGGCCCAGTGATCAGCAGAAGATCCCCTTCTGCGGTTTTACCGAAACCTGCGTCCACTCCGTTGTGATGTGACTTCGGGTGAAGAGGGTCGTCTGTCGCGTAGTAAATTCTATTGATAATGGGCGGCTGCGTAATGTCCGGTGCAGATGGAAAGGTAAAATCAGCGTAGCACCCCGTTTCCTTTAGTACGGTTATTTCGTCTTTGACGCCGCACCACTTCCCACCACCTGCCGAATCATCAAGGGCGCTCATGCCGTGAATGAACCCGTATTCGATATTGCCGTCCGAGCGCCTCACGCGCAAAAGACCATGTCGTTCGTGTAGTGTGTGCTTGAAGTTGAGAATCTTCTCGCGAAAAGCATCGGATGTGTCGTGATCATGATGAAGATGAATCTCCATGTCACCAAACCCCTTGTCCCGCAGGGTTGCCAACATGTCCAGGCATTCGGGAATGTATTCCTCTTCAGGATAAAAGAAACTATGCTGAGGCGTCCGGCCGCTATTGTCTCGAAATCGATCAACAACACGCGGGTAGTTCACTAGCCACCTGCGGACGCGTTCCAAGGCGACGTCCCGATCCGGTCTATGCCACAGCGGCTCAAAATGATCGACGAGACAGAACAAGACGTGCTTAGTGCCTTGATAGCGAACCCGTTTTCTCCGAGCGCCCGCTGCAATGACCAGATATACATTCTTTCGGTGTAGCAGATGCGCCAAGTAGCCAACCGTGACGAGGCCGACGATGATCGTGAGGTACCAAAACCACATGACCTACCGCCCTTGCATTGCGGTCAATATTTGAATCGATGAACGCATCCGCACCGCCAGTGGCACTTCGTATCGATTCAGACACAACCGCGACTCAACAATATGGCGTTTCTCCGTCACGGAGATCCCCTCGCCCTTCCCGCAATAGCCGATCGAATTTCGAGGAAAGCATCGACCAAGAATAATCGCTCAGCACATCCAAGTTCCGTCCGAATTCCCCCGTTTCTTTACTCTTGGATTCCAAGAAGGACACCATCTTCGCAGCCATTTCGCGTGGCTCCAAGCTCTTCACAACCACTCCACCCCCCACTCTTTCTAGTATCTTTGCCGCGTCCCCGTCCGGCACGAGCGCAAAGTACGGTGTCCCCGAGAACAAATACGCGTACAACTTGCTCGGCACTGAGCGTCTATAGACCTCGTCATGCCCGATGAAAAGCAACAACAGTGCGTTCGCATGTTTCAGCACCCAGAGGCTCTCCTCGTAGGACACCGACCCCTTGAACACAATTGAGCGCTCGAAGCCCCGCTCTCGTACTTTGGTCTTCAGCTCCTCCTCCGCATCACCGAAGATATGGAGGACCGGTATTTGCTGTTTTCCGTAGGAGCGTAGAACTTCTAACGCCTCAAGATATACGTTCAACATCCTAGGATACATAGCGCCAGTAAATACGAAATCACAGTCCAACACCGAGTCGTCCAGTGACCCCGGAGCTCCAACAATTTCCTCGTCAAGACCGTTGGTGATGACCGCTACCTTCTCCCGATCGATATTGGGGAACGCCTCTCGAAGAGCCTCTTCGTTTCCAGGCGTGTTGGCAACAATCCTGTCGCAACTTGCCAGAACGCGTCCTTCCAACAGCCGGTTTAGGAGAAGGAAGAAAGGGCGCTTCGACAGAGAGATCGCACGTATTGCGTAGAATGGCGGGTTTGTCCACGGATCTCGAAAATCGGCAACCCATGTGAAGTGAAGCATCTTTTTCAGCAAGACAAAGGGCAAATGACATGAGTGTGGCGGGCCAGAAGTCAAAACGACGTCAAACCGTTGTCTTCTGATAAGCCTCCAGCCACCAAACAACAGGGGAAAAAACCAACCGATCTGCCGGTCGGGAAAACTCACAACACTGTTCACCCATCTGCCAGGCGCCTTCAACAAACTCCGCAACCGATCTGTGGCGCCACCTCTTCGACCTCCCACCTCCGCTGCGGAATCTCTTCCGGAATCGGAACTTCCCTCGCCTTTGTTCCTGCTTACGTAGGCCCGAAGTCTTTCGAACTCGAGCGAGCGCGTGCGAATGACCTTTGTTTCCATGGGGATGTATTTCCTGACTGTTTGGTCATCCAACGGCTTGCCCCTCGGAGAGTCCCTTGCCACAGTCAAGACCGTTACCTCCCACCCTCTCCTTGACAAGTATTTTGTAATCGCATGCAGCCGATGTCCACCGGACGACTGGGTCCGAAGAAAATAGTAGGACACGATGAGCAGTTTCGGGTTTTCTTTTGGGTTTCCAGACATAGAACGACCCGTTCGGCTTCAAACGGAGCTTTGCTTGGTCCCCACCAACATAACACCAAGAATTCTCCGACAAGGATACCAATTGGCGACTTTCCTTCCAGTGTCCCCCGGCATCGAAGACAGAGCGAATTCGAGCATTTTGACGGGGAAAAGCGGAAGCAACAGGTGAAGTCCCTTCGCTCTGACGTAAGCCCGGACGCGCGTGAACCCCGCTTGCTTGAACTTGGATTCCAGCTCCGAGTTCGTGTACTCGTGCAGGTGCAAACCCTTGGCAACGTTGTCAAAATTCCTGGAGATATCCCACGGTCCATTCAGCCGGTTAGGTGTCACACAGAGGTATCTGCCACCTGGCGCCAAAGCATCGTTGATGCTGACCAGCTGATCCAGGGCGTCGTCCGGATGCAAGTGTTCCATCAGCTGATAGCTGTACGCGAAGTCAACGCTATTGGGCGATACGTTCAGAGTGCAACTATCTGTAATGATGAGTTTGAAGTTGCTGGGAAAAGCGAGGCCCTTCGTCAGCTCTTCCGACACCTCGACCGCGTATACCTGCTTCACCAGGCCGGCGACTTTCAAAGACAAGTGACAATCTCCTGCGCCAATCTCGAGAAAATTCGTGTCCCTTCGAATGAAATGTCTCAGAACTGCAAGCTGGCTGCTCAGCTTCTTTTCCTGTGTGCTAGGTTCTGATCTATGGACAACCTGTGGGTAGTGGCGCATAGTTCGAAAAAATTCGTCATAGGCACTCTTATACAGCGTCTGCCTCTCTTCTTTTGTGGCTCCGTGGAGCTTCCGGGCGAGTGCTTTTTCGAGTTCATACTGTTGCCAAAGCTGCTCTTTTGTACGTTCCATAGTGTTTTTCACTTGTCTCATAACTTATTGTCAATTCGCCTGATCAAGACTCTCATACAAATTTGCTAGTTCCCGCGCCACCCTGTCCCACGAGAACAGCTCCGCCGCGCGAGCCCGCCCCGCTCTTCCCATTGACTCTCGACGCGACGCGTCGCCTAGCAACGAAACCATCGCATCAGCCAATTGCGTCGCGTTGCCCCGTTCGACCAACAAGCCCGTCTTCTCGTCCTCGATGGTTTCTTCCACCCCACCACTATGAGTTCCAACCACAGGTATTCCACACGCCATGGCCTCGACAACGGGGAGCCCAAATGGTTCATTCCACACCGACGGACAAACCAAAATGGCGGCGTCACGATAGTGCTCGACCATCTCTTGATAGGGCAACATACCGACAAACAACACTCTCGCCGCGACCGCGGCAGTAAGCCCATCCTTCAGAGTAGCTACGTAATCTCCATCGAAAAAGCGGTCTAGTTCGACGACTTTTGGATCGTCATTGTTCTCCGTGATGAAATCCTTCGGTGCCGCCCCAAGTGGTCCAACGATCTCGAGGCGCGCCGCCGGATGACGCTCGAGCACTATTCGAAACGCATCCAACAGCACGTGAACACCCTTCTCCGGTGAAACACGACCCACAAACAGAATCGTCTCTCCGTCGTTCCTCCGGCCATGTACCTCAACATCTCTTGACTGGAAGTGCTCGACATCCACGCCGTTCTGAATCGCGTGGCATACGCTCGAGTACTCCGGAAAAGCCCCGCGAATTGTTTTTGTTATATAACGGCTGCAACCGACTATTCCATTGGCTTTTCGCAGACGGTGCCTAACCGTCTTCCGATCGCTTTGAGTCAGCCACTCGCAGTGCATGTGGAGGACGATTTTGCTCGACGGATTGAAAGCTTGAATGATCGGCACAAACTGCGAAAAGTTGTGAACGTGAATGACGTCACACTTCCGCTTTCTCAAATCAACGGAAACTCGAAGGATATATCCCAGACAATACCAGACGCTGTGAAATTGCAGTGTGTTCTTGACGAAACCTATGGGCAAACGCCTAGCGACTTTCTGATACCAAAGATCTTGAGTCAATGACACTCGTCGATATTGCACCCGTTGGTCCCATTCGACCAGCTTCTGACCCGGACCTCTTTTTGCATAAACGATGACGTCAGAGGATGTCGCAAGACGCCGAGCCACCTCGTAATTCCAAATAGCGATCGATCCGACCTCAACCGGCAGGGTCACTGTATTCCAGGGTTGATTCACAAACGCTATTTTCAATCCGGATCAACCTTAGTCCGTTCCATCAATTAGCGGCCCACACCCATTCTGGCGTCGCGGCGCAACCTGTCAACGCACCAACACTATTTTCTTGGTCACCAGAGCACCGCC